>JAABUZ0100004989.1_pt1 | contig 17786 bp, 20 predicted proteins | sample 5562091 | NCBI WGS metagenome assembly JAABUZ01 (sample SAMN12813069, study PRJNA571459) | rock metagenome | isolation source: Antarctica rocks | place: Antarctica: Victoria Land, Linnaeus Terrace sud | collected 2015-12-21
GAAGGCCGGCAAGACCCTATTTTCTATGCGCGCGCATACGTGAGCGCTGGCGAATGTTATGGCGAGTTCTTGTGTCGCGCGGCGGACGTTGTCGGCGGAGATCTGTTAGGTTGGGATGGTCGCCACCGCTGTCCCGACCTGAGGAGGATGCCGATGCTGCGCCCCCGGCCGCTCCCGCCCGTCCCCGCCGAGACCGCTCGGATAGCGCACGCCGCCTTCCCGAAGGGGCATCCCTCCTTGGCTGCGGCCGATGCGCTCGGCGCAGTGTTCACCGACGCGAACTTCGCGGCGCTCTTCCCGCGCCGAGGCCAGTCGGCCTTCACCCCGTGGCGGCTCGCGCTCGCGACGGTCCTGCAATGCGCGGAGGGCAGGTCCGACCGCCAGGCCGCCGACGCGGTGCGCGCCCGCCTCGACTGGCAATATGTGCTGCGGCTCGACCTGGACGACGCGGGCTTCGCCGCTGGGGTCCTGTGCGCGTTCCGGGGCCGCCTCAGCGACGGCGAGGCGGAAGGGGTGCTCTGCGCGGCCGTGCTGGCGTGGGCGCGCACGCGGCAACTGCTCAAGGTGCGCGGTCGACAGCGCCGGGGCACCCGCGCACGCCTCCTCATGACCCCCTTTACAGATGCTTCACCCGTCGATGGCAGAGGGCAGGCCACACCGCGCCACGAGACTTGGCCGACACATATTGGCACTCATCTCCAGCAGCACTCCGTAGCGGAGCTACGCAACGTGCGGGAGATGGTGTCGTGGGCGGGTGTCGGGTGAGGAGTCGGTCTGCCGAGGCGATCACCGCTACTTTTTTCATGGCACAGGTAGCCGTAACGCCGCATCCATGTCCCCGGCAGCCACGGCGAGCAGCCGGGCGCGGCCCCGCTCGTACCGCGCCCGCATCCCCCTGCGCGCGTAGTAGCGCAGATCGTTGAGGCCGAGGTGGAGCGAGTAGCAGGCGATCCGCTCGTCGTACCCCGGCGCCGTGCCGTAGCGGGCGCGCAGCAGGACCGGGTCGGCGATCTCGGCCCACCAGCCGATCCAGGCGACATCGTACAGCGGATCGCCGTAGCCGGCCTCAGCCCAGTCGATCACGGCGGTGATTTGACGGCCGTCGGCCAGGATGTTCTCGTCGTGGTAGTCGTTGTGGATCAGCCCACGCTGCTCCGGGCAGGCGGCGGCGAGTTGCAGCATCCGGCGATAGAGGGTCTCGTAGAGCCCGCGCTCCAGGAAGGAGTCGCGGAAGAGCGCGTGCCAGTCCCGGTAGAAGCCCGCCGTCTCGTTCTCGATGAGCTCGGCCAGCGCCTCGCGCCAGCTGGTGAATCGGCCCCGCCCCGCGCCATCCCAGGGGCCGTAGCCAGCCGAGGTGCCCACGTCCGCCCGGCCGATGGCGTCGAGCGTGTCGAGCGCCGCCGGCAGCACCGCCGCGCGCACGGGCGGGGGGAGCCGGTCGAGCGTGCGCCCGTGCGCGCGCTCGCTGATGGCGAAGCAGCCGCCAGCGGTGCGACCGGTAGCGACGACGCGCGGGATCGGCAGCGCCGGCGAGGCGAAGTACCGCCACGCGTAGTCGTCCTTCGCGAAGCCCTCGGCGGCGTGCGCCGCATCGTTGAGCCGCAGGACATAGCCCCGGCCCCCGACGGTGCAGGAGAACGCTTGCGAGAACTGACCACCCGCGAGCAGGGACAGATCCGTGGCCTCACCTCCCAACTGCTCCCGCAGCAGGGTGCGCGCCAGGGCCAGGTCGCCCGCCGGTTTCAGGGTCATCGCGCGCCACCCTCCACAGCACTACCCGGGCAAACCTCATCACGACCTGTCTGGCACCTGTTTGCGCTCGCTCCGAGCAGCACCAGGTCTCGGCACATACGTCGCGCACAAGCGGTGCATTGCCTCAGCCGCCCATGCCCTCGAGCGTGAACAACGGTGCCTCGCGTTGGTCGTCGACGGGGCGCCGGCGCGGCGCATACGCCGGCAGCCGCAGGACCCGCTAGCCACTCGTCCGCGCCCCACGCCCACAGGAGCGGCTGCGGCGAGCGGTGCGGCGTCTCGTACACCCGCTCCTCCGCCACCGCCTTGAGGTGCCGCTTGCCCGGCTGGTAGGTCACCCGGTACTGCGCCAGGGGCTCGTCCTTGTAGACGAGGGTGAGGTGCTCGGCGTAGCGCCACACAGCGACCGGTTCGCCGGCCAGCCCCCGCTCCGCGTAGACGCGCCAGCGCCTGAACCGGATGTACCCCGCCCGGTCCAGGATGCGGCCGAAGCGCGTCGTGTAGAAGATGCGGTGCAGCTCCTCCGGGGCGAACAACCGACCAGAGACGGTGTGCAGCACCGCGGCGGGGCTGCGACGGTCCTCGGGCTGGTGCCGGTGGGCGAAATGGTCCTGGTAGTTGTGGTCGGCTACCCACTGGTCGTGGGCGGCCAGGACCTCCGGCCAGCTGCTGGCCTGGGCGAAGGCCCAGTCGGCCATCCGGCGCTGGACCCCGAAGGCCGCCTCGATATACGACTGCCACGGCTGCCGGCGGGCGATCTCGCGCTTCTCGATGCCGAGCGCCTGGTAGATCCGCTGGGCCTCCCTGGCGAGGAAGACGCCCCCGTTATCCGTCACCAGCGCCTCGGGGGCACCGTGCTGCCAGACCGCCATGTAGAAGACCATCAGGAAGGCGGAGAGGTCCTGCGTGCGGGAGAGGCCACTGGCGACGACGGCGCGGCTGAAGTTGTCGAGCAGGGTGAGCGCGTAGATCTTGAAATCGCCGAGCCCATGGTCGAGGTACCGGATATCTGCGGTCCAGTACTGGTGCCGCCGCTGCGCAGCGAAGGGCATCGGCTTCGGTTCGTCCAGCGCGCGCTCGGACTTCGGCAGGCCGTAGAGCTTGCGGTTGGGCGCGAGGATGCGCCCGCAGGTGCTGGGACTCAGGAAGATGCCCAGGCGCTTCAGGGCGGCGTGGACGCGGAACTCGCCGAGCAGCGGGTTCTCTTGCAGCTCCTGCACGGTGGCGATGGCCTTGAGCGTCACCTTGGTTGCGGGCTGGTGCGGCGTGGTCGACTTATTGTCGAGCCCGCCTACCCCCTCGGCGATCCAGCGCTTCAGGGTCTCGTGGACGGTGACGCGGCTCGTTTCGAGGTACGGCGCGATCGACTGCTTGTTCCAGCCCTCGATGTGCAGCCGGACGATCGCGACGCGACGCTGTGCCGGGTCGACGATGCTATGGAAAGGTGCGAAGCGGCGGTGCGTGCGCGGGGCGGCTGGCTCCTCCGCCAACACGCGCTTGACGGTGGCACTGCTGGGGCGATGGGCGAAGCGCGCCCAGCAGATGGTGCGGATCTCGTTGACGTTGAGCGGCGGGTGCTCGCGTTTGACGTCAATGATCGCCTGGCGGATGTGCGCCGACAGCGTGCGGCGCTTGTCCACCTTCGGTGGCGGCACGAAGCTGGCCATGCTGAGATCCTCGAAGCGGGCTACGTGCCGGTAGAGGGTCCGCTCCGCTGCCCCGGTCTCGGCCGCGCGCTCCGCAGGCGAATGGCCGAAGAGCACCACCGGCCGGATCAGTTCGTAGGTCCGCTGCCCGGCGGACTGGACGCGGAACTCCAACTGGCACCACTCGTGGGTCGGCTCGATCCGCTCGCCCCGTGCCAACATACGATCCACCGCCTCCACGCGCTGGCACGCCCGAACCGCTCAGACGCAGCGCGTGACCGTCCGAGCGGTCGCACCATCATATGGGGCTGCCAGGGTCACGAGCAATATGGAGCGTGTTGAAAAAGGGCTCAGGACCCGGCATCGGCCAGGATTTCCGGTCCTCAGCGCCGTCAGAAGGGCCGTTTGAGCAGCGTTTGTGTGCACTTCGACCACGTTATCGGCAGCGAACGGCTTTTTTCAACACGCTGTATGTCTGGTCATTTAAGCATGGCGCGGCCAGCGGCGATTTCAGCCGCGGTGTTGGATGTCTCGGATGCTGGCGTCTCGGGCCGTCAGGCCGCCTTCTTGACGGCGGGATAACGCGGTGCCCGACCCGAGCGCTTCCCTTGCGGCCGTCCCGGCGAGCGCCCGCAGGGTTTTGGCGCGTCCGCCGGCGTGCCGACCGCCAGCAGCAGGGTCGAAAAACCCCGCTGCACCCGCCCCGGCGTGAGGCGCGTCGGCGTCTGTGGCCGCTGCCAGGGCAGCCGCTGGTCCGCGACGGCGGGGCGCGCCAGGCGGAGCTGGGTGTAGGCCAGCAGCAGCAACCAGGTCCAGCGGTCGGCCTGCTCCGGCGTCCGGATCTGCGGCGTGGTCCAGTTGAGCGTGTGCTTCAGGAACCTGAACAGCCGCTCGATGTCGTACCTCCGCAGGTAGGCCCGCCACAACACGTCGAGGTCGGGCACCCCCGGTCCTTGCCACCAGCGCCACAGCTCAAGCGCGCCGCGTGCCCGCCCGGCGTGGCGCGTGACCGTGACGCGCAGCACCGTGCCCGTGACATGCGGCCGGGGTCCGTAGGTCCGCTCGCCGCGCGGGCGACGGACGACGGTGTGCGCGTCCTCGCAGGCGTGCTCGACCGTCGGCGCCGACCAGGTCGCCGGGGTGTCGCAGCGGAACTTGGCGCCGTTACGCCGGGGTCGGCCGTTGCGCGGGCCGGCGACCGTTGGCGCGGCGGCGTAGAAACAGCGGTCGGCCCGCAAGCGGACCAGGAGGGCGACTGGCTCATCGAGCAAGGCGTGGGTGAGCGCGGTCACAGCGTACCCGGCGTCGAAGACGAACAGCGGTGCCGTGTCCGTCGGCGGGAGCCGCCGACGCAGCGCCTTGACCTGTTCCGCCGCGACGCTCGCCGCGTTCTCGCTGGGTAAGAGCCGTCTGGCGTCAAGCGGGGCTGTCCAACTATCCCTGGCGAAGCCGAGCTGGGCGATCCATTGGTAGGCCCAGCCCTTCACGATAGGCTGGCCGTCGAGGTGCCGCGAGGGATGGTAGTAGTAGCCGCGCTCGGCGCTGGTCTCCGCCTCGTTGCGCGGTCAGACGCTCACGTCAACGGCGTAGACCGGCGGCTCGGCCGTCGGCGCGGACGCCGCGAGCAACGCCCGCAGGGCGTCCAGGTCCATCCGTCCGTCCTGCAGGGCGGCGTAGAGGCTGCCCCAGCCGCGCCGATGGGGGATGGCCAGACTGCGATGGGCGAGCGAGGGCCGCAGCCCCGCGGCGAGCGCGGCATCCGTCAGGTCGAAGAGCCCGTCGGCACGCCGGTCCAGGCAGCGGTAGAAGGCGTCACGGAAGACCTGCAGATCGCGTCGAGCGGCAATAAGCGTGTTCATAGCAAAGGAGTGTGCCATCAGGCAACCCGGACACGCCACTCAACCCCTTACATCCCGTCGCCGGGGTTAAATGACCAGGTATGTGTCCGACATCATGCGGCGAGGTGTGTGGTCTAACACAGCACGGACCGAGCGAACGCCAGTCCGGCAAGAAAAAGGCCCTCGCTTTTACACGAGAGCCTGACGCAATATTGGTCGCCTCGGACGATGTGACACCGGCCAGCAAGTGCCCTGGCAATAGGGCGGCCTAGCGCGATGGTGTCGGCGTCGCGTCTCGGCCCTGCCCGAGGCTCACGACGAGCAGCGTCTGGTCGCGACAGTTCATCACCGCTTTGCCGGTCGCCTGCCCGGGCGGAAACCCGGCATCGGTCGGCACATCATCCGCCGTGCGGTAGAAGTTGACCTGTAGATTGGCGACGGTCGCCTCCTGGCGGCCCACCCGCAGGGTTGCCAGCCGCAGCCGCTCCTGGTGGGCGTGACGCTCCGCGAAATACGCCCACAATGTTGGGAGCTCAAATGTGACGAAGTGCCGTTTGCTGCCGTCCAAACGGTTATCGGTCATGGAATACCAGACGAACTTCTCGGAGGAGTAATCGCCACCGGCCTGGCCCGTCGCCACCGTCGGGAAGAACGTGCGCAACGCCGCCGCGTCGCCCCGGTTGAAGGCGTCGAGGAAGCGCTCGAGGAACGCCTCCACCTCGGCGGGGGTGCAGCCGACCGGATAGGTCGCCCCATCGGGCCGATTCGTCGCGGCGGCCGATGCGGTCCCGCTGCGCGTGGTGGTGGCCTGAGCCACGCTCGACACACCCCGCGTTGCCGTGGCCGCACTTATCGGCGGCGCGGCGGTTGGGACAACGGACGCTACCGTAACGGCGGAGGCGTTGCCATCGGCCGGCCCACAGGCAGCGAGGAGCAGCCCGAGGGTGAAGAGCAGCAAGCCAATCCGGCGCGGCGACCGGCCGAAGCGATCCCATCGGCGCATGTACCCCTCCTTCTCATCGCGCACACTGCCCACCCTTTACCCCGACGATCGGGGTAAAATTTGTCTGCTCCTTCCTTTTCTTTATCCGACCTTCCGATCTTTACCCTGATGCTCAAGATATGTGGTCAGGCCGCTACTCGCTCGTGGCTACGGGTAAGGGGGCGGAGCAATTCACCACCGTCACCCCCGTCTGCGCATCGACGATCGCATAGTGCTGCCAGCGCAACGGCTGCCCACCGGTCACCGGGAGATCTTGGGGCTCTCGGATCGGGCTGAAGGCGAAATGGAGCAACCACACATTCTGACCGGCCAGGGAGTCGCGGTCGCCACTCCGCTCCCCACTCGCGATGACGGTCACCGCGCGCGCTTCCAACAGTGCGCCCGGCTGGCCCAGTGTCTGGGCGCTCGGTGAGCTAGCAAACGTGCGCGCGCTCGCTTCGGCCTCGGTCTGTGTCGTGATCGGCGTGGCGGTCGCAGGCATCACCCGCAACGTACCGAAACAGCCGATACCCGTCGGCGGGGGCGCGGCGTTCGCCGATGGCTGGCGGGCGCGGGCGACGACGACGACGGCGAGGACGAGGACGGCGCCGACGACGAAAAACAGCAAGTTCAGCCAGCGCCGCGCGCGGCCGAAACGATCCCAGCGGTTCATCTGTCGCTCCTTTTTGCCCACCCCGTGCAGTTTTTTCCTTGACGCCCAAGGTAAAAACGATGTGGCTACCTGTGTATTATCATCTACTTGTCAATAACGCTACCATATCATCGCCGTATGTCGGCTGGAATCGCACCCAACGTGGACAGCAGCGACAGTCCCGCCTGCACGTCCGTCCCGCGCCAGATCGCTCCCCAGGTGTTCGTCAGCGCGTCGCGCGTCGTGAACCAGTAGCGCCCCGGCGCGGCCCCGGCCTCCGCCGTCGCCGCGATCAGGTTGGCCATCCGCCCGCTGCCGTCCGTGACGGAGAGCAGCAAAAAGTCGGGGGGATCAGGCTGCTAATGCTGTCGGCATAGGCGCTGCATACTCCGGCGGGAAATCCGGATACCAGGTGCGGAACGTGTCGGCCCAATCGGCGTTGAGCACCTGTGTGCGCACTTGGAGGAGCAGGTGGGCACCCTCGGGCGTCCATTGCATCTGCTGCTTCTTGACCATGCGCTTGCTGACCACCTGATTGATCGCTGACTCGGTGAAACTGGTGCTGATCCGTTCGCCGTTGCGGTAACGCTCACCATAGTTGACGATATACGGCGCGTTGTTGGCGATGTACGTCGCCAGTTCGCGGACATACTTGCGCATCCGCGCCGCCGCCTCGTTCTGCGGCGGTGGCTGCTCGCCCGCCTCGTCCCCAGCCCAACCCGCCAGCGCGTCTGCCACATCTTTCAGCCGATCAAGGGCACCGGCGCTGTTGCCATGCCACAGATAGTGTTTGACGCTTCCCAGGCACCGCTCGAGGCTGACATCGTCAGCGGTGTCAGCGTCGGGCGGGACTGCCGTTGGTTTCGCCAGCCCCCGCGCGCATTGCTGCAGCACCGTGATCTTCATCGTGATGTGGAACCAGTCGAGCAGGTGCTCTGCCTCCGGGTGGAGGTACTTTGGCAGCGTTCGCACCGTCTCGCCGCCATCCGTGAAGAAGGTCACCCGCTGGTTGGCCTGCATCCCCTGGGCGTCCAGGAGTTCGAATAGTCGGCGCTTCGGCTTCGGATCGACGCTGCGCACCAGGGCGAAGCATTTGCTCGACGGCGGCACGTCGTCGGGGTCATCCCGGCGGAAGGCGAGGATGCTCTTGCCCGCGATGACCTCAAATAGCTGGGTCGTCGTGTCGCTGGTCGGGTCGCGTCGCGCTCGCACAATGCCGCCGTCCACGCCCACGGACAGCGGGCCATCCGGGATGGGCAGTCGATCCCACTCGGCCTGGCACCCCGCCACAAACACGGCCTGTTCGTCGCCCAACCCCTCCTCGCTGCGGCGCGCTGCCGCGAGCGTATGGTTGCGCACGGTGGCCGTGCTGTGCTGGTGGTCGATGGGCAACACCTCGTGGAGGAGCTTCGCGGTGACGCCATAGGGCAGCAACGCGGCCCATTTCGTCTCCAGGTACAGCAGCGCGGGACTGGTGCGCTCGGGCAGGAGCGCTGCGAGCGGGCGAAACGTCGCGGTCGCGTGCGCTTGGCACGCACAGTGACGCCAGCGCGGATTGGGGACCGGGATCAGGCCGAAGAGGGTGCGGAACGGTGCGGGTTCGCTCTGCTTGAGCTGGCGCGGCTTCCCACAGTCAGGACACGCCCGCTGCTGATCGAGATAGCCAGCAACCTGCTTGTCGACGATGGTCTGTTGCAGCTGCCGCAGGATCTGCTTGCTCTCCGCCAGCGTCAGCCCGAGCGTGCCGAGTGTTGGCTCGTCTCGGGACACGTTGGCGAGCTCATGGAGCTGTTCCGTCCCATCGTCCGCCACCGCGATTACGTGGATGCGGAAGTGCATGGTGTTCCCTCTCCTACTGTGCGGAGCGCGACATTGACCGCCCGACGGTCGAACGCACTCGGCGCCTGCTCCAGCCGATCGCCCATCCGATCGAGGGCGGCCATGAACGCGACATCGTCGATGGTCGGCCGTGGCCCGCCGTTCTGGAAGTCGAGCAGGCACTAGGCGACCAGCCGCACATCCTCGCGTGCCTGCAGCAACTCCAGCAGGGAGTAGTGCTCGGCGAGGAAGGCCCGGTAGCCAGAGGGCCCGCCGCAGTCCTCCGGCGGACAATCGCCGGCACCGTCGATGCACACAGGATATGGCGTCGCGGGGTTGAGCGGCAGCACCCGTTCGAGCCGGAGGTCATGCTGCCAGCAGTCCCCCATGTCGTACTCGTAGAGGAACCGTTCGCTCGGCCGGAGTTTGAAGGTAGACAGTTTGACATGGTGGGGATTGTCGGCAAAGAGGATGCCGCCCATGCGCGCGATGCCGTAGTCCTTGCCATGAATGCGAAAGCGATGCAGATGCACATCTTCCCACCCCATGGCGATCTGCAGAATCCGATGGAGGTGGGCGATCGCCGTATCGCTGGTCACGAGGAGCCGGCGCCAGATCAGGGGGGAAATGGCGCGTAGCGAGACCTTGAGTTGATAGACCTTGGCGGTAGTGTGGCGCTTATCGGGGCGCACGTGCTACTCCCAGTGTCGCCGAGTCACCCCGAGGGGCACTGCGGCAGGGGCCTTGGGCCGGAGATGTGCAGACAAACGGACATTTTCGTGGTACTGCTCGGGCGGATCGCACGCATCCCGATCCTGACGGTGTCTTTGGCCGATAATGTACCATAAAACCGGTCGCTGAAATCTACGTACCAGCATATGCCGCAGACGTTGGGTTTCCTGGTACAGACGCAGGAGGAGGAGCCGTGCCCATGCTGATCGGCTATGCCAGGGTCTCGACCACCGACCAGCACCTCGATCTGCAGACCGATGCACTCCACGCTGCGGGGTGCGAGCGCCTGTATACCGACACAGTCAGCGGCGCCAAGGTGGACCGGCCGGGACTGGCCGCGGCTCTCACCACCTGTCGGCCCGGCGACACCCTCGTCGTCTGGAAGCTCGACCGCCTCGGCCGCTCGCTGCCGCACCTCGTCGAGACGGTGCGCGATCTGGTCGCCCGCAGCGTCGGTTTCCAGAGTCTGCAGGAAAGTATCGATACCACGACCTCCGGCGGCAAACTCATCTTCCACCTCTTTGCGTCCCTCGCCGAGTTCGAACGCGACCTGATCCGCGAGCGCACCAATGCAGGCTTATCGGCGGCACGGGCCAGAGGCAGGAACGGTGGCCGGCCCAAGGGCGTCGACCAGAAGAAGCAGAAAGCCGCGCTCGCCTTGAAGCGCGAGACCACGCACAGTATCCGCGAGATCTGCGACATTGTGGGCATCTCGCGCAACACCTATTACAAGTACACGCGGACGGACCGCCAGCCGCCACCACAGCCGCCGCATGCACACGAGTCGCACGAGCACTGACCAGCGCCCCAACCCCGCTCATGCCTGCCGTGGGGCGCTACCCCCGACTTTTTAGTGCTCTCCCTGAGGAGCGCCGGGTGGCGTTGCACGATCTGCCCACCGAGCGGTCCTGTGTCCGCGTCAACGGACCAACCGCACGACATCACCCGGTAGAACCTGCTCCTGCTCCAGACGTTCCACCTAAGCAGAAGGGGAGGCCATCTTGCGGCGACTTGGGGAGGCGTGGCGGGGATGGAGACGCGAGGGCGCTCGTCTGGTGCGGCGCGGCGGCGGTGACCCTGCTGGCGTTGTGACAATTCGGGCGGACACTCGGCGGGAGCATCCCCAAACCATCAACCGCTGCGGCGTAGGCGGCGATTCTGGTCCATCCGTGGGAGCGGGCCTTTGCCGGCGACCCGATACCATCGCGAGGGGTCACCTCGCCACGCCGCCCATTGCCGTCGATGACGCCGCCTCTTGCGGCGCCGACCGCCTGCGTTGCGAGAACTATGTCACCCGGTGCGCCACAGGATCCGATCGCGCTCGAGGTCACCACCGCGCGCTGCAAGGTGATCGGCGCGACCCGATGCACGAAATGGGAGGGGAAACGATGGACAGGCGTCGTCGGCCGATACGCTGGCGGGTAGTGCCCCTGGCGCTCGCCCTGATCCTCGGTCTGGCCGATCTCCGCGCCGCGCACGCTGCGTCCGATCGCCCGACGATCCTGAACGACAATAGCGAGCGCGTGCATGGTCGCTCGCCGCTCGGCCCGCGCTGGATCGGCCAGTTGGATCGGCTCTTCGCCGTCAGCGAGCACGTCGCCACCGCGCGCCTCCCCGGGCAGAACCAAGATTTCCGCCTCACCGATGCAATCCTCGCGGGGCACAATCTGGTCATCCTCATCGGTTTCAGCGGCTCCGCCACCGTGGGCGATAGCGGTGGTCAGCGCGAGGTCAGCTACGATTTCACGGAAGAGGAACTCTTGGCGCTGGACCGCTACGTGCGCGGCGGCGGCGCACTCCTGCTCCTCCCCGCCCCGCAGGGTCGCCCGAACAATCTTGGGGCCCTCCTCGCACGGTTCGGTTTCGCCCTCAGCGATGCCGACGCCACCAGCGGGGAGGGACCGGGGGCGAGTCAGGGGCAGCCATCCCTGGTCGGCTTCGCGGCGACGCTCCGGGGGCACGACTACCACCTCGCCGTCGACCGCTGGCGTTACCCGCTGCGCGCCGCCCCCGGCGGGGCCACGATCCTCGCCACCGATGCCGCCGGACGGGCGCTCGCCGCCGTGGCCCCGGTCGGCGCGGGCCGCGTCGCCTTCCTCGGCCTGCCCCAGCTCTCCGACGGGGACAGCGGCGATCAGATCGCGTTCCTCGGCGACAACCCGGCCTTCTTCCTCGCGCTCGTCGCGGCTGCGGCGGGGGTGCGGGAGCCTGGGCCCGCCGACAGCACACAGGCCATCTGGTCGCTCCGCGTCAACGGCCTCGCTTGGGCGATATTCGGTACCGCACCACGCCAGCGCCCGGCCCCGGCGGAGTGGGCGGCCGCGCTCCAGGCGGCGGCGGAGGCCGGACGACGCTGCGACCTCGGCCCTGGCTGCGTCCCCTGGTCGCCCACGGCGGAGCAACGCGCCGCGCTGGTCGAACGCCGCGCGGCACAGGATGCGATGGTGGCGGCGTTCGAGCGCCTCGAATCGGCGGTGGGCCGGGAGGCTTGGGCGGACGACGCGGGGCAGGCCGCACTGGAGCGCGACTATCCGGCCCTGGTGGCGACGTTCGCCGAGGAGCAGCGCCAGCGGCAGGTCTTCGCGGACCTCTACCGGCGGCAAGGCGGGGCATACCCGCGCTATCCCGATGAGAGCAGCCTTGCCCTCCTCGGCGGTGTCGCCGCGTTCATCGCCCCCCCGGCGCTCCTCATCGCGCTGCTCTATGGCCTGCGCGGCGCGTGGCGGCGCGTGCGGCGCGCGGCATAACGGCGGGGTGGGGTCTCGCCATAGGGCAGGTCCCTCAGCCTGACCTCGAGAAGCGACTCGTCGTCCGACGATCCGTCAACCCCAGGGCGATCGCATCTTAGCTCGACTTTGGCCCTTCGGGATTGACCTATCCTGGTTGCCCCTCTTGCTGTATCGCCGTGTACCGCTTGTCGTCGTTGATGCCGCGAGGGTTTTTGCGTATCGGTATTGCAGGCCGATATGCAAAAACCCTCACCGACACTTGCTTCTATAAGCGACACGCTACAGGATGCTCTCACCAAAGGGCTAAAGTGAGCTAAGAAATCATCTGAATAATGGTCAGGTGCGGGCGAGGCGGCGGAGCATCAGGCGCGTCATGGCGATGTCGATCAGCGCCTCGCCGGTGCTGCTCAGGCGCTCGAAATCCTTGCTGAAGCGCCGATTCTGCCCCAACCACGCGAATGTCCGCTCCACGATCCAGCGCCTCGGGAGCACCCCGCGGAAGCCGGGCGGCGGCAGGATCGCCGCCCAGTCGATCACCTCATCGTCGCGCGCCCAGACGCCGCGCGGCCGGTGAAGCCGATGCCGGTGACGATGAGTGTCGTGCCGACGGGGCCGGTCGCGGGCGTGACCGCCAGGGTCCCCGCCGCCGCCGCACCCGCAGGACGCGGGGCGAGGAGGGCCGCGAGCAGGGCCAGGAAGACCAGCGAGCGGGACATGGTGCCTCCCTCGATGTGTGGGGGCCACGGGGCGGGAGCACCCCGTGGCCCCCGCGCTCATGGTCCCAGCGGCACCCAGGTGCGGCCACCATCCGACGTGCGCAGCAACTGGATAGGCGTACTCTGGCAGCCCCCTTTCGTCACCTGCGGCGCGCCCGGGCACTCGCTGTCGGCGACGCGCGCCCAGCCGTTGGCGGCATCGGCGAAGGTGAGGTCCGCGATATTGGGCGGTAGCCCGGCCGACGCCACCTCGTACGTGCTGTGGCCCCCGTCGGCGGTCGCGGTGAGGCGCGACGCACCCGGACGGGCGACGAGCCAGGCGGCGGGGCCGAAGACCGCGGTGCGCGCGGCCACGCCCACCCCGAGCAGCCCGTCCAGGGTGATCACCTGCGCCAGGGTCCAGGAGCCCCCGCCGTCGCGCGTCTGGTAAAACCCCAGCCCGGGTGGTGTGGCATCATCGCCGGCGAAGGTCACCGGCAACACGCCGGTCTGCGGGTCGATGAAGGTCGGTAAGCTGTAGGTCACCGCGCTCTTGGCGAACGCCGACGGCGCGGCGACTGTGGACGCCTGCCAACTCCGGCCCCCGTCGCGGCTGACATACAGGTGGCCGCCGCCGGGGCCGCCGGCCGCCCAGCCGTCGGTCGGCGTCACGAAGCGCACCGGGTCGCCGATCGGCGTTGTCCGCTGCTGCCATGTCGCGCCGCCGTCCGTGGTCTGGAAGAGGCGACCGCGGCTGAAGTTGCTGCTGGAGGCCAGGCGGATCGCGATCCAGCCGTGCTGCGCGTCCAGGAAGTCGATCGTCGCCGCCTCGGCAGGGGCAGCGGTGTAGAGCCGATCCGGCCCGGCGAGCGACGCCTGCCGCCAGCTGCGGCCGCCGTCGGCGCTCCGCAGCAGGTCGAGGCCGGTCCGTTGCGTCCCATCCGGGTTGCCCGCGACGACTGTCCAGCCGTGGGCCGCGTCGAGGAAGGCCGCGCCCAGGATGCGCGCCGCAGGCACCCCTGGCGGCGTGACCGTGGTCCAGGTCGTGCCCCCGGTCGTGGTGAGGCGCAGGTCCCGGTCGGTCAGCGCCCACCCGACGGTCGGGGTGACCAGGTGCGCCGCGCGGATCGGCGGCAATACCACCGGCGCTACCCCGGCGGTGGGGGTGAGCGCGGGCGCGGGCGAGGCCGACGCCGGGGGCGAGTCCGACACCACGGGCAGCGCGGGCACCGCGACCGCCCCTCCTGCGCCTACCTCGGCGTGCGGCGCGGCGCGGCCCGCGGGCTGGGGTGCCCCGCAGCCGCTCAGCAGCGCCCCGATCGCGACGAGCACCGTCAGGATCCCCGCAACTGCGAAGCGCCTGCTGCCCCCCCATGATTGCCCCATTGCCGTCCGCCTCCCTGCCCTATCGGGGCCCTATCGGGGCGCTGGCCCATCATCCCCCTGCTCATGGACATGCGCTGACTCCGTTCGGATCGTCGTAGTGGTGGCTTCCCGCGGTCAGGCCCATGGCGCGGCTCGCGTCGATTTGCAGGGCGGTATTGCGCCACGTCCCCGTATAGTTGACCGCGTACTGGTGGTGACGCTGATTGCCCGTCCAGTAGGAATCGGGGATGCACGAGGGTACTGTCACATTAAGTTTTGACTGAATGAAACCTCCCCACACCGAGCCGGTGCTGGCCCTCGCTCGCGCTGGTACAAGCCGGATCCGGGCTCCTGTGCGCCGATCGTTCCCCGCTTGCGGACCGCCGTCGGCGCCCAAAAGGCTTATCCTGACCGTGCCGAGGAAGGGGTTCTCTTTCAGCGCTCTCTCCGTTTCAGCGGTCGAGACGGTAGGAGAGGAGGAGGCCGCCGAGTGCCCCAACCGTGCCACCGACCAGGAGGATGAGCGGGAGCGGGTCCCAGACGAACCCTACCCCTGCCAGCGCCGCCCCGCCGGTGAGCCCGAAGACCAGGGGGAAGCAGATCGTGTAGGCCAGCGCGCGCTCCCAGAGGGGGGACCACGGCGAAACACCCCACTGGAACCCGACGGGGATGCTGAGCAGCGCCCAGAGGAAACCAAGGCCGGCACCCGCGCCGACGAGCAGGTAATCGATCGGCGGGAACTGCCAGCGCCGTCGAGGTCTTGTGCGGCCCGTTTTCGTCATGGAGCAATCCTGAACGATCGATATCCTCTGCGATAGACGCTACGGCAGGATGCTCTCAATGATACAAAAAGAGCCGCTCCCGTCGCAGACCGGTCCGGGCGCACCGGTCGATGCAGCAAGGGGGAGCGGCTGATGGGGCCAGACAATAGCACTGGCGTTCTGCTTTGGGCGGTTGTGGCCTGGTTGTCCGGTATCCCGCCATGCCAGCCGCTACGGAGACGACAACCGACGGGTCGAGCGGGACCGGTGCACGGACTGCCGCTACTTGCCCCACCATGTCTCCGGCGCAGGGCGTGGTAGTCGTGTCATCGAATGCAAGCCGGTGAATTGACCGTCCGTGAGGTATGGTCAACTTGGAGAGCACGTTGTCGGCGTGCGATACGCGAGCAGGAAAGAGCGTCTCGCGCCCACGGCCTACGCCGGTTACCACTTCCCGCCGGCGATCATCGCGTCTGCCGTGTGGCGGTACTGCCGGTTTGCCCTGCGCTCGCGGGACGTGGCGGAGCGCCTCGCCGAGCGTGGGGTGATCGGCACCGACGAGACGATCCGGCGGTGGTGCCAGAAGTTCGGTCAGGCCGACGCCAACACGCGCCGTCGCTGACGCCCGCGACCGAGCGACACGTGGCAGCTTGACGCGGTGTTCATTGCCCTCAACGGCGCGACGCACTCCCTGTGGCGCGCCGTCGACCGGGACGGCACCGTCCTCGACAGCCTGGTCCGACGTCGGCGGAATCAAGCCGCCGCGAAGGAGCCCTTCCGGACGCTGCTGAAGGGGTTGCCGTACGTCCCACGCGTGGTGAGCACCGACACGATGGCGAGCGACGGCGCCGCCCACCGCGCGATGCTGCCGAGCGTCGCACACCGCCGCCAGAAGGGGTTGAACACCCGGGCGGAGCACGCGCACCAGCCGACGCGGCAACGGGAGCGCCGGATGCGCCGGTGCACGTCGCCCGGTCACGCGCAACGCTGCCTCGCCGCCGCCGGCCCGAGCACGAACCACTGCCGCCCGCGCCGCCACCGCCGCACCGCCCACGACGCTCGCCAGCAACGCGACCAGGCCTTCGCCCGCTGGCGCGCGGTCGCCGGTGGGGCCGCCGCCGCTTGATCCCTAGCTATGGCCCAGGCCGAGGATGCCCGCCGACTGTCCCCTCAGCACGCTCCCGGCGCAAGTTGACCATACCCGAGGCGTGCCCACATCGTTCGCTTCGGCTCGTTGGACTTCCCTGCCGGGTGGGGGCGTGGGGGTGGCGCGGCAGGATGGTCGCGCAGCCGCTAGCGGAGTCCCTCCGCGAGGCGAAGCAGATCCGCCTCGCTCAGGGCGAGGCCGCTGTATTGCACCACGTAGGTGAACGCCCCATCCGCCCACGAGAGCGTCCCCGCGTCGGCGGTCGCGTCCCAGCGCCCGTCCTGCTGCCAGGCCCCCCGCGCGTAGGTCGCCGGATAGCCGCTCACCAGGTTCGGTCGTGTCTGTGTCGCCGGGATCCCGTAGCCGCCCGCGGGTGCCCCGGTGATCTGATCGATGTGCAGGCCCCCCGGCCCGCCGTCGTCCGCGCGATAGGACGTCAGCACCTTGACCCCGAGCGATACCCCGTTCACCGCCCCGCTCGATCCGACGAGGACGCCGCGGCGTGTCAGGCCCGGCGGCAGCCAGGTGGGCACGCGGATCGGGAACGTCACCTGCCGCTGGGCCTCGTCGAGGTCCAGCCAGCGCAGCCCCGTCCCGGTCGCCGCCGCCGCCGCCGGGGTGGCGGCCGAGCGCGACGGGGCCGCAGGTGTGGGTGCGAGCGTGGCGTCGACCAGCACCACCCCGAAGCGCCGGAGCTGGGCGTGGAGTGCCCCCGGCGCGGCGAACGCGGCGAGGGGGAGCCCGAGCACCAGCACGAACCCCAGGACGCCGATCGCGCCGAGTCGTCGCCGCCCCCCTGCGGGGCGGGGCGTTCCGCCGCGCCGCGCCGCAAGCCGGGCGCGCATCGCCGGGCGCAGATCCGCCCCGTCGGGTACCAGCCGCTCGGCCAGCCGCGCAAGGAGTTGTGCCGTGCGTTGCTCATCCATCGAGTGCCCCCTCTGTACGTATGGATCGCTCGACGCCGCCCGCGGTGCCACTTACCCGGGCGGGTCGCTACTGGACCGCGGTGCTCGGTGCGACCGCAGGAGTTGGCGCAGTTGCGCGCGCGCGGCGTGCAGCCGCCACTTGATCGTGCCCGGCGGCCGGGCCGCCACCGCCGCCATCTCGGCCTCGCTCAGTCCCAGGTAATAGCGCTGGACCACGGCGGCCCGCTGCGTGGGCGTCAGGCGGCCCAGCGCCGCCCAGAGCTCCGCGACCGTTTCCGCCCGTTCGACGATCTCGCCCGGCCCCGGCCCCCGATCGGGGGGGTCGCCGATCGGGTCGCCCGATCGGCCCGGCAGCGGCTCATGACGTCGGCCCCGTGCGGCCGCTTTGCGCGCGTCGTTGGTCACGCTGCGGAGGAACCAGGGGCCGAAGGGCCGCGCCACCTCGAGTTGTCCGATCCGCTCATAGGCGCGCAGGAAGGCCGCCTGCACCAGATCCTCGGCCAGCGCGCGGTCGCGGGTGATCAGGTAGGCGGCACGCAATGCGCGCACCTGGTAGCGCAGCATGAGCGCTTCCAGTCCGCCGATGTCCCCCCGCCGTAACCGGGCGATGGCCGCCTGTGTCTCGTCCCCCTCATCCATCGCCACCCTCGCTGTCGTATGTGCTCTCCGAGAGGGAGAGCACCGGCCCTCACCACTATATATCCGTGCCGACCCGAAAGGTTTGCTCGTCGCGCGGCATCGCC
>JAABUZ0100004990.1_pt1 | contig 17784 bp, 24 predicted proteins | sample 5562091 | NCBI WGS metagenome assembly JAABUZ01 (sample SAMN12813069, study PRJNA571459) | rock metagenome | isolation source: Antarctica rocks | place: Antarctica: Victoria Land, Linnaeus Terrace sud | collected 2015-12-21
TAGGCCAAGCCGTGCGCCTGGTACTCGCGCCGGGCCAGCGGGTGGTCGGGTCGTGAGCCGACGCCGATGCCGAACTCGAGCCGTCCTGCGGAGACGATGTCGACGGTCGCGGCGATCTTGGCCAGCAGTGCGGGGGGTCGGATGCGGTTGCTGGTCACGAGCAGGCCGAGGCGCAGTCGTTCGGTCTGGGCGGCGAGAGCCGTCAGCAGTGTCCAGCCTTCGTGGGTCGGGCCGTTGGGGTCCCCGGCGATCGGCAGGAGGTGGTCGAACAGCCAGGCGTGTTCGATCTGCGGGATGGTGTCCGCTTCGCACCAGACTTGCAGCAGGTCGTGGTAATCGACCTGCATGGGTGGGGTCATGATCCCGAATGAAGTGTGGGGGGTGTCCGGCACCGGGGTGGTCCTCTCGCTGGCTGGTCGTTGTCTCCTGGCATCCTCGGGCTGGCTAGCGGCGGCGCAGCGCCGGGTCAAGCAGGGCGGGCGGGGCGTCGTTCTTCTCCTCGGGGGCGAGATCCACGCCGGGGGCGACGACGGCGTCGACCGCGTCCAGGACGTCGGCGGACAGGACGGTGTCCGCGGCGTCGAGCTGCGAGTGCAGGTGGTCCAGCGTGCGGGGGCCGATGAGGGCGCTGGTGACCCCGGGGTGGGCGGTCACGAAGCCGAGCGCGAGCTGGATCATCGTCAGGCCGGCCTGGTCGGCGACTGTGGCGAGCTGCTCGACGGCGTCGAGCTTGGCGCGGTTGGCCGGTAACGAGGTGTCGAAGCGCTGCGGCATGAACGCCGATCGGTTGGTGGTCACCTCGCGGCCCTGGCGGACCGCACCGGACAGCCAGCCCGAGGCCAACGGGCTCCACACCAGGACCCCGAGCCCGTAGTCCTGCGCGGCAGGGAGCACGTGCGCCTCGATGCCGCGCTGCAGGATCGAGTAGCCGGGCTGCTCGGTGACGTACCGGCCCAGGCAGTGTTGGTGGGCGGCCCACTGGGCCTGCACGATGCGGTACGCCGGGAAGGTCGAGGAACCGAAGTAGCGGATCTTGCCCGCGCGCTGCAGGTCCGTCAGCGCCGACAGAGTCTCCTCGTCGCTGGTGGTCGGGTCCCACCGGTGGACCTGGTAGAGGTCCACGTGGTCGACGCCCAGGCGGCGCAGGCTGTGCTCCAGCTCGGTGACCAGCCAGCGGCGCGAGCTGCCCCGGTGGTTGCGCTCGTCGCCCATTGGCAGATAGGCCTTGGTCGCCAGCACCACGTCCTCGCGGCGGCCGGCGAGAGCCGCACCGACCATCTCCTCTGACTGGCCCTGGCTGTAGGCGTCGGCGGTGTCGATCAGGTTGATCCCCGCCTCCAGGGCGGCATCGACGATCGCGCTCGCTTCTTCCTGGCTGGTGCGCCCGATCTTCCCGAAGTTCATCGCGCCGAGCGCGAGCGAGCTGACCTGGACACCGGTGCGACCCAGACTGCGGTACTGCATGTGGATGCTCCTCGTGAAGAATGCGCGGTCAAAGCAGCAAGGGCTGACGCGGGACCGCGTGACGGGCCACCGGCCCGTAGACCTGGCACGATGAAAGTGGAACGTTGCTCCACCAACAGTACGGAGCAGCGTTCCGCTTGGCAAGCGGACGGGAAGACCGGAACGGGGACCAGCGTGAAGGAGCAGGATGCGCGCTCGGCGCGGCCCAAGCGGGTCGACGCGCGCCGCAACGAGCAGGCGCTGCTCGACGCTGCCGCCGCCCTGTTCGTCACCTCCGGCGTGGACGTACCGGTCCGGGAGATCGCCGCCAGAGCCGGCGTCGGCATGGGGACCCTCTACCGCCACTTCCCGACCCGGGCCGACCTCGTAGTCGCCGTCTACCGCCACCAGGTGGAGGCCTGCGCCGAGGCCGGCCCGGCCCTGCTCGCGAGCTGCGCCTCACCACGCGAGGCACTGAGCCGGTGGGCCGACCTGTTCGTAGACTTCCTGGTCACCAAGCACGGACTGGCTGCTGCGCTGCAGTCCGACGACGGCTTCGACGCGCTGCACACCTACTTCCTCGACCGCCTCGTCCCCGTGTGCGCACAGCTGCTGACCGCCGCGGCGAACGACAGCGAGATCAGCCCCCAGGTCGATGCCATCGAGCTGATGCGCGGCATTGGCAACCTCTGCATCGGCGCCGACAACGACCCGGACTACAACCCACGCCGCCTGGTCGCCCTCCTCATCGCCGGACTGCTCCCACCGTGGCCAGCTTGAGAGACGGTGCTGCCGTACGGACGCCCAGAACGGCGTCGCGAGCCCGCTCCTCAAACGAGGGCCGTCAAGACGTTCTGCACACACCGCGCATGGCGACTGCCGATCTCAACCGAACAAGATCCAACGTCCCGTGCAGCAGGTGAGCGACCACGTGACGCTGCCAGAAGCGCGCCAACCACCACAGCAAGTCACCCGCGGCGCCTCACAGCAGGTCGTCCCACTTCCAAGGCCCCCTCGATCTTGTGTCGTTCGACGCACCGGTCCGTGACTGTCGGTGCGGACGGTCCTGAACCTGGCTTGAGTGCACCGGGTGCTCTACGACAGCGGCAATAAGGCAGGCGGTGGTCGGCTACCAGGCGGCGGGGTGGTACTGCGCGGACGTCTCGCGCCAGCGGACGGGCTGGGCGCAGTGCGAGCAGGTCATGGTGGGGGCGGCGGGGTGGCCGCACGGGGTGTGGGTGAGCTGGACCGGGGGGGTGTCGGTCTTGTAGGTGTCTCCCCAGGCCATGATGCTCAGCAGCACTGGGTAGAGGTCCTGGCCCTTGGTGGTCAGTCGGTACTCGTGCCGGGGCGGGTTGTCCTGGTAGAGCACCCGGTCGAGGATGCCTTCAGCGGTGAGCAGCGCGAGCCGGTCGTTGAGCACGTTGCTGCCCAGGCCCAGCTTGGTCCGGAAGTGGTCGTAGCGACGTTCACCGCGGAAGCACTCCCGCAGGATCAGCATGGTCCACCGCTCGCCGATGACCGCCCAGGTCCGCGCGACCGAGCAGTAGACGTCGCCCAGCTCGTCGTGCTTCACGGCCCTGATCGTAGAACACGTTTCGAGTCCTTCTCGGCCCGCGGGTCTTGCCCCTGGGTTGACGAAGACCTAGGGTCGGACTCGAATGACGTCTGACTCTGACTCCGCGCCGGTCCGGTCCGGCAGGAGCTCTGCCTCGAGGAGACCGCCGATGCCGTACTACCAGTTCACTGTCCCTGCCGGCAGCCCGACGCTGCAGCACAAGGCCGAGATCGCCGCGCTGTCGACGAAGGTGCACACCGAGGTGACCGGTGCGCCGGGCAGGTACGTGCACTGCTCGTTCGTCGAGGTCCCTCGCGACAGCATCTTCGTGGCCGGCGAGCCGGTGAACTTCCCCCGCCTGGTCGGTCTGATCAGGTCCGGGCGGGACGCCCAGGTCAAGGACCGCCTGCTGCACTGCCTGGCGGAGGAGTGGAGCGCGATCACCGGCGAGCCCGCACGGGACCTCGCCCTGTTCCTGCACGAGGTGCCCGGCGGCAACGTGATGGAAGAGGGCGAGGTGCTGCCGGAGGTCCAGCCGGGTGAGGCGCCCCCGATTGGCTGACCGCTCAGTCTTGCGACATCGACGTGGCCTGGCTCGTGCAGCTCGACCGGTCTGCAGCAGCACCCGGCCCAGCCGGCCCGGCACCCGTGGGTGCGCGCGCCTATCGCTCACCCCCCTCACGAAGGAGCTGAAGCCGTGACCAGCGTCACTGACACGGCGACCGCACTCGACATCGGGCAACGCTGGGCGGACGCCTGGAGCGCCCCGACCCCGGAGGGGTTCGTCGACCTCTACGCCGAGGACGGTGAGTACTTCGACGTCACCTTCGGGATCCGCCGCCGCGGACGCGACCTGCTCGGCCAGCACCACAGCATCTGGCGCTCCGCCGTCCCTGACTTCGTGACGACCCTGGTCGACGCGCACGCAGGCGAGGGGTTACGTCGTCGTCGAGGTGATCGGCCGCGGGACGTTCACCGGCTCGGCCCTCGCCGGTGGAACGATGAAGGCCAACCATGAAACCGTTCACCGGCCGGTCGGCGGCCATCCCGACGCTCACGACGACCTTCAAGACTCAGTCGTGTCACGAGTACTACGACCGTTCCGTCATGCCCGGTGGAGCCGACACCCCAGGCGGTGAGTAACCCCCGCTCCCACAGACGCGACCTCTCGCACCGTCAGAACTGCCCGGGTCGGCGCGCCACTCGTCACCCACGGGCCCTCAGCGCGTCCGCGCCGGGCCCGAACTTCCTACCGCCGTCCTCATGAGGAGCTGACACCTTGAGCACCACCACGACCACCAGCGGACTGATGGATCTCACCGGAAAGGAGCTGGGCGTCAGCGACTGGCTGAAGGTCACGCAGGACCACATCGACACGTTCGGCGCCAACACCGGTGATCAGCAGTGGATTCACGTCGACGTCGAGCGGGCCAAGGCGGAGAGCCCGTTCGGCGGCCCGATCGCCCACGGCTACCTCACGCTGTCGCTGCTGATCCCGATGTGGAAGCAGCTCCTGGTGGTGACCGACGCAGCGGTGTCGGTGAACTACGGGCTCGACCGGGTGCGGTTCCCCGCGCCGGTGCCGGTCGGCTCCAAGGTGCATCTCACCGCCCGGATCAAGCAGGTGCAGGACATCAGCGGCGGCGGCGTGCAGGTCGTGGGCGACGCCGTCATGGAGCGCGAGGGCGGCGACAAGCCGGTGTGCGTGGCCGAGCCCGTCTTCCGCTTCTACCGCTGACGCCACAGCCCCTCCGTCCAGCGGCAGTGCCACCGCGCCTCGACGAAGTCGACCGGGTCCGCCGGGCCGAGCCATGCTGGCGCTGGTGTTCGTCCCGCACGTCAAGGTCACCGGGGCACCTGATCGGCAGTACCTCCCCACCGACCGCCACCTGACGCTCCGACAACCCGTCGGGGCTCGTTGCGCCCAACCGGCCTGGTCCACGAACAATCCTCTACGAGACATAGACCAATCACAACGAGAAGTGTGACCTCCAACGGTAAGTGGCGTAATCCGGTAGGGCTATGTGTCGCCGATGACGAGGGTGCTGCGGGCGGCCTCGATGACGTCGCTGGTGATGACGGTGAGGTCGTTGATCCGCAGGACGCGTTCGATCTGTACGAACAGGCGGTGGACTGGGCGGAAGTTGCCGCGGGTGATCCGGCCGACGGCGTCAGTGTCTGGCCGGCGCGCTCGGGGCTGATCGCCGGCACAGGAACCGGTCGCGGTGGAACACTCGGATCTCGCCGAGGTCCCGCGGGTCGTAGCGGATGGTGACTGGCTCGCCGACGTAGGCGGCCAGGGTCGGGTCGAGGTAGCGCAGGCCTTGTAAGCGGATGCCGTCGCGGTGCACGACCCGCGGCTTGGCGACCTGGACGAGCGGCAGGTCGAGCTGCTCGAGGCTGTCCGAGGATGCGGGGCAGCCAGCCGTCGGCGACCCAGGCCTGCTGCGGCGCCTGGCCGGTCTCGCCGTGGATGCGCTGGTGGTAGCTGCCGGTGATCCACCGACCGAGGGCGGCGTCCGCCTCGGGCAGCGTGAGCCGAGCCGGGGACACCGGGCGGCCGCGGACGAGTTGCCCGGGGCAGCTGGGGCAGCAGTTCGGTGGTGACGGTGCCGAGAACTGCTCGATCTTGCTGCGGCCCTGCGGGCGGGCGACGGCGCTGTGCACCAGCTCGATGTGCAGGTCGGCGGTGACTGCTGCGAGGTGGTCGCTGGTGAAGTCGCTGCCGTGGTCGGCGTACAGCACGTCGGGCAGGCTGTGCACCGCCCAGGTGGGGTCGGTTTTGCGCCAGATGGCCTGGCGCAGGGCCAGCGACAATTTCAGCGTGGAAGGCGCCCCCAGGAACAGGCTGTAGCCGGCGACGGCCCGGGAGCAGTCGTCGAGCACGACGGACAGCCACGGCCCGGCCGGTGTCCCGTCGGCGTCCAGCACCAGCAGGTCCAGCTCGGTGTGGTCGGCCTGCCACAGCGCGTTCGGCCGGTCGGACTGCCGGCGGTGCACCAGCTCGTAGCGGTCGCGCAGCGCCGTCGGCCCGTCGTGCGCCAGCGTCACCAGCTGCGGGTCCAGGCCGTTGACGATCGCGTGGACGGTGCTGTAGGACGGCGCGGGCCAGCCGTTCTCCGCGGCGGCCAGCGCTGCCTGCCGCGCCACCGTCGCCACCGAGGGGCGGGGGCGGCGCAGCGCCAGGCCCTCGACGAGGCGCACCAGCTCCTGCGGCGTCCGCCGCACGCCACGGTCGGACCTGCTCGGTCGGGCCAGCGCGGCCAGGCCGCCGGCGCGGTAGCGGACCAGCCAGCGCTGCGCAGCGCGCAGCGGGACCTGCGCGTCGCACGCGACCCGGGCGAGCGGCACTCCGTCCTGCACGTGCGGCCGCAGGACCTGCCACCGCCCTTCCGCTAGCGCCCGCTGCTCCTGCCCCAGCCCGGCGAGGCTCGGCACCATCACAGGACCGTTCACTCGGCCGCGGCGGAGGCGGCCGTGCTGCCGGCCGGGGTCGGCACGTCGGCCCCGGCGCGCTGGAGGGCTCGGCAGACGGTGGAGCGCCCGACGCCGAACAGCCCGGCGAGGTCCGACGGGTTCTTCTGCCCGCTCCGGTGCAGGTCCACCAGCAGCGCCTCGCGGCCGGGGGTGAGCTTGGGCTTGCGGCCGCGGAGCTTGCCGGTCGGCTATCGGAACAGGCTGGTCTACTGAAGCGGCGGGTGGACGAGCCGCGAGGTCGACCGCCGGTCTTCGTCTCTCGGAAGACGTCTTGGCTGGGGTGTCGATCTGGCCGGTGCGGTGCGTCTGGTAGGTGTCCGTACCAGCCACCATGGAGGAGCCACCGTGAAGTACATGCTGCAGGTCATCGGGTTCGCGAACGCCACGTTCCCGGAAGGCGAGGGCCCGACGGCCGAGGAGTTCATCGGCTACCAGCAGGCGCTGGTCGGCGCCGGAGTCCACGTCGACAGCGCGTTCCTCGACGACTACCAGCTGGCGACGTCCGTCCAGGTCGACCGCTCCGGGGAGCGGATCATCACGAACGGCCCGTTCCCGGAGACCCGCGAGTACCTCGGCGGCTGGAACGTCATCGACGTGCCCGACCTGGACGCCGCGCTGGAGTGGGCCACGCGCAACCCCGGCGCCAAGTACGGGCGGGTCGAGATCCGTCCCGTCATGGGCTGAGGTGATGGAGCCGCGAGCAGCCGACCTCGTCGAGGCCGTGTTCCGGGAGGAGCGGGGTCGGCTGCTCGCCGCCCTGGCAGCGCGCTTCGGTGACCTCGACCTGGCCGAGGAGGTCGCGCAGGAAGCGGTCGAGGCAGCGCTGACGCGATGGCCGGTCGACGGGGTCCCCGAGGTGCCGCTGGCCTGGCTGCTGACAACCGCGCGATGCCGCGCCGTCGACCGCATCCGACGGCAGCGGGCCCAGGCGCAGCGGCTGGCGGTGTGGGCGGCCGAGGTCGACCGGACCGGTGCCACGTCCGTCCCCGCACGCGCCGACGAGCTGCCGGACGAGCGGTTGACGCTGTTCTTCACCTGCTGCCACCCCGCGCTGCCACTCAAGGCCCAGGTCGCGCTCACCCTGCGCTTCCTCGCCGGCATGACCACCCCGGAGGTGGCCGCGGCGCTGCTGGTCCCGGTGCCGACGATGCAGCAGCGGATCGTCCGCGCGAAGCGGAAGATCACGCAGGCCCGGATCCCGTTCCGGATGCCCGACAGCGAGCAGCTGCGTCCCCGGCTCGCTGCGGTCCTCACCGTCGTGTACCTGCTCTTCACCGAGGGCTATGCGAGCACCGAGGACGAGGAGCTGATCCGGACCGAGCTGAGCGACGAGGCGATCCGGCTGGGTCGCATCCTGCACCGCCTGCTGCCGCAGGAGGGCGAGGTGACCGGCCTGCTCGCGCTGATGCTCCTCACCGACGCCCGCCGTGCCGCCCGGACCGGCCGGACGGCGTCCCGATCTCGCTCGAGGACCAGAACCGCCGTCGCTGGGACACCGACAAGATCAGCGAAGGTCGCTCGCTCGTGACGGAGGCCCTCGCAGCACCGCCGGCCGGGCCGTACGCCGTGCAGGCCGCGATCTCCGCACTGCATGACGAGGCGCCCGACGTGGCCACGACCGACTGGTCGCAGGTGGTCGCCCTCTACGACGTCCTCCTCCGCCTGACTCCCTCGCCCGTGGTCGAGCTGAACCGGGCCGTCGCCGTAGCGATGCGGGACGGCCCGGCCGCCGGGCTGGACCTCATCGAGCGCGTCACCGCGGCCCCCGAACTGCGCGGCTACCACCCCCTGCCCGCGGCACGGGCGGATCTGCTCGCCCGGCTGGGCCGGCCGGCCGAGGCGGCCCAGGCGTACCGGGCCGCTCTCGAGCTGGTCGGCAACGAGCCAGAACGCATCTACTTGACGAGACGCCTCGCCGCGCTGCGCACGTGACGCTCCCCTTCAACCTGCCGCACGCGGGGAGTCCGGACAGAAGGGCAAGGCCTTCTCGCAGCAGGATCCGCTTGCGGGACAGCCGCGTGTGACGCTGAGGGTTCCGCTTTTGGGCTGCTGATCAGGATGGGGTGGGCCCGGCTAGGTAGGTCTGGATGACGGGGCCGAGCCACCGGACGACTGCTTCGGGCTCGAGGGCGACGACCGGTGGGAGCCGGAGAACGTAGCGGCACAACGCTAGGCCGAGGATCTGGGTCGCGACGAGGCCGCTGCGGACAGCGGCAGATGCCGGGTCATGTCCGGCGGCGGCGACGACGGGCTGGAGCTGGGCGCGGAAGATCTGCTGCATCTGCGCGGCCGCGGCTTGGTCGGTGACCGCGGTAGTAAGCAGGACGCGCAGGGAGTCTGTGGTCTGCTCGCCCTCCCAGCGGGCGAGGAAGTGCCGGACGGCAGCCGCGCCGAGCTGGTCGCGCGGGACCTGCGTGAGATCGGGCAGGGCCAGGTCGAGGTCGGCTGCTGCGGTGAACAGGCCCTGCTTGCTACCGAAGTACCGCATGACCATGGACGGGTCGATGCCGGCGTCGGCGGCGACCGCCCGCACGGTAGTGCGGGCGTAGCCGTCGCGGGCGAACCGCTCGCGGGCGGCGGACAGGATCGCGCGCCGGCTGCGTCCGGATCGGGCTGCTTTGCCCGACCGCTGCTCGGGCTGGTCCTGGGACACCCACCCAAGGATAGCCAACAACGGTTGACCTAACGACCGGCTGTGCCAGTAGGGTCAACCCCTGTAGGCCAACGAGTGTTGACGGGAGTTCTGGTGGACCGAGTCGAGGTGGTCGTGGTGGGGGCCGGCCCGACCGGGTTGACGCTGGGCTGCACCCTGCGGCAAGCCGGGATCAACGTGCTCGTCGTCGACGGCGCGGCCGAGGGCGCGAACACGTCCCGGGCGGCCGTGGTGCACGCGCGGACCCTGGAAGTGCTCGAGCAGCTGGACGTGACGCCACGCCTGCTCGCGGAGGGCTGTGTGGTTCCGGTGTTCACGGTGCGGACTACGGCGCGCGTGCTGGCGCGCATCGACTTCGGCGGGCTCCCCACGTCCTACCCCTACACACTGATGCTGCCGCAGTCGCGCACCGAGGCGCTACTCAGCTGCCGGCTGACCGAGCTCGCCGGGCAGGTGCACTGGCGGCACAGCGTCACAGCCGTCCGTGCTGCCGCCGGCGGTGCCGAGGTCTCGATAACCCGACCGGACGGACATCTCCAGCAGGTGCAAGCCCGCTACGTCGTCGGCGCCGACGGGATGCACAGCACGGTGCGCAGCGCCGCTGGCATCGGCTTCAGCGGCGGTCGCTACCCCCAGTCGTTCGTGCTCGCTGACGTCCGCCTCAGCTGGCCCCTGCCCACCGACGAAGTACAGCTGTTCCTGGCCCCCGCAGGTCTCGTCGTCGTCGCGCCGCTGCCCGGCGGCCACCACCGGATGGTCGCCACCGCACACACCCCACCCGAGCAGGTGGACGCGCGTTACGTGCAGGCGCTGCTCGACCAGCGCGGACCCGGACGCGCTCAGGTGCGCGAGGTGCTCTGGTACTCCCGCTTCCGCACCCACCACCGCGTCGCGGACACCTACCGCGTCGGACCGCTGCTGCTCGCCGGCGACGCCGCCCACGTCCACAGCCCCGCCGGCGGCCAAGGCATGAACACCGGCATCCAGGACGCCGTCGACCTCGGCGACACCCTCGCGCAGGTTCGGCGCGACCAAGCGCCCACAACAGCCCTGGACAGCTACAGCAGCCGCCGCCGCCCCGTCGCCCAGCGCATCATCACCCTCACCGACCGGGCTACCCGCGCCGCCTCCCTCACCTCACCCACCGCCCGCACAGCCCGCGACACCGCCTTGACCCTCCTCAGCCGCCTCCCGGCCGTACAGCAGCGGGTCGCCCGACAGCTCGCCGAGCTGCCCCCGGACCGATAGCCAGTGAGGATTGGCTTGGGCAGCACCACTGGCTAATGGGAACGGGTCGACGACCGTCGCAGTCGGCTGAAGGGGCGCTCGTCGAGGACGTACCAGATGGTCCAGGTGGCCGGGAAGAACATGCCGCTCACGAGGACGATGTGCCAGGGCCGCCCGCGCCGACGGGCTCCTGCCGCAGTCAGCATGGCCAGGGTGAGCAATGCAACCATCAGCAGGAGGCTGACGGCGATCGCAGCGGTGCTCACGCGCTCACTCTGTCTTGATCGGATGGCAGCCGCAACACCTTGTCTGCTGAGTTCCAAACCACGGATCAACCCGGTGAAGCGAGCTTCGTCCGCCGCGGCCTTGGACCCAGGGGGCGACTCGTGGGCTCTAGACCTCGCCATCAGCAGGGCCCCAGAGCAGTCCCAGGAGCAGGTGCGCAAATTGGCGGTCGAGTATCAGCGCACGTGAGATGTTGAGCGAAACTAATTGCCTTCGGTCAATTGCTCCAACATGGCACCGGTGCTTGCATCCATGATTACCGTTACCGTGCCGATGCTCGGTTTCGTGAGGATGGGCGGACTTCCTGGGGCGCCCGGGGCTCCGGTCGCCATCACGGGCACTCCCTTGAACGTAGCCACATAGACCTTCCGGTGATCGATCAAGCGCATAGCACCGCCGGGACTCATTTTTGTCAACGTGTTGTCCGTGAACACACCAGTGCTCAACTCGTCAGGTGAGCGGTCGGCAGAGAGGCCGGCCTCCTGCTGAGCACGTTCCGACGCCTGCTGCGACGAAAGGGCCCCAACTACGGCTGTCGGCGTGAGATGCGCCTGCCCCCATCTCATAGAGACAGTGGGCTCCACTCGAGCACCTGGCAAAGCACCAGACGCACCAGACGCACCTTTGGCGCCTAACAGTACCGCGAGCCCAAGAGCACTCAGTGATCCTATGGCAGCCAACACAACTCGATTGCTCATTACTACTCCAGTCTTCCAGTTCCAGGTTGCCCGAGCAGGCGCCAGCCAGCCACGTGCTGCTATTGGCAACTGGTTGCTCCCACATCTTCGGACAGCACATCCTGGGATTACCGCCGAGCCCTGCCCTGATACTGGAGAAGGTACCGATCATCGGCTGGGGAGTCACAACTTCGGGCGGTTTGGGCCCGCAGGCGGCCACGTCTGACCAGGTTCTTGTGGTGTTCTCGACTCGGCTTCTGCACGGCGCTCTGGTGCACCTTCCCGTAGCGGGATCGGCTATATCGGGACGTGACCGGCCGATCGCGGCGAGCCGCGTCAGTACTCTGCCGCGATGAGTCGTCTGCTTCACCCAGATCAAGCGCACAAGCTGGGGTGTCGCTCTGGGCAAACTGGCACATAACTGTGACCCGGAGCCTTACGGGCCGGCACCAGAGAGCAACTCCGCCTGGGTCTTGCTTGCCCGGGGGGCCTCGTCCTGATGGTCGGGAGCTGGTCGGCGATGAGCAGAGCAGTTGACCGTCGTCCCCCGTCAGCAGGACGCTGGGCCGGCTCGTGGCCCTGCCGGGAGGAGTAGTGATGGGGCGCGTGATCTGTGACATGTCCATCTCATTGAACGGGTACGTGACCGGCCCGAACGACAGCCGTGAGAACCCGTTCGGCGACGGTGCCGGGCAGCTGCACGACTGGTTCTCCGGCGCGGCGACCGACCAGGACCGGGCCGTCCTGCAGCAGATGGTCGACGCCACCGGCGCGGTGGTCATGGGCCGCACATCCTTCAAGAAAAACGAGGGAGACGGCGGCTGGAGCGACGCGGGCCCGCTCGGCGACGTCCCGTGCTTTGTGGTCACCCACCACACGCCCTCCACGCCCTGTTCACCCGTGTTCACATTCGTCACCGACGGCGTGGCAAGCGCGATCGAGCGTGCTCCACGTGGCGGGCGAGAAGGTCGTCAGCTTGTTCGGCGCGACCGTCATGCAGCAGGCGCTCCCGCTCGGCCTCCTCGACGAGATCCAGGTGCACGTTGTCGGGGTCCTGCTTGGTGCCGGTACGCCCCTGTTCGGCATGCTCGACTCGACGATCTCCCTTGAACGGGTCCGGGCGGTGGTGACGCCCGCTGCGACGCACCTCGCCTATCGCGTGTTGCGGTGAGCCGTACGCCGCGCGCCAACGTTTACGACGCCGTGTCTCGCTGAGCGTTGCCGGATCGCCTGCTGAGACGTCCTGACCGGCGAGGGGCGCCGTCGGCCGCGAGGACCGCTCACCTCTCGAGGTGACTCGTCCACCCTGAGCAGCCAGTCCGTCGACGGCAGCTTGGAGGTCGGTCGACCTCGAACGCCACGTTGCGCAGCCCCAGCTCGTTGGCCATGGCGGCTGTCGAGCCCGGCTCGTGAGCAGGCCGGACGAAGCTCGACAGCTCCAGCAGGGTGCCTCCGCCGGTCGGGCGCAGCATGACGATCTCGGTGCAAGAGTCCGAGATACCGATGACGGTGTCCAGGAACTCGCCCTCCACGAACATTCGCCCCTCGACCTCCAGACCCAGCCCGACGAAGAACGCCGTCACCGCGTCGAGGTCTGCGACGGTGATGCCCACATGGTCGAACCGTCGTACGTGCGCCACGGGCTGGCTCCTCCTGCGCTGACGGGAACGCGTCCTCGGGAGGCCGTTGGCGAGCCAAGAACGTACCGGTGGGCGATCCCAGCCCGGCTCAAAGCGTATGTGGGGGGATCCGGAGCCTTCGCCGAGTCCTCACTGGCTTGCGGGACGGCCGGCGGGCACTCAGCGGTCCGTCCGGCACACCGTTCCCACGCCTACCAGCGGCTGCGACGTCTTACTCCACTGCGGTGTCTGCCGCCCGGCGATGACGAGCGTCGGCCCTCTGTACGTCGGGCTGTCGGGGACGGTGAGCTGCCAGCGTCGACCGATCCGCTCCACCGCAACCCAGTCGACGAGGGGGACGGCGGGCGCGACGAAGCGCTCGTAGCGCTCGAGCCTGGTCGGCGTCTGGACGACGAAGTAGCCGCGGAACTCGGCATCGCCCAGGTCGTCCCCGATGACCAGCGGCGTCGCCGACACGGCTCTCCACAGCGGCGACACTAACCGGCATTGCACCGACCTCCAGCTCCGAAGCGTCCCCGCGTGTCAGCAGACCATCGCCTTGAGTGGGCAAGATCGACGGCACCCGACGGGCACCTTGTCCGGTGTCAAGCACCCTTGGCAGCACGCATGCGCTCCGGCGTCCAGTAGCGCTCTACGCTGCCTGGGTCTTCGGTGACCTGATGAGTGACGGGCTCACAGGCCTGGTTGTCTGGTCGACATCCGCTTCGCGGCGCCGCGTCGTGCGCGGAGGCGTACGTCCCGAGCAGGCAGCGGACGAGGCGACAGCAAGGGTTGCTGCGAGGAGGATGTGCCGCTTCTGCACGGGGGCGATCCATCTGGTCGTTCCGCGTCGGCTGCGTACCAGGGGAGCGTGCCACGACGGCGTCCATTGGTCGATCGCGTCCCGCTCAAGGTTCGGCTACCGGACATGACTGTCGCTGCCGCCGCTGCCCGGCCACGTAGCGCTGCCAGACCCGTGCCATCTACCGCTGCTAGTCACAACGAGAAGAGGCTGGAGAAGGTCTCGCGAGTCGTGTCCGTGTTCTACGTAACACCAGGCACGTTCGCGCTACGGTCGTCGGGTGCCGCTGATCGGATACGCCCGGGTCTCGACCCGCGACCAGCATCCCGAGGCCCAGACCGACGCGCTGAGCGCCGCCGGCTGCCAGAAGGTCTTCACCGACCACGCCTCCGGCACCCTCGCCAAGCGGCCGGCACTCGAGCAGACCCTGGACTACCTGCGCGAGGGTGACACGCTCGTGATCACGAAGCTGGACCGGCTCGGGCGGTCGGTGCGCAACCTCAAGACACTGGTTGACGAGCTGCAGGCCCGGGCGGTCGGGCTGCGCGCCTTGTCGCAGGGGATCGACACCACGACCCCGGGCGGACGGCTGTTCTTCCACATGCTCGCTGTGATCGCCGAGTTCGAGGACGACCTGATTGTCGAGCGCACCCAGGACGGGCTGGCGGTCGTCGGCGTCTCCCGCCCCACCATCTACCGGCACCTCGGGGACAACGCCGCTCCCCCGGTACCACCCGCGCAGCAAGCGCCGGCGATCCAGTAGGCCACGGCACCTCGTGAGCTGAACTGTCGAGTGCGCCTCACGCGCGAGCGCCGAACGTCGAAGGAGCCCCCGTGGCGCACGAGTCCCTGATCACCACCCGGTTCGATGCGACCAGCACTGCCGACGACGTCGTCCGCGGCGTGGACCTGCAGGGACGACAGGCCGTCGTGACGGGCGCGTCCTCCGGCATCGGGGCGGAGACCGCACGAGCCCTGACCGCTGCCGGCGCCGTCGTGACGTTGGCCGTGCGCAACGTCGACGCCGGCACCGCAGTGGCTGAACAGATCGCCGCAGCGACCGGCCGCCCACAACCGCAGGCGTGGGCACTGGACCTCGCCGATCCGGCCAGCGTCGCCACTTTCGTGAGCCAGTGGAGCTCCTCCCTGGACATCCTGGTCAACAACGCCGGGCTCGTCACCGCAGGGCTGGATCGGACCCGTCAGGGCTGGGAGCTGCAGTTCGCGACCAACCACCTCGGGCACTTCGCGCTGACCTGCGGCCTGCACCCGCACCTGGCCGCAGCAGCGGCCGCGCGAGGAAGCGCGCGCATCGTGGCGCTGTCCTCCACAGCGCACATGCGCGCCCCAGTCGACTTCGACGACATCCACTTCCACCGCCGCACCTACGATCCGCAGATCGCCTACGCGCAGTCCAAGACCGCCAACAGCCTGTTCGCCGTGGAAGCCACACGGCGCTGGCAGAACGACGGCATCGTCGCCAACACGGTGAACCCCGGCGGCGTGGCCACAGGTCTGCAGCGCAACTTTTCCGACGCCCAGCGCCAGTCCCTGGACGCCGCCGAAGCCGCCGGCATCTTCACCTACAAGACCATCGCCCAAGGAGCAGCGACGACGCTCGTCGCAGCCGTCGCCCCCCAGTTCGCGAGCGTGGGCGGCCGCTACCTGGACGACTGTCGTGAGGCCTACGCCGTGCCCAACGAGGCCACCCTCGCCGAGCACCCCCACGGGGTGAAGCAGTGGGCCCTCGACCCGGCCGCAGCAAGCCAGCTCTGGCTCCGCTGCCTCGACATGACCACCTCGCTACTAGGAGACCCATTAGCGCTGTGACAACCGCGCCAGTTGACGCTGAAGTTCACAGCCGGCGTCTCACGACGAGGCATCTCACATCCAAGGAAGTAAAAGAGCAAGGTGGCGCACCCCCGCCGTGGCTGCCCCGGTCGGACAGCGCTGCGGATGCTGGGAGACAGTGAACCCATGAGTGCTGAGGTTGACTTGCCCGACCCGATCTTGAGCGACCCCGCGGGTACGACTGACGGGCGGATGCCGGCAGAGGAGTTGCCGCCCAGGGCCAAGATGGGCCAACGGGTCCGGCACGAGACACACCTGTGCGGCGGCACGATCAGCGTGGTAGGCGACGCCGCCTGGGACCGCTCAAGTTTGTGGGAGTGCGACCTGTGCGGACATCACGCCCGGCGGAACGCGGTGTGGACCGGACCGTGAGCGCCGCCAGGCGAGTGCCGCTCGGGTAGCGCGTTCTGAGGAGCGCCAGAGCGCCGGGTAGCTACCACCTCAGGCTGTGCACTCCCGGCAGACACCTCGGCCCTGGTCCGCCAGCTGGCTGCGGTGCTGCACCAGATAGCAGCTGGTGCAGGTGAACTCGTCGACCTGCGGGGGCAGCACCCGGATGACCAGATCTCCACCGGAGGGGTCCGCCCCGGGCAGGTCGAACTCGGCCTCGAGCGGATCGGTGTCATCACCAAGATCGGCCGTAGTTTGCGCACGGCGTGCCTTCAGTGTCTCTAGGCTCTGGTCGTGCTCGGTAGCGGTGTCGGTCGTGCGGGGGGTGTCGTAGTCGGTAGCCATGATCTCCGTCGAAGGTGTGCCGGCGCGTCGGTGCGTGTGGACTCAACGCCAGAGCCACGCGCTATGTGCCCTCTGTCGGCCCAGCCGCGACCGCCGTAAGCCCCCATGTACACGCGTCAGAAGACGCTCCGAGCAGCTTGTGCGGCGCCCGGCTCGTCGTCCATCGTTCTGAAACTTCAGCCGCATGTGTCGCCCGCGTCGGCGAGGCATTGCGCACCCGGCCACCGAGCAGGGACGCGCTGCAAGGCGCCATCCCCTCCCTCCACGCCCAGACCCACCTTCGACGACACCGACTGGATCGGATCCTCAGCCTGTACGACCTGCTCGCTGCCCGGTAGCCATCACTGGTCATCGCCCCTCAACCGCGCCGTCGCCGTCGGCTTCGCCCACGGGCCCGCAGCCGGCCTCGCCGCACTCGACGAGCTGGCCGCCGAACCCCAGCTAGCCCAGTACCCCTACCTCGCCGCCGCCTAGGCCGAGCCCAGGCCCTGGGCGCGGTCCGCAACCCCTCATCGTCATCCCCGCCGCGTCCGAGCCCGGCGCGTACGTCGTCGCGATCGAGGCCGATGGTGGACGGGTCGTAGCCCAGCGCCAGTGTTCCCGGCCGGCCAGCCGGCGGAGGACAGGTCGCTAAGCGAGCCGGTCAGCTCGGCGACGTCGGCACCGTCGCGTCTATCGAGTGCTCCGGGTGTGGGAGTGCGAGGTGCGAGCCGACGAGCTCGACTGCCTCGCTGTCGCAGCCATAACAGGGTCGAGACCCTCCCACGGCATCGGCGCCACCTGATAGCAGTTGGCGCCGGTCTCCCCGTCAGCGGCTCTGCCGGCGCCCGCTCGCATTGCCGGGGTCGAGCGGGGTCCCGAGCCGCGGCCCCCCGGCACGCCGTGGCGCCGCTGGCGGCCGCCGGACGAACACTGCGATCAGCCCCGACACCAGCAGCTCCACTGCCAGCAGTGCGCCCGCCAGCACCCAGTCACCCACCGCGGCCAGCAAGACGACGACCGCGGTGACCGACAGCACGTAGCCGGCCACGAGCGGCCGAGGCATGGCCCGGCCCGACCGCGGGGCTGCCCGGCCCGCTGCAGACCGGCTCAGAAGAACACCGATCGGCGCTGCATCAGCAGCGTGTACAGCGTCTGCTGGATGGTCTCCCGCACCTGGTCGGTGAGGCTGAACACGAGCATCGGGTCCTCGGCCGCGGCGGCGCCCAGGTGCTCGGTCGGCACCGGTTCGCCGAACTCGATGATCCACTTGGACGGCAGCGGAACGAGTCCCAGCGGGCCGAGCAGCGGAAACGTCGGAGTGACCGGCAGGTAGGGCAGCCCGAGCAGTCGGGCGATCGTCTTGGCGTTGCCGAGCATCGGGTACGCCTCCTCGGCGCCGACGATCGAGCAGGGGACGATCGGCGCACCCGTCCGGAGCGCCGCAGCCACGAAGCCGCCCCGCCCGAAGCGCTGCA
>JAABUZ0100004991.1_pt1 | contig 17780 bp, 20 predicted proteins | sample 5562091 | NCBI WGS metagenome assembly JAABUZ01 (sample SAMN12813069, study PRJNA571459) | rock metagenome | isolation source: Antarctica rocks | place: Antarctica: Victoria Land, Linnaeus Terrace sud | collected 2015-12-21
AGATCCGACTCGTTGAATCCGGGAACGCCGTCGCACTGCTGCCCGGACTGCTGTGGATGGGGCGTAAGCCAACTGTGCGGCTCCGGCGTCTGAAGGGTGACCCGCTCCGTACCATCTTCACCTCGACACGGCGAGCGTCGGCCAGTCAGCCAAGTGTGCTCGCATGCCGCGCCGCCCTGACCGCCGTAGTCGCAGGGAGCGCTCAAGGTCAAGGTGAGGCCTGAGCGTGCCGAGGCTTGGATCCAAGCGACGTGAGCAATGCAGTGGCCTCGGCCCGACCTCTGTGCCTACAGTCTCGATTGTGATTATCCGGCAGGCCACGGCTGAGGATTGGGCTGGCATTTACCCCTTCTTCTCTGCGATCGTCGCTGCCGGCACCACGTACGCCTACCCTGAGGGGCTTTCGCTGAAGGCTGCCCGGCCGGTGTGGATGGAGCAGTCTCCGGGTCGCACCGTGGTGGCCGCCGAGGGCGACACCATCCTGGGCTCGGCCAAGATGGGCCCGAACCGTGCCGGCCGCGGTTCGCACGTGGCCACCGCCAGCTTCATGGTCGACCCGCCCCAGGCCGGGAGGGGCGTGGGCCGCGCATTAGGTGAGCACGTCCTGGCGTGGGCCCGCTCGGCTGGCTACCGCAGTATGCAGTTCAACGCGGTGGTGGAGACCAACACCGGCGCGGTCCACTTGTGGCGTTCGTTGGGCTTTCAGATCCTCACCACCATCCCGGAGGCCTTCGACCACCATGAACACGGACTGGTGGGTCTGCATATCATGTTTCAGAAACTTGCTGAAGGCAAAGACGCAGACAACGCGCCGGAGCGGGCGCCGTTCGGCTGACGAACCCGCTGCGGGAGAGGTCCCCGCAGCTGGGGTCTAAAGAGACTTCCCCGCAACGGAATTCACGTGCCGATTACTTTCATTATGTCCAGGTTTGCCTGTTTGTCCTACCTATCGTTGGAGTATCGCGGGCGTGGAGTGTCAGCATCGCTGTCCGCAGATGGTTGGCTGGATTTAGTCGCGCGCTCAGTTCAGGGGTTCTCCGGTCAGCGCCACCTGGCGCAGGCGCGTGCCCGCCGAGGTAGCTCCGCGCGGGGAAGGTGATGGCTAGCCTTACCTTTCTGGAATCTTTCCAGTTTAGGGAGGACACTATGGTCATGACGTCTTCCGCTCCTGGTCGTGTCCTGCCCACCGGGGAAGCGGTTGTTGCTGTGGCGGCGGGTGATCCCACGCATGAGCGGGAGCCGCATGCCGGTGGTGGTGCGGGACGGTTGAACTGGTTGCGGGCGGGGGTGCTGGGGGCCAACGATGGGATCGTGTCGGTGGCCGGCATCGTGGTCGGTGTTGCCGGGGCCACGGCGGCGCGCGGGCCGATCTTTACGGCTGGTCTGGCTGGTCTGGTCGCGGGGGCGGTGTCCATGGCGTTGGGTGAGTACGTCTCGGTCAGCAGCCAACGCGATAGCGAAACAGCGCTGCTCGCCCAGGAGAAAGCCGAACTGGTCGAGACACCGGAAGCCGAACTGGCCGAGTTGACCGCTCTTTACGCGGCCAAGGGCCTGTCCGCGCAGACCGCGGCGACCGTGGCCGCGGAACTCACCGCCCACGATGCCCTCGCCGCCCACATCGATGCCGAGCTGAACATCGACCCCGACGATTTGGCCGACCCGGTCCAGGCCACTATCGCCTCCGCGTTGTCATTCACGCTCGGTGCATTGTTGCCGCTGCTGGCGATCCTGCTGCCCCCCGCCGCGTGGCGGGTGCCCACCACCTTCGTCGCGGTGCTCATCGCATTGGCCATCACCGGGGTGCTGTCCGCGCACCTAGGCGGCAGCAACGCTGGGCGCGCCGTGATCCGGGTCCTCATCGGAGGGACCGCCGGGCTCGCCTTCACCTACGGCATCGGACACCTCTTCGGCGCCGCCATCAGCTAACCAAAACTGCACCGAGCGCCCAACAACACCGGGCAGCGGTCGCGGGGTGCACCCATCCCAGTCAGCACATCGCCCGGCGGCCTTATCGCGGGTGGGCGGCACCGACGCGTTCTGGACTTGAGCGGTTTGCGCGGTGCGAGGTTATTTGAATCGCATTGGGTTGGTTGGAGTCTTCATCGTTTGGAAACGAGGATGGACTCATGCCGAAGGACACCACCGTGGGGAAACCGACCACGCGTCGCTACAGCCCGGAGGAGAAGGCCGCTGCGGTGCGGATGGTCAGGACGCTGCGAGCCGAGCTGGGCACCGAACATGGCACGGTGCAATGCGTTGCGTCCCAGCTCGGGTATCGCATTGAGTCGGTGCGGTCCTGGGTCCGCCAAGCTGACATCGACGAGGGCCCAGAGGGTGACGGGTCTGGCGGCGCGAGCTCCATCTCCATTTCGACGGGCTCTCCACGTATTGTCCGACGATGGCTCGCACCCGCAACCCCGCCTCGGCGGCCGTGCAGGCGCTCGGCGGCCTCGCCTCGACCGCGTTCCATACGGTGGCCGAGCAGGCGCAGAAGTTCGTCCCGGCCGGTGACCTCGACGCCCGCGACACCGACTACATCCGGGAGGGACTGCCCGGCCTGTGGCTGTTGGCCAGCTGGTACTTCCGCGCCGACGTTCAAGGCCTGCACCACATCCAACGCGAGGGCCCGGTGCTGTTGGTCGGCAACCACTCGGGCGGAATCACCACCCCGGATACCTTCGTCTTCACCCTGGCCTTCAGCACCTACTTCGGTGTCGAGCGGCCGTTCTATCAGCTGGCGCACAACCTGGTCGTCGGCAGCCCGTTGGGAATGATCCTGCGCCGATACGGGACAGTCGCGGCGAACACCCGCAACACCGAGCTGGCTCTGCAGTCCGGCGCGGCCGTGCTGGTGTACCCCGGCGGCGATCACGAAGTGTTTCGTCCGACCTGGGAACAGGGCAAGGTCGACTTCGGCGGACGCACGGGCTACCTCCGGATCGCGCTCGACCAGGGCGTGCCGATCCAGCCCGTCGTGTCGATCGGCGGCCAGGAGACGGCACTGTTCCTGACCCGCGGCGCACACCTCGCGCGGCTCACGGGTGCCGATCGTGCGCTCCGCCTGAAGAGTCTGCCGATCCTCTTCGGCCTGCCGTTCGGGTTCATGCCGGCGCTGTTCGGACACTTCCCCCTGCCTGCGAAGGTCTCGGTGCGCGTCCTTCCACCGATCGACCTGCGGGAAAGCTACGGCGACGATCCCGACGTCGAGGAGATTAACCGCGACGTGCTGGGTGCGATGCAGGACGTGCTGAGTTCGTTGCAGCAGGACCGCAAGTTGCCGGTGGTCGGATGAGGATTCGGGAGGAGATCGTCGTCGACGCCCCGCGCGAGCGGGTATGGGAACTCCTGGCCGATCCCGCGACGTACCCAGGGCTGCTCGACAGCATCGCCGCCTTCGAGCCCGAGGACCCCGATCAGGAGCCGGAGCAGCGGGCGCGCTATGCGATGCGATTCACCGTTGGCTCGGTGGAGGTGGGCGGCACGGTCGAAATCGTCGAGTACGACGCGCCGCGTGACCTCGCCTGGACGAGTGTGCCCGGCATCGACCAACGCGGCCATCTGCGGCTGCGCGCCACGCGCGATGGCCGAACACGCGTGGAGTTCCGGTTCGGCTACCAGGTGCCGGGCACGGTCCTCGGCACGCTCGCCGAGTTGATCTCTCAGCGGGAGGTCACCAGCCGCGTCCGTGGGGGGCTGCAGAACGTGCGGCGGGCCGCGGAGGGCTCGCCGCGGCCCGCCCGCGACAGCGGTCGAGGCCTGTTCGGCGGCCTGCTGCACGAGGCCGAGAACCTGCGCATTCTGGCCCGCGCCCGCGTGGCCGCCCCGATGCGGCCGGACAAGATCACCCGCCTGGGCGTGGTTGCCGCCCGCTGGGGCTTCTCGCCCGCGACGGCGGTGATCGCCGGGGCTATTCGGCACCCGGACCGGACGATGATCGTCGACGAGCTGGGCGCGCTGACCTGGGCCGAGGTCGACGCACGCACGAACGCCGTTGCGCACGGCTTCAGCGCCGCCGGCGTTCGCGCCGGCGATCGGGTGGGGCTGATGTGTCGTGACCACCGCGGATTCGTGGAAGCGGTCATCGGCGCGGCCAAACTCGGCGCCGATGTGCTCCTGCTCAACACCTCTTTCGCGGGGCCTCAGCTCAGCGAGGTCTGTGCCCGCGAGCAGGTCGTGGCGCTGGTCTACGACGAGGAGTTTGCCGAGCTGGTGCGGGAGGCCGGCCGGGACCGAAGCCGGTTCGTCGCCTGGCACGATGGCACGCCGCAGGACACCCCCTTAGAGAAGCTCGTTACCGACGGTGATCTGTCGGTGCCGCCGCCACCCGATCGGGCTGGTCGGGTCACCATCCTCACTTCGGGCACCACCGGTACGCCGAAGGGTGTCGCGCGCGGGAACTTCGCCCTGACGCTGGATCCGCTGGCCGCGCTGCTGGAGCGCATCCCCCTGCGGGAGGGCCAGACGGTGCGGATCGCCGCACCGTTGTTCCACGCCTGGGGCTTCGCGAACTTCGCGCTCGGCATGGTGTTGGGATCGACGTTCGTGCTCCGCCGCCGCTTCGACCCTCAGCAGTGCCTGGCCGACATCGCCGATCGGAGCTGCGACGTTCTCGTGGTGGTGCCGGTGATGTTGCAACGCATCCTCGAACTGTCCGGCAAGACCACGGCGCAGTACGACACGAGCTCGTTGCGCGCGGTGTGCGCCAGCGGATCGGCCCTGCCCGGTGAACTCGCGACCCGCTGAATGGACGCGTTCGGGGACAACCTCTACAACATGTACGGGTCCACCGAGGTCTCCGCGGCCACGCTTGCCCGCCCCGCCGATCTGCGCGCCGCGCCCGGTACGGCGGGCAAGCCGTCGCGCGGGTCGATCGTGCGGCTCTACGACGAATCCGGACGCCCGGTCCTGCAGGGGGACACGGGGCGCATCTTCGTCGGCAACACCATGCTCTTCGAGGGCTACACCGGCGGCGGGAGCAAGGACGAGATCGACGGACTGATGGCCACCGGGGACGTGGGCTACTTCGACCCGGCGGGACGACTGTTCGTCCGGGGCCGCGACGACGACATGATCGTCTCCGGCGGGGAGAACGTCTTCCCCAAGGAGGTCGAGGACGTCTTGTCCGATCACCCTGCGGTCGCCGAGGCCGCGTGCATCGGCGTGGACGACGAGAGCTTCGGGCAGCGCCTGCGCGCGTTCGTCGTGTTGCTGGATGGGCAGGCCGCCGACGAGGACCTGCTATCTAGCCACGTCAAGACGAAGCTCGCCCGCTACAAGGCTCCGCGGGACATCGTGTTCGTCGAGGAGCTCCCGCGCACCGCGACCGGCAAGGTCCTCAAGCGCGAGCTACAACGCGAAGACGAAGCGCACTGAGACCTCAGGTCAGCTGCACCCACCAGGCCACCGCGCCGACGAGGGTAACCACGGTGCCGAGCACGTAGGCGGCGATCCATTGGAAGCCCCGAACGTGGCGGCCCTGTGCCGGTACAAGTTCACGGAGCTCGATGACCGGGCCGGGCGCTCTGCGGTACCACCCACGAACCAGGACTTCTTGATCCATCAGGTCGGTGACGTGGAGCAGGCCGAAGATGCTGCGCGCGAACGGCCAGGGCTGGGTGTACCGGATCGGGAGGAACCCACTGTCGTCCTGGATCACCAGATCGGGTGACAGGACGTAGCCGGGGCAGCCCCGTCCGATAACCCGTCCCCGCACGCTGACGGGCAACCCCCTGACCGAGCTCGCATCCATTCGCCGCAACAGGGCGGCGACCCGGTCGACGGGCTGTACCGGCCCTGGCCAGTGCGCGAAGGCCGTCCGGACGAGCAGTGCAACACCCAGACCGACCGCGGCCTGAGCGAGCAGAACGTTGTTCGAGCTCCGCCAGGCCAGCAGCCCCACGACCAACGCTGCGAACGGGGCAAAGCGCACGAGGAGTTCCAGACCGAAGCGACGACGGGCCCGGGACAGTTCCGGGCCCGCACCGGACGCGGCGACGTCCTGGGCGTTCCACCGCTGCGGAGCGCCGGGTAGCCCGCTGGCCTCCAAGGCCGCGATTCGCCGCACCACCAGGGGATGCGTGGACAGGAACTGGTTGAACCGTCCCCATGGATTGCCGGCGTCCCACCGCATCGCACCGATGACCTCGCGAGCGTCGAGGCCCTGTTCGACCGCGACCATCGCGGTCTCGCCCTGCCTGGGGTCGGCGATGCCCAAAGCGCCGGCAGCCCGGATGCGGCGGTCCCGACGCTGCTCTTTCGCCAGTTCCCGCTTGTCCTGCCGGTTACCTTCCCGACGGAGCTCCTGCGCCTCCGCTGCCCGTTCGGCATCCACCTGCCCCATGCCGTAGCCGATCTTCACCAGCGCGCTGCACAGTGCGTCGCCGTCGCCGGTGACCTGGCAGCTCCAGTGATCGGCGCCGAGCTCTCGTGCCCGGGAGAGCCCGAGCACGGCGAGCTGAGACAGCAGGTAGCCGAGGTAGGCCACGATGGCCGGCACCACGGTGTTCTGATTGCGGGTGTCGCGCAGTATGAGGAACCCGTAGTACAAAATGAGCGGCACGGTGCTGGCGATGGCCATCACGACAATGTCGTTCTGCCGCACGTGCCCCACCTCGTGACTGATGACGGCGTCGAGCTCTCGGTCATCGAGCCGCTCGAGCAGACCGCGGGTGACCCAGATGCGGGCGTTACGGCGACTGTGCCCGAAGGTAAAGGCGTTGGGCGTGCCATCGTCGACGATCCCGAGCCGTACCGGCCGAACGCCGGCGTACTCGCAGCGGCGGGCGACGAGCTCGCCGACGACGTGTTCGGTTGCGTAGCCGCCCTCGTCGGTGTGCGGGATTTCCTGCGCCGGAACCAGCCACTCCACGAGATAGGGGGACACCGCCCATTGCGCGGCGACGAGCACCACCGAGAGCACGAGCGGCACCCACACCGGTGTGCCCAGGATGACGAGCGCCGTTCCGGCCGCCGTGAGGAGCGCGGCGAGCAGCGTCAGCGTCAGTGCGGAACGGCGAAACACAAATCCGGTCATCGAAGACTCCCCATCTGCGAGGCGTCGATCGTGATGTCGAAACGCAGCCGAGCGCCGAGCCGAGCCCTGGCGCGAACCACGGTGATCTGAGCCGTCACGATTCCCCCTCCCCTGAGCTGTGACGCTAGCTCCCGCACACCGCGACCGGCAAGATCCGCACGCGCGAAACACGTCGCTGGCGGGGGTCGGGAACAAATGGGGCTCCGGCGTCGTTGGGGCAAGTGGTCGTCAGAAACTTCGGTGTTCGTGTGTCACACGCTCGCAGGATGTTTGAGGTGAGCGCGCAGGGTGTTGCTCTGGTCAGCGCTGCCGCGCCGGCCGGGCCCGCACGGTGCGGGTCCCACCACTGCAAAGGAGCACATCGCATGACACAGGGAACAGTGAAATGGTTCAACGCCGAGAAGGGTTTCGGCTTCATCGCCCCGGAGGACGGCTCCGCTGACGTGTTCGTCCACTACTCCGAGATCAGTGGCGCGGGCTTCCGCTCCCTGGACGAGAACCAGCGCGTCGAGTTCGAGGTCGGACAGGGCGCCAAGGGCCCGCAGGCCACCGGCGTCACCGCCATCTGAGTTCTCCCACTCGCTGAGAGCCCACCTTCCTTCGGGAGGGTGGGCTCTTCAGCGAGTTGCCCCCGCCAGCCGGGTGTGACACAAGAAAGACAGAGCTACCTCAGCTCCCGGACGAGCACCGCCGTACCCGGACCACGACAAGACGGCGCCAAAGGAGTTCGTGATGGCGTGGATCGTGCTTGTCGTGTCAGGAGTAATGGAAGCGGTCTGGGCGACCGCACTAGGCAAGTCAGAGGGCTTCAGCCGTCTGTGGCCCAGCGTGGTCTTCGCCGTAGCCCTGCTGGTCAGCATGGGCGGTCTGGCCTACGCCCTGCGCGATATTTCCGTGGGCACCGGGTACGCAGTATGGGTGGGAATCGGCGCTGCGCTAACTGTCGCCTACGCGATGGTGTTCGGCGTCGAGACGGTCTCCGCGTTGAAGATCGTGTTACTGGCCGGGCTCATCGTCTGCGTCATCGGACTCAAGCTCGCGCACTAGAGCCCGGCGGCGGCGCTGCGCCCGGCGCGGCGACCGAAGAAGGTCCCGTCGCCCAGCGAGGTGCCGCTGATGTAGCCCCAGGAGTGCAGGCCGGAAGTTGCCCGCCCCGCGGCGAACAGCCCCGGGATGGCCTCGCCGTCGAGGTTGAGCACCTGCCCGCCCACGGTGGTGCACAGCCCGCCGATGGTGAAAACCTGCGCACCACTGCCCTGGCCCGCCGAACCCAGCTCCGGCGGAGCCAGGCCACGTCGGACGTCGATCGCGGCGAACGGCGGCTGCAGCGGGCGCAACCAGCGGGAGTCCTTGTGGAAGTAGGGGTCCTCCCCGTTCGCGGCGTGCTTGTTGTACTGCTCGACCGTGCTCTGCAGCGCATGCGGCGGCATGCCCACCTGCTGCTCGAGCTCGACGAGTGTCTCGGCCACGAAGTGCGGACGCACGCCCCAGCGTTCCTCCTCGGGCACCGCCTCGTAGGCCTCCTCGTCCAGGATCACCCACACCTCCAGGCCCTGCCGATACAGCGCCGCCTGACCCACCAGACCCGGGTAGACGTCCTCGTTGATGAAGCGCTGGCCGACCTTGTTGACGATCATGCCGCGCACCATCAGCCCCGGGATGAGCGAGATCCCGATCTGCCCGGCGGACATGTGCCGCACCGCCGCGCCGGGCCGAACGTGCGGGCGAGCAGGCCGACGACCCGCCCGTCCTGCACGATCAGCCGCTGGGCGTAGGTGTCGGTGTGTACGGCGACCTTGGCTGCGGTCCCCTCCGCGGAGAGCTTCTCCATCAGCACCTTCCCGCCGAACCCCTCGGAGGTGACCCGATGCCCGCGGGGTGCGGGCTTGGCGAGTTCTGTATAAGGCCAGCTGTTCTCGCCCATCCACATCAGACCGTCGTCGGTGGGCGGCACCCACGTCGGGGAGTCCCACAGCGAGGGCTTGAACGGCACCCCGCGCTCGACGAGCCAGTGGTAATGCTCAAGGCTGCCCTCGCAGTAGGTACCCACTTCGCCTCGTCGACGTCCGGACCCAGCGCGGCCGTCAGAAACGCCTGCATGTCCTCGGCGGTGTCGGTGAACCCGCAGGCCTGCTGGATGGGGGTGCCGCCGCCGAGGTACATCTCTCCACCGGACAGCGCCGAGGAACCGCCGCCGCCGCTGGCGCGTTCGAGCACGACCACCTCCGCACCGGCCGCCTGCGCCTCCAACGCCGCGCACGCCCCCGCGCAGCCGTAGCCCACGACGAGGACGTCGGTCTCCACGTCGACGTGCTCCACCTCGCCGATGTCGAGGGTGTTACCGAGGTTGGCTGGGTCATCTGTGCTCTCCTGTCTTTGGGCGGGTCGCGGGCAGTTGCGGACTAGGCGGGAACGGCGGCTTCCTGCCCGGTGAGGTCCTGCTGCACCGATTCGACATCGCGGACCTCCCGGATGGTGCGGGGCAGGACCAGTGCGGCGAGACCACCGATCAGCGCAGCGGCACCGGCGATGAGGAACCCAATCTTCAGTCCTTCGTCGGTGTAGAACGCATTGCCCTGCACCACCATGGCGATGCGCGAATTGAGCACCGTGAAGACGATCACCGGCAGCACGGCCGCCAGTCCACTTTGGAAGACCGAGACCATGCTGGAGGTCGTCGCCTGCAGCTGCGCCGGCACGGCGGAGATGACGAGGTTGGGCACGGCGGCGTAGGTCATGCCCAAGCCCAGACCTTCGATCAACGCGAAGACGATGAGGGTGCCGCTGCTCTGGTGGGACAGCGCAGTCAGCACCGCCCCGAGCACCAGGAACAGCTGGCCGGCGACCATCAGCAACCGGGGTCGGATGCGGGGCACGGAGAATCCGACGATGAGCCCACCGATGACGGCGGCCGCCCCGATCGGCGCCTGGTACTTCGCGAAGCCCTCGGCCGTAACGCCGAAGCCGTAGTTCAGGCCCAGAATGGCCGGCGTCATGCACATCATCGGCAGCAGGATGGTGAACACCGCTGTGCTGGCGTAGGCCAGTCCCGCGGTGGTCGCCGTCAGGATGATCGGTCGACGACGGAAGAACCCCAGGTCGATCAGCGGCTCGCGGATGAACCGCGCGGTACCAATCCAGGCGAGCAGCAGCGCGATGCCGGCGAGGATGAACCCGATGGTGCTGCCGGCCCGCCAGCCCCACGTCGGACCGCGGCGCCGTGGCCTTTTTGTTGTCCGACGCCGCCGGGTACGTCACCGGAGCCGAGCTCGCGGTCGACGGTGGCTGGACCGCCGGCCCCACCGTGAAGTACGTGATGGGCCAGTGACCGCCGAGATGACCATGCAGCGCGGGACGGCACGATGCGGACCGAAGTACCTTGCCGGGCTGCTCGTCGGCGGGGTGCTGCTGGCCGGCTGCGGTGGCGGAGCAATCGATACCGCGCCGCCGGCCTCGCCGGCAACCAGCGCCACCTCGGCCCCGGTCGCCGCCACCCCGCGCCTGGCCTCCGTCGACAACTTCCGTGACGTCGCCGGCGAAGGCTACGCGAATGCGGCCGGCCAGCACCTCACCCGTGGCGTGTTGTACCGGTCCAACGCGCTCACGCCCAACCCGGCGGATCAGGCTGCGCTGGACGCGCTGCACCCCACCGCGGTGTACGACGTCCGCACCGCCGCGGAAATCACCCAGAAGCCGGAACGCGTCCCGGCCGGCGCCGTCTACACCAACATCCCCATCCTTTCCGGCGACCTGACTGCGGCGGTCAAGACCATCAAGACCCCCGACGGCGCCCGGGCCTTCCTCACAGATATGTACCGGAGCTTCGTCACTGGACCGCAGGAGCGGGCCGGATTCGCAAAACTGCTCACCGCCGTCGCCAATACCGCAGGCCCCCAAGTGATCAACTGCACCGGAGGCAAAGACCGCACCGGCTGGGCAGCCGCGCTGCTGCTGATTATTGCCGGCGTCCCGCAGGACACCATCACCAAGGACTACCTACTCAGCAACGACTACTCACGGACCTCCGTGCAGACCACCATGGACCAGATCCGGGCCAGCCAGGGCGAGGCGGTCGCCAAGCTGAAGAGCAAGCTCGTCCCCTGATGCGTGCTGAGGAGTACTCGACCATGAACCGTCTCGATCAACGCAGGATTCTGGTGACCGGCGCCGCCTCGGGTATCGGGCAGGCCACCGCGCTCCGGCTGCTGGACGAGGGCGCGGTCCTGGTCGCTGCCGACGTCTCGACAGAGGGCCTGGAACGCACCCGGGCGCTCGCCGAGCAGGCCGGCACCGAGGCGCGCCTGAGCACCATGGAGATGAACATCGGCGACGAGGCTTCGGTCGTCGACGGCGTGCGGGAGACGGTCTCGCGTCTGGGTGGGCTGGACGTGGTGGTGAACGCGGCCGGCATCCTGCGCGCCTCGCACACCCACGACACATCCACCGAGCTGTGGAACCAGGTCATCGGCATCAACCTGACCGGGACATTCCTCGTGGTCCGGGAAGCTCTTCCCGCGCTGCTGAGCAAGCCGGGCAGCGTGGTGGTGAACTTCAGTTCCACCTCCGCGGCGTTCGCCCACCCCTACATGGCGGCCTACGCCGCGAGCAAGGGCGGCATCCAGTCGTTCACCCATGCCCTCGCACTGGAGTACGGCAGGCGGGGGTTACGGGCCGTCAGTGTCGCGCCCGGCAGCATCAAGTCCGCCATCACCGACGCCACCTCCGGTTACGTACCGGCTGATGCCGATTGGTCACTGTTCGCCAAGCTCTCGCCGATCATGCCCACCGAGCTGGTGTCCGGCGGAGCGGGGATGGGTAGCCCGGACCAGGTGGCGGGGGTGGTGGCGATGCTGGCCTCCGAGGATGGCGCCTTCATCACCGGGACGGAGATTCGCATCGACGGGGGCACCCACGCCTGAGGGCTAGCCCATCCGGGCGTGCATCTCCCAGATGAGTACCTCGGCGCCGCGCTCGGCCGCCGTAATCCGCTGACCCTCGCTGGCCGTGATTCGGGCGGCGTCACCCGCGCGCAACGGTCCGGCACCCTCCAGGTCAACCTCGCCGGCGGCCACGAAAACATGCGCGTACGGCGCTGGCGGAACCCCTACCTCGCCCCCCAGACGCAGGCGCGCGACATGCAGCGCGGCCTGGCGTTGGTTGATGCGGATGGCCGCCGACCCGGAATGCTTGCTCAACCCCGAGGCCACCGGTATCAGGGCGCCCGCGGCGAGATCGTCGCCGATGTCCAACTGCTGATAACCCGGCGCCAGGTGTGGTTCGTCCGGTGGCACCCACATCTGCACGAAGTGCACCGGCTCGTGGTGCTCCGGCGCCCCGGTCAGCCGCCAAGCGTCGTTCTTCTCCGAGTGCAGGATGCCGGTGCCCGCACTCATCCGCTGCGCCAGACCCGGGTAGATGACGTCGGCATGGCCCTCGGAGTCCTGATGCACCAGCGCTCCCTCGAGCACCCAGGTGACGATCTCCATGTCCCGGTGCGGGTGGGTATCGAAGCCCGCGCCCGGACGGACGGTGTCGTCATTATTGACCAGCAGCAGACCGAAATGGGTGTTGTCCGGGTCGTAGTGCCCGCCGAAGGAGAACGAATGGCGCGAGTCCAGCCAGTCGATCTTCGTGCGCGGACGGTTCGCGGCCCTGCGGATCTCGGTCGCCATGGAGTCCTCTCCCGATGGTCGTCGAGCGGTCACCTGCTCAACGACCATCGTGGCAGAGCTTGGTCCTCGCGACGGTGCCGTGCGGTCAGCCGACGACGACCGCACCCTCCGGGGTTGCCGGCAGCAGACCCGGGCGCATCAGCAGGCCGGTGATCAGGGCGCCGACCGCGAAGATGCCCGAGGCCCACCAGAACGTGGTGGTGTAGCTGTGTACCGCGGCCTCGGCGAGCACCCCAGGAGATCCCGACTTTCCCTGCAGGAAGTCGGTGGCCGCCGTGGCAGCGACGGTGCTCAGCAGCGCCGTGCCCACCGAGCCACCGACCTGCTGCACCGTGTTCACCGTGGCGGACGCGACTCCGGCGTCGGCCTCGTTGACGCCGGAGATCGCGCCCTGCATGGCCGGTGCCATCACCGCGCCGATGCCCAGGCCCAGCACCACCAGCCCGGGCAGGATGTGACTCGGGTAGGAGCTCTGCACCTCGATCTGCGTCAACAGCCCCATGCCGAGGGCGGCAATGACCATCCCCGAGGTCATCAACCACTTCGGGCCGAACCGCGGCAGGATCTGAGCGGTCGAGGTGGTCGCCGCGATGACCAGCATGACGATCATCGGCATGAACGCGACGCCGGTGGTGATGGGCGAGTAGTTCAACACCGTCTGCAGGTAGTACGTCAGGAAGAGGAACACCGCGAGCATGCCGGCGCCGGTGACCAAGACGGCCAGCAACGAGGCCGCCCGGTTGCGATCGGTCAGGATCCGCAGCGGCAGCAGCGGATGGCCCACCTTGGCCTGCATCAGCACGAAGACGGCGAGCAGCACGACGCCCGCTGCGAGCGAGCCGAGCGTCACCGCGTTGGCCCAGCCGTTGTTGGCGGCGTGGGAGAACCCGTAGACGATGCCGAACAGCGCGGCGGACACCGTGAGCGTGCCCGGAATGTCGAGCTTGGGCCGGTGCGTGTCCTCGCGCTTGGCCAGCAGCGCCATCGCACCCACCAGGGCGATGGCGGCGATCACCAGGTTGACGTAGAGGCACCAACGCCACGAGGCCCACTCGGTGAGCATCCCGCCCAGCAGCAGCCCAAGCGCCCCGCCGCCACCGGCGATCGCACCGAAGATGCCGAAGGCCTTGGCGCGCTCCGCCGGTTCGGCGAAGGTGACCGCCAGCAGCGACAACGCCGCGGGCGCGAGCAGTGCAGCGAACACGCCTTGGCCGGCGCGCGCGGCGACGAGCATCGGGAAGTTCACCGCGGCGCCGCCGACGGCAGACATCACGGCGAATCCGACCAGGCCGGCCAGAAACGTCGTCCGTCGGCCGAACAGGTCGCTGAGGCGGCCGCCGAGCAGCAACAGGCTGCCGAAGGCCAATGCGTAACCGGTGACGACCCACTGCCGGTCGGCGTCGGAGAAGGCCAGCGACTTCTGCGCGGCCGGCAGGGCGATGTTCACGATGGTCGCGTCGAGCACCACCATCAGCTGCGCCAGTCCCAGCACCGCAAGCACCAGCCAGCGCCGGGCATGGGTGTTCGGGGCGGGACTCGCCTCGGGTGGCGCGAGTGTCGTTGCGGTCATGGGTACCTCGCTGTCGCTGGAGTAATCGCTAGACGGAGCCGTAACCTCCACTTGTACCGTAACACCTAAGCGGAGATGGGTCCTCCGATTATCCGGGAATGGCAGAATGATCCCTGTGAGCCCCATCACCACCGACCGTCCGCTGCGCGCCGACGCAGAACGCAACCGGCTGCGGATTCTCGAGGCAGCCACCGAGCTGTTTGCGAGCCGTGGACTGGAGATCACCCTGGACGACGTCGCCGACCATGCCGGGGTGGGGGTCGGGACGGTTTACCGGCGCTTCGCCAGCAAGTCCGAACTCATCGATGGCGTCTTCGAGCACCACATGGACAACTTGGCCGAGTGCGCGGACGCGGCCCTGCGCAACGAAGACCCCTGGGCCGGCCTGCTGCACTTCTTCGAGTACGCCTGCGAGCAGATGGCCGTCAATCGTGGTCTCGGCGAGGTGTTCCTCAGCATGGATGAGGGCAGGGAGCGGGTCGGGTGCGCGCGCGAGCGGATGACTCCCGCGGTGCAGCAGCTCGTCCAGCGCGCTCGGACGGCCGGCGTCCTACGCCCGGACGTCGAGGAGTCCGACTTCTTCGCCCTGAGCTGCATGATCGAGGCCATCGGCGACTTCACCCGTCCGGTGGCGCCCGAGATTTGGCGCCGGTACTTCACGCTCGTCATCGACGGTCTTCGGGCCGACGGTGCCCAGCGCACCCCGCTGCCGCAGCCGGCGCTGACGCCCGAGCAGGTCGACCAGGCAAAAACCGAGCATCACTGCGGACGGCGGTGAATCGGCTGGCTATGCCGCTGCGGCACGGCCCCGCTCGGTGGCCAGACGGACCGCGAGGGCGCCGAGCACGCCGCCCATGAGGTAGCGCTGCACCCGCAGCCAGAGCGGCCTGGCACCGAGAAAACCAGCGAGGGTGCCGGCGAAGACCACGATGAGCGCATTGACGGTGAGCGCGACGCCGATCTGCACGCTGCCCAGCGTGAGGCTCTGCAGGGCAACCGACCCCCGTTGCGGATCGATGAACTGCGGCAGCAGCGACACGTACAGCACGGCGATCTTGGGGTTGAGCAGATTGGTGACCAGACCCATGCTGAACAGCCGGCGGCTGGAGTCCAGCGGCAGCTCCTTGGGCGCGAAGACCGCCGTCCCACCGGGCCGAATCGCCTGCCATGCCAGGTACAGCAGATAGCCTGCCCCCGCCAGCTTCAGCACGGTGTACGCCGTCGGGACGGCCACGAAGATGGTGGCCAGCCCCGCCACCGAAGCCGCGAGGTAGACCAGGAAACCCGCTGCCACCCCGAGCAGCGAGACCAACCCGGCCCGGCGGCCCTGCATGATCGAGCGGGACACCAGGTAAATCATGTTGGGCCCGGGCGTCAGCACCAGCCCCAGCTCGATCAGGGCAATACCGACCACCGACGCGGTACTGAGCATTGCGCATCACCTCCCATCGGCAGCACGTCCGTTCACCACGGTAACGAATGCCAAGTATCAGGGCGGGACCTCCTCGGCGGGGCCTCGCGTGCGGCTGCTGCGCGCGACCGAACGTCGTCGGTAGCGGCCCCGATCACTGAACTCGGCGGGATGGTGGGCGTGGTTGACGCGCACCTTGCTCCCTCCGGAGGTGGGAGGGCGCCATCCAGGCGCAGGCGCCGGGGTACTCCGGGTCGCCCCCGATGACCGTGGTCCATCCGTTCGAACCAGTGTTGACCTGGGCGTGATCACCGGCACAGGGCAGCGTCAGCTCCGCACAGTTCTTCCGACGTGGTTCACTCCTCCGTTAGTACAGGTTTGCGTGTACTCTTTTTGGGTGGACCTGGTGATGAACGTGTCGGTGCTGTCGCGGTTTGGTCACGCACTCTCCGATGAGACCCGCACCCGCGTGCTGCTGGCGTTGACGGACGCACCGGGCTATCCGGCCGAGCTGGCGGAGTCGATCGGGGTGACCAAGCAGAAGCTGTCCAACCATCTGGCTTGCTTGCGTGGCTGCGGCCTCGTGGTCGCCGTCCCCGAGGGTCGTCGCACGCGGTACGAACTGGCCGACTCCACCATCGGTCGCGCCCTGGAAGATTTGCTCAGCGTTGCGCTGGCGGTTGATCCCGCATGCTGCCCGGCCGCCGACGCCGATGGGTGCTGCTGATGGCCGCCGAGCTGGAGCTGTCCACCGCCATCGGGGCGTCGCCAGCGCGCCGTTGGGTGCTGTCACGGCGCATCCGGTTCTTGGTGGCCGCCACGATCAGCTACAACGTCATCGAAGCTGTGATCGCCCTCTCCGAGGGCACCCGCGTGTCCTCGACCGCCCTGATCGGATTCGGTTTGGACTCGGTCATCGAAGTGTCCTCCGCGGCGGCGGTGGCCTGGCAATTCTCCGCCCGTGACCCCGAGACGCGGGAGAGGACCGCGCTGCGGCTCATCGCGTTCTCCTTCTTCGCACTCGCGCTCTACGTCAGCGTCGACGCACTGCGATCCCTGCTCGGGGCCGGTGAAGCCCACCACTCCACGATCGGCATCGTCTTGGCGGCAGTGAGTGTGGTGATCATGCCGGTCCTGTCCTTGGCGCAACGCCGCGCAGGCCGTGAACTGGATTCCCGCTCGGCGGTCGCGGACTCCAAGCAGACGCTGCTGTGCACATACCTCTCAGCGGTGCTGCTCGTCGGGCTGCTCCTCAACAGCCTGCTCGGCTGGTCGTGGGCCGACCCCATCGCAGCCCTGGTCATCGCAGTCATCGCCATCAAAGAGGGCGTGGGCGCCTGGAAGGGCGACACGTGCTGCCCCGCACCGGCGAGGCACGTCGCCTCTCCATCCGAAACCTGTCGACGAGCGGGTCCACCGCATCGCTAAGCTCCCGCCATGAGGATGGCGCACCACTGGCAGGTCACCGGATGAATCCCGTCGGGGCGCTGATGGGTCCACTGGGTTGGCTCGGCTCCTCGGTGCAGAACGGCCTGGAAGTGCTGCGCCTCGGCGGCCTGGAGACCGAGGAGGAGTCGGCTCCCTACGAGGTGATCGCCGAACGCCGCAACTTCCGGCTGCGTCGCTATTTCCCGGAGTCCACCCCGGACACCGCGCGGCCGGCGATGCTGCTGGTGCCGCCGATGATGCTGGATGCCGGGGTCTTCGACGTGGCACCCAACTCCAGTGGCGTCACCGTGCTCCACGAGCTCGGCATCGATGCCTGGGTCGTCGATTTCGGTTCGCCGGACCGGGAGGAGGGCGGCCTGGAGCGCAACCTCACCGACCACGTCATCGCCGTCAGTGACGCCATCGCCATCGCCCGCGACCTGCTCGGCCACGACGTGTCCATCGGCGGATACTCCCAAGGCGGAATGTTCTGCTACCAGGTGGCCGCCTACCGCCGGAGCAAGGGCCTGGTCAGCGTAGTCACCTTCGGCAGCCCGGTGGACACCCGCATCGTCCTCGACCGCTTCGGCATCCCCGAGGACGTCCTGCTGCGCGGCGCCGCCTTTCTCGCCGACCACGTGTTCACCCGGCAGGCGCTGCCCGCCT
>JAABUZ0100004992.1_pt1 | contig 17780 bp, 19 predicted proteins | sample 5562091 | NCBI WGS metagenome assembly JAABUZ01 (sample SAMN12813069, study PRJNA571459) | rock metagenome | isolation source: Antarctica rocks | place: Antarctica: Victoria Land, Linnaeus Terrace sud | collected 2015-12-21
TGATGTGGGTTCCTGGCTGTTCCGTGTATTTCATTGTCATGCTGATGGAGTTGGGCCGCTGGTTCCGTACGCCCGATGCAGACAAGCAGGCCATGCTGGCCACGCTCCGGAATGGAAACCAGGAGGCGCATCATGGCTGATAGACCAAAGAGCTTATTCGCAGAGCTTGCCGCGCTGGGCAAGTCGCTTGTGCAGCTTGCAAAGGCCTTCCAGGTCGAGACGCACGCGAGCCCCCATCCTGTCGATGACGGGCCGCCTCCACAGCTTGCACTTCCTGAACCCGAACCCAATTTCGAGAACGCGCAGCTGCTCACCGAGCACACAGAAGGCTGGCACACGCCACATCCTTCAAGTCTCGCCGCCCCGAGTTATGCCCCGGCCATGACCGCCTTTGGAGTCGTCTTCATCGCACTGGGAGCGGTCACCAAGTGGCCCCTCAGTCTGATCGGGGCATTCATCTTTATTTTTGCCGTCGCGAAGTGGATCGGAGAACTGCTGCATGACTGATGAAGTGGAATCGTCCAGCTCCCTTATGAGCCGCCGCACCTTGTTGATGATGGTCAGCATCGCTGCCGGCGGTTTGGCCTCGGCCATTGTGGGCCTGCCGATCATCGGTTTCCTGCTTGCACCTCTCATCCGCAAACAGCCACCCGTCTGGCGTGATGTCGGGCCGCTGAGCAAATTCGAAGTGGGCCATACGCAGAAGGTCACGTTTGAGGATTCCTCCGCGATCGCCTGGGGAGGCAGCGACTCCGAAACTGCGGCCTGGCTCCGACGAGTGGATGAGCGGACCTTCGTCGCCTTTGCAGTGGATTGCACACATCTAGGCTGTCCAGTGCGTTGGGAGGCGGACGCCCAGCTCTTCATGTGTCCTTGCCATGGTGGCGTCTACTACCAGAACGGCGAAGTCGCGGCCGGCCCCCCGCCACACGCCCTCCAACAGTTTCCTGTGCGCATCCTCAACAACGGCGTCCAGGTAGAGTGGCGCAAGCTTCCCGTGGTCGCCGAGAACTGTCCTCACAAGCGGGAGGTGAACACATGATGCAAACGGCGCTGAAGATCTGGCATACGGTAGACGACCGCTTTGGCATCACCAAGAACCTGAAGCCGATCATGGACCATCGCGTCCCCAAGGAGAGTAAGTGGGCGTACGTCTTCGGCTCAGCGACCCTTTTCGCCTTTCTGCTGCAGGTGGTCACGGGCGTAGCATTGGCGACCGTCTACGATCCCTCAGCCAACGGGGCCTACCACTCGCTCGAATACATCAGTCGGCAAGCTACGCTGGGAAGCTTTGTGCGTGGACTGCGTTACTTCGGCGCGTCGGCGATGATCGTCTTTATCGGCGTCCACATGCTGCGCGTCTTCCTGTATGCCGCGTACAAGTTCCCGCGGGAAGGCAACTGGCTCACTGGAGTCGTGCTGCTGATGTTCACACTCGGGATGGCCTTCACCGGCCAGTTGATGCGTTGGGACCAGACTGCCATATGGTCGGTGAACATTGCCGCGCGTCAGGCTGTGCGCGTGCCGTTTATCGGCAATTACCTGCAGCAGTTTACGTATGCCGGAGACAGGCTGAGTAGTCTCACCCTAACCCACTTCTTCGATCTCCACGTCTTCATCATCCCCGGCATGATGTTTGCGTTCATTGGCGTGCACCTGTACTTGGTGCTGTACAACGGCATCTCGGAGCCGCCAAAGGATGGCGTTGCGGTTGACCCCAGAACGTATCGCCGGCAGTACAAGGAGCTGGTCAAGAAGAACGGGGTGCCCTTCTGGCCGGATGCGGCTTGGCGCGACGCCCTGTTTGGCTCGCTCGTGATCACGGGCGTGGTGACCTGCGCCGCCATCTGGGGGCCGCCGCACCTTGCGCCTCCACCCAACCCCACGAATCTGATCGCGGAGCCACGGCCGGACTGGTATCTGCTTTGGTACTTCGCGATCCTTGCTATGAGCCCGCACCAGCTTGAGTCCGGCATCATGATTATCGGGCCCGCGCTGATCTTCGGCTCCATGTTTGCCCTGCCGTTCTTTTTCAACAGCGGCCAGCGTAGCCTGAAGCGCAGACCTTGGGCTGTCGCGTGGGTCACGATCGTCATCGTGGGCATATGCACTCTTTGGTATGAGGGCAAGATCTCGCCCTGGTCGCCGCGCTTCGATGCACCGCCTCTGCCGTCCTCCATCACGGCATCGCTCTGCCCAAAAGCACAACACGGTGCTCAGCTCTTCCACGACAAGCGCTGTGAATCCTGCCACATGATCGAGGGCTATGGCGGACTGCGGGGTCCTAACCTGACGCGCGTAGCCGATCACCTCAACATCCAGCAGATGGAGTGGCGCATTATGAATGGGGGTCACAACATGCCCGCATTCGCAAGCATCCTCCATCCCGACGAAGTGAACGATATTCTCACCTTTCTACACACCCGCGATCTGCCGAATGGTACGCAGCTTAGCGCTCCCCAACACTAGTTCTATGTGGAGTTCCCGATGTCCTCACGCAAGATCGAAGACTATGCCATGATCGGCGATTGTGAGAGCGCGGCTTTGGTCGCCGTCGACGGTTCCATCGACTGGCTTTGCTGGCCTAACTTCTCCTCTCCTGCCTGCTTTGCAGCTCTTCTGGGTACGCCGGAACACGGTCATTGGAAACTCGCCCCAGCGACACATGGCGTCATCAGCTCGCGGCGGTACAAGCCCCACACGCTTACCCTTGAGACTACGTTCAAGACCTCCACGGGATCGGTTCTGCTGACGGACCTGATGCCTGTCCGCGGCGAGAATTCCGACATCATCCGTACTGTGGTCTGCACTGAAGGCGACGTTCGGCTCCAGATGGACCTGGTGCTGCGATTCGACTACGGCAGTACAGTACCCTGGATCACGCAGGAGCCGGAGCCGGATCGTCCGACCGCCACTGTAGTAAAGGCAGGCCCGGACCTTGCCGTGCTCCGTACAACCGTGTGCGTGGAGGAGACTTCACCGGGCACGCTGCAGGCGCAGTTCCTTGTCAGGGCAGGGGAATCGAAGACCTTCGTGCTGACCTATGGCTGCTCGTATTAGACCGTTCCAGAGGCCATCGACGTGGAAGAGTCCATCCGCGTAAGTGAGCAGTTCTGGACAGAATGGGCTGCGCGCAGCCGCTACCCCGGACCTTACACCGACTCAGTCGAACGCTCCCTCATCACCCTGAAGGCGATGACGTACCGTCCTTCCGGTGGCATTGTTGCCGCGCCCACAACATCACTGCCGGAACAGATCGGTGGGTCACTGAACTGGGATTATCGTTACTGCTGGATTCGTGACGCAACGCTGACGCTTTCCGCGCTCATTGAGGCCGGGTATACCGAGGAAGTCATCGCCTGGAAGCAGTGGCTGCTGCGCGCCGTGGGTCAGGATGCGTCGCAGGTACAGATCATGTACGGCATCGCCGGCGAACGGCACATCGCCGACTGGGAGATCCCATGGCTGCCCGGGTACGAAGCCTCGTCTCCCGTTCGCGCCGGGAACGCAGCGCAGCAACAGACCCAGCAGGATATCTACGGCGAGATCGCCGCCGCGCTCTTTCAGGCTCGGGAGGCCGGCATACCCTGTGACAAACAGGAACTGCAACTGCAGCAGTCCCTTACTCGACACCTTGCCGGGATATGGAGGGATGCAGGCTCCGGCATGTGGGAGGAGCGCAATGAGCCCCAGCGCTTCACCTACTCCAACACCATGGCGTGGGTGGCCCTGGACCGCGCAGTGAAGAGCATCGAAGAGCACGGCATGGGCGGCCCGCTGGAGGAATGGAAGCAGCTGCGCGATACCGTGCGCGCCGAGGTTGAACAGCATGGCTTCAACACACACATCGAGAGCTTCGTTCAGCACTTCGGCTCACGAGACCTCGATGCCTCCGTCCTGCTTTTGCCCATCGTCGGCTTCCTGCCGGTGGATGACCCGCGCATGCTTTGCACTATTAAGGCGATCGAAGGGCGGCTCCTCCAAGACGGCTTGCTGCTGCGCAACCTTCCCAAGTCTTCGAAGGCGAAACAGGGAGCGTTCCTCGCCTGCAGCTTTTGGCTGGTCGAGGTATATGCGATGGTGGGCCGCGTCGAAGAAGCCCGGACACTGTTTGAGGGGTTGCTTAGACTCGCCAATGACGTCGGTCTCCTGTCAGAGGAGTACGACTGCGAAGCCAGGCGCCTGGTCGGCAACTTCCCCCAGGCCTTCTCCCACATTGCCCTGGTCCGTGCCGCGATGCGGCTCGCCGGTTGTCCGTAATGGCCACGGGGCGGAGCTTCGAAAGCTCCTTCTCCCTACTGGCGATCCCCCAAAATTCAGCCCTTCCAGCCCGACACCGGAGTCCTGAAGGTAGATGGCCTGGGTGAGATGAGCGCGGGCCAGCCTCGGTTTGCGGTCGAAGAGCAGATCGTGATTGCCGGCGATGACCAGCTTGTGCCGGAAGGGAAGCGTGCCCAGCCAGGCGTTGAAGTCGTCAATCGCTTCGACCGAGCACCCGTCTAAATCCCCGGCATGCATCAGGATATCGCCGGCAGGTAGATCGAGCTTACGATGAAAGCCGTGCGTGTCGGCAATGCACACCAGGCGGATCGACTTCTTTTCCGCTCCCTTTGGTTTGGCGGATTCAGTCTTGCTCGGCATCGCTCTGGGGCTGCTCCTGGCCCAAAAGGGAGCCTCTTCGGGCGTTCTCGTCATCCGCTGGAAGCCGACCCATTTCGGGCCGGATTACGTTTCCATCGGCAGCGGTGTACCCAATGTCCACGAGTCGTTGTTTGGACGCCCGGATAGTAGCGTTGACTCTCTCTCCAGAAATAGGCGGTGGCCCTCCGGTGTTGTAGGCGTCCGATTCTTATCGGCAGGCGTCATGCGGAACCCATCTACCTTCAGTGCTGTGGGATCGGGGAGCGACATGGCACTTCTCCTGTCAGTCCTGTTCAGCATCGCTGGCTGGCTTTCTTGCTGTTTGATTCGTTCTTTTCCCGTTGCGCCTCGGCCTCCATGCGCCTGTCGAGTTGCGCGAGCTAGATCGGTCGAAGTTCCGTTTCAAATAAAAGGACCAAGGACACAGCCTGTAGAGGCCGGGAGGCAGCATGGCGGACGAGCAAGCGGTAGCACTTTATGAATTGGTGAAAAGACTGGCCGAGGGCATGAGCGCCCGCGAGGCGGCGCTAAATTCGAGCAGCTGCCCTTCTCACTCGGCAAGCAGACTGGTCAGTACATCGCCACGTGAAGCTATGGAAAAAGATTTCCGGCCTCCCATCGAAGGAGGCTTTCAGGGGCCGATCGCGGAGTTGAAGAGCATAATGAGCAACGCTCGCGAATTGATCCAGGAGGTCGGCCGATACCCGAATATCACACCTGGGTGTGGCTGTTCTCTATCTTCGTGATTGGCTTCGCGCTTGGCGTGCTCGTCTCTCCGCTCAATCGCATCCAGAATCGACGGCCTGCGTGAACAGATCGCGGCCCTCCAGCAGCAGACCGCTCCGGCAGCACCGGCCGTTGACATATAGCCCGAACCGGGGCAGCAGAGACAAGAACCGCCATGGGCATTAGAACGGGCAGTTCAAGCGCCCAAAGATCAAGCCGTCAACCCCGAACTGCTCAGATACCTATCCGCTCGGCTGGGAGCACATCAACCTCACTGGGAATTACCATTGGAAAGGCAAAAGGCCAGCACAGGAGAGGTTCAGGTCGCTCCGCACCTCAAACTCTTCTTAGCGTGCTCTATCGTCCATTTTCTGACGCCCCCTAGTTTCATAGGCTGCTCATGCTTTTGAAGGCATAATGCTGGCGACGCGAGCCGCGTAAGTTTTGCATCTCATCAGGAACGGTTTGTCGGTGGAGCTCGGTCAGCGTCCAGGGTCCGAGAGATTATGTAGGAGCATCATCGCCCGATCTGAAGCCCTGCGTCTGACCACCTTTCTTGTGAGCCCCATGTCTGCTCCGTTTTTCCAACTCGTAGGACCTGCAAATAACGTGCAGCTCTTCGGCATTCGGCTTTTGGGAGTGGATGCGCAAAGTGGACGCAAATTGCTGTTCACCTTGGCGTTTTTTATCCTGCTGTATTTCATCAGCAAGGCATTGAGCGTACTTGCTCAAACCACCAGGGATCATGCGGGCAAGAGGATTACATTCTGGACCCGACAGGGTGTTAGTTTGGTCACCTTTATCCTCGGCCTGCTCGGCTTTGTTTCCATTTGGTTCGATAATCCAGCACGGCTGGCAACCGGCGTAGGCCTGGTTGGAGCTGGTCTGGCTTTCGCCTTGCAGAAAGTTATCACCAGTTTCGCGGGCTATTTTGTCATTCTTCGCGGTAAAACCTTCAACGTGGGTGACCGCATCACCATGGGGGGAGTGCGCGGTGATGTAATCGCATTGAACTTCATCCAGACGGTCATCATGGAGATGGGAGAACCGCCAAGCGTACAGCAGGCCGACCCAGGCATGTGGGTGGAATCTCGTCAGTATTCAGGCCGCATCGTAACAGTCACCAATTCCAAAATCTTTGAGGAGCCGGTGTACAACTACACTCGCGACTTTCCTTACCTCTGGGAGGAAATCCATATCCCGATCTCCTACAACGATGATCGTTATCTTGCAGAGAAGATCATGCTGGCTGCGGCCGAAAGAGAGACCGTGAAGATTGCGGAGATCGCGCAACAAGCGCATGACATTCTCGAGGAGCGGTTCTACATCAAGGCTTCCGAGCTAAAAACAACCGTGTACGTGAGGCTGACGGACAATTGGGTAGAATTGAGCGTTCGCTTTCTCTGCAAGGACCATGAGATTCGTGGCTTAAAGGATCGTATGAGCCGGGAGATTATCGACAACTTGCAGAAAGCAAAGATCGGGATCGCTTCTGGCACCTATGAGATCGTTGGATTGCCGCCGATTCGTGTCGAGATGCAAAAATGAGGCTGGCCGACGGCCCTTCTCAGACTGCCTTGTACGCTTGTCGTCACAAACTTGGAACAGAAGCTTGTACGGCTTCTGCATCACGTTCGCTTTGTTCGGGAACGCGAGAGCTTTCGGTCTAACTAACGCTCCTGTACCAAGACCGCCAGATCCAGCAGCGATTGAGAATACAAATGCTGCGTTCAATCCAAGTGCAGTAGAGGTGCCGCAGGCTTCGCCAGCCAGGCCGACGGTCACCATGCCGGCCCATATACCGCCGACAGGTTATCTCCAATTTGAGCAAGGATTCAATCAGGCCAACGATTCACCGGGAGGCACGAACGCTCAATTTGCCCTGAGCCAGACGACCAAGATCGCTCTCACTACCCGTCTTCTGGTCCAGTTCATCACTAAGCCCTATACTTACAATCGCGTTACCAATCTTCCCAACTCTGACCGAAAAACCAGCGACCCGGGCGACCTGCAGGTGGGCGGACAGGTTATCGTTCACAAAGGCTTAGGCGCAGTTTCGGTCATAGCTATTGAGTATATCCGCCGCGTTCATGCGGGCACTTCCGCCAACCTGGATGTGGAAGCTATTCTCAATCCGCGCTGGTCCTGCTTAGCGGAGACCTGAAGTATGGATTTCACTACGATTCGAACATCGTCGTCAACGAACAGACTAGCGGCCCCGTGCGACGGGCGCAGTTCTCTCAAACTCTGGCGGTTTCCCATCCGCTGTTTGAAGAAGCCACGGATGGCAAGCTGGGCGGTGTTGTCGAGCTGTCCCATTTCACTCAGCCTTTCGTTAACGCTTCTGTTGACGGGCGAAGCGTGCAACGTGCAAACAGTGTCGACCTGCTCTTTGCAGCCGTTTACTCCATCCATCCCAATCTTGTGCTCGACGCTGCCTTTGTGCATGGCCTAACCTCGACCTCAACCCAATGGCAGGGTTCCTTCGGCTTTACTTACCTGCTGCCGCACCGGCTTTGGAAGGATCGAAATCCGGTTCCCATTGCTGTCGGACCTTACTACTATCGCAATTCGCGTTGATGGTTCCGTCACAGCGTTCAGCTCAGGAGATCCGCAAGCGATGAAGACCCGCGTCAGCCGATGGGTGGACGTTATCCGGACCGGCTTCTGGTTCGTACCCATGCTCATGCTCCTGCTGTCCGCAGGGCTGGCATTGCTGCTGTTGCGTGTAGACCGGCATCTTGATCCTGGGACGAAAGCTGCCCTCTCGTGGGCTTATTCCGGTGGTCCTGAGGGCGCTCGTTCCCTTCTCAGCACAGTGGCCGGCTCCATGATTACGGCGGCCAGCGTTACGTTTTCTCTTGCTTCGGTCGCCCTCTCGATTGCGTCGCAGCAGTACGGTTCACGCGTGCTCCGGAACTTCATGCGGGACCGAATCACGCAGATTCTGCTTGGAACATTCGTCGCCACCTTCGTCTATTGCGTTCTGGTGGTGCGAACGATTCGAGGCACGGACTTCGGCGGTGGGTTCGTTCCCTCCATCTCCGTCACGGTCGCCATCGCCCTTTCGCTGATCAGTCTCATGATGCTGATTTACTTCATCCATCATGTCTCGGCTTCGATTCAGGCCTCACACATCATCCGCGTCATCGCCGAAGACATGGAAGCTGCGATCCCCAAGCTTTACCCGTCGGAGGTTGGTGAACCGGTCAGCGAAAGAGGCCGAATCGCGGAATTGAAAGAACGAGGGACGGTGACGTTTTCCCTTGAAAAGAGTGGTTATCTGCAAACAATCGACCTGGACGAGTTGATGAAGCTGGCCACCGAACAGGACTTCATCGCAAATATCCTCGTAAAGCCGGGAGACCATCTACTCGCGGGCGTTCCGCTGGTAGAGGTCTGGGGAGCAGAGACACTTGACGGGAGATCAATGGAAAAGTGTCGAGAGCGTTCTATGTCGATCGAGAGCGGACACCGACGCAGGATATCCGCTATCAGTTCCAGCAGTTGACCGACGTCATCGTCCGCGCTCTATCTCCCGGGATCAATGACCCTTTTACCGCGATCAACGGTATCGACGAGTTAGCCACCGCCATGCAGTTGCTCACACGCCGAGGCAAGGTCCGGGGGGAGCGGGAAGACGGCTCCAAAGCTCTTCGGCTCGTAGCTCCAACTGCAACTGTTGAAGAGATTCTTGAGCAGACGGTAGGCCACATCATCATCTATGCGAAGGACGATGCATTCGTCATGAAACGGCTGCAAAGGATTCTGGATAGCGTTCCACCCAGCCTGCACGATCGGAGAGAATCTTGAATCGGAGCGCAGCTCCTCGGCAACAAGCGGTCGGAGATTTCCAATCGGATCGACATCTTCGCCACCGCGCTTTCCACGGAATGAGGGTCGAAGCATTGAACGACCTCGACTTGAGCTACACCCCGCTGCTCTCCAGTCCATGGACCCGATAGAGATGGGAGCACAGGCGTGTAGCCGTTTAGCGGCTTGTACTCTCTGAAACGACCGTTTCAGTAAGTACAAGACACGGGACATCCAAAGATGCGGCTGATCCACGCCACTTCTCAGAGCCTGCGTTCGTAACATTTCCAGCAAACTGAATCGAACGATTCAGTGGTTTGGTGTGGGATTGTAACCTAGAGTAGAACTGTCCACCACCACTGGAGAGGTCGGTATGCAGCGATGAGCAACCTCGCTGAAATTGGAGCGCAAAAGCCCGCTCACAGCATCTACCTGCGGTGAACTCACAGAGCGTTCGCAGTAATGCCAACCTGCAGGATCTCGTCTGTAAACGTAGAGAACCGATTGCGACACGAAGGTGGTGGGCGTGGACTCTGGACGTGTGGAGTGACTTGCCGATTGCATTGCCAGGAACGCAAACAGCCCCTTCCCATCTGTGTTTAGTGCTCGGATGTCCTCGTCGAACTCCGCGGCGACGCATGGATCGTTGTTGAGAGCACACGTCTTCTCTGCAGGCATGAGCTTCTTGTGTTCTCTTATGAGTCGCCGACGCAGTGGATCGTGCTTCAAAGGATAAAGCTCCGAGTTTTCCCCGCTTTCTAAGTCTGCCTGGAGCAAGCGCTCAGGGTGCACAGGGGCGAAGTGGATCATGTTCTCAATGAGGACAATATTGTTTCGGCTCACCTCAACTGGAGCAAACCCGTAGAGCGTATGGCGCACATGGAGGTCATCTCCAATCACCAGGAGGCATGCGGCTGAAGGCGAGATACTCGTGGCAAGCAATGTGAAGGAACCCACAAAGCTGATGCTTTCGATAGACCCGAGGCACACGTCATCCTCGGCCAAGCCTCCCTCGGAACGCAGGACCGTGCCCGCAATCTTATTGTATCTGAGTAGCCTAAGAGGCCCGACAAGCAATTCACCCCTGATCCTCCGATACGCAAGTAGCGTCTGCTGTTGGTCGCCATTCCCATCGCCTTGGACTGTTTCTGACAACTCGAAAGGGCTGAATTGGCTGACTGGAACCCCTTCGGAAAGTAGAAGCTCTTTCAGGGTGCCTGCATGCAAGTGCGCAATGATCAGCCACAAGGAGGCAAGCGCGAGGTACGACCGCCGAGTTCTTACTCCTGACTTTGCTTTCACTGGGCCTCCACTCTGCTGGTAGAGCACGCCATCAACCCTCAGAACACCATAGCAGCGGTTCCATTGGCACAGAACTGCATCAGCAACCGATCAGTCCTGCGTTTTTGCCCACGACAACTCCGGTTGTCAGCGGTAAGAGCGGGAGGGGCTAATCTCGAGAAAGCAGGTAAAGGGGCCTAATAGTGCCACAGCCTGTTGCACAATTGACTCTCGTCCCTCCGAGAAGACAAATGCCCAAGTCCGTATCCATCCCGATTGGCTACCCGGAGCTGCTCGACGAAATCGTCAGCCGTATCACTCGCTCCCAGACCCGGGCGGCGCTCGCGGTCTCCCGGGAGCTGGTTCTGCTTTACTGGTCGATCGGAGCCGAGATCCTCCTGCGGCAGAGATCGGAGGGTTGGGGGGCCAAGATCATCGACCGGCTCGGGCGCGACCTCCAGGTCCGATTCCCCGGAGTGGAGGGTTTCAGCCCCCGCAATCTGAAGTACATGCGGTCTCTGGCTGAGGTCTGGCCTGACCCCCAAATAGTGCCACAGCGTGTGGCACTATTGCCGTGGGGCCACATCCGTTTGCTGCTTGACCGAGTGAAAGACTCGGCAGTGAGAGATTGGTACATGGGTGCCTCAATTGAATACGGGTGGAGTCGGGACACCCTGGCCCACATGATCAGTGGCTGCCTCCACAAGAGGGAGGGCAAGGCGCTGACCAACTTCAAGCAGGTCTTGCCGCCGCCCAATTCCGACATGGCGCAGCAGGTCCTGCGGGACCCCTACAACTTCGACTTTCTCACCTTGACGCATCCGGTCGAGGAACGAAAGCTGCAGCGCGGTCTGCTGGTACACATGCGCGATCTTCTGCTTGAGCTCGGCCGGGGATTTGCCTTCGTGGGCAGCCAGGTACCGCTTCCCGTTGGAGACGAAACCTTCTACCTTGACCTGCTCTTCTACCATGTCCGGCTCCACTGCTACTTCGTCATTGAACTCAAGGTGGGCAAGTTCAAACCTGAATACGCGGGCAAGCTGAACTTCTACCTATCGGCAGTCGATAGCATTCTGCGGACAGAGAGGGACGAGCCCACCATCGGTCTGCTGCTCTGTGAGAGTCACGAGGGCCCCGTCGTCGAGTATGCCTTCAAGGACATCCAGAAGCCGATCGGCGTCTCTACATACCGGGTTACGCGAGAGCTCCCCGCACCGGTCAGGGATGAGCTGCCCACTGTCGAGGATCTCGAGATCGTCGTTACGAAGCTCAAAGACGAGATGGAACAGCTTCGCCGTGAGCGGGAAGGGAAGAAGTGATGGAGAGCCTAGCTCTGTTGCTTCCTCTGACTGTAATTTCCGCGCCGAACAGATTCCCCAATTTCGGCCATGGTGTTGAACGGTGTTGTCTCCGTTCATCAGATGACTGCGCTATCTTGAGTCTGAATAGGAGATCGCGTCGCTGTGAACAACAGCTTGGGAATGTAGTGGGTCTCGATGCCAGAGCCAGCACGCAGACGCCGTATCTGTTCCTATGACCTGGCGGAGGTGCTTGGCGATGCCTACGTCGTCATTGACAATGTCGGTGAGATGTACTTTTGCAACGCACGCTGCCTTTCGATTTGGTCCGTGGATTTTGCGACCAAGGCCAACCGGCCACAAGAGCAAAAGCGCATCGTTCTGGACCTGACCACTCCGACCGGGATGCGACAACGGTTCCCACACATCAACGAGCTAGCACACTGGGCGCTGGCCAACGCTCTCAAGAGTGAATGAGGCCGGCTTTGGCCTCATCCACCCTGAGCTGGCGACTACTCGTCGCCGGCTCCATCTGCGGGATCATCAGGGCACTCGAGCTTCGAGAGCCGCTTCACACTGATTGCATGGATCTCGGCGATTCGGTGCTTGAAGCTTGCACCCTCGACGTCTTCGGTGACTTCGCGATACCGTAGTGTCCCTTCTAGGGTGATGAGCTGCCCCTTCTGGAGGGTCCGGGCGAACTTCGAGAGGTTGCTCCAGGCGTAGACGCGGTGCCATTCGGTGCGGGTCTCGTACTCGCCCTTGTTGTTCTTCCAGCTCTCCTGGGTTGCGATGCTGAGGACGACGTACTCGCGGTGGTTCTGGGCTGTCTTTGCCTCTGCATGCTGTCCGAGGCGGCCGATGAGAGTGATCTTGTTGAACATGGTATTTGGCTCCGTTTCTTTCTGGGTTGTCGCTGTCTGCGGTACACGCTTGCCCGGAGGGTGTGCCGTCGCGACCCACTCCCTCGGTGACTGGACGGGATCTGCGGAAGGGGACCCAGACTTGCTATGGGGACAGGAGTCCGCACCTCGAAGAGGCGCGTAGCGGATTACGGGGCTCTGTTGCATTAACTTTTCTGGCCCCAAGCTATTGGGTGGAGCAGTGGACTAGTCCCCCACAGCTGGCATGCCGACGAGCCGTTTTTGAGTTAATGCAACAGAGCCAGAATTAATGCTAATCACCGCACGAGCAGCAACGAGCCTACCCAAAAGGCAGCGCGCTGCCCTCCTGGATCGAGCACACTCACCTGACACTCATATCGTCCAGGGAGCAGTCCACCCAAGCTGATCTTGAAGCGCAGCGGAACCACCTCTAACCGCGTCCCGGATGTTGGCGTTGCGACCACAGCCGGTACCTCCATTATTTTTCTACGCTCCTGGTAAAGACTTACGGATGCCACCAGCGGTCCGGGACTCACCACACCGCTCGTTACTGTTCCAGCAGGAGTGCCCAGGTATCCTTGCAAATACACATACAGATCCCGATCGACCGAAAACACCCGCGTCACGCTCGGAATCAGCTTCATTCCCTCCTGCACCAGCGGGTTCGCCGCGTCGTTCTTCGCCGCGTCCTTGCCCTTCGTCGCGTTGTAAATCGCGTCCCTGACATTCACCTGCTGCCCGCTCAGCACCCCCGAGCTCAACGGAACCCGCTTCACCACCTTGTTCAGGTTGGGGATCACAAACTGCGTCTGGTACGTCCCAATCCGCCCCGTCTCATCGTCCCGCGCCAGAAACTTGATCGAGTATCGTCCCGGCGTCAGCGTAAATCCCGAGTCGTACTCGATCGGCCGTCGCGCCCGCCGCCGTCGCATCGCTCAGCTTCAGGTCCACGCTGTCCCGCACATTGCTGATCGTCTGCCCCGTTACGTCGTCCTTTACCTCGCAGACAAAGTCGATCAACGTATGCTCCGCGCCAAACTTCTTCGCCAGCGCCAGCTCTCGCCCCGGGATCTTCACCATCATCGGCACAAAATACTCCGCCCGGTTCAGTTGGAAATAATTTAGCTCCATCGCAATCGTCAGGTCCGTCACCGGATCGCCCAGCATTAGCGCGTCCTCCAGTTGCCGCTCCTTGTCCACTGCCGTAAATTTCCCAAATTCCTTGGTCGCGTAGTACCCCTCGCGATATTCGAGCTTTGCCACCTCCGGCCGCGCCACCACAATCTTCACCTTGCGAAAGTGCCCATTCATCGCCGTATTCGTCGTGTAGTACCCCACAATGTAGTAGTCCGCGATCGCCTGCTGCGCGTTCCGTATCCCCATCGTCAGGTCGTTGTTGTCGAACAGCGCCTTGCCTCCGGTGTCCGCCGCCAGCGAGTACATCGTGTCCTGCGACTGCTGGAACCGGTCCGTCACCGCCTGCGCCGCCGTCCCCGAGTACATCCCCGCGTTCCCCGCCGAAGCCTGCGTCGCATCCCCCAGCGGCGCGGCCGCCACCAGCCCACGCGCATCTACCGGCCAGAACGACACCCCCGCCCGCACCGCCGCATCCACCGTCGCATGCAGTTGCGCCTGGTTATCCACCCCGTTCAGCCGCAGCCCGCTCGCAAAGTACAGCAGCGCCTTCTTCTCATTCATCGACGCCAGCATCTTCGCCGCCGTCTGCAACGCCGAAAGCTGCCGGTCCGTATTGAAGATATTGAACTCGCCATCATCCTGCCCAAACGCCGCGCCCGTATCCGCGCTGCTCGCATCGTCCACCGACACTGCGTTTCCTTGCCCCTCGCCCACCGCCAGGGTCTGTAACATACTCAGTAGCTTATTTCGGTCAGACGAAAAATCCTGCAACACATCCACCGACCCGCCCGCGTATCGCATCAACGACACCAGGTCCACAGCCGTCATCTGCTCCCGGATAAACTTCTCCGCCGCATACAACGCCCGCATCTGGTCCTGCGACGGCATCGTCGTCATATCGAAGTACATCACCAGCAACCGGTGGTCTTTGTACCGAGCCTTGTTCTGCGTACTGCTTGTTGCATTAGCCGGCTCCTCCGGCGCAATCTGCGTCCGCGCCAGCCGCCGGTAGATCCCCCAGGAGCTCTTAGAAAGAGATCTTCAGCGCCAACTGCATCTCTCTTTGCGGCGGGGAAGAGCTTACGCCTGTGATCGTACCGAACGCCGCATCCTGTTGCGCCATGTCGGGCATGGCGAAGTGCGGGGTGTTGGTGACGTTGAACAGCTCGACCCGGAACTCAGTGGTGACGCGTTCGAAGTTGGTGATTTTTTCGAGCGAGGAGTCCAGGTTCTGGACGCCGGGTCCGCGAACTGCCGGGAAGGTGCGCCCCACTGTTCCGAAGGTATATGCGGGTGGTGTTACAAATGCCGCGGTGTTGAAGTATGCTAGGACCCGCTGCTGGTTCGAGCGGTTCCCGTGGATTTTGGGGTCCACGCCAGGGACGAGGTTTGGCCGATTGCCGGCACCGACGCCAACGGCACTCAGCGTAAGTGGGAAGCCGCTCTGCTCGGTGAGGATCGAGGTCAACTTCCAGCCGCCGACCAGCCAGTTGAGGCCGGGGCCGACGCTTCCGAGGAAGGGTTTCCCCTGTCCGAACGGTAGCTCGGCGATCCCGTTTATGACGAGATTGTGTGGCTGGTCGAGTTCCGAGACACTACGTTCTGCACGCAGATCGTAGAAGTTTTGTACGCCCGTGTTGTCGGTGGCACCGATGGGTGCATTCTGCGCGTTGACATTCGAGATCAGCTTGCTCCATGTGTACGCGACCAGAAGCGAGACGCCGTTCGACATGCGCTTGACCAGCTTTGTTTGGAGCGAGTGATAGTTCGAATCTCCGTAAGGGTTGTTGACTTCCTGCACGCCGAGGAACTGCGGAAATGGCAGCAGCAGTTGGCGGCGTGCGACCGTCGCGTTTGCAAGGGAGCCGATGCTGACGAACGGTTTGAATGGATTTGCCACCTGGGAGGTCAGGCCGCCTGCGAGCGAAAGATATTGCGGATCCAGGGTATTGCGATCGAAGGTGCTGGTCAGGTGCTCGCCACGAGAGGCCGAGTAACCGATATCCAGCAAAACGGATCCGGGAAACTGCTGCTGCACATCGAGGTTCCACTGCATGGAATACGGTGTGGGCGGATTGTGATTCCAAACCGTGATTGCCTGGCCAAGCTGCGTTGCCGCACCCAGCGAGTTGCCGGTAGGCTGGACGAAACCCTGCGGAAAGGGGTTCCGCAGCAGGTTTGCCGGCGTAAAGCCGCCATCGTTGGACGTGTTCCACGAGGTTGCAGAGGCGTAACCGAGGCTGGGGACGAAGCCGACGGCGTTGTTGCTGATCTCAAGCGGCGCATAGGAGATGCCGTAGCCGCCACGAACCGAGGTTGTGGGCTGCGGGCTGAATGCGAAGCCGACGCGTGGGGCCAGATTATTGTGCTGGCGGGTGTACACGGCGCGTGGAGTTCCGCCGGTGTTGGAGAAGACCAAGCCACCTGCCAGGCTGGGGAAGCTTGCATTGCGCGCCGGGCTCGCGACGGTGGGATCGAAGTAGTTCAATTGATTGTGGCGATCGGTGTAGGGAGATTCGCCGTCGTAGCGAAGGCCCAGATTGACCGTGAGCCGCTGCGTGAGACGGAGATCATCTTGCAGGTAGACGGCGCCGTACCTATCCTGCAGTTCAGAACCCGATCCGGTCGGAAAGGTGCCGGAGCTGCCGGTACCGAGAAGGAAGCTGGCGAAGCCGTTGCCGCCAACGTTGGTTGTTCCCGTACTTGTCTGCGCGACCGCGAAGCTGAAGACGCCGGCGCTGTTCGCCACGTTGAAGAAATTGATGCGGTGCACGCGGCCATCCACACCGAAGGTGAGGGTCTGTTTTCCGAGGATCTTGGTAGCGGAGATGAGCAGCGCGTGGGAGTCGTTGCCATTGCTCAAGTAGCTCTGGTTGGCGAGACCGCTGTAACCTCCAACGTTGACGCCTGGGAACATCGGGATGGTGATTGCACTGACGAAGGAAGATGGAAAGCCGAGGGTGCTGTTGTCGAATCCATAGCTGCGCGTCTGTCTTGACTGAAACCAACGTGCGAAACCGTAGTTCACGTTCAACAGGAATGAAGGCGAGAAGACATACAGGTTGTCGAAGGCAAAGGACTGATTGCGGAAGGCTGTTGTCCCTACCGCGGAGGGTCCGCCGGAAGCGACGTTGTTGTAGACGTTTGGCTGCGTGAGCGGGGTGGTGCTGAAGGCATAACGACCGCTGAGGTGGTACTTCTGCGATACATTTTGATCGACACGGCCGGTCAGGATCTCCTGACTTAATATTACGGGCGAGTTACTGATGAAATTGTTGGTGATGGCGCCGGGGGCTCCCGAGTTTGGGAGCGGGTAATAGGACGCCGTTTTCACGGCAACCGGATCAAACAGGCCTGCGGGGATCATGTTGTTTGGGAACGGTGTGCGGCTTTTCGTGGTGGTTCCGGTGGTGGTGAACGGGTTGTATATCTGCCCACGCGCGACGGAGCAGATGCCACTTGCATTGAATGTGCCACCCGCCGCAGTACAGACACCTGAAAAGTCACCTGTACGCATGGATGCCGTAGGAACCGAACCGGAGAAAGGCGTTCCCTTGGAACGTCGCGTGCCCTGATATGCAATGAAGAAGAACGTACGATCGTGCCCACTGTAGAGAAGGGGGATTGTGACGGGGCCGCCTACGGTGCCGCCGAACTGGTTGAGATGGAATGCCGCTCGCGGAATGCCTGCGCGCTTATTGAACCAGTCGTTCGCATCGAAGGCGTCGTTGCGGATGAACTCGAAGACGTTGCCATGGAGGTCGTTGGCTCCGCTCTTGGTGGTTACATTGATGGCGCCGCCGGCATATCGACCGTAGACAGCCGAGAGGTTATTCGATTCAACCTTGAACTCCTGCGTTTCGTCGACGATGGGCAGCGTGGTGATCTGGTTGAAGAAGCCAGCGGAACTCGGGACACCATCGATTAAAATTTCATTCGATTGAGCACGGCCGCCGTTGATACTGAAGTTCGTATCGAACGTGGAGTTAACTGCGACGTC
>JAABUZ0100004993.1_pt1 | contig 17776 bp, 15 predicted proteins | sample 5562091 | NCBI WGS metagenome assembly JAABUZ01 (sample SAMN12813069, study PRJNA571459) | rock metagenome | isolation source: Antarctica rocks | place: Antarctica: Victoria Land, Linnaeus Terrace sud | collected 2015-12-21
AGCTCTGACCTCCCGGGTCGGGAGAACCTTGGCGTGGCCGTGCCGCCCGGTCCGCGCCTTGTTCTGTGCGGCTGCGGCTGCAGTGGCCGGGGTGGCGGTGCTTGCCTCGGCTGCCCGCCGAGCACTCCCCCGCCCGGCACCGCTGTCCGCAGCGGCAGCGGGAACCGCCAGCCCGCCGAGGACGAGCAGGGCCAGCCCGGCCAGCGACCCTGCGCGGCGCAGCGGGTGGCGTGACTGTCGCTGTGGCATGAAGGCCTCTCGTCGCCGGGCGACACGAGCCCCCATGCAGGCGGCGGCACGTGCAGAACACTCCGGTAACCGGACGAGGCAGTGGTTCCGACGGGTCGACCGAGCAAGTTCGGCCACTCGGTGCAAGCGGCAGCCGCGCATCTGCCGCACCGCGGCGCCTACTGTGGAGACCTCGGCGGGAGCCTCGGCGGGAGCCGTGGCGGCGCCGGCGGACAGGCGCTAGCGGCGCCGGGCGCCCGCGGGTCGCCTGCTGCGCGGCGACAGTGGCGCTGCCGTGACCGGCAGCCCGGGTGCGAATGCGACCCGGTTGCGCCCACCGGCCTTGGCCAGGTACAGCGCGACGTCGGCCGCGGCGAGCAGGTCGATCAGGCGCGACCCGTGTGTCCCGACCATGGCCGCGCCGATGGAGACGGTGAGCCGCGCCGACGGGTCGACGCCGGGGATGGACAGCTCGGCGACCGCCCGCCGCAGGCGCTCCGCGACGCGCTCGGCCTCGGCCTGATCGGCGTTGGGCAGGACGACGCTGAACTCCTCGCCGCCGAACCGGCCGAGCTGGTCATACACCCGCAGACCGCCGACGAGGCTGGCGGCCACGGCAGCGAGCGCCCGGTCGCCCGCGAGGTGGCCGTAGGTGTCGTTGAAGCCCTTGAACAGGTCCAGGTCGATCATCAGGATGGCGAGCGGTCGCCGTTCCCGGTTGGCCCGGGCGATCTCCCGGTCAGCCTCCTCCTGCCACGCTGTCGCATTCAGCAGGCCGGTCTTGGCGTCGGTGCGCGCAGCAGTGCGCATCTGGGCGTAGGTCAGGCTGCGCTGCAACAACATCGCCGGAGGCAGCAGGACGACGATCGCGACGGGGGTGACGGTCCAGGCCGTGAAGACGACGACGCCGATGCACACCTCGACCAGGTCAATGTAGAGCGACTCCCGGTCCAGCAGCAGTTGCCGCCACGTCGTCTCCGGGGCAGCGAGCCGCACGGCCGTCGTCACCACTGCCGTGTTCACCACGTAGCAGAGCGCCGCGCAGCAGAAGGCGCTGAGCACCGTCCGGCCCGGGCTGACCAGGAGTGCCGCCGACACACCACCCGAGGGCAGCAACCGGTGGAACGCGGCGGAAGCGATGAAGTGGGCCAGTCCGATCGCTGCGACGCTGAGCACGCGGCGATAGACGACGCCTCGGGACACGCGCAACTGGCTCAGCGTCTTGAGGGGCACCGGGGCAAGCAGCGCGTATATCGGGGGAAGAAGCAGGGCGATCGGCAGCGTCCAGGCCGACTGCAGGTCCCGGATGACTCCGGGCTGCTCACCGAGCCGGCGAGTTACCTCCACACAGGCCCAGGCGCAGGCGAGCAGGACGCCGTAGACGACGACGTCGTTGCGGTGGGGGTGGAAGTGACCGAGCTCTATGGTCACTGCCACCACGAAGACCGCTACCACGCCCAGCAGGTACACCACCAGGGCGCGTGGCGCCTCCCACAGGGGCCACAGCTTCAGCCAGGTCCTTGCCTGGGTCACTGCCTGCTTCACGTCGTGCTCACGCCATCCACGTAACGAGGTTCGACCACTCCACGGGTGCCAGGGTGCTCAGCTTGTCTACTCCTACCCTCACCCGATCGGGTGAAGGCGCGCCTTTGTGAGCCGTGGGCGGTGCGTTACCAGTGAGCGACGCGGACGGTCATCGCCCAACGCGGGCGATGGCCTGCCCTACTTGTTGGCAGAAGCCACAGCGCGCAAGCGATCTGCTCAGCTCCAGCTGACGCTTGTCTGCTGATACCCCGCACCCGTGTGCGTGCCGGACGCCTGCGCGCTGCTGGAACCGTGCGTGCCGGTGGTCAGAGCCAGGGTGAGCGCTGCGGCGGCCATGACGGTGGCGAGTAGCACCAAGAGCAGGCGGATGGGCAGCAAGTGAAGTGTTGCAGGCATAGGGTCCTCCAGGCGGGATGGGAACGTCTACTTATCCATGTCGTGCTTTCTCCCTGTTCCTGAGTCACCCGACCGGGTGAATTGTGACGACGTCGTCCGGACGTCGTCCCTCAGCGGCAGGTGCATGGGTTGATCTGGGTCGCTGGCGAGCCGGGCTACCAGCTCTGTGGGGCTGAGCGGCGGGGCAAAAAGGAAGCCCTGCGCGAACTCGCACCCGATGGCGGCGACCTGCTGGCGCTGCTGCTGCGTCTCGACGCCCTCGGCCGTGACGGTGAGCCCAAGGGCGTGAGCGAGGTTGGTCACCGCCGTGACGATGGCTGACGCAACCGGGTCGTGCGCGATGTCGGCGACGAAGCCCTGATCGATCTTCACGATGTCGACCGGGAGGCGCCGCAGGTAGCCCCAGGAGTTGTAGCCCGTGCCGAAGTCGTCGAGCGCAAGGCGCACCCCGAGCGCCTTGATCTCCCTCAGCACCGCCATCGCCCGATCGGCGTCATCGATGAAGACGCCCTCGGTCACTTCCAGGATCAAGGCGGTGGGGTCCATCCCCGTCCGCTCGAGGACGCCGGCGACGAGGTCGCAGAAGCCGGGGCCCATGAGCTGGTGACCCGAGACGTTGACCGACAGCTCGAGCGGACGCTGCGCAAGCTGGGCGGCCCACGCGACACGGTCGCGACAGCTGCGCTCCAGCACCCATGCCCCGAGGTCGAGGATCAGGCCGTTCTGCTCGGCGACGTCGACAGCGGTCAGGGCCGACACCGGCCCCTTGTCCAGCCGGGTCCAGCGCAGCAATGCCTCGACGCCGGTCACCAGGCCGTCGGTCGCGCGCACGATCGGCTGGTAGGCAAGATGCAGGTCGGCCTCCGACAGGGCGACGCGCAGGTCCTGCTCCAGGCTGGTGCGATGGTGGTCCCGCTCGGCGGCGCGCAGGTCGATGACCTGGTGCGCTGCCCCGCCGCGGCGCTTCGCCTGGTACATGGCGGTGTCGGCGTCGATGACGAGCTGGTGCATCACGGCCTCACCCGGCCCTGAGTAGGCGATGCCGACGCTCGCGCTGACGACCAGCTGGCGCCCGTCGAGATCGAAAGGCGCCGACAGCGCCTCGTCGATCCGGGTCGCGAGCAGCTCGACATCGCTCGGCTGCGCGATCTCCTCACACAGGATCACGAACTCGTCGCCGGAGACCCGTGCCAGGGTGTCGCCGGGGCGCACCAGCGCGGACAGCCGCTGGGCGACCGCCACCAGCAGCTGGTCGCCAATGGCGTGACCGAAGGTGTCGTTGATCCGCTTGAAGCGGTCGAGGTCGGCGAACAGCACCGCCGCCGTGCTGTGCGAGCGCTGCGCCCGGGCCGCCGCGTGGTCGAGCCGCTGGTGCAGCAGCACCCGGTTGGGCAACCCGGTGAGCGGGTCGTGCAGGGCGATGTGCCGGAACCTGTTGCGATCCTCCAGCGCCTGCTCGCGCGCTTGCGCGTTGAGCAGGTAGGCGGCGGCGACGTCAGCCAGTGTCTGTGCTGCCGCCACATCTTGAGCGTCCAAGGCGCCGACGGTCTCGCGATAGAGGTCGAGCGACCCGAGCCGGCCGTCCTCGTGGCGCAGCGGGAAGGTGAACACAGCCGCCAGCCCAGCCGCGACCGCCGCCGGCGCGAACCCCGGGAAGCGGTCGTCAGACGCCAGGTCGGAGACGAGGACCGCCTCGCCCGACTCGTACGCCAGCAGGCACGGCCCCTGCCCGAGCTCGCTCTGCAGCTGCTCGAAGCGCAGCGCCGCCTCGTTGGAGGCAGCGACGTAGTGCGGGGCCCTGCCCGGGGCGATGAGCGTGACGCCTGCGGCCGTGACCGGCAGGACGCCGACGATCCGCCCCACCAGGTGATCGAGAATCTTCTGGATAGGGAAGTCGGTGACCATCGTGCGCGCGAACTCGCTGAGCACAGCCGACAGCCCGTCCTCATGAACCACTGGACGGTCCGAACAAAGACACCACAACAGCCCCGCACGGTCTGGACGGGTCACGCCGGCGGGCGTGATGCAGCCGACGTTACGCGAGGACGCGCAGGTCCGATGCCAGCCGGCGGGATCGGCACGGCGACGTAGCGTTCTCGCCGTGCGTGCGGAGTCCTCGCCGGAGCAGCCGCTGCCCGTGCGGACCGTAGCGCGGCTCATGGCCGCGTGGGTCGGACGGCTCGGCCGGGTGTGGGTCGAGGGCCAGGTGACGCAGGTGTCTCGCCGGCCGGGAATGCGCACGGCTTTCCTGACGCTGCGGGACCCGGTTGCCGACGTCTCGCTCTCGGTCGCCTGCGCAGCCGACCTGTGCGCCGGGCTGTCCGACGGGGAGCGCGTGGTCCTCGCAGGTCAGCCGGAGATGCACCTGGCCCGGGGGACGCTGCAGCTGTCGGCCTCCGATATCCGCCCGGTCGGTGTCGGCGAGCTGCTGGCGCGGCTGGAGCGGCTGAAGGGCGTGCTCGCCGCCGAGGGACTGTTCGCCGCGGCTCGCAAGCGTCCGCTGCCCTTCCTGCCGCACACGGTGGGGCTCGTCACCGGACGCGGCAGCGCGGCCGAGCGCGACGTCGTCGAGAACGCACGCCGACGTTGGCCCGCGGTGCGCATCGTGCTGCGTGAGGTCGCCGTACAGGGCCCGCTCGCCGTGCAGCAGGTGTCGAGCGCGGTGAGGGAGCTCGACCGCGACGCCCACGTCGACGTCATCGTCATCGCCCGCGGCGGAGGGTCGGTCGAGGACCTGCTGCCGTTCAGCGACGAGTCGCTGTGCCGGCTCGTCGCGGCGACGTTCACGCCGGTGGTGAGCGCCATCGGACACGAGCAGGACTCGCCGCTGCTCGACCACGTGGCCGACCTGTGCTGCTCGACCCCGACCGATGCCGGGAAGCGGATCGTCCCGGACGTGGGCGAGCAGTTGGCCCTGGTGCACGGGCTGCACGAGCGGGCACGACGGGCCGTCCGCGCTCTGGTCGACGTCGAGCAGCACCGCCTGACGCTGCTGCGCTCGCGCCCCGTCCTTGCAACACCGATGCGCGACATCGACCGGCGGGCGGCTGAGGTGCAGGCGCTGGCCCAGCGCTCGCACCGATGCGCGTCGGCCGGCATCGAGCAGGCGACGGCCGACCTGCGCCACACGGTCGCGAGGATGCGCACCCTGAGCCCGGTCGCCACACTCGAGCGCGGGTACGCGGTGGTGCAGCATCCCGACGGCGCTGTCGTGCGCAGCAGCGGCAGTGTCGCGGCCGGCGAGCGGCTGTCCGTGCGCCTGGCGGACGGCCGCCTCACGGCGGTTGCCCTGCCACCCGGTGCAGAGCCGAGCCAGCCCGTAGCGAGGCCTGGCCGATGAGCGGCCGTGAGCCTGAGCCCGAGTCCTACGAGCACGCCAGGGCCGAACTGGAGGAGGTCGTCAGGCGCCTGGAGGCTGGAGGCGTCCCGCTGGAAGAGTCGCTGACGCTCTGGGAGCGGGGCGAGGCGCTCGCGCGCCGCTGTGAGCAGTGGCTCGACGGTGCGTGCCGGCGCCTGGAGCAGCCGCCGCCGGGCGAGCCGACCCCGCCGACCGAGTACGGCGCCCCGGGCGAGCCAAGCGCGCCCGGGTGACAAGCGCGCCCCGGCGACTGCCGGTTCAGCCCCCGTGGGCCGCCGGCTGCAGCGTGGCCGCAATCGCCAGCAGGTCGGCGCGGGTAGCCCGCCCCGACCCGCCGCCGTCGCTCAGCGTCAGCAGGGCTCCGCCGGGCAGCTGACGTACCAGCGCCTCGCCGGTTCCCGGCTGCGACTCCTTGCCGGTCGTCGCGTCCCGGTGGACCGCGTACTGCCGACCCCCTACGCTCACCGTCTCGCTCGTCGCCGGTCCCACGGCGGCGTCGGCCAGGAAGCCGGCGTCGGGAGTGCTCGACTCGTCGAGGCGCGCGAACCGGACCCCGTCGATGACCAGGCCGAGGTGCAGCGCCGCGGGGCGGAGGCTGCTGCGGGCAAAGTTGGGCTGGACACCGGCCGGCAGCCGGGCGGGCGCCTCGACCGGGAACCCTGCGCGGCCGGCGAGCAGCCGAACCTGCTCGGTGTAGTCGACGGCGCGCACCCGGTCGTGATGGCGACGCGGCAGCAGGGCGACGAACGCGAGGATGAGCGCGAGCAGGACGGCCAGCGAAAGCACCATGTCACGGGCGGTCTCGCTCCCCCGCCGCCTGCCGGCAGCACGCTCGACCTCGCCGGCCGCGGGTGCGCTCACCGCCGGCCAGCCTCCCAGTCGCTGAAGCGGATCCGGTCGAGCTCGATCAGCTCACCCAAGGCCGAGTACAGCGAGCCGCCCAGGCGGGCGATGGGGTCGAGCAGCTCGGGGCGCACCTCGCCGTCGCGCATCACCTCCGGGGTCACCGCGATGTGCAGCACCTCCCCGAACACCACGGTGCTCGCGCCGAACGACCGCTCCCCCGCCAGGCGGCACTCGATCGCGACCGGCGACTCGGCCACGCGCGAGGGCGTCACCAGCTCGGAAGGCTGCCGGGTAAGCCCGACGTCGTCGAACTCGCTGCGCTCCGGCGGAAAGTTGGTCGAGGTGCCGTTCACCTGCTGCAGCAGGCCGCGCGACGTCACATTGACCACGAACTCACCTGTCTCGCGAATGTTGCGCAACGTGTCCTTCTCCCCCACCGACGTGAAGCACACGACGGGCGGGTCTACCGAGGCAACGGTGAAGTACGAGTGCGGCGCGACGTTGTCGTGCCCGTCGTGGGAGCGGGTCGAGACCCACGCGATCGGCCGTGGCAGCACGATGGAGTTGAGCAGCGGGTAGATGGCTGGGCCGAGCTCGGCGGGGACCAGGTCGACCCGTTCGGCGAACAGGTCAGTGCCCGCAGGGCCCAGGGGCGTGCTGCCGTCACTCGTCACATCGTGACGATGCCCCCTGTCCGCCCGCTGAGCGTGGTAATAGTGCCACGAGTGCGTCACATTCACGCCCGACCTGACCCAGGCGCGTGTCAACCCAGCGGAAACGTGCGCCACTTACGATCGCCCAGTGACCAACGACCCCGAGACGAACGAGACGCTGCCCGACGACCTCGCCGTCCAGGATCTGGCGCCGGACCGCAACCTTGCACTCGAGCTGGTGCGGGTGACCGAGGCGGCTGCGCTGGCCGCCGCACGCTGGGTGGGGCGCGGTGACAAGAACGGGGCCGATGGGGCGGCAGTCGACGCCATGCGCCGCCTGGTGGGCACCGTGTCGATGAAGGGTGTCGTCGTCATCGGCGAGGGCGAGAAGGACGAGGCGCCGATGCTGTTCAACGGCGAGGAGGTCGGCGACGGCCTCGGAGCCGCCTGCGACGTCGCTGTCGACCCCATCGACGGCACCACCTTGTGCGCCAAGGGGATGAACAACGCCATCGCGGTGATGGCCGTCAGCGAGCGCGGAACCATGTACGACGCCAGCACCTGCTTCTACATGCGCAAGCTCGTCGCGGGCCGCGAGGCGGCTGACGCGGTGGACATCGACGCCCCCGTCGCCGACAACATCGCTGCCGTCGCCAAGGCCAAGGGCGAGAAGGCCCGCGACGTGACCGTCGCCGTCCTCGAGCGGCCGCGGCACGAGGACCTCGTCCGGCAGATCCGTGAGACGGGTGCCCGGGTCAAGCTGCTGAGCGACGGCGACGTCGCGGGCGCCGTCATGGCGGCCACCGGTGAGTCGGGCGTCGACCTGCTGCTCGGGGTCGGCGGCACACCGGAGGGCATCATCACGGCCTGCGCCATGGCCTGCCTCGGCGGCGTCATCCAGGGCCGGCTCTGGCCGCGCGACGACGACGAGCGCCGCAAGGTGCAGGCCGCCGGGCACGACCTCGACCGCGTGCTGTCGACCCGCGACCTCGTCGCCAGCGACAACGTCTTCTTCGTCGCCACCGGCGTCACCGACGGCGAGCTGGTGCACGGCGTGCGCTACCGGGCCGGCGGTGCCTCCACGGACTCGCTGGTGATGCGCTCCCGCAGCGGCACTCTGCGCCGCGTGCAGAGCCAGCACCAGCTGAGCAAGCTGCAGGCGTACTCGACCGTCCCCTTCTAGAGCCGGGCCGCAGCCCCCCCGACCCGTCTCATAATCTGTAGCCGTGACACAGGCGCAGGAGTTCCGGGTCGAGCACGACTCCATGGGGGAGGTCAAGGTCCCGTCCCACGCCAAGTGGCGTGCCCAGACCCAGCGGGCGGTCGAGAACTTCCCCGTGAGCGGTGTTCGGGTCGAGCCGGCGCTGGTACACGCCCTGGCAGCGATCAAGAGCGCCGCGGCGGTGGTGAACGCCGAGCTGGGCGTCGTGCCGCAGGACGTCGCGGAGGCCATCTCTGCCGTGGCCGTGGAGGTGGTCCGGGGGGACTGGGACGAGCAGTTCCCGCTCGACGTCTTCCAGACCGGCTCGGGCACCTCGACCAACATGAACACCAACGAGGTGCTGGCGAGCCTCGCCACCGAGCGCCTGGGCGCTCCGGTGCACCCGAACGACCATGTCAATGCCTCGCAGTCGTCCAACGACACTTTTCCGTCCGCGATTCACGTGGCCGCGACGAGCGCGCTCGTCAACGACCTGCTGCCCGCCCAGGCGCACCTTGCGGCAGCCCTCGCCCGCAAGGCCGATGCGTTCGCCGATGTCGTGAAGAGCGGCCGCACCCACCTGATGGACGCGACCCCCGTGACATTGGGGCAGGAGTTCGGCGGGTACGCCGCCTCCGTCCGGTACGGCGGCGAGCGAGTCCAGGCGTCACTGCCCCGCGTGGCAGAACTGCCGCTGGGTGGCACGGCGGTCGGCACGGGCATCAACACGCCGCCCGGCTTCGCCGCCAGGGTCATCGAGCGGCTGTCGAGAGAGCTGGGAACGCCGCTGACCGAGGCGCGCGACCACTTCGAGGCTCAGGCGTCCCGCGACGCGCTCGTCGAGTGCAGCGGAATGCTGCGCACGTACGCCATCTCCCTGTACAAGATCGCCAACGACCTGCGGTGGATGAGCAGTGGACCTCGCGCCGGGCTCGCCGAGATCCGGCTCCCCGACCTGCAGCCCGGCTCCTCGATCATGCCGGGCAAGGTCAACCCGGTGATTCCCGAGGCCGTCTGCCAGGTCGTCGCGCAAGTGGTCGGCAACGACGCCGCGGTCGCATTCGGCGGATCGGCAGGCACCTTCGAGCTCAATGTGATGCTGCCGGTGATCGGCCGCAACCTGCTGGAGTCGATCCGCATTCTCGCGAGCATCAGCCGCCTGCTCGCCGACCGCTGCGTCGACGGGATCGAGGCCGACGAGGAGCGCTGCCGTCGCTACGCGGAGTCCTCGGCCTCCATCGTCACCCCGTTGAACCGATACATCGGGTACGAGAATGCTGCCAAGGTGGCAAAGCAGTCATTGGCCGAGGAAAAGACGATCCGTGAGGTCGTCATCGAGCGCGGGTATGTCGATGACGGATTGCTGACCGAAAAGCAGCTTGACGAGGCGCTCGACCTGCTGGCCATGGCTCGCCCTAACGGTCGGTAGTCCCTCGACGGCAGTGCGATGACGCCCCGTCGATCTGAATTGATCGAACGTCTGAATCACGTGACAAAGCACCTCGGAGAATGCAACAGTCCCCGTGACAGGTACGCGGATGACAGGCCACCCGCGAAAAGCATGTCAGGTGGGTCGGCGGTACTGCATGTCCGGCGGGTGTGGGGAGGTGAACCGCCGTCACCTCAACCCGATCCTGCGGGAGACGAGGCCGGGATGAACGTGCGGCTGCATGCCCACGAGGCTGACCGCGTCGCTTCGCTGGTTGCCTACCGGGTGCTGGACACCGCGCCGGACCACGCGTTCGACGCGCTGACCCGCCTGGCGGCCACCGTGTGCGAAGCGCCGACGGCGATCATCGGCCTCATCGACGACGACCGCCAGTGGTTCCTGAGCCGCTACGGCACCGACGTCTCCGAGATGCCCCGTGCGGAGTCGGTGTGCTCCGACACGGTCGCCGCCGGAAAGCGCGAGGCTGTGCCGAACCTGGCCGTGCACCCGCGCTACGCCACCCTGTCATGGGTCTGCGGGCCGCCTGGTTACGCCGCGTACGCAGGCGTTCCACTGATCGGCCGCGACGGTCTGCCACTGGGTGCCCTGTGCGTGCTCGACACCACGCCGCGAGTCTTCACCCCCGCGCAGCTGTCCGCCCTCGACGACCTGGCCGACCAGGTGATCACGGTCCTGGAACTGCGCCGCGCCGATGCGTCGAGCGGGTTGAGCGGCGTCGCGCTCGTCCCCGAGGCGACCCAGCCGGCCCAGCTGCGAGCGGCGCTCGACAACGGCGAGTTCATCCCCTACTTCCAACCCGTTCTCGACCTGCGGGACGGCTCGATCATCAGCCTCGAGGCCCTCCTGCGCTGGCACCACCCCACCCGCGGGCTGCTCCTTCCGGAGGCGTTCCTGCCGGGGCTGGAGGCCGGCATCCTCAGTGGCTGGACCGGCCAAGCCATGGTCGATGCGGCATGCCGGCTCACCGAGGACCTGCAGGTTCGAGGACTCGGGCTGCCAGGCGGTGTCTCGGTCAACCTGTCCGGTCGGCAGCTGACCAGGTCAGGCCCGGCGGCGCGGATCGTGGCCCGCCTGAAGCGCCACGACCTGCCAGGCTCCGCGCTGACCGTCGAGATCACGGAGACGACCGAGATCAGCGACCTCGGCCTGGCGCGGAGCGAGCTCACGACGCTGCGCGACTACGGGGTCCGCGTCGTGATCGACGACTTCGGGGTCGGCTGGTCCAACCTGACCCGTTTGCTGGAGCTGCCCCTCGACGGTCTGAAGATCGACAGAGAGCTCGTCATCGGCATGGCGGGTGATGCCGTCCGTGAGCACATGGTCGCCGCAGCGGTGGCCTTGGGCGCCACGATGGGCTTGGACGTCGTGGCCGAGGGGGTGGAGACGACGGCGGTCCGCGACAGGCTGCTGGAGCTGGGCTGCGACCGGGGGCAGGGCTGGCTGTTCAGCGAGCCGCTGCCCGCCGCCGACATTCCCGCCCTGCTGAACCGCGCGACACTGCTCCCTGCCCCCCGGCTGCGGGCGGCGAGCAGCCATACGAGCGCGAGCCCTATTCGGTCGGCTCCGGCACCGCACGAGCGGCCGGCGCCCCGGCTACCACACCTGGCGGCGTCGTGCCCGCCGACCTGCTGGATGCCTTGCCCGACGCCACCGCCGTGCTCGACCGGACGGGCACCATCGTCGCGGTCAATCGGGCGTGGCGGACGCTCGCCGTCGACAACGGGGGCACCCCCGAGGCGACCGGGGTCGGGGTGAGCTACGTCGACGTGTGCGCACGGGCCGCGGCGCTCGGCTCGGCCGACGCGGCCGAGGTGCTCGCTGGGCTGAAGGCCGTGCTGGCTGGGGACACCGTTGAAAGCGAGCGGGAGTACCCCTGCCCCTCAGCGACGGCGGACCGGTGGTTCACGCTGCGCCTGACACCGGTAGCCGGTACGAGCGGGGGCGCTGTGGCCTCCCACGCCAACATCACCCGCCGCAAGGCGTCGGAGCAGGAGCTCGCCCATCAGGCGTCACGCGACCCGTTGACGGGCCTCGCCAACCGCCTCATGTTCACCGAGGCGCTCACCCAGGCGCTCGTCCGCCGGCCGGGCGACGCCGGTGACCCGGACGTCGGCCTGCTCTACGTCGACCTCTGTGGCTTCCGAAAGATCAACGACAGCTACGGTCACGATGCCGCCGACGGGGTGCTGCTCACCACGGCGCACCGGCTGCGTTCAGTCCTCCGCCCCCCCGACACCGTCGCGCGGCTGCGCGCCGACGAGTTCGCCGTGTGCGCTCCGGATGTCACCGCCCCTGCCCTGGCTGCCCTGGCTGAGCGGATCAGCGGTGTCCTCGACGGGGTGCACCGGGTGCACGGCCAGGAGGTGCGGGTCCCCGCCCGGGTCGGCACGTATCTGGTGTCCGCCGGCCATCCGGCCGCTGAGGCGCTGCGGGTGGCCGACCAGGCCGTCGACCAGGCGGGGCAGAACGCCCGGCTGGACGCGGACTGCTGCCCTCCGCCGGTGCCTCCGGGCTGAGACCCCGCCCTTTGCCGGTCAGCCGCCGAAGCGACGGCTGCGTACCGAGTAGGCGCGCAGGGCACGAAGGAAGTCTGTGCGCCGGAAGTCGGGCCAGTACGCCTCGCAGAAGTAGAACTCGCTGTGGGCGCTCTGCCAGAGCAGGAACCCGGAGAGCCGCTGCTCGCCGCTGGTCCGGATGACGAGGTCGGGGTCGGGTTGCCCCCGGGTGTAGAGGTGCTCGGCGATGTGGTCGACGTCGAGGACCGACGCTACTTCCTCGAGTGTGGCGCCGTCCGCGGCATGCTGCTGCAGCAGGCTCCGAACAGCGTCAGCGATCTCCTGGCGACCGCCGTAGCCGACGGCGACGTTGACGTGCAGGCCGGCGCGGTGAGCTGTCGCTGCCGCTGCCTCCTTGAGGACCGCCGACGTGCGGGAGGGTAGCAGGTCGAGCGCGCCGACCGGATGCACCCGCCACCGCTCACCAGGGCCGGCCAGCTCGGTCACCACCTGCTCGATGACCTCGAGCAGCGGCTGCAGCTCTCCTGCGGGGCGGCTGAGATTGTCGGTCGAGAGCAGCCACAACGTCACGCGGTCGACCCGGGCGAGCTCGCACCAGGCGAGGAACTCGGAGATCTTGTCGGCCCCTCGGCGATGGCCGTGGGAGACGTGGCTCGCACCACGCTCCCTGGCCCACCGGCGGTTGCCGTCGAGGATGATCCCGACGTGCTTGGGCACCTCGGCGCCCTGCAGCTGCCGCGCGAGGCGTCGCTCGTACACGCGGTAGGCGACGTCGCGGAGCCCCACGACTGCGGACGCTACGCCGTACCCCTGGACCGCCCGGGATCAGCCCTCGAGGCGCTTGGTCAGCGTCTCGTGCTGGTCCCAGAGCACCTGCGGCACCGCGTCGCCGAGCTTGTCGTACGACGCCGGCATCAGAGCTGCCTCCTCGCGCCAGACCTCGTTGTCGACGGTCAGCAGCATGTCGAGCTGCTCGTCGGTCAGGTCGAGACCACTCGTGTCGAGCGACTCTTTGGTCGGCAGCAGGCCGATCGGGGTCTCCTGGGCATCGGCGGTGCCGTCCAACCGCTCGACGACCCACTTCAGCACGCGGGTGTTCTCGCCGAAGCCCGGCCAGACGTACGAACCGTTCTCGTCCTTGCGGAACCAGTTGACGTAGTAGATCTTCGGCAGGGCCTGCCCCGCAGCCTTGCCGAAGCTCAGCCAATGCGCGAAGTAGTCGCCCATGTTGTAGCCGCAGAACGGCAGCATGGCAAACGGGTCCCGGCGCAGCGCGCCAACCTTGTTCTCGGCGGCGGCAGTGCCCTCCGAGGCGACGTTGCTGGCGAGGAAGACCCCGTGCTCCCAGTCGAAGGACTCGGTGACCAACGGCACGGCCGACGCCCGGCGGCCGCCGAAAAGGATCGCGTCGATGGGGACACCCTTGGGGTCCTGCCACTCGGGTGCGATGGTCGGGCACTGCCCCGCGGGCGCGGTGAAGCGTGAGTTCGGATGGGCCGCCGGCTCGCTCGACTCCGGCGTCCACTCACGGCCCTTCCAGTCGGTCAGATGCGCCGGCGGCTCGTCGGTCAGGCCCTCCCACCACACGTCGCCGTCGTCGGTCAGCGCAACATTGGTGTAGATGCAGTTGGCATGCAGACTGTCGATCGCGTTCTTGTTGGTCGACAGGCCAGTGCCCGGCGCGACACCGAAGAAGCCTGCCTCAGGATTGATGGCGTAGAGCCGCCCGTCGGGACCGGGACGCATCCAGGCGATGTCGTCGCCCACGGTCTCGGCCTTCCACCCCGGCAGGGTCGGCTGCAGCATAGCGAGGTTGGTCTTGCCGCAGGCGCTGGGGAACGCACCGGTGATGTAGTGGACCTTGCCCGCGGGCGAGGTGAGCTTGAGGATCAGCATGTGCTCGGCGAGCCAGCCCTCGTCACGCGCCATCACGCTGGCGATACGCAGCGCGTAGCACTTCTTGCCCAGCAGCGCATTGCCGCCGTAGCCCGAGCCGTACGACCAGATCTCGCGGGTCTCGGGGTAGTGGACGATGTACTTCTCGTCGTTGCAGGGCCAGGCGACGTCAGCCTGGCCGTCGGCGAGCGGAGCGCCGACGGAGTGCACGGCCGGGACGAAGAACCCGTCGTCGCCCATCTGGTCGAGAGCGGGCTTGCCCATGCGGGTCATGATGCGCATCGAGGTCGCGACATAGGCGGAGTCGGTGATCTCGACGCCAAGCGCGCTGATCTCGGAACCGAGCGGGCCCATGCAGAACGGCACCACGTACATGGTGCGGCCGCGCATGCAGCCGTCGAACATGCCGTTGAGGGTGGTGCGCATCTCGGCGGGGGCGACCCAGTTGTTGGTCGCGCCGGCGTCGTGCTGCTTCTCGGAGCAGATGAAGGTCCGGCTCTCGACGCGGGCGACGTCGCGGGGGTCAGAGCGGGCGTAGAAGGAGTTCGGCCGCTTCTCCGGGTTGAGCTGCAGCAGGGTGCCGGAGTCGACGAGCTCGGCCGTCAGCCGGGTCCACTCCTGCTCGGAGCCGTCACACCAGTAGACGCGGTCGGGCTTGGTCAGCTCGGCAATCTCACCAACCCAGGAGATGAGCTTCTGGTGATTGGTTGGGGCCTGATCAAGACCGGGAATCGCGGCGGTGGTGGTCACGGGCGCACTCTCCTCAACGCGGACACCCGGAGCGCTCCGCTGCGCTTCGGAGCCTCAGAATACCTTGACAGGCCTAACCACCTGGGCCGACGGCGTCAAGGTGACCGGAGCCTCACTACGCTGAAAGCCATGTCGGCTTCCACGGTGCCGCCAGCGCGGCCCGTCTCGTCTACAGAACCCCTTTCGCATCAAGTGGTGCATCCCAGCGACCTGCTGCGCCCCCGGATGCGCGGCTGGCTCCATGCCGTGGCGGCACCGATCAGCCTCGTTGCCGGGGTCGTGCTGGTCGTCGCCGCCCCCGGGGTGCGCTGGCCGCTCGGCATCTACACGGCGACCCTGGTCGCGATGTTCGCGACCAGCGCGCTCTACCACCGCGGGCCCTGGTCACCGGCCGGCAAGCAGGTGTGGCGCCGGCTCGACCACTCGACAATCTTCATTTTTATTGCCGGCAGCTACACCGCGTACTGCGCCATCGCGCTGCCGACCGCGCGGGCCGCGACCATCCTCGCCGTCGTCTGGGTCGGGGCACTGATCGGGGTGGGGCTGCAGGTGTTCTGGCCGACGGCCCCCCGGTGGTTCAGCGTGCCGTCGTACGCCGCGCTCGGGTGGGTCGCCGTGTTCGTGCTCCCGGACCTGCTGCACTACGGCGGCATCCTGGCCCTGACGATGCTGTGCGTGGGCGGGGGGTTGTACTCGCTCGGCGCGGTGGCCTACGCCATCCGGCGCCCTAACCCGTTCCCGGCGACGTTCGGCTACCACGAGGTCTTCCATGCGTGCGTCGTCGTTGCCGCCGTGTGCCACTACGCGGGGCTGTGGTTCGCGCTGCGCTTCTGAGTCGGCGCGGGGACGAGACGCGGCCGCCACCCCGGGAGGCCCGGGGCAGCGGCGGCCACCTACAGCTCCGGCCCGCCCTCGCGGACCCGCTCCACGCTCTGCAGCGCCTCGCGCAGCTGGCCCAGCCAGTCGTCCGCGTGCTGGCCGACCAGGCGGACGCACCAGGCGAGCGCATCCGCCCGGCTTCGTGCGGCCCCGGCGTCGACGAGGGTGTCGAGCACCTGGCGGTCACCCTGCCGGAGCCGGGTCATCACGGGGACCGACAAGGTGGTGAACAGCTCCTCGCTGTCGCCGACAGCTGCTCCCCAGGCGACGGCGCGCCCGAAACGGCGCTCGGCCTCGCGCGCGACCGCGATCCGCTCGCCACGGGTCTGCTCGCGGAACCGGCTGATGCGGCCCTGCTCGGCCGACCGCCGGGCGGTGTCGTCGTCCTGCGCGGCACCGGCTTCGAGCGGGGGCAGGGTGCCCACGACGGTGATCTCGTCGCGGTCGACCTCGACTCGCGGAGGGCCGGTGAACCAGTCGTCGGGAAGCCGACCGGCGAACCAGCCGGCGGCGTCGGAGGCCGAGGGCGGCTCCTGCCGCTCCTGGTGCCGGCCGCGGCCGCGCATCCCGGCGGCTCGTCCGCCCGGGCCCGGACCGCCCGGACCGCCAGGACCGCCGGGGCCGCCGGGGCCGCTGGGGCCGCCGTGACCGCCGCGTCCGCGAGGTCCGTCAGGGTGAGGGTGCGTCATGGTGTGCTCCTCCGCTTTGATTACAAGGTTACACAGCACAACGCAGGAGCGCGCAGCATCTTCCCGCCGGCGTGTGTCAGCCAGTCGGGAGCGGCGGCTGGTGCAGCCGCTGCCGCTGCGCAGCCGTCACGAGCAGCCGGTCCGCGACAGCGGCGGCATCGGTGAGCGGCCTGTCGCACGCGAAGTTCTGGCAGACGTAGACGGCCGGCTCAGGGCGGCCCGCGACGAGTGGCCCGTCCGTCACCACTACCGCTCCGGGCGAGGTGCCGAGCCGGGCTGTCGGCAGCAGGTCCGGCCGGCCGACGACGGCGACTTCCAGCGGACCTGCCACCAGCGCCTCGGCGACTGCCGCCGCCTCTCCGGCGAAACGGGCGTGGCCGGACAGCAGCGGGGTGACCCGGCGCAGGGCTGCCTCCGCCGCCTCACGGTGGCGCAGGCTGCCGGTCGCGGCCGCGTACGTGATCAGGGCGCCGGCCGCAGCGGACGCCCCCGACGGCGTGGCGTTGTCGGTCGGATCCTGCGGACGCCGCAGCAGCTGCTCGGCGTCGTCGGCGGTGTCGAAGAGACCACCGGCCGGGTCGGCGAACCGCTCGAGGACGACGTCGAGCAGCAGCCCGGCGGCGTCGAGCCAGCGCGTCGCGCCGGTCGTGGCGTAGAGGGCGAGCCAGCCCGCTGCCAGGGCGCCGTAGTCCTCCAGCACCGCGGCGTGCTGCCCGACCAGTCCGTCGCGGCTGACCCGGCGCAGTCGCCCGTCGACCAGGTGCAGGTCGTGCAGCAGCTCGGCAGCGGCCTCGGCGGCCCGGACCCAGTCCGGCTCGTCCAGCAGGGCGCCCGCGTCGGCGAGCGCGCAGATGGCGTAGCCGTTCCACGACGTTACGACCTTGTCGTCGCGGGCTGGTTGGGGCCGCCGCGCGCGGGCCGCGAGCAGTGCAGTGCGGACCCGCGTATACCGGTCTGCGTCATCGGGCTCGGCCAGCCGCTGCAGGACCGAGGCACCCTGCTCGAACGTGCCGGTCGGGGCGACCGTGAACGCGCGGCCCGCCCAGGCCCCGTCGTCCGGCCCGAGCACGGCGGTCAGCTCCTCCGGGGTCCACACGTAGGTCAGGCCCTCGCGGCCGGCCGCGTCGGCATCCAGGGCGCTGGCGAACCCTCCTTCTTCCGTGCGAAGGTCAAGCAGCAGGAACGCGGCCGTCTCGCGCACGACCCGCTCCGCCAGCGGGGACGCGGTGGCGCGCCACAGGTGCAGGTACGCCCGCAGCAGCAGCGCGTTGTCGTACAGCATCTTCTCGAAGTGCGGCACGACCCAGCCGGCGTCGACGCTGTAGCGGGCGAACCCGCCGGCCAGCTGGTCGTAGATGCCGCCGCGGGC
>JAABUZ0100004994.1_pt1 | contig 17773 bp, 15 predicted proteins | sample 5562091 | NCBI WGS metagenome assembly JAABUZ01 (sample SAMN12813069, study PRJNA571459) | rock metagenome | isolation source: Antarctica rocks | place: Antarctica: Victoria Land, Linnaeus Terrace sud | collected 2015-12-21
AAGGTTGATATCTCTGAGACGACTGTTCATGAAGAGAACGTAGAGCAACAAGAGGCAACCGATTTTGTCGAAGTGATTGTCCCTTTGGTGAAAGTGTACCATGGATGGAGTACAACATCTGATACTGCTGATGAGAAGTATGTGACCGTCGATGACCGTCCATTGCCGTATGTTCATTTTGATCGCTCCGGGTATATCGTTGCAGATGCATCGGGCCATTTGAATTGGGGATATACAGGAGGAGGTCCTGGCAATCTTGCGCTCTCTCTCCTTGCAGACTACTTTGGGGAGACACCACTTCCAGGGGAAGCACGTCGAGATATGCCTCAAGCATGGAAGTATCATAACAATTTTAAGATGGACTTTATCGCTTGGTTCGATCATAAGGAATGGGAAATAGGGTCTGGAGCGATTACCGCTTGGTTGAAAGAACAAAAGGAAGGGGGAGACCCAGCACCAGAGCATACACTTGCTGATATTGAACACGGCTGGCTTGGATGGTCCGAAAAATGGGACAAATATAGAGGAACATAGTACCACTCGCATGAATGTTGTCCAAGAAAACAGCAGATTGTGGTGAATTTAGTATCTGCCTAAATTTTTGGGTATCAGGTAGAACCAATCCAGAAAGGTGCATTACCTTCATGCTCATGGTGAACGATGAATAATGTGTATAAGAAAAGGAAACTATCAGATTTTGGTAAAATGGCAAGTGGGTCACGCTTTTAGGAGAGTGTTTTAGAGGCTGGAAACGTGGGCGCGTAGAGTATGTACGAGTGAGTTCTCCGATATTTAAATTCCGTACAGAAGATGTGATCACTTCGCGAACAATACCATGATAGCATCGAAATACTATGTTTGGAGGCATAGAGTACCCTGGCAGAATAGGTAGGATAGCTGCCTATCCTCCTCTTCAACTATCTCAACAGCTAGGAAGTGCTGAATTTTTCAGCACTTTCATCACAGCAATCCCTCATACAGTGTTTATTTTCGTTGCGCTCAGCAACGTCAAGTTTTATTCCAGCCCTCTTACTTGAGAGTGATGTCTTTCAATTGCTCGTTCGCAAGAAGCCTTTCTACAACGACAGCATGTCGTCAATCAATTCAATCGACTTGATGATCTTTCAATTGCTCGTTCGCAAGAAGCCTTTCTACAACTTCACATTGACACCTGTTGTGCCTGTAGGAGGCGGTTTCAATCGCTCAGTCGCGATAACCCCTTCTTCAACTTGCGATAATTGAAGCGGCGTTCAACACCATCAAGAGAGTTTCAATCGCTCAGTCGCGATAACCCCTTCTTCAACGGTGAGCGTGCAGCAAGTGATCGAGCTGCTCTCCACCGTTTCAATCGCTCAGTCGCGATAAGGTGTTCTACCACATCCGCGTCATCTCGTAGGAGTGGCTCAACTTGCTTCGTTGTTTCAATCGCTCAGTCGCGATAAGGTGTTCTACCACCGTGTGTGTTTTTCGCGCTACACGTTGTATTGATTGGTTTCAATCGCTCAGTCGCGATAAGGTGTTCTACCACGTAGCGCGGTATGCCGTTTTCGCGGTATCCCACCAGGTTTCAATCGCTCAGTCGCGCTAAGGTGTTCTACCACCTGGAAAGGAATACCGTTGTGGAGCAAAACGTAAAGAGTTTCAATCGCTCAGTCGCGCTAAGGTGTTCTACCACGATAACATGGACATCTACAACCGTCCCATCGGCATTGTTTCAATCGCTCAGTCGCGATAAGGTGTTCTACCACGTTAAAAGAACGAGGCCTGAGCTTCGACGGTGCATGGAGTTTCAATCGCTCAGTCGCGATAAGGTGTTCTACCACGGCATCGCGCCGGATGTGAGATAGGCTATGCAAAAGTTTCAATCGCTCAGTCGCGATAAGGTGTTCTACCACGTACAAAATTCCAAGAGACCCGTCTTCCTTGCCTGTGTTTCAATCGCTCAGTCGCGATAAGGTGTTCTACCACCCTACATCCTGCAATCGGTCAACGGATTCGCGTCAGTTTCAATCGCTCAGTCGCGATAAGGTGTTCTACCACCTCGACTCTTGGCGGAGCAGGCTCCGATACTCGGCTTTGTTTCAATCGCTCAGTCGCGATAAGGTGTTCTACCACACATCCTATCGTCATTCAGAAACCCATAGAGAGGATGTTTCAATCGCTCAGTCGCGATAAGGTGTTCTACCACAGCAACTTGACGCAGATGCACACGAATATGCGTTACAGTTTCAATCGCTCAGTCGCGATAAGGTGTTCTACCACAAATATCTTGATGGTGATACAGGTGCATTAGACCTCCATGTTTCAATCGCTCAGTCGCGATAAGGTGTTCTACCACTATCATCAGGGGAAACGCTATCTCGTATCGCCGCTGTTTCAATCGCTCAGTCGCGATAAGGTGTTCTACCACCCTCGACGTGTGAAGCCAGATACTAGGCTCCACCAGAGCCACAGTTGCGAGAGGGTCTTGGCTAAAGCTACTATAACATACTTCTTTCGTAGATACCATCCTATTTTCTCCTTTTTAAGGTCAAAACTTGTAGCGAGAGGCTACGCTCAGCACTGCCACACCTGAGCCTCTCGCTCACACTTGCTGGCAACTTTCAAGACGTGCCTGCCCCATCCCCATCGTTGTTTTATAGCCGATGCCTGCATACCGTGCAAACGCAGCCAATGCTACGGCATGGGCTGCGTATTCATTGCTCTTTTTGACGATGTAGGTACAGGTGCCTATAAAGCCCTTTTGCTTGTATTTGGGAAAGTGTAACATGGTGGTATGAAGATCATAGTCGCTAACGATCACATGGGTCTTCACAAACTCTCTCATAGCTTGTTTCTCAATCTGCAACACCTCAGGGGCATAAAGATTCCATGTACGCATCAGACTGTCCCAGACCAGGATGGGCTCGGGAAAGAGCGAAAAGTTTCTCTCTCCCAGGCTAAACGCTGTAGGGCTGGCAAATTGAATGGTGATGCTGTTACATGGTACCGTTGTTGCTAGTGTTTGCCACCCTATATATCCAGCCCAGCCAGTTGGGTCATTCGCTGCGGTCGATAGGACACGTTGGAGGGTAAAGTCTGCACTCCCAAGATGCACCTTCATCTCACGAACCGCCAGAAAATGGTCACTCAGACAGTGCCATAATGGACCTCCATCGAGGAAGGTGAAACGCAGCCTGTATATCTGACCAGTTTGCAAGAAAAGCGTTGTATTGCGTTCTTGCGCACCACTAAGAGCGGAGACGGTAAATGGTCGGTAGTGTGGATCATCATGCAGACGTGCGGAAAGACTCGGGTCGGTCTGCCTCACCAAGTCAAGAAAGAATGCATGGGTATGATCTCCTGGTAGGGCTGGTATAGACATAGAGGTGGTGGGTGTGAGTTCGAGGATGAGGGAGTAGAGGTAATTGGTCATTATACTTCCTCCCAATCGAAGAGATGACTCCCCTTAGTAGATGCTTTTCTGACCATATATTTTGCTCCTATAACGTTGTTTTCATAAGCAATGTGCAATGCTGCACTTCCAACGACAAACATATATTCGTGTTCACCTTCATCTCCGAAATCAACCCGTAATATATTGGTAAACAAAGAGGTGCTCTTACTGAGTTTAATCAATGCAATAGCCTCTGGCCCTATGGCTGGTACCGCATAAAATGTCACATAGTTTTGCTCAAAAAGCGCGTTCATTTCAGCGGGAATCGGCCCATCATCCGACTGTAGTTTAAATCCTTCCGTTGCTGCCAGCCTGCTGCAATACCGCTCTTCCCAGCGTTTTTTCGTCAATACTACATTACTCAGCTTAAAATAAACTCGTAATCGCTGATCTCGTGGCCTTCTTATTTCACAGCTCAGTTGAATCTGCTTATCTACACTCTGTTCGGCACTATCTATCATGTCCCGGTAGTGTTGCTGCTGTACATCATACCAGTCGGCTATATAATTTTGTACTATATGGAGTGCTGAATAAGCTGTATACTCAGCACTTGCCAGGAAGCCTGCGGGATCATAAGCCAGGGCAAGTGGTGGCTGAAAATTATCACGGAAGCTGAAACGAGCAGCAGCAACAGAATATTCTTCAAGCTCCTCCAGACGTTTTGCTTCGGCTTTGTCCATCTTATGCCCTCTTTGTAACGTACCTTCTATTTGCTGAGCCTTTGCCTCGTCCAGAGTATCAAGCGCATCCAAAGGAATATTAGGTTGCTCATCCATCGTGCGAACAATAACGCTTGCTACTCCAAAACGTTTTGATCTGGCATCTTGAAGCAATTTAGGAAGCAGCGCTTTTATCTTCAAATATTTCTGGATATTGAATGATAAAGAGGCAAAGCTACGCGTACTTTTTGTGCCATATACCCCGGCAACCGCCTGGTAGAGTTGTTCCGCTTGCTGTTTTTCATCGCTGGACAACGCTTTTTTTATATGATAAAGCGGCAGAAACGCTTCTGCAATTGCGCCGCTACGGATATAGGCATAGACACCATTTTTAGGCGGCAAGGTAGCATTCACCAGCGCGTTCAATGCACTTCTTTCCATGCGATTGCCATTCGTCGCACACACCTGCTGTAGCTCCTTCAAAAGCTCGTCAGGTACAATCGCGTACACTTCACTGAGCATACCATAGACCTCTTTTCCGAGCACACGAGCAGCCCTTCCCAGACGTTGAATAAATTCGTCAGAGCTGCGCGCATCAAAGAAAAGAAAATCGATGCTCTGTCTCTTCTTTCCTGGACGCCCAAAGTTATAACCAATATCAACGGTTGGCGTCGCCATTAATAGAGGTGCGTATTTATGTTGCTCACGCCAGTGAGACTGTTCAGCTCCTGTCAGGCGACCTGTATATTCATTGCTTTTGCCTCCATATGCCTGATATATTTCGTTGATGCGCCATAATGCACTGCTGATAAATGCTCCATGCTTTCCCTGCTGCAGCCAACTTGTAACCTCGTTTTTTCTTTCGCTCACCAGGCTTACCAGTCCGTTATTGAATGCTTCCGTGCTCCATAGCTGGAGTTTTACAGGTGCCAGCGCAGGCGTTTTTTGTAGACCCAGCGGCTCATTGCCCGGTTCAATGTACGCAACGTTCAGGTTCAGTGCTTGCAGATATATTTTGACCTCTTTTGTAGGGGTTGCAGTCAGTAAGCTCACTTTGCGCCCCTGCGAAAAATAGCCCCATTCGCGCGACAACGTCAGGAAAAAGAGGAAGTTGGCAAATTGCTTCGCGTTGTAGTAATGAAACTCATCGATGATTATGTACTGGAAATCGCTGACGAATGTCCTGAAAAGCACTCTCAGATCATGATAATTTCCCAGCCCATAGAGCGCATAGTAGAAGATGTCGGGATTGATCACTAAGACATAGGGATGGTGCCGCTCTATGTGATGACCTTCGTTGTCGGTTAACACTGACCTGGGATCTTCTAGCATCTGATACAGACGATCCCCCTGGCGTATAAATTTTTCACCCAGATGCTGTTGCCCTAGCTCTTTTATTGTGGCAGCATCCAGACGTAATACCATATAACCCAGATCATTCTTATCAGCAAACTCTTTGACATCCTGTTCATGCTGCCGTAATAGCTCGTTGGTCGGCGCGATAAACAATACATTGGCACTTGTATGCCTGTCTTTTTTATACGCCTCAGCAAGATCAAGGAGTCGCAATAAGGCCGCTTTCGTCTTTCCTGTGCCCGTATTGTAACTATTTACGATAATATCAGCATCTTTCTCCATGTAGGTGCACCACTGATGATACAGTGGTGCCGATTGTAATGCTTTATTGATCTTTGTGTAGTCTTCTGCCGTTTCCGGGACAAGTGCTTCATCATGGGGGGCCAGTTCAAGTTCGATCATAGCTTTTCCACTCCATAGCGCATACCTGTCGGTAACAACCTGTCGCTACTCAATTGCCAGAACTGCCCGCTCATTTGTACGTCACGCAATACTGGAGCAGGATGAATGTTATAGGAAGAGAAAACGAGCAGACCAGTTGTATTTTCTATGTCAGCGGCGTTGAGCAGGCCATACACTTTTGCATCGCTGCTCTGTAGTAACTGCGGCGTTACCATCTTCTGCCACGTGATACGCGCCTTGCTCATAAATTTCCCTAACCGTATATAAGGCAAGAGTCGGGGACCCTTGCCTTGAGCAATGAGATGATCACGATCAAGCAGGAAAAAGTGTGCTCGGCTGTTAAGGCCAAGCATGCGAATACGTCCGCTCTGGGGAAAATTTGTTGCTCTCACTTTCTCTTTCTGATCGCGTTGCAGCGTAACGGCATTCTGTGCGAAACGAGAATAGTAGCTATCAATCTGACCATTGAACCGTGTCAGCGTCATACGCAGAGAGCTGAAATGAGCTGGTGTGATATAGAGCCCTTGCTCATTTAATGGTGTGAGGTCCTCTTTATAGCGTGGACCGCCATCCCAGCGATACGGTGCATTGCATAATCCCAGTCCATACGTCAGAGCATAATTACCAATTAATGGCTCGCTTGCGTAGAGCGGGTCAATTTCGCGGCTGGCAAAGAAGGTATGCTCCAGGAGTAGCAAGTCAGCAGGATAAATATGCATCATCATCACCTATTTTCGTGGATAGCTATCTGTCAGCGTCGTTAATGCCCCCACCAGTTCTTTTTGTTCATAATAGAGTGCTGCAACCCCCTGAAGTTCTTCCTGTAATGCCTCACCAGTGAGGATCACTGGCTTCTGACTGAATGTGCTAGCAATCAAGCTATCAATTGAGCCTACCACAGCTTGCTCGACAGCAGCGTCATCAAGTGGGAAGGGCAATTCTTTGCTTTGCGGTTTGAGCCGATCATACACATCCTGTGTAAGCTCCAAGTTGCTGAATAGCTCGCAATCACTGAAGACAACGGCAACGATTTTATTCTTGATTTTTCCTATTCTACTAGAGATTGCTCCGTAACGCTCACTACGCATAATATTGCCAACAACATATTGTAACTCTGGCAGCGTCACATCCTTGAGAGTCTCAATATCAAGAAAATGTGTCTGGGGGCGAACATACTCGTCTTTGTTGATGCTTCTGCTCGCTTCACCAGTGTCCGGGTTGCGCATTGTGCCATTGTCAAACGTGGCATTGAACGTCCGACGCGCGGCAATCTGAGCGACTGAGCCAAGCGAATATGCATCATCCGTAAGCACACGACTCTTTTGTGCTCCGCCACCTCCCGCTGCAAAGCCATACAGGAAGCAGTCGATACAGTGTTCACAGGGGGCGTTTGTGTTCAGCATGCATAGCTTACCCTCTTTATTTTGCCTGAGTAATTCATGCCTGTTCAAGAACTCTCGCCCCATACGCCGTTCAACTGCCGTCTGTTTTCGCTTACTGATGACGACACGACGGACCGGGGTCGTGTCAAGCACTCCAGCACTGACGGTCTCCTTCACCAGTTCCTCACCACTACCTTCAGTACGAAATATGGCTTCCGATCCCGTTTTGCGGATAATAAAAAGACTGATATAGTATCCTTTGGGTAGGTTGCTGTAGTCCTTCAGAATGTAATTCTTCTCTCTATGTTGTTCAAATGCGCTCATGATATGTTTCTCCTCTTCACTTATTCGTCAGTATCTGTTGCCTGTTGTTGGGCTTCCTTTGTCTGTTCCACGTCGACCTGCTCTTTCGTCCGCTCGGGTAAAGCATCCCGGTAGTAGGTGAGGTAGGCACTACGAATTAATTTGTTCCGCTGTAGTAGACGATTGACATCTCCTTCGTGCATCTTTTCTAAAATGCCGTCAAAGAAAAGATCGACATACGCGCGAATCTGATCTTGCTTCCTTTCGCGTTTTGCTAGGCCCGGTCTGTATTGGGCTTCAGTGATGCGATCAATATGGTCAAAAATGTCGCGTTCTGAAGCACGCCGTACCAAGTCGCGCATATCCTCTTTTGGCTCTCTCTCAATATTCTCCAGAATGATATCGAGCGGTTTGAGAATAGAGTTCCGCTTGAATGAGCGTCCTTTAAGGTGCTCTTCGGCTGCGAGAACAGCCATTTGTCTCAATGGTTCCATAAACTTTACTCCTTTACTAATTCAGCTAAGAATGGTGCAACACGCTTGCTGAGGTAAATTGCCATCTGTTCAGGTGCTATGTGTTGAGCCGATCCGTTTTTGTTACTTCCTCCCCGCCTGTTTGTCTTTCCCCTGTCTGTTTTCCGGTGGGTCTCTTTCAACTGCTTTTCAATCGTCAGGTCAACAACGCGATAAACAGACAGAGGATCATCTGCCAGTGCCATAGCGGCCTCAAGCAAGAAATCCTCACCGTCTTCGGGACTTAAATTGAGCTGCCGGGACAACTGATAGAGGACAGATAGGCGCTGAGGAATATTTTCATAAGCGGCATATCCCCGCTCATCGAGCCGCTCATGCTGCCAATACCGTTGGCGTTCAACATAAGCTGCCCCGCCATCCTTCGCCTGTCCATCCCGGTAGGTTTCGATGCTGCTATACTCATTGGTTGGTAATAGCCAGCGCAGGTTAAGGGGTATTCCATCGACAAAGAAGGCCAGACCATGTTCGGCCATGTAATCATTGCTCAGGAGCGGAAAAGGCGTACGCGACAGTGCCACACGACACCCAAAAAAATCTGCAATCATCAAAGCATGTGTTAGGGCGAAGAGAAATTGTTGCGCATAATTCTCTCCCGGCGCATTCAGTGGCAATGTAGGCGTGTTCGTGGTCGCCTCACTAAATTGCGGCACACTGATGCCATTTACCCTGGTCGGACTCGGCTCAAATTGAGGCCCATTCCTGTCATCAATTTTTTGTGCCTGCTTTACTGCCTGAACGCTTAAAGCCTGCTCATGCTGTCTGCTCCAGGCTTTATAATAGTTGTCTTTTTTAAACAAGAAGCATTGGCTATCTTCGTGCACGATATTTTTGAGCGTATGATACAGCGCATCCTGGTATGATCTGGTGAAGAAGGCATAGGGATACAGGTGTAAGTAGAAGTTGGTATATTGATCGCTCCCTTTTTTAAAAGAGATGCGCATCAATTTTTCCAGGATCAGTTGTGTTCGACAGATCGGGCATACATTGCGTTTTGGTTCGCCACTACCGCCCCTTAGCCGATTGCTGAATACCTGAACCCCCATATTAGTAGGCACTTCCGGACCCATTAATTTTGTGGTGGCAGATGAAGAACTGCACATGCAACATTGCTTATGTCTGACGTTACAATAATAACGAAGGTGCGCAGTAAAGTCGCGAGCATAGCCAGCACCTTGAAATTCGAGGTGCTCAGAGAGATAATCATGCAAACTAGCATCATCTACCGGCTTCTCTATCTGCTCTCCTACCAGGTCCGCTACATCTTTTAGCATACGCTCAAAAAGTGTATCGACGCTATCTTGGCAATCGCAGGAGATAAAATAGGCACGCCTGTAGTGATTCACGTGGTTGTACAACGTGTATTTCTCTGTTGGCAGGTGAAGCTGAGTATAAACGTGTGTCCAGGGATCGCATTGGTGTGCTTTTTTCAGTTCATCTTTGAGATGATCATTGAGCAGATTATAATAAGCCAGCGCCAGCTCGCCTCGTTTCAATAGATCCTGTTCCAGAGGAACGATGAGTGCAGTCTGACCGAGTAATTTCCTTGCCTGGGTAGAGATCGTCGGGTCTGGAGTGTTTGCCGCTAACTCAATATCGGTTTGCAGCTTTTGATGATAACCACTATGCCAGTTCTGCGTGTATGACTTACTATCCACCCTTTTACGGATCGTGTACATCATATCAGTATAACTGGCTCCACTATCCATGGCTGCTTTGGAGACCCTAATTCCTAGCTGGCTTGCTTTGATAAGTTGATATAGGCTAATGGCTTTTTTATTTTCTATTGTTCTGCTCAGATATCGCGCAACGTTATCGGTATCACTCTCAGACCACGTAAATGCTTCACGTTCAGGCAGCAGGTAGGCTACACCGTCAGGATAATAGAGTAAGTCCGCGATGATAGAGTGGCCGTTATTTGTGTGGCGGTTCTGTAAATACTCGACAACTGTATTATGGATAAGGTTGCTAAACATCGCTCGATTTTCGCCCAGGCGATGCGTTACCCAGTGCCAACGTCTCTCTGCAACGGCATTGACGCTCATTAAAAAGTTCTGTTTGTGTTTATTCTCAGAAAGTGTATGAGAGAGGTTGAGATTATCTACCGCATACATCAGCTTCCCCAGCTCTTGTAATCGCCCGTGAGGAAGTGTGTATTTACGATTCCTTTGACTCAGATCACTTACTGGTGCAGCATCGTGCTGGTGTAGCAACATGAGTAGCCTGATCTCTTCCAAATACTGTTCCCAATCGGGGAAAAAACGTCCAATTTCAATACGTTTTAACTCAGTTTTGATATTTTCACATGTGGCGATATCACTATAGCTTAATGTGACGTTCCTACCCCCATAAGGAGGTATCTTGTTCAGATCATGAGGAGTATAAGCGGTGAAAAGGAGCTGCTCTTCAAGATCAGTCATTTCGATAATATTTGCAGTACGTAACTTATGAAATATATTAATGCCATCAAGGACATGGACATAATAGTTCTGTCCCTGTTTATTTCCTCCCTGGATAATCCAGCGATAATTTTTCATCGGGCCACTGGCTACATCTCTGTAATAAGCTGCTAGCAAATCGGATTGCTCCTGCTCCTCGCCCTGGTCATTGAGAAGCCACGTAAGTTCTATGTTGTCTGTCATAATCCTGCAATTACCTCCATCACAATAGTAGCACTTTTCCTTTTCACAAAGAGTATAGTCGGTGGATGTGACCTCAATTGCGCTCACTCCTCCACTGTAAGATAAGTTTGGTAGTGACGAGCAACCTCCCGTATCTGCTTTATGAGTTCGGGCGGGCCAAGAACGGTACACTGTTCACCGTAACTCAGTAAGATACGACGTGCATCAAACAAGTTTGGCACCTGTGCCGTTACCGTAGCAGAGCCATCGGGATGTTTTTGCACCTCCTGACCAGGAAAATGGTTGCTCACACTGTGACGAGCAATGAGAGAGCTTACATGATACTGCAAGATATAAGCCGGACGTGGAGTGTGTTCAGGAAGAGAACGGGTGTTGAGGATCACTGCACTGCCAGGAACAATGTAGTCGAGACGAAAACGTGTCTCGTTCTGCTTGTACAGATGCCATCCGAAAAGATATACATGTCCATCTTTAAATACCAGGGATTTAGGCTCTATGGTATGGATGTATTCCTTTTCATGACGAGGTGCGCGATAACGAAGTTGGAGTTGACGGCTCTGCTGTATCGCCAACTCGATGCGCTGCACGGTCTCTGGATCTGCATGTTGATAATCGGTGGTCTCATGGAGATCGATACGAAAAGAAAGACGTCGTTGATTGATAACCTTCTGGAGATCAGGGGAGAGCCTCTGCAAAAGGGACGTCAACAACGTCCGAATTTCGTCAGCGTGCAGGAGGGAAGATTCTGTAAAAGTGTCCATTAACGTCGCAAACGTTCCTAGCAGGTTTTCCTCTAAGGGAAGACAGAAAGGAGAGTTGTGCCAGGTATAATACTGGCTCTTTTTATCGAAAATAATCTTGCAATCAAGCAAACGAAGCACCTGAATATCGTGTCGAAATTGGTAGCGTTGCTGTTGAACGATACTCCTAGCGTTCTCCATACGATCATACACGAGCAGATTTTGCGTATCCAGTGAGGCGATAATTTCCTCATAACGATGAGGACGTTTATGCAGCAGAGCGAGAAGCGCAAGGCGTCGGCGCATCGCTCGCTCTGCTGGTGTATCACGTTTCATGAGTATCAAAACTCCTCATTTTGATAGGTTCCACTTGAAGAATACTATCGTACTCATGATAACAATGAATGTCAATAGAAAAGCGAAAAGACTTTTCTCATATAAGAGAGGAATCAATGCAAGCAGAAGGTAAAGAATACATACCTATTTCCCTGGTGAATGCGTACGCGTACTGCCCACGCCGTTTCTACTATGAGTTTGTACTTGGGGAAATGGTTGTCAACGAGTATGTGTTGGAGGGCCAACAGCTACACGAGCGTGTTGACACTCCTGGGAGTAGCACAAGAGAGGGAAAAGAACAATTGCGCCACATCTATCTCTGTGCTCCCAGGCTCGGCTTGACTGGCTACTGTGATCTGCTTGAGGCGGAGGAACAGCATACTGATCTCAAAAAGCTGGCCCAGGAAGGGAAACTGTACCCTGTCGAATATAAAAAAGGGAAAATGGGAAAGTGGCTCTCCGACCATACACAGCTTTGTGCGCAAGCAATCGCCTTAGAAGAAGTACTGGACATTGCGGTTGGAAGTATCACGCATGGCTACATCTTCTACATCGGTTCTGCGCGACGAGATGAGATTCCTCTCGATGGCACATTGAGAGAGATGACCCTGACTATGCTCACAGAAGCACATGAGATCGCTCAAACACAGCAACCGCCAGTGCCCATTACAAACTGGCGTAAATGTCGGGATTGTTCGCTAGAGCCAATATGTCTGCCTCGTGAAGTGATCACGCTACATACGCTTATGACGAAAGAAGGATGAAAGAAACAATGGCTATTCTGTATTTAACCGAACAGCAAGCCTGGGTGGGACGTGAAGGTGATTGTCTCATCGTACATATTCCAGAACGCGATGAAGCAGGGAAGAGCAAAGTGAAACGGGAACGCAAAATGACGGTTCCGCTCTTCAAAATTGAGGAAGTCATGGTTTTGGGAGATATCACGCTTACCACACCTGCATTGGTGAGTCTCCTAGAGGCAAGAGTTCAGATAACGTACCTGAGCAAATATGGACGGTACCTGGGAAACTTGAGTCCACAACTGACAAAGAACAGTATTTTGCGTATGGCTCAGCACGCCGCACATACAGATGCAATCAAACGACATTCTATTGCACAACGTTTTATTCTTGGCAAACTCCGTAATATGAGAACAGTATTAATGCGCTATCACAGAAGCAATCCAGATTCACTGGTCAGCACGCAAATAGAGCGATTGACGCGTTGTATCAAAGCTGCTGAACAGGCAAAATATGATGGCATTCACGAGACCGTTGTTGTGCATGAGATTGACGCTGAGGTGGTAGAGGAACAAAGCAGAACGGTCGTCGATCGAATGAACGGCTTAGGTTCGCTCTTAGGCTGTGAAGGTGCTGGGAGTGCCGCGTATTTTGGTGTCTTTGAGCGACTGATAAAATGCGGCTGGGAACATGGATTTTGCAAGCGCGTCAGACGTCCACCGACTGATCCGGTCAACGCCATGCTCAGTTACGGCTACGTCATTTTAACAGGGCAGGTTGCCAGTGCCCTGGCAAGTGTCGGCTTTGACCCGTACATTGGCTACCTCCACGCGTCCCGTTATGGGAAACCAGCACTAGCACTCGATCTTATGGAAGAGTTCCGACCAATTATTGTTGACTCGGTGGTATTAAATTTACTCAATAATCGACAACTGGAAACAAAAGACTTTGTCCTGGAGCTGAACAGTTATCGTATGACTAATGCAACCAAACGTGTATTTCTTGAAAAATTTGAGGAGCGTATGCAAGAAGTGATCATTCACCCCACCTTTTCCTATAAAGTCTCCTACCGTCGATGTCTAGAGCTTCAGGCACGTCTCCTAGCGAAGTATTTGACCGGTGAAACACCAGACTATACACCATTTACCGTACGATGATGGAGAGGGGCAAGAACAGTGCAGGAGTCAGCGTGAGAGGTGAGCGCCAGAGCCATCTCTACGTCGTCGCGTATGATATCCCTGACGACAAAAGGCGCACGAAAGTCCATAAAATACTCAAAGGCTTTGGGCAATGGACAGAATTTTCCTTGTTTGAATGCTTTCTCACAAAAAAGGAATGCCTGCTCATGCGTGCAAAATTAGACAAACATCTGAATGCTGCTACCGATCGGGTACGTATCTACACCATTTGCGATATCTGCCTCACAAAAATAGACACGATCGGCATCCCTGAACCAAAAGAGGATACCAGCTACCTTATATAAGCACTGTATGAAAGTATGTTATGTAGTGGACCCCAGAAGTTGGAGAGTCCCCATTTCAATGGTGAATATGGTAGACTCTCTGGCAAGAGAGGTTTCACATGGGAAAGCACAAGCACTATGATGCAGAGTTGAAGACCAAAATCGTCCTGGAAGTACTCAAAGGACAACAAACCTTGGCACAGATTTGTCGAGAGTATGAGGTGAGTGCCGATTTGGTGTGTCACTGGCGCGATGTGTTCTTAGAACGAGCACCTCAAGCGTTCACTGATCCACGGACCACTGGCAAGACCACGCAGGAGCAGGAACGGATTGCCGAGTTAGAACGGATGGTAGGACGCCTCACGATGGAGTTGGATGCCTCAAAAAAAGCTTCCACGCTGCTGCCCTCCCGACGAACGAGCGGCGAGAAATCGTGAGAACGTTGGCAGCAGCCTATCCAGTGCAGATGCTCTGCGAAGTGGTCGATTTGTCACCCAGCACGTATTCCTATCAGTCTCATAGCAGTGATGAACTCAACCTGCGAGCGGCTCTGGAAACGATTGCGGTTGAGCATCCGCGCTATGGCTCTCGCCGACTGACCGAGGAACTCAAGCGAGCAGGATGGCCGATCAGCCGCAAACGTGTCCAGCGGCTGATGCAGGAGGAGAACTTGCTGGTGCAGGTGCGCCGGTACTGTCGCACGATCAACAGCAAGCATGGATATGGACGCTATCCTAATCTGATCAAGCATATGGAGATTGTAAGGCCCGATCAGGTGTGGTGCGCGGATTTGACGTATATCCGCTTGCCAAGACAATTTGTCTATCTGGCCGTTATCTTGGATCTCTTTACGAGAAGCATTCGTGGGTGGGAGCTAGCAGGCAACATGCTGGAAAGCTTGCCCAAAGCGGCGTTAGAACGGGCATTGGCGAATGGGCATCTCCAGATTCATCATTCGGATCAAGGAGTGCAGTATGCGAGCCTCGGCTACACGTCCTTGTTGCAGACGGCTCAGGTGCAAATTAGTATGTCAGCGCGTGGAAGACCAACGGAGAATGCGTTCGTTGAGCTTTGCTGAAGTGCGGAGGCATGCCGCCACTCTGAAGCGCGTGGAAGACCAACGGAGAATGCGTTCGTTGAGCGGTTTATGCGAACCCTCAAAGAGGAAGAAGTGTCGCTCAACGAGTATGAAGATATGACTGATGCAAGGGCGCATTTGTCTCACTTCTTAAGAGCAGGTGTATCAGCACAAGAGGATTCATTCCTCGCTCGGCTATCTGACTCCTACTGAGTTTGAAGCTCAGTGGAAGGTCGGTTCTCTTGAAACTAGTGGCTCGTAATGTCTACAGATTTATGGGTCCATTACATTAGCAGTGAAAGGAGAGAAGTAGAAATGCGAGAGGCGCGGCTGTGGCATACTCAAGCAGAGCCTCTCGCAATACTTTTTGTGCTCAAACAGTCCCAGATATGCATTGATAAACCCACAAAAAGCATGCTACAATACCTTGTAGTAATACCCTCTCGCAACAACTCCTGTCAGCAGGCTTATCAGGCGATCTTACTGAGAGAAGGGGTTGAAGAAGGGGTTATCGCGACTGAGCGATTGAAACGGTCACGTTGCTGGATAGACAAACCGATCAGGTGACGTTGAAGAAGGGGTTATCGCGACTGAGCGATTGAAACCTGCAACGTACCTGCTAGAGAGCAATACAAGTGGGGGTTGAAGAAGGGGTTATCGCGACTGAGCGATTGAAACTCTTGCTTCTTGGCATAGTCGTTGCCTTGCGGCGCACCTGTTGAAGAAGGGGTTATCGCGACTGAGCGATTGAAACACGCTCAACGACTCAGTGTGTCTTTCTCTTGACGAGAAGGTTGAAGAAGGGGTTATCGCGACTGAGCGATTGAAACCGAGTTTCCGACGCTCTCAGGTCGTGCCATCGTTGCGTTGAAGAAGGGGTTATCGCGACTGAGCGATTGAAACCTGCTACCACTATCGGTTGAGGAACTGGTTAAGAGCGATGAAGAGGTTGAAGAAGGGGTTATCGCGACTGAGCGATTGAAACCTGCTACCACTGCTCTTTGTATATGGAGCGTTCAAGGTTGAAGAAGGGGTTATCGCGACTGAGCGATTGAAACTTTTCAACGAGGGAACTGCCGCACTTCAATTTCCGTAGTTGAAGAAGGGGTTATCGCGACTGAGCGATTGAAACTTTGTGGAAACGTTGGCCTCGCCTGTATACTTCCCGTATGTTGAAGAAGGGGTTATCGCGACTGAGCGATTGAAACACGGGAAACTGGTTATTGGTCGTCGAGTTGTAGTACGGTTGAAGAAGGGGTTATCGCGACTGAGCGATTGAAACTATGTCGATGATAATCCACGACCTGCAGGAAACACGACGTTGAAGAAGGGGTTATCGCGACTGGGCGATTGAAACGCAGAATAAATGCCGGTTCACCATGATAGGTAATGGTGTTGAAGAAGGGGTTATCGCGACTGAGCGATTGAAACCCGCGAAACTGGGAGGCAATGCCAATGGCGTCAAGGGGTTGAAGAAGGGGTTATCGCGACTGAGCGATTGAAACACTTGAACGGTGTCCCATGTGTTATTATCTCCTTGTTGGTTGAAGAAGGGGTTATCGCGACTGAGCGATTGAAACGGCGCGTTAATCCTTCGTAGATATGATTCTCTTGCCGTTGAAGAAGGGGTTATCGCGACTGAGCGATTGAAACTTGCTCTTGCTCTTTGGAGACGGTACCAACAATTTCGTTGAAGAAGGGGTTATCGCGACTGAGCGATTGAAACGAACCTGTTGTAGCACCCCAGACCCCGGCGGTCAAAGTTGAAGAAGGGGTTATCGCGACTGAGCGATTGAAACCTCATCGCCTTTCACCGCGACCGCCTCGGGTGTCAAAGTTGAAGAAGGGGTTATCGCGACTGAGCGATTGAAACTCGGCAAGCAGGCAATCTGTTGTCACGGCTCCAACGCTACGGTTGAAGAAGGGGTTATCGCGACTGAGCGATTGAAACTCCGAATAGTGCTTCAGCCTCCTCGCGTGCTCTACGGTAAGTTGAAGAAGGGGTTATCGCGACTGAGCGATTGAAACTACTACTCATGACGATATCCAGTCTAGCCTCATAACGTGGCAGAACACCTTATCGCGACTGAGCGATTGAAACCGCACCGACACACCGAGCTTTGCCGCGCACTCTTCATGTGGTAGAACACCTTATCGCGACTGAGCGATTGAAACGTTGTAGACCTATCGGACTTCAATCCGCCCATTGAAGTGGTAGAACACCTTATCGCGACTGAGCGATTGAAACTCTCGCCGATAAGATCTATCGGACACCACCAATAAAGATGCGTATGAACCCGATAGAGGGGGCTGAAATAATACGACCAACTTCTACGACTACAGATGGTCGATGCTGCCAAGGAACAGCCTTGATAAGGGAAACTAAAATTCCTAATAGATATCTTCCGAATCGAGGACACGACCAATTGCAGAGAAACAACCCCGACCAATGATGTGCTTTATATCAATTCCCCATTTTTGATATTAATAGCTGCAAAGTATTTCATTAGTATTTGAGTTCTAAGGCTGTAAATGGCTGTTTTAGGAACTAAAAACAAATTCGAGTAAGCCGCCCTCAAAGCTTAATGACGATTTTATCAATGAAAACATGTAACTACTTAGGTCTCCTACCGACTTGTAGAAGCGGCAAAAAACGGGTAAAGTAAAGAGCATGAAGCCAGAAGAAGAACTGATCCAGCTTCGAGCA
>JAABUZ0100005002.1_pt1 | contig 17765 bp, 13 predicted proteins | sample 5562091 | NCBI WGS metagenome assembly JAABUZ01 (sample SAMN12813069, study PRJNA571459) | rock metagenome | isolation source: Antarctica rocks | place: Antarctica: Victoria Land, Linnaeus Terrace sud | collected 2015-12-21
CATGCTACCTCTTACGAGAGTTGATGTCGTTGCGCTTGTCTCACATCCATCTCTTCTTATTTACGGGACACCTTTACACAACTTTCGGGATGGCATCCTAAGTTGGGCCTTGGTGCAATTTAATCTTGGAGCATCATTAAGTGATGAAGCTGTGCGAGTAAAAGACGAAGATCAAGATGTGTTATTCGAGCAAGCTATTGAAGCTTATCTCGCTGCTTTAACTGTTTTTTCTAAAGAAGATACACCCGTACACTGGGCAAGAACTCAATATCAGTTAGGTGATATTTTGCAAAAACAATTTCGTTCAAAGAGCGAGAATGAACAACCTCTGAAAATTCATGAAGCTATTCAAGCCTTTAACGTTTCGTTAAAGGTTTACAATAAAGTAAATTCGCCTAAAGAATGGGCAGCAACGAAAGCTAGCATAGGACAAGCACTTTATTACAAAGCTAAGCAATTAGCAGGTAAAGAAAAATACAATCTCTTGCAAGAGTCTGTTCAAGCTTTTCACCAAGCATTAGAAATATATACCCCTGACCATACTATGATTAGTTGGAGTCTAGTGCAAAGTAGTTTAGGTATTTCGCTTCACGAGCAAGTTGAATGCACAAATGGAGAAGAAAAAGTTCTGCTTAGTAAACAGGCCGTACAAGCCTACTACAATGCTCTAAAAGGCTTAAATAAGACAGACAATTCAGTAGAATGGGCATTAGTACAAACCAATTTAAGTACTGTCTTACTGTTTTTAGCAGTTTCAGCAGACGAAAAAGACAGACAAACACTGATAAATGAAGGTATTGATGCGTCATATGCTGCACTTTCGGTTTACTCTCGCACAAACAGACCTTCTAACTATGCTCAAGCACAGAGTTTACTAGGTAATTTTTTATTTATTAAAGAGTTACCATCAGATGTCACAATGCAAATTGACACGTTTAACAAAGCCATTGATGCTTTTCGCTCTGCATTAGAAATTTATACAAAAGAAAATAATACGATAGAGTGGGCTAAAACTCAGTCGGACTTAGGGAAAGTGATAACATCACTGTTTGAACTCTTACAAAAGAATGTCTCATACGATTTGGTACTTAGTGCATTGAATGCATTCCAATCAGCATTAAAAGTTTACGACTCCGAAAAGTATCCAAAGGAGTGGGCGCAAGCGAACCTAGGTATTGCTTATACTAACTACACAGCGTCCTGGCTCGGCTTTGCACATTTCCCTTTGGGAAGGAGTAAACAGGGGCCTATCTCAAAAGACAACCAGAAGCCTTCTGGAAGCCACTCATCGTCTGCCAGAATGGATATGGGTCACGGGTTTCGTGAAGGAGTGGAGTATTTCAACATCACCTTTTTCGGGGATGTTGAAATACTCCATGGCTGGGTTCCTAGAAGAATTGTATCAGCTCATCGTACCAAGAGGAGACATTATTTCCTTGAAGGAAATGTACAAAGTCGAGCCTGGTTTATTAATGATAAAAATATACAGGCCAGATTATTAACTGATGCACATAATATCTTAGAGTCTATTTTAAACTCTCCTGTACCAGATGTAATGCAAGGAGATACATTTATAGCAACTTTAAAACATAATGTTAAAACACGTCTCACAGAAATAGAAAATACATGACGATTAGAAGCAATATAACACTAGCTTATAAGCCTCAGCGGCATAAATTGGTACATTATCATATTAGTGTCTTGAGGATAATCAAATTCCCGTTAAATCCACTAAGAAGCTTGATGAGCTGTGACAGAGATGCAACAAATTAACAGCAGAAACATTGGACAAACATAAATCTCAGTAGATACTTTTAGACAAAAATATCATTCTCCAAGCATAAAGCAGCCATTACGGCAGGATAGAAAAGATACATTATTCACAGAGACTATGCGAACATGATACAATAGTTCCATCGTCAGACAGCCCTACCAGGATAGATACTTGACGATGATCACTCACGAAACGATAACGAAGCGGACATATATATTTAGATGCTAGACATTATCATCACGCTGGCACAGGCATTCCGTGCTCAGCAGAAACAACTTTATATGGTAGGTGGGACGGTACGCGATGTGTTGCTCCATCGCGGCAAATCCGCTGATGCAGACCTTGCAACGGACGCCCATCCCGACGAGATAAAACGTCTTGTCGCGCCAACACGTCCTAACGCCATTGTTCTGGTGGGTGAGCGTTTCGGCACGGTACGCCTCCACTATGACACCAACATCGTCGAGATTACCACGTTCCGTAGCGAACGTTACAATCCAGAATCGCGTAAGCCAGAGGTATGCTTTGGTACCGATTTGGCGGAAGACTTGCAGCGTCGTGACTTCACAATCAATGCATTAGCACGCGACCCACTTAATGGGTACATTATTGACCTCTTTGACGGGCGACGTGATCTTGCGTCCCACATCCTACGTGCGGTTGGTGAGGAGCCGGACAAACGCTTTGACGAAGACCCGTTACGCTTGCTGCGTGCAGTCCGTTTCGCCGCGCAACTTGATTTCACGATTGAGCCAGAGACGCAACACTCTATCGCGCGACAGGCGTCGAAATTGCAAAAGATTAGTCGTGAGCGGATTCGCGACGAGATGAATAAGCTGCTCCTTTCCGACCATGCTGATAAAGGGCTCACCCTTCTGGTCGAACTGGGCTTGATGGAGTGGATTATTCCAGAGGTGTTGGAGTTGCGTGGAGTAAGCCAACAACCAGTACAGGTACGAGCACCACACACAAAAGATGTCTATGCACATGTGCTACGCGTTGTCGAGCGTTCAGCGCCACGTATGAAAACGCGTTGGAGTGCTTTGCTACATGATATCGCGAAACCGCGCACAAGGACTGTCAAAGACAATGAGATACATTTCTTTGGGCACGAGGATATTGGTGCATATATGGCGCGTGATATCCTCAAACGGTTGCACTTTGATCGCGACTTCATCGACAGTGTTTCGCGCCTCGTGCGTCTCCATATGCGTGCTAACGCTTACGGGTCTGAATGGACAGATGGGGCAGTGCGCCGCTTAATGCTTGAAAGCGGTGTTGACTTCAACGATCTGCTAGAGCTCTCACGTGCCGATATCACCAGCTATCGTACTGACAAGGTGAATCGTGCCGAGGCGCGTGTCTTAGAACTCGCGGAACGTGGTCAGCAACTTAAAGAGGAGGCGGAGCGTGTACCTCTCAAAAGTCCACTTGATGGCAATGAATTGATGGAGATGTTTCAACTCGGCCCCGGTCCCTGGTTACGACCTATCAAAGAACATCTGCTGAGTTTGGTTATTGATGGTGTGCTCTCACCGGACGACAAGGAAGGGGCCGCAAAAATTGCCGGGGAGATTTTGGACGCGCAGCAACACGAACAACAAAAATAACACGAGAAGAAAGAGAGGAGAGCATCAAGGTGAGTGAGAAAACATCTGGTTCTCAGAAACCAGAAGCAGAGATTCCTAGCATGAACGGAACGGGCAAGCTTATCCAGGCACGAATAGTTCCTGCACCTACTCCAATAGATAAATCAGGTCAGACATCTGCTAAGCGTCGCAACAAGAGTAAGAGCAACAGGCCGCGTGTTGGAGGTACAGCAATACCAGGAGCAAAATCGACACAACCGAAGCAGATTGCTCCCACTAGTAACCCTAATCAGCAACAAACTGAGAGCTATAACCGTACTATGCGACGACGTATGGAGACTCTGGGCACAGGGCCAACAAGCGACGAGGAACGTGGAAAGTCGCTTCAGGACCGTCGTAAAAAGCAAGTTGAGCGTCGTAAAGAGAAGCTCGAAGAGAGGCGTGCTGAGTTACGCAAATCTATGCCAGGTGGTGGTAGACTTGCTCTTGGTCGCAGAAACACCTATTTTTTAATCGCAGTGCTGGTAATTGTGCTTCTCCTTATTGTAGCTTTTGTTCTCCTACGGTACTTTCACGTTATAGGGTAGATATGTCTGTCACGTCAAGCCCTGTAATGGTCCAATGCTAAAATATTGCACTCATTTGGATAATATTGTCATATATCGAGCCTTCATACTTTCGACTGTTTCATGTGAAAGCGTGAAGGCTCGATATATCAAGCCTGTACAACCGTTCTTGTTTGCTCTACGTAGTATATATGGAGGAACAATATATTATGATACAGCAACAAGCGACACAGGCGAAGGCACAGCCTAAACGGTTGGACTTTTTCTTCCATGTAATAAAAACACTAAAACTTATTGGAACACTCTTGGTTGACCGACGCGTCTCTGTCTTTCGCAAACTAGCATTTCTTGGCTCAATCGCTTTTTTACTTATACTCCTCTTCTTTCCAGACTTGCTGAATGAGGCATTTTTAAGTACAGTTCTACCCATTCTGGGTACAGTTTTGGGTGTTCCAATTGATGCTGGCTTCGATTGGATGGCGTTCGCGCTACTCATGGTAAACTTCTTGCATTTCTTTCCCGAAGATATTGTTTCCGAGCACTATCAACAAATCTTCACCTAACATAAATAAGACTTTCTTACACAAAGCAAAAGGGTGAAACTTCGTTGAACTAGTTTAACGAAGTTTCACCCTTTTGCTTTGTGTACTAACCTGATGTACTAAAGTGTAATCTTATCTGTGGGCAGAGGTGAACGGAATTTTGTACCTGTATTGACGAAGACAAATGTTTGATCTTGCGTATGCAGATGAATGTGGATAATCATGTCAGGCTTGTTGTCCCCAGTTACATCTCTAAATTCGACAGTGACAGGCGTCAAATCGCTGTTGTCGCCTACAATGTAATAGGGCACAACATAGTCAACCGATTTCGCGGGATCGCCACCCATACACTCTGTTACAATTGCCTGGCGGTTATAGTTAATGGCAATGAAATGGCTCTTATGAGTGGGACTGTCATTGTGACCAACAGCTGCATCAGTTTGATAGGTACGAGGTCTGCCATAGGTGAAATCATCGTAGCTTTGCTGTCCCCATACAACGAGTAGAGAGCCAAATACCCATAGGACAAGCATGGCAACCATACCCACACCGAGTGGCAATAACCAATGCACATTCGTGTTGTTTTTTTTCGCCTTTGCTGGCGCTACCCCTGTGGAAGGTAGATATTGTGAAGTTGTGTTGCGTGCTGATTGACGGGCAGATGGAGGAAGGTCTCGTGTTCCGCCCTGGCGTCGCTGATAGACAGGTGTTGTAGGAGGAGGATTGGGCCTAGGAAGACTCGGCGGAGTAGGATAGCGCATAACGCTGGTATTTGAACGCATAGGTTCATCAAACATATCATCATCTTTGTCAGCAGAATGTATGTTCGTTTGCGGCCCAGTGACTCTTCTAGGCCTTTGGGTTAATGGAAGAGCGTTCGGACCGGTATTCCTATTGCGCTGTCGCGGCTGCGTTTCACCACCTTGCGACATGGCTCTCTCTTTCTTTTTCTGCGTTTTGCGACGCCTATCTTGTACGACTTTCTGTTCTGATTGGCAATGAACTTCGCTCGGATGGTCAGCGATACATGACACATCATGAGAAGTACAGTACAATTACGCATCATACGCTGTCCTACTAGACAGTGTCAAACAATTGTATCAAAATGCTTCAATTTGCAGCACTTCGGACTGTAGTATAGCATAAAATTGCAATTCTATAGTACTTTTTACCTGGATTTTCTTTGAATGCAGTGGTATCAAGAACGCATGAACAATATCGTTCATGCGTTCTTGGAGAGTTAGCTACTTCGTTATTTTGCGTGACTCTTTTAGCACTGGAACACCCTGAACCACTGGCGATTGTACAATCTCATTTATGCTGTTTGAGACTAAATTGATGCCCTGTTTACGTGCTAAAAATTCTAGTTTGCTAACAAGGTTCTCGATTACATGATCCCACAAAAATTGTTTCGCGGTTTGCATGCCTGCCTGACGAATACGCTGCTGCTCTTCGGGGTGACGTTGTAGATAAAGCAGATAGCCCACGATTTCGTCCGGGTCTTCAGTTTCTGTAACGAGTGCGTTCTCAAGCGAGATTGCATAGTCTTCGCCTGTACTGCCTGTCACTGCGAGCCCTTGTGCCGCCATAACTTCGAGTGCTACAAGGCCAAATGGTTCATGTCCACTATTGGCGAGCGTTGCATCGGCTGCAGCATAGGTTGTACGCACGAACTCTTCAGGCAGGAAGAAACGTAAGTTGTAGATATCGGGCTGCCCTGCACCCTCAATTGCTTCAAAACATTGCTGCAAATTGGGCCGCTTTGCCACCACATCCTGAACGCTCAAGCCTAGTTGATAGGCACGATGCAGTACCTCAGCACCATGGGGCTCTATACCACCGCGTATAAATAATGTTACTGGATGTCCACTCTGTTTGAGACGTGCAACCGCTTCGATTGCCATCAGCCAACGTTTGTCCGGGTCGAAACGTCCAATCTTAAAGAGAAATATACGGTTGGGGTCGCCGTGCTGTGCGATGCTGCGGAGCTGCTGCACATCCGAACTTTTAACTGGAAGTAGATGACGTGTTGGAATGCCGTTGGGAATGACGAGAGGGTTTACGCCGAGGCTCCACATCTTGTGCTTCATATATTTGCTGACGGTACACAGTGTGGTAACAAAGTTGAGACGATTCCAATTGACGCGGTGCAGCGACATAAGGCTATTCAGATTCCATAAAAGAAGAGCTTTTTGGCGGATATCATGCCAGTGCAGAAGGTCGGAGATGCGACACATCACCTCTGCAGTGTGCCAGTCTTCGCCCATAATAACCACTGTCTTGCCCTCGGCTACAGCAGGGCGCATAATCTCGTTATATACATAATTGGGAACACTTTCGTTATAATCGCGTAACTTGGCCTCTTCGCCATCGTAGACGCCATTAGGATAATATTTACTGATCCACTGTGACCAGCGTTGGAGCGTTAATCGTCCATCTATACGTACCTCAGTTGAGGGTTTGAGAGGATCGCCGATAAAAATTAGATGTGTCTTATATCCTTGTAGTGCCAGTGCTTCGCTCAGTTCGGTAACGCGTGTTCCTAATCCGCCCGCCGTAGAGTAGACATCCGGCCCTTCAAAACATAGCAGTACAAATTGAGTATTTTCCGGCGTTATCGCTCCATCTTGTATTGTCGTCATAGCAAATCATCCTTGTTTTTCTTTTCTATCGATAGGCTTTGTCTTATGTACGTGTCTCAGGCAGTTAACGCATACACTCTGCCTATATACAGTATAACACGTCATTTAACAGAGCAATGTCAATTAAAGAGTGCAAAAGCAGATATTAGCGGATGATGTTTTTTATTTTACACAAAGAAAGCTCTTCCTCACCATAAGATAATGCATGCCATCGAGCTGCTCGGCACTAAGGTTGCTCCCGTTGTGCGCTGCGAGACCAAAGATGCTTCGTGAACGATGGCGTCAAGTAGTTTACCTGCCGTTCTAAATAAGCGAGGATGACGAGCGAGATAGATTGGGTGAAGGCACTGGACTCGGTGTATCAGTTGGAACAAGGGTTGGGCTGGGTGCAAGAGTTGGTGTTGGTGTTAGTGAGCTCCCTGGAAGTGCAGGGGAGAGGTCACGTGCGAGGTTATAGAGATCAGGTGAACCAATACCACTGGCGAGATTATACCCCACTGTAGCAGGATAGTACAGATTGTTGCCTATCGTTACATTGTGAAAGGCAGGATATTGTTGCTGCGTATTGAAGATACGGTAGAGAGCGGAGTTAACATGCCCAATCGCACTTCCTCCGTGTTGCATCTTTAGATATTGATTGACAAGCAGTAGGCTACCGGCCCAAAGAGGTGTAGCCGCACTGGTACCACCAATAGTAAGCCAGCCTGTTGCAGGACAACCTGCATTGGTCACAGTACAATAGACACTATATCCTGTCCTGGGATCGCCTACCGCTGTGACATCGGGGACTTCACGATAGCCATTGCTGTACTGGTTTTGTACACCTGGGCCACTCTGCCATGCGGGAAGCTTAAATGTGTTGCTAAGGCCACCACCACTGCCAGACCCCTTCGGGCCACGCTGTATCTGCGTGGGGTCTGACCAAACCGACTCACTTCCATAGGCACCATTATTCAGTTGTAGACTCGTTGCTCCCACCCCCGTTACATAGGGGTCGTCGGCGGGCGAATCTACGTTGAGATTGTTGTCCTGGCAATCATACGCACCCGCGTCACCTGCTGCAGCGATAAACGAGATACCCTGTGCTGCCCCTTGTTTGAAGATGGTATCTAGTGTGTGCAGTTCTGCACTACCTGTACTATTCTCACACAGACCCCAGCTAATCGAAGCGATCTGCACTTTGTTGTCGGTCACTATTTTGTTGTAGGTATCGTTCATTCCAGGTGTTGTATTGGGGCCCTCATAAATAATTTGATGAGCGTGTGGTGCAATACCACCAGCAACCTCGATGTCCAGCTCGGTCTCTACCGCGCCCTGACCCGCACTACCATTAAACCCGTCAACCAATACATTCGAGATAGTTGGTGGAGTAATACCATAATTGTGAAAGTATGCATTTACGTCACCTGGCTGGTAGCCATCCAGTTCAAAGAGTCCGATTGTTTGGTTATTCCCGAGAATGCCACTACTTTGTAACAGTGAAATATCGTAGGCATTCGCAAGGTCTTTTGGACCGAAGCCAGCGATAGTGGTGGCCCGCGTGCTTTGTACGCTCTGCTGTATGTTCTTTGTGTTCTGCCTACTATCGGGAGTACGCTGGTAATGTGGGTGGTAGTGTATGCTATCGTCGAGTCCACCAATCGAGGAGATGAGTGAACCAACGGTGGAAGGCAGACTTGGCGGTGCATCATTAGCATAAAATGTGTGAGCACCTAAGCGGTAATTATTGATACGCACATGCAAGCTTTGTTGCACTTGTCCAATAGAACTTGTGGCGTCAATCAAGAGATTATTGGAGGCGACAGCAGTAACAGTTAACCCCTGACCTTGTAGATAATTTGTAACCTGTTGTACCTGAGCGGGTGTTGGCGCGAATACCTGGGTAAATTGCTCGGGTGTCAAATAATGATGATACAGTGGAGATTGTGGGTCATAGAGCGCACTCAAAAAACCATCGATATCGGCGCCACTGCGCAGCTTTAGACCAATTGAGAGGTGTACCTGTTGACGAGCATCCGCCGTTTGGAGTAATTGCGCGTGCTGTACTAATGGTACTGTTTGTGCGTTTAGCGTAATGCGGCCTGTATCAGCATGCACCATCTTTATGCGGATAGCGCCTATGCTCGTTCCTACAAGCACAAACGTAGCCACAATCACTACAAGACCTCTGACAATGTTCCTTTGCATATCCTTCTGGTCCTTCCCCATAGTAGTGGTATGCTCCCACAGTGCTTACCTACTCATACATGTACAAACCTTCTCACACGGTCATCATAGAAAGATACGTACTACTAACGTACCTATATTGAAAAAACGAAATATTTTGTTGCGTTGGGGATAGCCAGTAGAAATTAGGACTTTTGGTGTTGCTATGCTAGATGAAGCAATTTATAACACGGTTGGAGCACAAAGTGGTAAGTCCTGTAGTGCTCCAACCGTGTTATAAAATCGTCAAAGTATTGGTGTTGGTAAGGTAGTCGGCGTTGGTTTTGGTGGCGTTGGTGTTGGCTTTGGTCCCGTCGTCGGCGTTGGTGTTGGAGCCGTTGTCGGCGTTGGTGTTGGAGTCCCTGTCGCACAAATGTCTGTACCACAGTTATACACATACACAATTATGGAACCGTTCGCAGGCACACCAGCAGCAGGGTTCGTCCCTTGCACAATCGTCGTCGCTGTCCCATCAGGATTCGCGCCCACATTGAAAAGTGTGTAATTAAAACCCTTACTCTTCAGCTTTTGCTCCGCTGCGGTAACTGTTTGTCCAGCAAGATTAGGAACCGTTACTGTGGGCGTTGGTGTACTATCAGGTATCATACTTACGGTGATGGCACTGCCTTTTCGTGCGGTAAGTCCTGCTGTTGGGTTTTGTTTGCCTACAATGCCAGATTTTATTGTAGAACCGTTTGCGAGTGCGAGCGTGAAACCGTTTACCTGTGCAATAACCATTGCATCATTCCAACTTTTGTGTGTAACATCGGGCACTGTTGCTCCACTCGATGCACCTGGTGTTCCTTGATCATTCGAACCATAGGAGAAGAACGGCAAAAGATGTAACTGAGCCGCAAGGAAAACGGCAATGCCAAGCAACAGTAAGGTCGCGAACAAGATAATTGCTGTGATAATGCCGGTAACATGCGATTCTTTTTGCTCTTGCTGTATATTAGGCCGTGGTACTGTTCCATATTGAAATGGGCGTGTCACGCTTGCATCAGCGGCTGAATAATATGATGCAGGTGGCTGATTATTGAAGCCTGATATTGATTTGCCTGATCCAAAACCCGGCATAGAGTTTCCATGTCCGTTTCCTACTACATACGTCTGCTGTTCTGAAATAGGAGATACACCGGCGAAACCATGAACACCGTTGCCATTTACAATCGTTGCACCATTAGCGATATTTTCCTGAATGGCTCCGTTTTGACCATTTTGTATGTAGGGAACTGCACCATTATTGGGCGACGAAACACCTTTCCCTTGCGACACCTGCCCATTGTTAACGCGTGAGCCACCGCTTGAAGGACGTGGTGGAATGATGTTGAAGGGAGAAGCCGGGGTAATAGTTTTCATATCATTAGGGTTTATCTGTGGTGGCAGATTTTCGCCCATCTCCTCTTCACCTAGCACTTCAAGCGCACGTGCTAAAGCACTACCATCGCGGAAGCGCATCTCGGGCACTTTTTCCAGGCAACGCATGATAATGTCTTCGAGTACTGGTGGAATATTCGGGTTGTATTGCGTTGGCGGAATCGGCACATCCTGAATATGCTGCATAGCAACGGCAACAGGCGTGTCACCGTCGAAAGGTGTACGCCCGGTCAACATCTCATACATTACGATACCCAGCGCGTACACATCTGCTGCGGGACTGACAATCTCGCCCTGAGCCTGCTCTGGTGCATAGTATTGTACCGTGCCAAGTGTCATGCCAGTGGTGGTGAGTCGCTCAGCGTTGATATCTTTGTAGACGCTAGCAATGCCAAAGTCAGTGAGTTTGATTGAACCATCACGCCCAACAAGGACGTTTTGGGGCTTCACATCGCGGTGAACAATGTTGCGCCTATGCGCGGCACCAAGGCCAAGCGCAACGTCATGGGCAATGATAATAGCGCGGTCAATAGCAAGAACGCCGCGTGAGCGTAGATAGCGGCGTAGGTCTGCCCCTTCAATCAATTCCATTACAATGAAATAATTGCCGTTGCTCTGCCCATAGTCGTAGACCTGCACAATATTGGGATGCTGCAACGACGATGCGGCTTTCGCCTCGCGCTGGAAACGTGTCACAAACTTAGGGTCAGTACTGTATACTTCGCGCAGCACCTTAACAGCGACAATGCGATCCATGCGCAAGTCTCGCGCCCGATGAATTGTCGCCATGCCCCCACGCCCAATAGGCTCTTGTAATTGATACCGCTCACCCAAAACTTCGTTTTGCATAGCTCTCCGCACTGTACCGATGCCCATATCCTGATACGACTGGGATACAAATCATTCCTGCTACGAACGCAAGGCGTAGGTCGATGGCACGCTGTCGTCGATCACGTCCTTCCTGACAAGGAACTCACCGCTGAGTAGTTTTATTCTCTTTCGCGTCACCATTTTACTCCATTTTGCAACATATTGGAACACCTTTACCCAAATTGGTATGGTTATGATTTTTTGTACGTATTCTGTGTATTAACCCCATGTTTCATCAGATATAAGTTCATCTCCATTACACACTATTAGACGGTTGAAACGGCGTTGTACCCAATATACGCACGTCTCCTGTACGTCGAGTGATGTGTAGTGCATCCATATGTTCCAAAAGCGGCAAGATATACTTGCGCGTTGCTCCTAATATGTCGCGTGCCTCAGCCACTGTTATCGTTGTATGTTCACGTAAATAATCGGTTAACAAGGTTAACGCTTGGTTGTATGTTTCTTGGAGGAAGAGTACTCCATCGCCTAATTTTACGAGTCGCCCCCGCTCTATCAGGGCCGTTATAACTTCGGCACTCGCCATTGCCTCTACCTCATCGCGTCCTGGTGGTGTATAGGGATTTTCAGCAAACGCTTGTAGCACCTGCTCAACCTGACGTTGCTGTACTGCTGTGAAACGAGGTGTAAAGTTGGGCAGACGAACTAACCCACTAACGCTTCCCGTTCGCACTGAACCCATATCAGTGACTGCTTCCAATATCCCTTCCGCCTGAAGTGCTGCAAACACTTCGGTTGCCATCTTGGGAGCGAGATTTAAACGTGATCGCCATTCCTCTTTTGAGAGTCCACTCCGCAACGGGTAGTCTTGATGTTGCTCACGTACTAACCGAACCGCCTCTTCTACCAACAAGTCCCATATGTGTTGAGCAAACCAAAATGTTCCAGTGTGTTTCACCCTTCCTTCTGATAACAACGTCTCTAGTATCTCTAACGTTACATCCACCACTAAGTTGCTTTGTCTGGCAATGTCCGTTAGCTCATAGCCTAGAAGTCCTTGTTTTGTACTGTTTGCCTTTGCCGCTGCTTTGCTTGTACTGCCAGGAGTGCGAAGACTACGCCTGTCGAGTGCTGCCAGGACCAGTTCTTCCGGCGTGCCCTGCAACAATCGTTCCAACGCGCTCAGTATCTGTGGCTGGAAACGTTTATGATAGCGGGGCGATACATCCACCACTTCGCCCCCGCCAATAGTTATGCTCGGTGAGGGAATACGCAAAATGAAGCGATCACGTCGTGCCAAAACTGCTGGTTGGTTTAGTCGCAACTGTACCCATGCGCTCTGTCCCACTTGTAATTCTTCCACATCGAGCAGGCGTACCTTCGCGGGGATTTCCTGTGATTCTACATAAAGATCAACAAGTGTATTATGTATGAGCGGCCATGGTGCGTCGGGTAACAGATCAATGCGGGCATCAAATAGCATTGTCGTACGTATCTGCTCCGGTAGCACCACAACATTTCCACGAGCAAGATCGGAGCGTGCTACATTCGCAAGGTTTATCGCGACACGGCTACCCGGTTGCGCATGTTCAACCTGCCGTTTGTGCGTTTGCAGTGTGCGAATGCGTGAATGCAGCCCTTGCGGCAATATCTCGACCTCTTGTCCAACTTTGAAGCCGCCATCAAGGAGTGTGCCAGTTACAACAGTGCCAAAACCTGTCATGCTGAAAACGCGATCAATGGGAAGGCGTGGACGTGCGATGTTCTGACGCTCTTGAGATGCATCGAGCACGCGATCAAGTTCGGCCAGGAGTTCAGGGATACCTTGTTTGGTATAGGCAGAGACAGGAAGAATTGCAGCATTTGCCAGAGTGGTTGGCTTGAGGTGTTCTACAATCTCTTCGCGCACCAGTTCGAGCCATTCCTCGTCCACCAGATCAGCTTTCGTCAGTGCGACAACCCCCCGCTCAACGTGTAGTAGGTCAAGAATCGCAAGATGTTCGCGTGTTTGTGGCATCACCCCTTCATCGGCGGCTACGACGAGTAGGGCTGCGTCAATACCGCCAACCCCTGCTAGCATGTTTTTAATAAAACTTTCATGACCAGGCACGTCAACGATGCTTACTTCGCGTCCACTGGGCAATGTGAGCCACGCGAAGCCAAGATCAATCGTCATGCCGCGCTCTTTTTCCTCTGCCAGGCGGTCTGGATCAATTCCTGTCAACACTTTTACGAGTGTTGATTTGCCATGATCCACGTGTCCTGCGGTCCCAATACAGCTCATGGAATACTCTCTGTCTAATATGTGGAGATAAGTAGTGTCTTATAGTATATCACAGCACGCTCGTTAGTCATTCCCATGACAGGGGCAAGCCCTGTCACTACTATAGACGCAACAGCGGCGAAAACGGTTGTATAGTAGTGACAGGGCTTGCCCCTGTCATGCTCACTCACTTGCCCCTGTCATGCTCCCATGTAATTTGTGAAAAGCCCTGCCTACCTTACGGGATAAGGACTGTTCACGAGAAGCAATGCCTTATGTACGTGGATAAATGAGCATATATGTGAATTAGACCCCTATAGATACTTCTCTTTGCTAACCAATACATAGTGCAAGCTTATGGTAGCAGATGAGTAGGAAGCACTTGCAAAATTGCTGTGATAAAAAACGCGATAATTAAGAGAAGTCCAAAATAGGTTTCAAGTTTGAGGGTCTGATGCATGACAAAGTGTAGGCCAGCGGACGTGTTTGAACGTATGGCGCTGGTCAGAGCAACGATGAGTATGGGCAATGTCCACAGTGTGAGCAAGATAAAATGTGGTCCACTACGTGGAATTGCCAATCCAATGACAATGAGATAGGCAATTGATATAAGCGTGATGTAGAGCCAACGACTCCGTTGTAGTCCCAGAATTGAAGCAATTGTACGTCGTCGCGCGTATGCATCACCTTCGATATCGCGCATATTGTTGGCATGAATAGCTGCGGCGGCAAGCAAACCGAGTGGAATACTATAGATAAGCGTAGTACGGTCAACAGAGTGAGTTTGGGCCATAACAAGATAGGCGCCAAGCGTAATGAGGGGACCAAAGAGAAAAAAGCCGACAATCTCGCCAAATGTAATAGACGCAATTGAATGTGTGGTTGCGCTGTAGAAGTATGCACAGAGCAAGCCAATCACACCAAGTAGATAAACGAGTGGCCCACCGGCGAATGCAGCGATAATACCAACAATGGCACCGAGCGCGAGTGCTGTGAGTCCCAGTGAAAGTACGCGTGATGGCTTAATCAACCCTTGCTGGATGAGCCCACCGGGGCCAAGTGTATTACTGGTGTCGATACCACGAAGATAATCATAGTAGTCGTTCACCAGGTTTGCCCCTATTTGGATCAAGATGACTGCGAGTACAATACTGATAAAGTGTGTTACATGAAAATGACCAAACGTTTTTTTTGTCGTGAACGTTTGTACCCATGCCAGTATACTTCCAACACAAACAGGTACTAACGAGAGAAGCAAGTATGAAGGCCGAATACCGTCCCACCATACCTGAAACCATTCGTTCGTACTTCTATGGTACTCGGATGGTTGTACGACGAGCGGCACGGGCATGTTTACAGATCGTGTAGAGGCAACCGAATGAAATGAGACCTCCGGTTGAAGCATATTAATCGTCTCTAACGACCCTAATGGAATCGTTGGTACCTCTTCTGCTTGCGCTGCCTCTACGTTATTTTTCGCCTCGCTCGCCTTATTTCTGGCGTCCATGCTTTTTTTTACATCTTTACTCTGCATACGCTCTCCTCACGGCGTGATAACTGCTACCCATACAAATATAGTACTGGTAACGCTTTTCGACTAGAAATGTAACCTATAGAACATGAGAATGCGGAAAGAGGTTTCCTCCTAAAAGACATATAAATAGGCACTACATAGGATACAGAAGCAACACTCGTGTTGCTGCAAAAAACTCCCTTTTTTATCTCTCTTCTTGTACAGGCAATTTGGAACGAGAAGAGGCATACTGCTGCAACTCTTGTTGCAATGAGAGCATCGAATGTTGCAACTGGGCCTGTGTGACGGCGGTTGTAAGATCGCCGCGTGTCTTCTCTAAAATGCCACGTGTTACATCGGTAGTGCGTCGTAGTCCTGACGTGATAACATCTGGAAAATCAACCGAGACAAGGAGCGCGTATACGTCATCCATGTAACGCAAATAGATTTCACACACCTCAAAGTTACTGCGTCGTAACTGATCGAGCACATAACGGCGCAGCTCGCCGACCGCCTCGGCTAGACCGTTCAAATAAGCAGCCCAGCCAATTGCTAGTTCATTTGCTATTGGTAAGGCATGAAATTGTGTCATCGCGGCGAAGGTAATGGCCTCAGCATACTCTTTGTGCGCGTCTTGCAGAAAGCCTGCGTAGAAAATATCCTGGTGATCGTGCAGGTCGTCCTCAATCTCTTCAAGCAATGCCTGGGCGTGTTGCAACAACTCTTGAGCGGTCGCTGTTTCCTGGCGATGTGTTGCGCGAATACTGTTTGCGCAAAAGCGAATTGCAGCACGAGATTTGGGCAATGCCCGTTCACGTGCTGCATGCTTTAAGCCAAGATGCGTGATAGCTGCCTGTCCTACAATCTCTATATTTTCTGTCATTGCTTGTTTATGCTCTCTTCTAATTGATGCCTATAGTTTACCATAGAACCAGAAAAAGGAACATCCCACACGCTTATCGAATTCTACGCATACGTCGATCATCACTTAGAAGCAGAGGATACACTTCTATCTCTGGCGGAAAACTCAAACGTTGCGTATCACCTGACCAGAATAGTTGCTTCATCATTTCAGCAACCGCGTAGAGCATGTGCTGAAGTGCTGCATCACGTCCTTGCTCATATGCTGTGCTTCCTTCATAGGCAGCAAGTTCGGCAAAGCTGATATTGAGCGGCATGTGTTCACTCAAGCGTACAAGGTAGATATCCATTCTCGTATGGCCACGTTCTGCCGGTACCATGACACGCAGTTCAGGTACATGGTCGATCATATCCAAACGGTAGAAGACGCCATAGTGGTCGCGTGAAGCCTGAAAGATGGATACCTCTGCAACGGAGTCAGCGTTATCTTGTTGTCGATCATCGCGCTCGTTTGGGTGTTCCATCTCTACTCCTAAATCAGCCAGCAAGTTTTCAAACTGTTCGTCGATGTTCATACATCCCTCTTTCAAGCATTGATTAGTACCTGTTGGTATACTATTCCGAAAAGGCCGCATGAAAACGGAAACAGATGTTCTCAAACTTGCTCTTGTTCAAAGAAATAGCAGCACGGGAAGATTCTTGCCAAGAATCTTCCCGTGCTGCTATTTCCTGGTATCAACCTTCTCTAGCATGTGCTACGCTACTACGAAGGCTAACCATCACCGTCAATTTACATGATAATTAAATATGTTAATGTTGTTTGCTAAACTTGTATCGGTTTTTTCATCTCTTGAAAATTTGTGACTCTTGATGTTTATTTTTTACCTTCACCTACAATATAATATTTTACAAAAGAGAGCAATCTTCCCTAATGGCTACTAGCCTCCTGCACGTTTGACCTTGTAGCCGAGTTCGGTTAGCTTGGCCTGTACCTTATCACAGTGGTCGCCTTGTATCTCGATGGTGCCATCTTTGACGGTGCCGCCGGAGCCGCACAGTTTTTTGAGTTGCTGTGCAAGTGTTATCAGTACGTCATCACTAGCCGGAACGCCCGTGATGACCGTTACTGTCTTTCCCCCACGTTGCTTGCGGTCACGCATAATACGCACAATGTCATCACTTTTTTTCGCTGGCTCTGCCGATGCATGTCCGTCTTCTGGACGTGGGCGTATTCTGCCATTATCGGTTGAGTAGACAATGCGATCTGGCATGGTATGCTCCTTTCATGCCTCACTGTAAAATAGTGCCTCTAAGCATAAATTGTACCATATTCGGTACTGTTCAAACTGTTGTTGGGCTTGTCAATATCAATGCTAGCTTGGCTAACTTGTATTGACACTTATAAATTGACTCGCTCTTACTGGCTATGATAAATTGAGTGGGTATAAAAATAGGATGAAATGACACAAGTTTGAGGGTTCATGCACACTTTCGATGATAAATTTGTGGTATACTGAGGAAAGAACATTGTCGCTTATCCCTCTTCTGGTTTTCGCTTAGCCCATGATTCAACCAATCCTTTTACTCGGTCTCCCTGCCCAT
>JAABUZ0100005003.1_pt1 | contig 17764 bp, 13 predicted proteins | sample 5562091 | NCBI WGS metagenome assembly JAABUZ01 (sample SAMN12813069, study PRJNA571459) | rock metagenome | isolation source: Antarctica rocks | place: Antarctica: Victoria Land, Linnaeus Terrace sud | collected 2015-12-21
CAGCTGATGTTGACCGACCCTGAGTTTGTCGACGTCGTAAAGCGGCAGGAGGGGAACGAGAACTTCATGAAGGAGTGTGAGGCTGCTGGAGGCGACTGCAAGATTGTTGCGCGGCAACAGTTTCTAGTAAGCGAACTGGCCACCAACGTGCCCACCAAGGTGGCCGCCGCCGTCCGCCAGCATCCAAATTTTAACATCTTGTGGGCACCCTATGATGATGCGCTCGTCTTCGCCCTTCAAGGGCTTCAGCAGGCGGGGCTCTCCGGCGGCGATCGGTGGGGCGCAGGATTCGACGCCAATACCCCGTCGGTCGACCGAATCCGCAGCGGTGGGGATGAGAAGGCAAGCGTCGGGCTGCCCGGCATCTGGATAGGTTACGCGCTGGTCGACCAGCTGAACCGCCTTTTCGCCGGCCAGCGTCCCGTCGAGCAGAACGTCAAAACCAAGGTGCTGGTGCAGGCCAACGTGCCCAGTAGTGGGCCCTGGGATGGCGACATCGACGTCCGGCCCCTCTACAAGAAGCTCTGGGGTATTGGGTAGCCACCCCCTACCACCGCACCCTGTCAACCCCAGGACCAAGGAGGACCACGATGTCCGCGACCCCCGCGCTGAGCCTGCGCCACGTGGGCAAGACCTACGCCAGTCAGGTCGCCCTCGCCGACGTCACCCTCGACGTCGGGGCTGGCGAGGTGCGCGGTCTTGTTGGCGAGAACGGTTGCGGGAAGTCCACTCTGATCAAATGCCTGTCCGGCTACCACGCCGCCGATCCGGGGAGCGAGATCCAAGTCGCCGGGCAGTCGCTGTCCGCGGCCCACAGCCCTCGGCAGGCCCGGGATGCAGGGCTGGCCTTTGTTCACCAGGACCTCGGCCTGATTGACCAGTTGACCGTGCTGGAGAACATGGCGCTCGGCCGAGGCTTCGCCGTGGGTGCCGGGTGGCGTATCAGGTGGCGGCAGGAGGAGCGGGAAGCGCGCACCCTGCTGGAAGACCTGGGCGTCGACGTGTCCCCGACCGCCCCGCTACGGACGCTCTCTCAGGCAGACAAGACGCTAGTGGCCATCGCGCGAGGTCTGCGCGACGCCGGGCAGCGCGGTCGCGTGCTCGTCCTCGACGAGCCGACAGCCGCGCTGCCCGACGCCGAGGTGGCGCGACTGTTCGCCTTCGTCCGCCGGCTGCAGGACCGCGGCCTTGCCGTCATCTACGTCTCCCATCGATTCAACGAGGTCTTGGACCTCTGTCAACGGGTTTCGGTGCTACGAGACTCACGCCTGGTCGGCACCTTCGAGGCCGCGGAGCTGGACGAGCGCTCGTTGGTGACCACGATGGTGGGACGGCCCATCGAGGAGCTCATCTCCCGGCCGCATCCGACGGCCAGGTCCACGGCGCTGCTCTCGGCTCGGGGCCTCTCAGCCCGACGGCTCAGCGAGATCTCTTTCGACCTCCATGAGGGAGAGATTCTCGGCATCGCCGGGCTGTTGGGTTCGGGCCGCAGCGAGCTCGCGCGCGTGCTCAGCGGCTCCCAACCCGCGGCCGGAGGAGAGCTCACACTCGCCGACGAAGCCTTCGCCCCCCGGGCCCCACGGGACGCAATCGAGCGGGGCGTTGTCATGGTCCCCGAGGACCGCCGGAGGCAGGGCGCCGTGATGTCACTCCCCGTCGGGACCAACATGACGCTGCCCTCGATTCGTGCCTTCTTCCGGGGCGGCCGGCTCCGGCTGCGGCAAGAAAGGGCGGCAGCCCAGACGCTCATCGAGGCTTTCGACATTCGGCCTGCTGACGCCGCCAAGCCATTCTACCAACTGTCGGGTGGCAACCAGCAAAAAGTCGTCCTAGCCAAGTGGATGAGGCTCGAGCCACGCGTGGTCGTATTCGACGAGCCTGTGCAGGGCGTCGACGTGGGCGCGAAGGCGCAGATCTACACGCAGGTCAAGCGGGCAGCCGCTACGGGCGCCGGCGTCATCCTCATCGACTCCGACCTCGAAGACCTCCCTCGAATATGCGACCGGGTGCTGATAATGCGCGGCGGCCGGGTGCTCGGGAGCCTCCAAGGCGACGAGCTGACCCACGAGCGAATCGTCGAGCTCGTCTACGTGACCGGAGAGGACGCGGCGGCATGACCAACAAAGAGGTGGTGGCGAAGCAGGAGCCGTCCATCGAGACCGAGTCGCCCATCGGGGTGGACCTTGATACTGCGGCGCGAGCCGACGATGCGTTGCGCCGACGGCAGGCGACAGTCGGGCGGCAACGCGTGCTGGCCAGCATGGCGCTACCGATCTTGCTCGTCGCCCTTGTGCTCGTTTTCTCGATCCTGCGGCCGGCAACGTTTGCCTCGTGGGAGAACGCCCGGGCCATTTTGTTGACCCAGTCGGTTCTCGCAGTGCTCTCCGTGGCGGTCTTGCTCCCCTTGATCATCGGTGAGTTCGACCTTTCGGTCGGAGCCAACCTGGGTCTCGGCGCCGTGGTCATCCCCGGCCTGATCGTCAAACAGGGCCTCGGTGTTCCGGTCGCGATCGTCCTGGGTCTGCTGGTGTGCACCGGCGTCGGGCTCGTCAATGGGCTGTTGGTGGCTAAGGTCAAGATCACTGCCTTCATCGGCACCATTGCAATAGCGACGGTGATCTCAGGAGTCGTCCTCTGGTATAGCGGTTCGACCGCTATCTACGGGTTGCCGTCGAGTGTGAGCAGCATCGCGCGGGCCTCCGTGCTCGGGGTTCCACTCCCAGTGGTGTACTTACTCGCGGTCGCAGGCGTCGCCTGGTACGTGCTCACACTGACTCCCGCGGGCCGCTACATGTATGCCATCGGCGGCTCGAAGGACGCGGCCCGGCTCGCGGGCGTGAATGTCGAGCGGTTGACTCTGCTCGCCTTCATGGCCACCGGCCTGCTATGCGGCATCGGCGCCGTTATACAGACCGCGAGTCTCGGCGTAGGCAACCCCAGTGTCGGCCCGCCCCTGCTCCTGCCTGCTTACGCGGCCGCCTTCCTCGGAGCGACGGCGGTAAAGGTGGGCGTGTTCAACGTATGGGGCACCCTTATCGGAGTATTCACACTTGCTGTCGGCATCACCGGCCTCTCACTGCTCGGTGTCCCGCCCTGGATCGAGCCGCTCTTCAACGGCCTTGCGCTCATTTCGGCCGTCACCGCGACCCGATACCTGCGGCGTGAAGCCGCATAAAGCTCACCACAATCCAGCACAGACAGGAGTATCTGGCATGACCATCAGCGCAGAGAAGACCGGACTCGACCGACTGCAGTTCTACATCGACGGCGTGTGGACCGACCCGGTCGGCACGGAGTCGGTGCGCACCTACGAGGCAGCGACAGGCGAGCTGCTGGGCACTGCCGCCCTCGGCTCGTCCGCAGACATTGACCATGCCGTGCGGGCGGCCAGGGCTGCACTCGACCACGGTCCGTGGGGGCGTACTACCGCAGCAGAGCGGGCGGAGGCGATGTTCCGCTACGCGAAGGCATTGCGCTCCCGGGCGGAGACCGCGAGCCGCTTGGTGAGCCGAGAGAACGGTATGCCCATCACTCTCTCAAAGCCCTTCAACGGCGAGGCGCCGGCTGCGCTCCTGGAGATGTACGCCAACATGGTGCTGGTCGACCCCCTGGAGCGGGTGCAGCCGAGCCCCTTGGGCTCGACTATTGTTCGGCGTGAGCCGGTAGGCGTCGTCGGCGCGATCACGCCGTGGAACTTCCCGATGTCGGTGGCGCTCATGAAGATCGCGCCAGCCCTGGCCGCAGGTTGCACGGTCGTGCTCAAGCACGCCCCTGACACGGCGCTCGATCCCTACCTCCTCGCCGACGCCGCCACCGAAGCCGGGCTGCCGCCGGGCGTGATCAACATCGTCCTCGGCGACCGCGATACCGGTGCCGCGCTCGTTTCCCACCCCGGAATTGACAAAATCGCGTTCACAGGCTCCACGGCCGCAGGACGGCTGATCGGCGCGGAGTGCGGCCGCCTGGTACGGCGCTGCTCGCTGGAGCTCGGTGGCAAGTCCGCTGCGATCTTCTGCGAGGACGGGGACATCGGCACCCTGCTTGCCGGACTGGGCGGCTCCTCGTTCATGAACAACGGGCAGACCTGCACGGCACAGATGCGGCTGTTGGCCCCCAGGTCGCGCTACAAGGAAGTTGTCGACGCCGTGGCCGCGCACTCAGAGGGACTCAAGGTCGGCGACCCGCTTGATCAGTCGACAGAGTGCGGGCCGATGGCCACCGAGCACCATCTGCGGCGCGTGATGGGCTACATCGACGACGCCCGCAGCAACAGCGGCGCTCGGCTGGTGACCGGCGGCGGACGGCCCAAAGGCCTCGATCAAGGCTACTTCGTCGCCCCCACGGTCTTCGCCGACGTGGACCCCGACGACCGACTCTCCCGCGAGGAGGTCTTCGGCCCGGTCATGGGAATCACACCCTACGACTCCGAGGACCAAGCCGTCGAGCTGGCCAACGACAGCAACTTTGGTCTCGGTGGGTCAGTCTGGACGCAGGACGAGGAGAAGGGCCTCGACATGGCGCGCCGGATCCGCGCGGGCAATATTGGGGTCAACTACTGGGTCCTGGACATGGACGCCCCGTTCGGCGGCTATAAGGACAGCGGAATCGGCCGCGAGCTCGGCCCCCAGGGTCTCGAGCACTACTTCGAGTGGAAGTCGATCTACGCCAGCGCCGACCAGCTCTGACCATCGGCGCGTCGTCCCGCCTCGGCTCGAACCCCCGGGGCGGGACTGCGCCTGAGCACTGCCGAAGCCGCACACCCGAACCAGGTTGAAAGGCAAACGACGTGACCGAGCAGTCCACCTCACCCACTTGGCGACTCCTGGAGGCGGGCGTTCTCCGGGACGGCGATCGTCCGGCTGTGACCTTCGCGGCGAGCGGGACCTGGACCCGCCGCAGCCTTCTCGAGCTCGCGCAACGCGTCGGTGATGGCCTCCAGAACCTGGGGGTGAGCGAGGGCGATCGGGTCGCAGTCATGCTCGGAAACCGGGTCGAGTTGGTCGCAACCTGGCTAGCGTGCCTTCGCATCGGGGCGATCTTCGTCCCGCTCAACACCGGGATGCGCGGACCAATCCTTGAGCACATGCTCCGAGTAGCCGGCCCGGTCGTCCTCATCGACGAGCCGTCGGTTCGATCGACCGCTCGCGCTGCCCTCGACAAGGCGGTCCCCAGTGCGCGCCCGATCCACGTGGACCCAGACGGGGACGAGTCGATTGCGGACTTCGCCGTCGGCTGGGAGCAGCTGAGCGCCCAGCCGACGGGATGCGCCCGGCCCGTTCCTCACGAGGCGGGCCGGGCCGCGTACATCCTGTTCACCTCGGGGACCACCGGCCCCAGCAAGGGAGTGGCATGGGCGGAGGAGACAGCCCTGGCGCTCACTGCTGGGGCGGACAGGGTGGCCGAGTATGGCGAGGCCGACATCGGCTACGTCAGCTTGCCGCTCTTCCACGCCAACGGACTGTTTGTCTCTCTTCTCCCGGCACTGGTGGCCGGTGCACACACCTTCGTCGATGAGCGGTTCAGCTTGTCCTCGTTCTGGACTCGGGTGCGCGAGACCGAGGCGACAGTCACCAGCTTGTTAGGAATCATGGAACCGCTACTCCTCTCCCAGCAGCCGTCGACGCGCGACCGAGACCACCAGCTACGCCGGGCGCTGCTCGTGCCGGCCCCGCGTGATCGGACGGTGTTTCACGACCGGTTCGGCGCAGAGGTCCGAACTTTCTACGCGCTGACGGATGTCGGCATGCCGATCGCCGGAGTTTCGCGGGACGGCAGCGATGCGATGCCTGCAGGGTCCTGCGGGCGGGCCCTCCCCGAGTGGGAGTGCGCCGTGGTCGACCAGCACGACACGCCCGTCGCGCCCGGCATCGCGGGACAGCTAGTGGTCCGCCCGCACCGGCCGTGGACCACAGCGCTCGAATACTGGCAGGACGCCGATGCGACCGTTCGTGCGTGGCGGAACTTATGGTTGCACACCGGCGACCTGATGACCGTCGACGAGGCAGGGTGGTTCTACTTCAAGGACAGGGCGAAGGACGCGATCCGGCGCTCGGGGGAGAACGTGTCCTCCTATGAGGTCGAATCGGTGCTGGCGATGCATCCCGACGTCGCCGAGTCGGCCGTGTATGGGGTCGCCTCGGATCTCGCGGAGGATGAGGTGATGGCATGCGTAGTACTGCGGGCCACATCGCGAGTGACGGCCCAGGAACTAGCCGCGCACTGTCGGGAGCAGCTTCCTTACTTCGCAGTGCCACGCTATATCGAGTTGTCCGCGTCACTACCGCGGACGGAGTCGCAGAAGATCCGCAAGGACCTGCTGCGCAACAGCGGAGTCACTGACACCACCCACGACATGGGACGGACCACCCGCGACATGGTGAAGGTCTCCGCCGACACGGACGCTAGGGCGTCGGCTTCGTGACGGGCGCCTCGACTCAAACTGCCGGCGCACCGCCGCTGGCGGGACTGATCGTGCTCGAACTCGGAGGGCTCGGCGCTGTCCCGTTCGCCGGCATGCTGCTCGCCGATCTTGGCGCGACCGTCGTTGTTCTGGAACGCCCGGGGGCGGACCCCGCCGAGGCACGACTTGACCTTCTGCGGCGGGGAAAGCGGTCGCTCGTTGTGAACCTGAAGGCGGAGGGCGCCGCCGAGGCGGTGCTGCGGCTCGTGTCGGCCGCCGACATCGTGCTCGAAGGCTTCCGCCCCGGGGTGGCCGAGCGGCTGGGGGTTGGTCCCGAGCCGTGTCTCGACCGCCGGCCCCGCCTGGTCTACGGCCGAATGACGGGCTACGGGCAGCAGGGCCCGCTCGCGCACACGGCGGGCCACGACGTCAACTTCGTCTCCTACGCTGGCGTTCTCGCGCACGTCGGTCGGCCCGGAGGCCCGCCCACACTGCCGCTGAACCTGATCGCCGATTACGCGGGCGGCGGAATGCTGCTCGCGCTGGGCGTCCTCGCTGCGCGGCACACCGCCGCCAGAACGGGCCAGGGCGACGTGGTCGATGCCGCCATGGTGGACGGGGCGGCGCTGTTGATGACCGCATACCACGGTTGGTTGGCCGAGGGGTCCTGGGTCACAGACCGGGGCGTCAACGCATTCGACGGCGGCTCACCCTTCGTCAACGTCTACCGAACGGCTGACGACGGCTTCGTGAGCTTTGGTGCGGTCGAGCCCCCCTTCTACGCCGCGATGGTAAGCACCTTGGGGCTGGACGAGGGGGCGATGCATCCGCAGCACGTCCCTGCAGCGTGGCCAAGGCGCACGGCACTTGTCGCCGAGGTCGTCGGGTCACGCACCCGGGCAGAGTGGTGCGCAGCATTCCAAGACGTGGAGGCCTGCTTCTCGCCGGTGTTGACGATCCAGGAGGCGCCCACCCACCCGCACGCCCAGGCACGAAACGCCTTCGTGGAGGTCAATGGGCTTACCCAGCCAGGACCCGCCCCCCGGTTCGCCCGACACCCCGCCAATACCCCGCAGCCGCCGCCCGCCCCTGGCGAGGACGCCGCCACGACCCTGCGCACGCTCGGCGTCGGTGAAGCCGCGGCTGAGGACTGGGAAAAGCGCGGCATCCTGGCGTGTTCCGAGGCCCGCGTGGATACTAGTGTGTTGCGAATCACACCCTCACGTGATGAGAAGTAGCTCTAGGACACGAACGGGAGGCAGCGATGGGTGTCGCGACGCCGAATGACTGTCAGGACCGTCAGCGCGAGCAGTCGCCGGCCGCGTCGCTGCCTGACCTCGCCCAGCTGCTGACCGACCACTCCGACGAGTTGGTGAGCCGTCAGGCCGAGGCGCTGAGGGAGCACTTCAGCGCCTATCAGCCCAAAACCAAGCTGGTGCCGGACGAGAGCCTCAGCTCCTCCGCCCAGCGCAACGTGCGTCGCGCCGCGGAAACCATGAAGGACGGCCGCGCACCCGCTCCGGAGCAGATCGACGAAGCTTGGGTGGGCCGCGAGCGCGCCGAGCAGGGGATGCTCGAGAGCGACATGATGAACGGCTACCGGCTCTCCTACCGGATGATCCGCGACGGCCTCATCACTTTGTGCAACCGGGAAAAGGTCCACCCTGTCACGGTCCTTCAGGGCGCCTGCCTGCTCTGGGAGACCGCCGACGCCGGCTCGGCCCAGGTTCTCCAGGTCCGCCGTGACTTCGAGCTCGCCCGGGAACGGTTTGACCACGAGCGGAAAGTTGACCTGGTCAGGGGGCTGCTGCGTGGGACCGTCGACCCCGGACGAGAGCGTCAGTTGGCCGCCGCATTCGGGCTGCTGGCCGACCAGCGTTACGTGGCGGTGTGCGCCTCCCCGGCCGACGGCGAGAGCATCGAGGGGCTGCGACGGCAGATCGAGTCCTCCACTCGCTTGCGCGGTGTCTCAGGCCTAGTGGTTCGTGACGGTAATGAGGTCGTCGGTATCGTGCCGCGGGCGCCACGCATAGATGAACTGGCGGCGGTCGTGGGAGTAAGCGACGCGGAACCGCTGGCCAGGATCGCAGCCGGTTTCCAGTCGGCGTCACGGATGATGCGGGGGGCCTCTCGATTCGGATTCACGGGGGTCTACGGTCCCTCGGACCTCCGACTGCGCGTCGCCATCGCCGACGAGCCCGAACTCAGCGCTATGCTGGTAAATCGGTATTTCGGCCCGTTGCGGGCCGGCAGCAGTGTGGGCGTGGTCATCGAGGAGACAATCCGCAGTTTCCTCGCGCATGGACGCCACAAGGCCAAGACAGCCCGGATACTGGGTATCCACGCCAACACCCTTCGCTACCGGCTGCATCGCTTCGAGGAACTGGCGGGAGTCAGCCTCGAGGACCCCGCCACGATGGCCGAGTTGTGGTGGGCTGTGGAGGCGAGCCGGGTCAAGGAGCAGCAGAATTCGACGGATTAGCCAGGAGGACCGAGCGTCCCCCGGCCCCGGCCCCGGCCCCGGCGACCGCCGCGCGCCCGGGTGCGCCCTCGAACGTCGGTTCGCGGCGCTGGTGGAAGGCCGCCAGGCCTTCGGCGTAGTCGTGGCTGGCTGCGTGGGCGTTGGCCGCAACCTGCTCGTCCTGCAGTGCCCGGTCGATCGGCAGCTCCATGCCGGCGTCCACGAGCCGCTTCATCTGCGTCAGGCCGTCGCGGCTGTGGGCGACGAGGGTGGCGACGAGCTCGTCGACAGCGGCCTCGAAGGCTCCGGGCTCGGCGAGCACGGTGACCAGCCCCCACTCCGCCATGGTGGTGGCGGAGACCTGTCGGGCGGTGAGCATGAGGTACTTGGCCCGGTTGACACCGATCTTCCGTGGGAGCCGGACGGACCCGCCGGCGCCGGGCATGAGCCCATAGCGCGCGTGGACGTCGCCGAACGTGGCTGTGGTGCTGGCCACCACGATGTCGCAGCAAGCAGCGATCTCCAGCCCTCCGGCTACCGCGATGCCCTCCACCGGGGCGACCACGGGCACGGGCAGGGTCTCGACGCGGCGCATCAGCGCGGTCAGGGACGCGTGGAAGTCCGCCAGCGCTGCGGTGACCCCGCCCGGCGAGTCGTCCGCGAGCTCCTCCACCTGCCCCGAGGTCGCCGCCCACGGAGAAGGCCCTGCCGGTCGCCCGAAGCACCACGCAGCGGTCCTGCGGGCCCAGGCCGTCCAGCGCCTCAGTGAGGGCTGCGACCAGATCGGGGCTGACGGCGTTGAGCTTGGCCGGGCGGTCCATGGTGAGATGCAGCGCTCCCCCCGACCGGGAGACCTGCAGCACGCCTGGTCGTCCCGCCACCTCAGGCCCCGCTCACACGGGCTTCGTGGTTCGCCCAGTAGGGCTCGCGCAGGGCGCGGCGCAGCACCTTGCCCACCACCGACTTGGGTAGCGGTTCTTGGACGAACTCCACCCGGGTGGGCTTGAGGTAGGACCCGATGGTTCGGGTGACCAGGCTCATGATGTCCTCGGCGGTGACGGTGGCCCCGGCGTCGACGACGCACACGGCCGTCGGGGTCTCCCCCCAGCGGTCATCGGGTACCCCGAAGACGGCCACCTCTTGAACCTCGGGGTGCCCGGCGATGATCGTCTCGAGCTCGGCGGGGTAGATGTTGAACGCCCCGGAGACGATCATGTCCTCGACGCGGTCGAGGACGTAGAGGTAGCCGTTGGTGTCCAGCCTGCCGATGTCTCCGGTGCGCACCCACCCGTCGCGCAGTCGCTGGGCAGAGAGCTCCGGGGCGTTCCAGTAGCCGGACATCTGCGCCTCGATCTGGGTACAGATTTCGCCGATCTCGCCGAGGGGCAGCTCGTGCCCGTCGTCGTCGAAGACCGCGACGCGCGCATAGGGGAGGACTTTGCCTGCTGAGCGCATCGGGGTGGAGCCTTCGACGTCGGAGAACCACTCCAGCGGTGTCATCATCGTCAGTGGGGTCGCCTCGGTCTGGCCGAAGACCTGGTGGAGGACGTCGCCGAAGACTTTGCGTGACTCGGCGATGGTGGCGTCAGTGATCGGGCCACCGCCGGTGACGATGCATGTCAGGGCGGACCAGTCCCGTGACTCGCTGCCTTCGCATCGGCACAGGGCCGAGACCATCGATGGTGCCAGGAAGCTGTGGGTCACCCGGTGTTGCTCGGACATCTTCAGGACTGTGGGCGGGTCGAAGGCCCCGAAGAGCAGGTTGGTGCCCCCTTCGAGCCACACGGGGATAAACATGTATCCCGAGCCGTGGGGGATGGGCGCTGCGTGACCGAAGACGCTGGCCGTGTCCAGCCGTGGGAGTCGGATGAACCAGTTGCGGCAGTCGGCGATCCAGTCGAACTGGCGGTAACCGACCCCCTTCGGTCTGCCTGAGGTGCCCGAGGAGTGGCGGATGATGTACCAGGCGTCTGGGTCGACGCTGACCATCGGGTCCACGTCATCCTGGCCCGCCAGCCAGTCGGCGTATCCCTCGTCTCGGACGATCACCTGCTCGAGACAGTCCAGCTCGGTGTCGAGTCCGGCGACGCTGTCCTGATACGCGACATCACTGAAGACCACCCGACACTGTGTCGAGGTGATCATCGCGGTGTGCGACGCGCGAGAGTTGCGCGCGTACAGCGGAACCCGTACCGCGCCGGCGATGGCCGCGCCCACGAGCAGGTCCACCGCTCCTACACCGTTGTCCTCGACGACGCCCACGCGGTCTCCTGGCTGCACGCCTGCGGCAATGAGGCCGTTGGCCAGGCGGACTCCCCGGTCCCAGGCCTGCTGGTAGGTCAGCTCTCGATCGCGGGTGATCACTGCGGTGCGGGTCGCGTTGAACCGCGCGGCCTGGCGCATCAAGGAGGCTACGTCCATGGTGATTCCCCTACATTTGGGTTTTCGGATCGTCATCGGCACCCAGGCTCATCACCGACCCGGGCAGGGGGGATCGCGCCGCGCGCGTCATAGCCCGCCGAGAATCGTCACGCAGGTCGAGGCGTCCTCGATGCCGTAAAAGCCGCCACCGCCCTGGCTGATCGTCCAGCGCGCGCCTTCCACCTGCCGGGCGCCGGCTTCCCCTCGCAGTTGGGTGACCAGCTCGTGGGTCTTCGCCAGCCCGGTGGCGGCGATGGGGTGGCCCTTGGAGACAAGGCCGCCAGAGAGGTTGGTCGGGATACGGCCACCGAAGGCGGTCTCCCCGCGCTCGGCGGCCGCGGCGCCCTCCCCGCGGGGGACGAGGCCAAGGTTCTCCACCTGGAGGACCTCGCCGAAGCTTGTGGCGTCGTGCACCTCGGCGACGTCGACGTCGCCTGGGCCGATCCCGGCGCGTTCGTAGGCCCGCGCGGCGGTCCGTACCGACAGGTGGTTGTCGAGGTCGAGGGCGTCGCGGTCGGTGCCGCTGCCCAGCTCGATCGCTGCGATCGGTACCGCGCGCGAACGGTCGAAGCGAGCCAGTGCCTCGTCGCTGCACACCACGACCGCGGCCGCGCCGTCGGTGATCGGGGCACACATCGGCAGCGTGATCGGCCAGGAGATGACCGGGGCGGCCATCACCTCCTCGACGGTGAAGGCCCGCTGGTACTGCGCGTTGCCGTTGAGGACGCTGGCGGTGTGGTTCTTGGCCGCGACCGCGGCCAGCGCGCGCTCGGTCATGCCGTACTGGCGCATGTGGAGCTTCGCGAGCGAGGCGTAGATGTCCATGAACAGGCTCTTCTTGTCCGCCGGGGGCTCGACGACGCCGGGGGGTGTCTGCACGTCTTCCCCCAGCGCCCGCAGACCCGCGACGGTGGCGTCGACAGCGTCCACGTCCCAGGCGCCGTTGAACCAGGAGAAGGCCCTGGCTTTGTCGAAGGTCATCCGCTCGGCGCCGACGACGAGGACGACGTCAGCCAGCCCGGCACGCACGTGAGCGTCCGCCAACAGTAGAGCGGTATCACCACTCGCACAAGCATTCTCGACATTGAACACCGGGCTCGCCTGAAGGCCCATCGTTCGCAGGGCAATCTGCCCGGCGACGCTGTGCTGTCCGTCCATGGCGCCCTGCGTTGCGGTGGCGAAGAAGGACGCCTGTACGTCGTCGAGGCTAACCCCGGCGTCCTTGACCGCCAGTGAAACCGCCTCGGCGACGAGCTGCTTGACCGAGGTGTCGGGGTGGCGCCCGAAGTGTGTGGTGGAGACGCCGAGGATGTGTGTCATCGCTCCTACTTTCACGCTGCTGCTGATGGAGAACTTTATTCGACCAAGACGTGCGGTCGCGATCAGGACGAGGTTGGGGGGGAGCTGGATCAGCTCGAGGTCCCGATTTCCAGCAGGGATCGGCCACCTACCCCGTGTCGCATGCGTTCGAAGGCCGCTCCCACACCGTCGAGGCTGTCGCGGTGGGTGATCAGGGGGCTGAGATCGAGCCGACCGGAGGCGATGTGCGCGGCCAGAGTGGGCACGTCACGCGCTGGGTCGCTGGATCCGAACACGGAGCCCGTTAGCGTCTTGGCGAAGTAGTAGGACTCCATGGCGCTGATTTCGACCATGTCGTCACGGCGCCCCACGCCGACCACGGTGCAGGTGCCACCTCGACGCACCGACTCCCAGGCTGCGCGGATGGTCCGCGACGACCCGACACACTCCACCGCGTGGTCAACCCCTCGCCCACCGGTCAGCGCCGCTACGGAACGGCGCAACCGGGGCGCGCTGACGAGGTAGTCGGTGGCGCCCATGGTCGCAGCGAGATCGGCCTTGGCTTCGCTTGTGTCGACACCGATGATCGTGGACGCCCCTGCCAGGCGGGCCGCGGCCACGGCGCACAGGCCGATCCCGCCCAGCCCTATCACCAGGACGGAGTCTCCCGGTCGCACCCGGGCGGTGTTCCACACCGCGCCGGTGCCAGTCAGCGCTGCGCAGCCGAGGACCGCGGCCACATCGAGACCCACTCCGTCGGGCAGCGGGACCACCGCGCGCTGGTCGACCACCACGGTCTCGGCGAAGGCGCCGACCCCTAGCAGGTCCTGCAGCTCCTCACCCCGCCATGACCGTCCCGAGGGCGTGCTGACCACGCCCTCGACGCGGCGGCACAACCACGGCTCGCCGTGTAGGCAGAACCAGCACCGACGGCACGCCGGCGCCCAGTTCAGCACTACCCGGTCACCCACCGCCACGTCCTCGACCTCCGGGCCGACCGCGGTGATGGTGCCGGACGCTTCGTGCCCGAGCACCAGCGGGAAGCCTGGGCTCATCGTCCCGTCGACCATCGAGAGGTCGGAGTGGCAGACCCCGGCCGCGGCGACGCGCACCCGCACGCCGGTGCGAGTCAGCGGGGCTAGCGGCACCTCCACGACTTCGGGGTCGGTGCCTGCGGCTCCCAGCACCACCGCCCGGGTGGATTCGGAGTCGCTCATGCCGGCAGCCCGATCGATTTGGGCTGGAGCATTTCCTGTAGGCCGGCCAACCCCATCTCGGCGCCCGTGCCTGAGCGCTTCCGTCCGGCAAAGGGCGCTAGTGGGTTGTAGGCAGCGCCGTTGACGTCCACGGTGCCCGTCTGTAGTCGGCGGGCCACGGCCACCGCGCGGTCGACGTCGCCTGACCACACGCCACCGTGCAGCCCGTACATGGAGTTGTTCGCGATCTCGACCGCGTGGTCCTCGTCGCGGTAGGGGATCACGCAGAGAACGGGTCCGAAGATCTCCTCTTGGGCGATCACCGAGTCGGGGTCGACATCGCCGAAGACGGTGGGTTGAACGAAGTGGCCGCGAGCCTCACCCTCGACGGGGCCCGGGCCGCCCGCGACGAGACGCGCGCCGTCGGCGAGGCCCTTCTCGACGTAGCCGCGCACCCGTGAGGCTGCCGCTGCGGAGACCACGGGCCCCAGGCGTGTGGTGGGCAACGTGGGGTCGGCGGGAATGAAACCGGCTGCGGCGGTGGCGGCCTGGTCGAGTATCCGATTCTGCTGATCGGCTGGCACGAGCATGCGTGTCCACGCCCCGCAGGTCTGTCCGGCGTTGAGGAAGGCGTTGGAGATCCCGACCTTGACGGCGGTCTCAAGGTCGGCGTCGGCAAGCACGAGGTTGGCGGACTTGCCGCCGAGCTCGAGCACCACGCGCTTGGTGGTTGCTGCGGCGACCTCGTCGACGCGCTGGCCCGTGGCGACCGACCCGGTGAACGAGACCGCGTCGACGTCGGGATGAGCGGCCAGGGCCTCGCCGACGCCCGGGCCGTGCCCGGTCACCAGGTTCACCGTGCCCGGGGGCAGGTTCAGGGTGTGTAGGACGTCGAAGAGCAGGTAGGCCGACAGTGGCGACAGTTCGCTGGGCTTGACGATCAGGGTGCATCCTGCGGCCAGCGCCGGTGCCACCTTGGCCACGATCTGGTGCAGGGGATAGTTCCACGGTGTAATCGCCGCGACGACGCCGACCGGTTCGCTGACCACCAGCGTGTTGGCCAGGCGCTCCTCCCAGGTGAAGCCCTCCACAAGGTCGGCGTAGGTGTCGAGGACCGTCGAGGGGAGGGCCGCCTGGATCCGCTCGGCGACATGGCGCGGTGTGCCGACCTCCGCGGTGATGGTCGCCGCCATCTCGGTAGAGACGTCCCTTAAGCCTTGAGCGAGCGCACGCAGCACCGCGGCGCGCTCGACCGGGGTGCTCGAGGCCCACACCGGCTGGGCGTCTCGGGCCGCGCGGACGGCGCTGGCGACGTCGTCCGCGTCACACTCAGGTACCGAGGCCAGCACCTCTTCAGTGGCGGGGTTCTCTACATCGATGCGTTCCCGACCATGCGGAGCAATCCAGCGACCTCCCACGTAGACCTCGTACCGATCTCGCAGCGTCGTCATCGTCGCCTCCAGTTCAAACAATCGTTTGGTGGAACTCTAGCTCTTGGGTATGACCGAGGTCAACAGTTGAAGAGAAATTGCGCGGTGGACGCACCGGGGATGGGCAGTCTCACTACCGTGGTCGCGTGCAGACACCTCGAGCGGCGGGCAGGCGAGCCACAGACCTGGACTCGAGCCCGACACCGGGCCGGTCACGCCGGGGGACCGCCCGGCGAGAGGAGGTGCTCGAGCAGGCGGCAGCGATCTTCCACGCCAAGGGCTACCAAGCAGCCACCATCCAGGACATCGCCGACGAGCTCGGGATGCTCAAGGGCTCGCTGTACTACTACATCTCCACCAAGGAAGACATGCTGTTCGAGATCGTGCGCGACTACCACGACAGCACGCGCGCCTACTTCGAGCAGATCCTCGCCGCCGATGAGCCCGTGGTGGACAAGCTGCGCCGGTTCGTCGAGACCGAGACCACCCACATCGCCCACCACCTGGTGCGCTCCAGCCTGTTCTTCACCGAGTGGCGCTCGCTGTCGCCCGAGCGGCGAGATGCGATCGTGGCCGAGCGCGACCGCCACGACCTCTTCGTGCGCCAATGTATCGAGCACGCGCAACACGAGGGCTTGTTCCGCCGCGACCTCGACGCCCGCGTTGCCGCCTACGGTGTGCTGGGCATGGTCAACTCCGTTAACCGCTGGTTTGACCCCGACGGCCCCAGCACCGCCGAGGACATCGGACGCGAGTTCGCCGACCTGGTCATCGGCGGGCTAAGTGCCAGGCCCGCCGGCCTGAATCCACGGACCGGTGCGAGGCCGTCCTCAGCGGATGAATGAGCAGCACGGACCGCGACTGACACCGCACCGACGGCGGCGAGAGTAGCGAGCGCCCTCCATAATCCCCTGCGGCCGTCGACTAGTCCGCACTCAGCCCGATGGAGGACCCATGACCAATCCCGACCCGGCCGATGACCACGAGGTCGTGGCGCAACGTCATCGCGACTGGACCTTCAACCAGGACAAGTCGCCACAGGACCCGTCCTTCGTCTTCGCGGACGCCTTCGCTGACTTCTACGACTTCACCGGTGGCGAGGCAATCCTCTACGACGACCTCGCCCCGGGGCAGCGCACCGCGCTGAGCGCACACGACTACGGCGCCATGATCGAGCCATTGTTCAACGCGTTGGCACAAGCGGAGCACGCCATCGAGTTCGGGCCCTCGGTGCTCGTCTCTGGGCGCGTCGCGGCGACGCACCTGGTCTTCATCGCCCGCCTCACCGCGCCCGAGGGTGCGGTCTCCGGCATCCGCACCCGCCTGGTGATGAGCCACGTGGGTGGCGACTGGCGGATCGTGCGAGAGCACAACTCCTCCACCTGTCTCGAGGCGGCGGAGCTCGACGCGCTCATGCTTTCGCTGCCCACCGCTGGTGACTGAGGGACCGCCTGCACCTCGTCGCGTGACCCGCGTGGTCACGGGCGTGAGTGTCCCACCAAGGATGATTCCCGGAGGTGCCGCACGCACCCCGACCGACGGCGCTCGAGAGCAACCTGAGCGACGACGCACCATCGACACTGGCGGGATCTGCCGAGTAGACGACGAGCTCCTGGCCGGGAGCAACCTCGTACGTCGAACGTCTGGGCGGTCAACGTGAACTCGCCGACAGTCGGGTGGCGCATCCGCTTGGATTCCACAGCTTTGCCGTAGGCATCGTGCAGCTTCCACAACACGGCGAACGCCGGGCTCGATGCGAGCAGGGCGGTGATTATCTCCGCTACCCGCTACCCGCTACCCGCTACCCGCTACCCGCTACCCGCGGGGCGACGCGGCTACCTCGGCGCGCCGCAGCGCGGCCACGCACGAGCGGCGAGCGCGCCCGGTGTCGACGAAGAACTCCTCACCGTGCGCGTCGAGGAAGGTTCTGCGCGAGTCCGAAGCTGGCAGCGAAGCTGAACGAGCCCGCGACGAGAAGGTAATCGCCCAGTTCGCCCCGGCGCGGACTGAGACGAGCACCGCCACGAAGGTGGCGGCTCACCGCCGCCCGCGCAAGTGCACCTGTACCGGTCCCGACCCGTACCTGCGGACGTGGCCGCTAACTGACCCGACCGTGTCGTGAGGAACGATGGAACGATATCCATCGGTGGCGGGATCAATCCTGCGTATATGGGTGGATTGAGTCCGATTCATTTGCTGATATCGATTGTTCTGCTACTTGTCGTAGTCTTCGGGCTCGGGCGATTGTCCGGTTGATCAGTCGGTGATGTTCTGCGACCTCCACGGTCGCGGCTCCTACACAGACCGGGTACCCGCGGCCCGCCTGGTATCCCGACCAGCGGGACCCGGCCATGGTTCGCTGGTATGACGGCTATCAGCAGACGGCTCACACTCAGCAACGTCAAAACAGATCGATCCGCGCGTGTGGTCCTGGCAACCTCACCCACAGGGGAGTGGCCTCACCGATTTCCCTCCCTGCCAGCGAGGCCACGCGGCTTTCCCACGCTTTAGCCGCCCCAGGCTCTACGGTCGAAGGCGACCCAAGAGGGTCGATCGA
>JAABUZ0100005004.1_pt1 | contig 17763 bp, 21 predicted proteins | sample 5562091 | NCBI WGS metagenome assembly JAABUZ01 (sample SAMN12813069, study PRJNA571459) | rock metagenome | isolation source: Antarctica rocks | place: Antarctica: Victoria Land, Linnaeus Terrace sud | collected 2015-12-21
TGGCCTCCACTCGCTCGCTATGGCCGGCGAGCCAGGCCTCCAAATCGTCCTGGTCTTCCGGCAGCCAGCCGGCGCGGCGCCGTACGTCCGCCGCATGAGGGCCAGTCGTCACGGAAGGGACCATACCCGCGCTCACTCAATCTCATCGCGAACGACGCCCCGCGAGCCGGGGCAAGCGGAGCTGCTGCTCACCAGACGGCTGCGACGGCGTCCGCGAGCGACCTCTAGTCGATCCACATCCCGGCACCTCCTGCTCATCTGACTCGAGCTGGGCGGCCGACGGTCGTAGGCCTCCTCCACTCCGGACTGCACCGAGACTGCGTCGCGAACATCGAGCGCGGCCCCTACGGCGCCGTCTCCCAGTTTAGCTGCCGCCGCTTCGGCCCGAGAGCGCTTACGGCTCCTCACCACGACCTGAGCACCGGCCTCGAGGAGTGCCATGGCCGAGGATCGCGCATGCGCTGAGAGCGGTTGGCTAGCCTTGACGCCGTGACAGCGCCCCAGATGCCGTGTCGATCCTAGAGAACGTCCGCCCCCTACTGGACCCGGGCGAGCAGCTCCAGTACGCGTTCACGGGCCAGACCGGAATCAACCCGGCCTTCCTCTGGATCCCCTACATCGACCTGCTCGTGATCGGCAACCGGGCGCGGATTCTCGCCTTTACCGACCAGCGGATCGCTGTGTTCTCGGCGGGCCAGCTCACCTGGCGCCGGTCCAAGCCAAAGAAGCTGCTCTACTCGCTGCCCCGCACGACGGCGCTTGCCCACGGTGCCGGCCGGTGGTCAAAGCTGACCGTCGGAGATGAGGGCATCTGGGTCTCGAGGCGGGCGTACAGATACCTTGACCAGGCCACCGGCACGCCCGCGTAGCAACGCAGGCTCGTTTGGCGCTCCAGACCAGGCGGGACTACTTCTTCCCGCGCTTCTTGCCGCGGGTGCTCTTCCCGCGCGTGCTGTCCCGGGAAACGGTCGACCCCGTCGCCCGCGTCGCGGCGGCCTTACCCGCCTGCCTGGCCGCATTGCCGACCAACTTGGCCGCCGATACAGCTCCCCCGACCGCGCTGCTCGCAGCGCGCCGGGCCTGACCGGCCGACTCGCCGGCGGCTCGGCTCTGGCGCGTACCCGCAGCCTTCTTTCCCGCGACCTTGGAGCGAGACTTCTGCGCATTGCGGGCGCGTGTAGCCGCACCCTTCTTCGCCGCCGCCGATCGGTCTGCCTTGGTTCGGGCCATCAGGTTCCTCCTGGGTATTTGACATGGAACCGCAGACGGCTACCCGATCCGCGGTGATCATCAACCGGACCACCGGCAAGCGGTGAAGGTGGACACGCTCCAGCGGCGAACCCGTCCCCATGCCCGAGGAGAACGAGCCCCAGCGCGTCAACCGCGAGCTGATCGAGCTGCTCAACGAGCTGCGGGTGGCGCTGCCCGGCGTTCAGGTGCTGTTCGCCTTCTTGCTTGCCGTCCCCTTCCAGCAGCGATTCAAGCTCGCGAGCGCCTACCAGCGTGACGTCTATTTTGCGACGCTCTGCTGCGCGCTGGTGGCCACGACACTGCTGATCGCGCCGTCGCCGCTGCACCGCCTCAATTTCCGCCACCACGACAAGCTCGCGATCGTGCTGACCTCCAACCAGTTACTGCTGGCCGGCCTCGGTGTGCTCGGCCTGGCCCTGACCGGCGTGATGATGCTCATAAGCAGCGTCGTCTTCGGTGGCGCCACGGCGATCATCGTTCCCCTCATCGCCTCCGTGCTGCTCCTCGTCTTCTGGGTTGGCCTGCCGCTGCGGGCGCGACGCGGCGAAGACCTTCTCAAAGGCGATGGTCCGAGGTGACGCAACGGGGGCCGATGGCGAACGGGGCACCGACGGCGGGCACCGCTTCGCCATAGCGGTACTCGATCACTGCCGATACCGGACCCGGGGACGGGTGCAGGTCCTGGGACTGCGGCTGCCCGTGCCAGTAGCCGACGATCCGGTTGCGCGGCCCGATCCACACCCCGGTGAGCGGCGACGGGGTGTTGTCCATCCAGAACGAAGGCGTGTCGGGCGGCGAGTAGGCGAACACCATCGGGCGCACCACCCGCTGCACCCCCTGCAGACCCCGCTGCTGGGCGTCGAGCGTGCTCGCCACCGGCAGGCACTGTCGCTGCCCGGCGATCGACACCACGCGCCATTGGAACGAGGCCTCCGAGCAGCCCGAGAGCACGAGGACCCCCAGCGCCGCAGCCGCCAGCAGGCGCTTGATCGGGCCACGGTCGCCGCTGCGCAGCGGAAGCCGGTGGGGCGGGCGCTCGGGCATGCCACCACGCTATCCGGATCCGGACGCGCACCCCCACGCGCGGGAAGATGTCGCCTTGGTTATCAGTGTGGCCCCAGCCACGCCGGAACCACCGGTGCGGGCATGCGGCAGGAGGCGAGGAGGGCGTTGAGCTAGTGGTCAAGAGCGTGATCGAGGACGTGACCTGGCGCAGTCAGGTCCAGGTCAAGGTCAACGAGCTCACGGATGATCTGGAGCGGGCCGGTGCCGTCGGCTTCGATCCGGCCTACGCGACGAACCACGCGATCGCAGAGCGGTGCATCACGCGGGCTCACGACCTCGCCAAGACCCCGCCGAAGCGATTCAGCCTCACGCCGATCCACCGCTGGCTCTCGGGATCTGATGTGGAGTCGGCGTGGGCGGCGCTTCACGACGCCGAGGCCGCGCTCTGCATGATCTTGCCGAGCGTCACCGTGGCGGCCAGGCTCGCCGACCTCAGAGCCGGGGTTTCAACCACCCTTCGGGGAGACGGACGCGGAGGGATACGCCGAGACGCTCAAGACCATCGAGGCCCAGAACCCCGCATCGATCGACTCCGTGGACCGGGAGCGAATCCGCGTCATCTAGAGCGCGATCGACTCGACCTCCGACGCTGCCCACAGAGAGTGCTCACGTCCTTCGTCCCGCAGGATCGCAGCGGGCTGCTGGCCTACGCGTTCCTCTTCGGCGCCGCCCCGGAGATCCTGCTGCGGCTCCTGGACAACAGGGTCAACGCCGCCACCGCCGCAGCCCGGCCGCGCAACGACCCCCTGACGACGGTCTCCAAGCAGGACCAGCCCGCTGACACCGCGCCCGCCTCAGGCGAGCAGAACCCGTAGGTTGACGTCCGTGTCCGTCGATCCCACCGGCAAGGCCCTCAAGCGCTTCCTGGCCGAGGATCCGGGGGGGCCGGTCGTAATGCTCAACCTGTTGAAGACAAAGGAGGGCGGACGAGCCAGCTACCAGGAGTACGCGCGGGAGATACGGCCGTTCCTGGAAGAGCTCAGGGCCGAGCTCATCTACCTGGGGGACTGCTCGACAACGCTGGTCGCCCCCGACGGGCACGATTGGGACACGGTCCTCCTGGTGCGATATCCGAGCCGAGCCGCGTTCAGCAGGATGGTCGCCGACCCCCGCTACCAGAAGATCACCCACCTGCGGACGGAGGCGCTGAGCGCGGCCGTGCTGCAGGCGACCATCCCCTGGTCCTAGAGCGTCGCGTCAGCCCGGCCCGGATACGATGGCCGACGTGCGAGGTGGTGGTGCTGTGGCGAGGGTCTGCCGGCTGGCGACGGGGGTCTCCGCGCTGCTTCTGGCTCTCGTCGCGCTGACCGGGTGCGGTGGCAGCGCCTCCTCCTCATCGAGCTCCGCCAGTTCTGCGACCGCGCCCACGCGCTCCTCCACCGCGTCGCAGACGTCGGTCAACACCACGTCCTCCGCGCCCGCGCCGGTGAGCTCCTCCTCGTCCACGGGATCGGGGCCGCTGACGGCGGTGGCCGGGCCCTCATCGACCGCTTCCGCCGCATCCGCCACCGCGCCTGCGCCCGCGTCCTCCTGCCCGGCGTCCGCGGACTCCAGCACCTGCCTGCAGTTCTCCTCGCTGAGGCAATCCGGTGCGGGCTGCGCGACGGCCACCAGGGTCCTGGCGGCCTGGGTGCAGGCGGTGGCCGACTGCCCATGGACCGGGTCGCTACGCAACCCCCGCGAGCGTACTCGGCGTCTGGCAGTGTCAGGGCTCCTTCCGTCAGGGCGGGGAGAATCCCTACCTGGCCGAGTCCTGCGCCGGCCCCGGCGGCTCCCGGGTCAGCTTCGTCGCCTCTCCTGAGCTTCACTGCTTCGGGGGGAGCGACCGGGCGTAATCGATCCCGCGAGCCACCCACGCTTCCAGCCTCTCCAGGTCCTGAACGCCCTCGGGCTCTATCCGCAGCCACCCCGACATCGTCCTTCCTCGCATCTGAAAGGGCTGCGCGTGGGGCTGCTCCAGCAGCGCGGCGGTCTCCTGCGGATCGACGCGCAGGAGCAGGCCGCCCTGGCCGCTGACGCTGACGGCCATGTGGCCGTCGACCAAGAAGGCCAGGCCCCCGAACATCCGCTTCTCGCTGAGACCGGGCTCGATGAGCACGAGCTCACGAACCCGGTTGGCGAGCTCCTCGTCGTGGGCCATGGCCGGTCAGGCCTGGTTCAGGCTGCGGGGGGCGCGGCGCCCGCTGCTCATCACGGGAGCCTCCGCGCGGATCTCCGCCAGCAGCCTGGCGGTGAATTCGCCGGCGCTCTCCCCGGGGGTGGGGCCGCCGGCGGGGCGGAAGAAGCGCACGCGCACGGTAGGGCGGGTCGGAAAGCGGACCAGGTCCGTGCTGCCGATCACCGTGCAGCAGACGATCTCCGCCTCGGGCACCGCCTGGGCAATCCAGCCGAAGCCACTGCGGGCTCGCAGCTGACGCCCGCGCGAGCGGGTCCCTTCCAGGAAGATCCCGACGCAGGCCCCGGCGCGCAGGTCGGCGATGGCTCGCTCCAGCGCCTGCGCGTCGCCCTTGCCGCGCTCGATCGGGATCTGTCCCATCCCGTCGAGCACCCGGCCCACCAGCGGGTTCCTCCACAGCGAGGACTTCGCCAGCGCCCGGATCTGGCGCTTGCCGACCGCGGCGGTGCCGATCACGATCGGGTCCCACCAGGAGTCGTGGTTGCTGGCCAGCAGCGTGGGGCCGCTGGGCGGCAGATGCTCCAAGCCGGAGACCTCAAGGCGGGCCCAGGTTCGGACGATAGGTGAGCAGGCCGTCATCACCCCGTTGAAGGCCGGAGGCACCTCTGGTGCTGCTTTCATGACACACACTTTGCCACGTATGGTGAGCAGGCGAGAGAGCGGGTAACAGCGAGCGATGTCCTTCACGCAGAGGCTCCAGATCCCGATCTGGCGTGAGGGCCGGATCGCCGTGGAGCGAGCCGCCCTGATGCGAGATCCCGTCCTGCGGGGGGAGGGCGTGGACCGCGGTGCTGGGGAGCCGGTGCTGCTGATTCCGGGCTTTCTAGCCGGGGACCTGTCCCTGGGGATCATGGCTCGGTGGCTGCGCACGATCGGCTACCGACCCACCCGCGCCAGGATCAGGGCCAACATCGACTGCACCGAGAAGGTGCTCGGCCGGCTGGACGCGCTGCTGGAGGGCGCCGCGGAGCGTCACGGACGGAAGGTCAGCATCGTCGGGCACAGCCGGGGCGGCACGATGGCCCGCGTGTTGGCGGTGCGCCGGCCGGATATTGTCCGCGGGATCGTGTGCCTGGGCTCACCACTCGCCGATCAGCTCGACGTGCACCCACTCGTGCGCGGCCAGGTGCGCATGGTGGCCACCCTGGGGTCGCTGGGAGTGCCGGGGCTCTTCACCCACGGCTGCCGGACCGGCTGCTGCGTGGAGGCGATGGGGGAGGTGCTCGCCCCGTTTCCTCGATCTTCTCCCGCAGCGATGGCGTGGTGGCCTGGCGGGCCTGCCTGGACCCGGCAGCCCAGCAGGTGGAGGTCGGGTCGAGCCATGTCGGCATGGCCGTCAACCCGCAGGCCTACCGGGCGATCGCCGCGGCCCTGCGCGCCGGTGGCGAGCGCGGCGACGCGGCGGCGCAGATGACGGGCGCGGCGGCCTAGCCATGGTCCGATCGCGCGCATCGATGACAAAGTTGGTGCTCTCGCTGGTGATGCTCGCGGTGCTGGGGCTGGCGGGAGCCGCCTCCTCAGCGTCAGCGGGCACCGCCAACGCGGGCCTCGCAACCGCATCCCGGTCGGACCCGCTGACGGGAATGCCGCTGGGCAACTACACGGGCGGCCAGGACGAGGTCTTCCCCGCTTACTTCGCCGCCACCGGGGAGACCAAGCGGCTGCTGGGGCTGGTGGCCCTGCGGCCGCGCATGCGCTGGTTCGGGACCTTCTCCTACCCGACCTCGCCCCAGGAGTCCGCGCGGGACTACATCGACAACGTCACGGTGGGAAATCCCGCGGTGCTGTCGCAGATGGCGGTGTTCCGCCTGGTGCCGTGGGAGTACGACGCCTGCCACCGGCTCCCGACAGCGGCCGACCAGACGGACTACCGGGGGTGGATCAACCAGTTCGCGGCCGGGATCGGCGCCTCTCGCGTCGCGCTGGTGCTCCAGCCGGACCTGCCCTTTGCCCTGTGCATACCGCACCGCTCGCAGATGCCCCTGCAAGAGGTCGCCTACGCGGCGCGGGTGTTCAGCTCCCTGCCGCATACCACCGTGTACCTCGACGTTGGCGCCTCCGATTGGCCCACGGTCGGTCAGGCCAGCTGGATCCTCCGTCACTCCGGCGTTCGCTACACCCGCGGCTTCGCGCTCGGCGCCACCCACTACGCCAGCAACGAGGCTGAGATCCGCTTCGGCGCCAAGCTCGTCGCCTCGCTGCGCGCCAAGGGGATCAGGGGGATGCACTTCGTCATCAACACCTCTCAGAACGGCCGTCCGTTCACCTACGCCCAGTACCACGGCCCCGACTACGACAACGCCTTCGTCTGCGCCAGAGCCAGCTCGCGACGCTGCGTGACGCTCGGGATCCCCCCCACCACCGATGTGACCAATCGCCGCTGGGGCCTGTCGGCAAAGGCGCGCCGGCTGGCTCGGCGCTTGGTCGACGCCTACCTGTGGCTCGGGCGGCCCTGGCTGTACCGGCAGGACCATCCGTTCAACCTGCAGCGCACCCTGGCGCTGGCTCGCACCTCGCCCTTCTGAGAAGGTCTCCGTTCCCGGCGTGACGTGATCGGGAAGAGTCGCTAGCTTGAGGGGTCTCCCATCAACGAGCCAGATCAACGAGCCAAAGGAGCCGAGATGTCAGCCGGCCCGAACCAGCCCTCCCCGCCCAACGGAAAGCAGCGCCCTGCCCTCACCACCAGGCAGGGCCACCCGGTCCACGACAACCAGAACCTGAGGACGGTCGGCGAGCGCGGCCCCGCGACGCTGGAGAACTACCACTTCCTGGAGAAGATCTCCCATTTCGACCGTGAGCGGGTCCCGGAGCGGGTGGTGCACGCCCGCGGCACTACCACATTCGGGTACTTCGAGGCGTACGGCAAGCTCGGCGAGGAGCCGATCGCCGGGTACACCCGCGCCAAGCTCCTCCAGGAGGCCGGCAAGCGCACCGAGGTGGCGGTTCGCTTCTCGACCGTCGCCGGTGGCCGGGACTCCTCCGAGGCCGCTCGTGACCCCCGCGGCTTCGCGGTGAAGTTCTACACCGAGGACGGCAACTGGGACCTCGTCGGCAACAACCTCGGGGTCTTCTTCATCCGCGACGCGATCAAGTTCCCGGACTTCATCCACTCCCAGAAGCCCGATCCGGTGTCCTTTGAAGCCAGCGTCGCCCAGCGCGCCTTCGACTTCTTCAGCCAGTCGCCCGAGGCGATGCAGATGGTCATGTTGGTGTTCAGCCCACGGGGCATCCCCGCCGGGTATCGCTTCATGCAGGGCTTTGGCGTCAACACCTACAAGTGGGTCAACGCTGAGGGGGCGACGCGGCTGGTCAAGTACCACTGGCTGCCCAAGCAGGGCGTGAAGAGCTGGTCGGCTGAGGACGCCGCCGCCATGCAGGCCCAGGAGCTGGGCTGCCACACCAAGGACCTGTTCGCAGCGATCGAGCGCGGTGAGCACCCCGAATGGGAGCTGTGCGTGCAGCTGATGAGCGACGAGGACCATCCCGAGCTGGAGTTCGACCCCCTCGACGACACCAAGGTCTGGCCCGAGGATGCCTTTCCACTGCAGCCGATCGGCCGGATGGTGCTCGACCGCAACGTCAGCAACTTCTTTGCCGAGAACGAGCAGATCGCCTTTGGCACCGGCGTTCTCGTCGACGGCTTGGACTTCTCCGACGACAAGATGCTCGTCGGGCGCACGTTCTCCTACAGCGACACCCAACGCCACCGGGTCGGGGCCAACTACCTCCAGCTCCCGGTCAACCAGGCCAAGAACGCCAAGGTCTCGTCCAACCAGCGCGACGGCCAGATGGCCTACGTCGTCGACGACAGCGGCACCGACCCGAGCGTCAACTACGAGCCCTCGATGCTCGCCGGCCTCCGCGAGGCCGAGGAGCCCGCACACCAGGATCAGGGCCCGACGATCAGCGGCCGTCTCACGCGCCAGCGGATCCCCCGCACCAACGACTACCAGCAGCCGGGCGAGCGTTACCTGCTGAGCGAGCCGTGGGAGCGCGACGACCTGGTCGCCAATCTCGTCGATGCGCTCTCGCAGTGCGACCGCCGCATCCAGGAGCGGATGGTGTGGCACTTCTTCATGTGCGAGGACGAACTCGGCCAGCGCGTCGGCGAGGGCCTGGGCATCGGCGCCGATGAGGTCCGCGAGCTGCCGCCGCTCTCCTCCCAGACGCTGAGCCAGGACGAGCAGCAGCGGCTGGAGAACCTCGGCCACAACGGCCCGCGGGACGTGGAGGGCAAGGTCATGACCCATTGCGTGCCCAACGAGCGAGTGGCAGCCTCCGAGGGCGAGACCGTCTCGGCGTAGCAGCCCGGTAGGGGCGCGGCGGTCGCATCCAGAACGTCGGGTGCGGCCGCCGGCGCGGTCACGGCCTCAGGCCGCCGTGCAACCGCCGCACGGCAATCGCCAGCCGCCGCACGGCAATCGCCAGCAAGCAAGTCCCTGAGCATCTCTACTTCTGGTAGAGGCGATACGAGGGGCGCGCCGAGGCCTACATGCAAAACCCGCCATCGAGAGGCGCCTGCCCGCCCGATGGTCACATAAGCATGCCGCAGATGCACAACGCGCCGCAGAGAGGCGGCTGCCCGCCCGGGTGGCGACATAAGCATGCCCGAGACCCGCCAGCGTCCCCGGCCGTCAGCGTCCGGCTGCCCGTCCGCCGACTCGCGGGCTATCCGGTGTAGACGCGCGCCAGCTGCTCGGCCACGCACACCGGCTTGTCGCCGCCCTCACGCTCGAAGGTCGGCTCGGTGGAGGAGGTCTCCTCCGGAGACCTCCTCCACCGAGCCGATCTTGGCCTGCATCCGCAGCTTGTCGCCGACCGGCATGGGAGCCGGGAAGCGCACGCGGTTCAGGCCGTAGTTGAGCCCGAAGGCGATCCCTCGAACGTGTACAGCTCGTAGGAAAAGCGCGGCGCCAGGGAGAGCACGTAGTAGCCGTGCGCGATCGTGCCGCCGAACGGCGTGTCCTTGGCTCGCTCGGGGTCGACGTGGATCCACTGGTGGTCGCCGGTGACCTCGGCGAAGGCATCGACCTCCTGCTGGGTGACCTCGTACCAGTCGCTGACGCCGAGCTCCTTGCCGGCGTGCTCCGTGACCTCGTCCAGTCCTGTCAGGGTCAGCATCTTCAACGCTCCTCGTCTTCGGGTTGGGCGAGCATATTCGCGTCGCGCGGCGCCACGCCGCATCCCGGGCCCGGGCGGCAAACGATCTCGTGATTGAGAGGTTGGCTTGGTGGTTACCCTCCGGCGTGCGGGCGGCTGGAGCTCGCCGACCTGCACAAGATGATCGAGCACCGGCTGCCGCTGCTGCCGCCGTTCCGCTGGCGGCTAAAGCAGGTGCCCTTCGGCCTCGACTACCCCTACTGGATCGACGACCCGCATTTCGACCTGGAGTACCACGTGCGGGAGTTGGCCCTGGCCTCGCCGGCCACCGACGAGAAGCTCGCCGAGCAGGTGGCCCGCATCTTCGAGCGGCCGCTGGACCGTTCACGCCCCCTGTGGGAGGCCTACCTCATCCACGGGCTGAGCGGTGGCCACGTGGCGCTGCTGACGAAGATCCACCACGCCGTGATCGAACGGCATGTCCGGCGCGGAGATCATGGGGGTGCTTCTGGACCTCGGTCCCGAGCCCCCGCAGGAGGACGAGCCGCCGCGGGCACCCCGGCCCGGAGCGTGAGCCGAGCGAGCTGGAGATGCTGCTCCGCGGGATGCTGGGGGCGCCCCGCTACGTCGAGCGGGTGGTTCGCTCCCTCCCTTCGACCGTTCCCAACGTGCAGGACGTGGCCTTCCTCTCCCAGGTACCGGGGGTGCATACCGTCGGTCGCGCCACCGCGCGGATGGCGCGGCTGATCCGCGGGGGAGAGCAGCGGGTGCTGGAGCGGACCAATCTGACCGCACCGAAGACCTCCTTCAACGGACGCGTCTCGGCCCATCGCCGGTTCGCCTTCGGGCAGCTCTCGCTGGAAGCGGTCAAGCGCGTCAAGAACGAGCATGACTGCACCGTCAACGACGTCGTGCTGACGATCTGCGCCGGCGCGCTGCGCTGGTGGCTGCTGGAGCACGACGAGCTTCCCGACGGTCCACTGATCGCCCAGGTGCCGGTGTCGGTGCGCAGCGAGAAGGAGATGGGCACCTACGGCAACCGCATCGGAATGCTCAGCGTGCCGCTGTACGTCAACGAGAGCGACCCGGTGGTGCGCCTGCGGCTGACCCACGAGTCGATGGGCGCGGCCAAGCATGGTCGTCTCCAACGTTCCCGGTCCCCAGTTCCCGCTCTACATGGCCGGCGCGCAGCTGGTGGCCAACTACCCCGTCTCGGTGATCACCGACGGCATGGGGCTGAACGTCACCGTGATGAGCTACTGCGGCCACCTGGACTTCGGGATCGTGGCCGACCGCGAGCAGATGCGGGACGTATGGAAGCTGATCGGCTGGCTGGAGGACTCGCTCGCCGAGCTGCTGCCGCCCGGAGCGGAGGTCAAGCCGCCCGCGCCGGCGGACACGCAGGACGGGGTCCACGCCGGCGCCAATGGTGCCGTGCCCGCTCCCGAGCGCTCCCGGGACTGAGGGCCGCCCAGCTCGGCGCCCGCCGCCCGCCCCGCGCCTAGAAGAGAGCCTGCTACCAGGCCTGCGTCCCGCCGCAGTGGGGGCAGCCCACCGAGGTCGAGACCTGAGCTTGGAACACGAAGCCGCACTGACAGGTGTAGAGCGCCTGGTCCTGCAGCGGGGCCAGCTCGCGGCGTCGGCGCGTCGGCGCCACCGTCGCAGCGCGCCCAGTGCCGGCAGCTGGCGCCTGCTCGCGGGCGGGGGCGTGGTCCTGGCCCGCGGTGCGGGCTTGACGGCGCCGCGCAGTGAGGCTGTCACGTCGTTGTCTTGAAACCAACATGGTCATCTCTACTAACGGCTCCGGATGGTTATGGTTTCGCCCTGAGGGACGATTTCCCTGGAGCTAACCTGACGCTAACCGTTTCCGGGGACGTTTCGGGTCCCGGGCACGGCTATGGGACAATCGGTTCTCGATGGACCCGTCACGCAAGCGCACGATCCGTCTCACGGCCGCTCTCACGGCCGCTCTGCTGCTGGCCAGCGCGCTGATCTACACCAGCTTCACCGCCGGCCGGGACGAGCTGACCGCGTCGTCGCTGCTCAGGCGGGCTCAGCCCGGCCGGTCCTACATCCTGGCCGGCACCGTGCTCAACGGCTCCGTGAGCCACGACGGCGATGCCTTGCTGTTCCGCGTTCGCGACCCGAAGCTGAAGCTCTCGGTGCCGGTCCGCTACACCGGGATCGTGCCCGACCCGTTCCGGGCCGGCCGCGGCGTGGCCGTCACGGTGCACGAGCAGGGCCCGAGCTTCGTCGGGGAGCCCGACTCCCTGACGACCAAGTGCCCGTCCAAGTACCAGGCGACCACCACCTCCTCCTCCTGATGGCACTCGTCGGTCGCGCGCTGCTGATCCTCGGCCTGCTGGTCTGCGTTTACGGCATCGGCGCCTCCGTCTACGGAGCCACCTCCGGGCGACGGGAATGGGTCGACTCCGGCCGGAGGGCCGTCTATGCCCTCGCGGGGCTGATGACGATCGCCTTCGGGCTGCTGGAGGCGGCCTTCCTACGCAACGACTTCTCCTTCAACGTCGTCGCCGGACACTCCTCCACCACCACGCCGACGTTCTACAAGATGGCCTCGGCCTGGTCCTCCCAGGAGGGGTCGCTGCTGCTGTGGGTGTTCCTGCTGGCCGTGTGGTCGAGCCTGGCGCTGCTGCTGACCCGCAACCGGGTCCGGGAGATTGCGCCCTGGGCGACGGCCGTGCTACTGGCCTTCGCCGCCTTCTTCACCTCGCTGATGGTGTTCCCCTTCGCCGCCAACCCGTTCACCACCAGCACCCACCCGCCCCTGGAGGGCGCGGGGCTCGACCCGCTGCTCCTGCACCCCTCGATGATGATCCACCCGCCGATGCTGTACTCCGGCTACACGCTGCTGACGATCCCGTTCGCCTTTGCCATCGGCGCCCTGATCACCCGGCGGCTGGGCTCGGAGTGGATCAGCGTCACGCGCCGCTTCGCGCTGGCGGCGTGGCTGTTCCTGGGCATCGGGATCCTGCTTGGCGCGCGCTGGTCGTACACCGAGCTCGGGTGGGGCGGCTACTGGGCCTGGGACGCGGTCGAGAACGCCGCGCTGATGCCGTGGCTGGCCTGCACCGCCTTCATCCACTCGATCATGATCCAGGAGAAGCGCGGCATGCTGAAGGTGTGGAACGTGTCGCTGATCCTCGCCAGCGGCACCCTGGCCATCCTCGGCACGTTCCTGGTGCGCTCGGGGGTGCTCGACTCGATCCACGCCTTTGGCGCCTCCACGCTGGGGATTCCCTTCGTCGTCCTGATCGCCGCGATGGTGATCGGCGGCTTCGGGCTGGTGGTCAGTCGCAGCGAGGGCCTGCGCTCGGAGGCCCAGCTGGACTCGCTGCTCTCCCGCGAGGCGGTGTTCGCGTTCCAGAACCTGGTGCTGATGGCGATGGTCTTCGTGATCTTCTGGGTGACGTTCTTTCCGCTGATCTCCGAGGCCGTGACGGGAACCAAGGTCTCAGTGGGTCCGTCCGCCTTCCGGCCCTTCATCGTCCCGCTGGCGCTGGTGCTGGTGTTCCTCTCCGGAGTGGGGCCGATCATCGCCTGGCGACGCGTGACGATCGCCAACCTGCGGCGCAACTTCCTCCTGCCGGCCACCGCCGCGCCGGTCGCCCTGGTGGCGCTGCTGGCGCTGACCAGCGCGGTCAGCCGGCCGTTCGCGCTGATCATGTTCACGCTGGGGGCGTTCGTGCTTGCCGCCGTCGCCCAGGAGCTGTGGCGGGGCGCCCGCGCGCGCCACGCCCTCACCGGGGACCCGCTTCCGCGGGCTCTGGTCGGGCTGGTGGGTCGCAATCGCCGGCGCTACGGCGGCTATATCGCCCACGCCGGGATGGCGGTGCTGCTGGTCGGCGTCGCCGCCTCCTCCTCCTTTCAGCGCTCCCACGAGGTGATGCTCGCCCCGGGCCAATCGGCGAGCGTCTCGGGCTACCGGATCACCTACGTCCGTCCCACCCAGCACGCCGCCTTCACCGATCAGGGCGAGGTCGCCAAGCTGTCATTTGGCGCCGTGCTGGACGTGTCCCGTAGCGGCCGCCACGTCACCACCCTCACGACCACCCGCGGCTTCTACCCCGCCACCGCCGATCCCACGGTGGGCCCGATCTCCGAGGCGTTCAACGGTCAGGCCGACAGCCAGGTCGGGCTGCAGGCGGGCCTGACGCGCGACATCTGGACGGTGGTCAACAACCCCAACCTGTTGCAGCCGCTGCAGTCCGAGATCAATCGCGGCGACACCGTCTTCACCAGGCTGATGACGAGCCTCACGCCCGCCCAGGCGCGCCAGTCAGCGATCCTCGACGGCATCCGCGTGGAGCGTGCCCGCGCCATCACCGGGCTGGCCAGCCGCTTCGCGACCCACCCGTGGCCGATCAGCTTCCTGCTGATCGTCTCGCCGCTGGTGACCTGGATCTGGCTCGGCGCGATCGTGATCGCGATCGGCGGGCTGATCGCGATGTGGCCGGGGCGGCGGATGCGGGCGGCGACACCCGCGGTACCCGCGGCCCTCCCGGCGCCCGCAGAACCGGTCGTCGCCGGATCGGCGCTGCCGGCCCGCGAGCTCGTGTAGCGCGGCGTGGATTTTCTGGTCGTCCTGGCGATCCTCACGGTCGTCGTGTTCGTGACCACGGCCCCGCTGCGCCGCGATCGTCAGCAATCCGGGCGTAGCGGCGAGCTCGCCGAGCTGGAGGCTGCGCGCGACTCCAAGTACCGGGAGATCCGCGACGCCGAGCTGGATCGCGCCACCGGCAAGCTCTCTGATGAGGACTTCGACGCCGTGCACGGGAGGCTGCGCTCCGAGGCGGTGCAGATCCTGGACGCGATCGAACGCACCGCGGCGGTGGACCCGCGCGGTGGTGTGGCAGACGAGTAGGAGCTACCATCGGTGGCCATGGGCACGATCCTCAGCGTCCTCCAGGTGTTCTTGTCGGTGGTGCTGATCTTCCTGATCCTCATGCACTCCGGCAAGGACGCCGGGCTCTCCGGCGCCTTTGGCGTTGGCACCGGGGCGGGCCCGTTCGGCGGCGGCTCGCTGGTGGAGCGCAACCTCAACCGGTGGACGATCGGCTTCGCCTTCGCCTTTGCGCTCAACACGATCGTGTTGATCAGGGTCTCCTGAGCGCCCGCACGCCGGGCCCAGGGCCCAAGCGCGCTGGGCTCAAGACGTCTGGTCGCTGAGCCCGTCGACGAGGCGAAGCAGGTCCAGCGGGCTGAACGGCTTGGTCAGGAACAGGTCGGCACCCGCCTCCTCGGCGCTGCGCTCCACGTTGTCGTCGTGGGCCGCGGTCAGCATCACGATCGTGGTCTGCGCCGTGGAGGGCATCTCCCGCAGGCGGCGGCAGGCGTCGATGCCATCCAGGCGCGGCAATGTCCACGTCGAGGAACACGAGCGCGGGCTGCTCCCGGCGCGCCACCTCCAGCGCCTGCAGGCCGTCGGCGGCCTCGTGGAGCTCGAGCTCGGTGACGCCCTCCAGTGTAGTGGCGATGAGCTTGCGGATGAAAGGGTCGTCGTCGACCACAAGAACCCCGCGCGTCACCGGGCTCACGTGATGGCGGCGGCGATCCGCCTGAGCGTTTTGTCGTCGATAGATTGAAGACCTCTACGACCTGAGGGTCGAAGTGCCGCCCCGACTCGGCGCGGATCATCCCCCGGGCCACCGGCAGCATAGAGGCGGAGCGGTAGGGGCGCCCCGTGGTGAGGGCATCGAGCACGTCTGCCACCGCGAAGACGCGCGCGGCCAGTGGGATCTCCTCGGCCAGGCCCACTGGGTAGCCGCGCCCGTCCCAGCGCTTCAAGCAGGAGCGGGTGCGCAGCCAGGAGCTGCAGCGCTCCCACATGGCCACGGTGCGAGCGCTGTCCAACGCGGTGGAGGCCCGTGACGCCTATACCGCCAAGCACGCGGAGCGGGTCACCGCCTACGGGCTGATGATCGCCCGGGCGGTGTCAGTGCCAGGTCTCCCGCAGATCGGCTCCTGGCCTGCTCGGAGCGTGTCCGCTCGCTGGTTTCCCGGACCATCACCTCCAGTCGCAGCCGCTCGCGCTCGGTGAATCGTCCGGAGCGTCGCCGTCCACCCCGCCTCTACCATGGCCCGGGTGAGCTTCCCAGCCGAGACGGCATCGCGCTGGGATATGTGATCGGCGTGCCCGCGCGATGAGGCGCCTGCGCGCGGGGACGGCGCTGCTCGGGTGCGCGACCGTCGTCGGGGCGTGTGCCGGGAGCGGCAGCGCGTCCTCGGGCAGTCCCCGGGCGGCGAGCGCGGCGGCAGCCTCCAGCGCCGGCGTCCACGCGGTCCCAAGCGCCGTCGCGGCCAGGCGCATCGCGGTCCCTGCCGGCGACTGGACGCGCTTTGACTACGATGCCGCCCGCAGTGGCGTGGGGCCGTCCGCCACCGGTATCACGGCGGGCGATCTCGGGCTGCTGGCGCGGCGCCGGGTGCACGTGGACGGGACCGTCGACTCCTCACCGATCGAGCTCCACGCGATCCCGGTCCGCGGCCGCCCCCACGATCTGATCATCCTCACCACCACCTACGGCCGCACGGTGGCCCTCGATGCCGGCACCGGCCGCCGGATGTGGGAATTCGTCCCTGGTGACATCGGCGCCTACCAGGGTTCGAGCCAGATCACCAACACCAGCCCGGCGGCCGACCCCGGCCGCCGCTACGTGTTCGCCGCCAGCCCCGACGGCCTGATCCGCAAGCTGAACGTGTCCACCGGCCGCCAGGTCCGCTCGGGGCACTGGCCGGTCCGCGCGACCTTCGACGCGACCCACGAGAAGCTCGCCTCCGCGCTCAACCTCAGCGGTCGTGAGCTGATCGTCACCACCGGTGGCTACTTCGGCGACGCTCCTCCGTACCAGGGCCACGTGCTCACGATCGATCGTGGCAGCGGGCGGATCCTGCACGTGTGGAACTCGCTGTGCGCCGAGCGCCACCGCCTGCTGGCTCCCAGGAGCTGCCCGGTGAGCGACGCGGCGATCTGGGCGCGCGCCGGAGCCGTGGTGGAGCCGGGCAGCGGCAGGCTGCTGGTGGCCACCGGGAACGCCGACAGCAGCACACCCCACCCCTTCAACGGTCGCCGCTTCTGGAGCGACAGCGTCCTGGAGCTCTCCGGCGACGCAGCCCGCCTCTTGCACAACTGGACCCCGCGTGATCAGGCCACGCTGAGCGCCAACGACACCGACATCGGCAGCACGGCGCCGGCGCTGCTGCCGGTGGTGGCCGGGCGCCGGCTGGCCGTGCAGGGCGGCAAGGACGGCAAGCTGCGCCTGCTCGACCTTTCCCGCCTGAACGGAACCGCGGGCGGCCCCGGCGCGCGCCTGGGCGGCGAGCTCCAGGACATCCCGACGCCGGGCGGCGGCGAGCTCTTCACCGCTCCTGCGGTGTGGCGCCAGGGCGGCCGCGTCCGCCTGTTCGCGGCCGACAGCGCCGGCACCGGGGAATACGTCCTTGTGGGCGGCGCCCGGCCGCGGCTGCGGCTGGCGGCCCAGAGCTCGGCGCCCGGAACCAGCCCGGTGGTGGCGGGCGGGCTGCTGTACGTGTTTGATCCCGACGGCGGGGTGCTCAGGGTCTATGACCCCGACAGCCTGCGCCGGCTCGCCTCCCTGCCCGCGGCCCGGGGCCACTGGAACAGTCCAATCGCCGTCGCGGGACGGGTGATCATCCCCGAGGGGGACGCCAACAACCACCTCGCCAGCGGCACCGTGGACATCTTCCACCTGCCCGGGCGCTGAGCCCTCGAGGGAACAGCGGGCTCTCCTGCTCGCTGCAACTTTCCCTGCACCGGACCGTCTAACCCGGGGATTTTGTCTCGGTCCTGGTAGCTTCGTCGCCCGGACCTCCTCCGCTCCCGCGGCTGTCGCCGGGCCGCCTGGGCCGGACGAGGCCCGCGCTCCGCATGCAGCTCAAATCCCCTCCCACCCTCAGCCTGGCGGCACTGGAGCGCCAGTATGGCCGCGGGCGCGAAGTGCTCTCCTCCGAGCTGGCGGCCGAGTACGAGACGCCGTCGCCGAGCATCGTCGGCGTGGTCGACGCCACGCTGAACCGCTTCTGCCTGACGCGGCCCTTCCCGGGACCAGCTGAGGCCGACCACATCCAGGAGCTCTAGCGCAGGGCGCGGGCCAGCAGGTTGCGCGTGATCGCCACCACCGGGCGCTCCG
>JAABUZ0100005005.1_pt1 | contig 17762 bp, 5 predicted proteins | sample 5562091 | NCBI WGS metagenome assembly JAABUZ01 (sample SAMN12813069, study PRJNA571459) | rock metagenome | isolation source: Antarctica rocks | place: Antarctica: Victoria Land, Linnaeus Terrace sud | collected 2015-12-21
TGTACGTTATTTGTGCGTTATTATTTTTAAACTATTTTTAGTAATTCAAATAATGCGAATTTTTTTAAAAATAGAAAATCTTGGCATTTTGACGTCATTTTCGATTGCTTGGCGAGTCGATCGAGTCGAGTTAAGAAATTGTTGACCCAAGTCGATTCCAAGTCGAGTCAAGAGATTGATATCGAGTATTTGGGTCGGGCTAGAATGTTGGTATCGAAACCTGACCCGACGATCAGTCTAATATATATCTTAATTAAAAATACAAAAATATATAATATTTAATAATATACTTTTTAAGAAAACTTTTGTTAATTAAATAGAATTACAATATTTATAATAAAAAACTACTTGCTATAATAGTTTTTCTAAAGTTATAAAGAATATATATAAAAGAATTATTAGAATTTACAATTTTTATTAACTATAAGAATCTTTTGCACTTTATTACTATTAAATAGCTTAACAAAAAACAAATATAATAATTAGAATAATTAGAATAATTAGAATAATATAAATTTATAATATAATATATTTTAGAGAAAAATAATAATAGAGCAAATGCACTTAAAAAAAGAAGTAATTATATAAAAATAAAAAAAATATTTAATTATAATATATTTAAGATTAACAAAAACAAATTATTATTGGCAAACAAATATAAGTTAAATATTATTTTACAAATATTCGAAGATAATACAAAGAAATTTTTAATAAAAAAAGAAAAACTTTAAATACTTATTAATAAAATCCACAAATATATAAAGAAATATTATAATAAATTATTATAAAAGTACTCGAAAATAATTAAATTTTTTTTACTTTTATATTAGTATTATTAGTTTCTATAAATAAAATAAGTTATTAAGATATATATCAAATAATATCTTAGTTATTAGCAAAACAAATATAATATATATGCAAATTATAATAATATTTAATATTAGAAACTATTTAAATTGTTATAAGATAAAATTATAATAAATTTTATTATTAAGTTATTTAAGTTAACAAATCTAGCAATTGAAGATAATTATAATTTAATACTAATTATAATTAATAAATTAATTAAATACTTATATATTATTATATACAAAGAAAAGTTTATAGCAAAACAATTAAAATATATTGTATTAAATTAACTTATATAATATTATAATATATTTAAAGAATTAATTAGTAATAGAGACAAGCTCTTTATATCTAACTAGATTGATCGTCGATTCAATATTCGATCTCAACTTTGAAATTAAATCAAATTATCAAAAAATTAAATAGAATCGAATCGCTTAAAGAAGCTAGCTTATTACTATAATAAGTTTAGCTTAATCGAAAAGTTACTATTTTAAGCAATTCGATTTTAAAAAAAAATCGAGAAATCGAATCTTAACGCTCCCACGTGATATTTTTAGTTTCTCGCGATTAGTCTACAAACAAATTAGAGTCTTAAACAATATTTATAATATTATATTAATAATACTTATAGCAATTAAATATTACTTTTATCTATAATATAACTAATATTTAATGCAAAGATTTTAAATATTATTAAGATAACTCTATTCTTTGTTAACTATAACAAGAAACTTAAATTTTTTTAAAAAAAAGCAAAAATATTTGTTAACTTAATTAGTTATTAAAAGAGTAACAACTCTTAAAAAGATATACAATAATATCTCTAAAATATAAAAAAGATTAATTAAATATTAAAACGAAAAACAAAAAACAGAATCTTAATTAAAGAAAAAAATAAAATATATTTTTTTAGAAAAAAATTTAAGATAAGAAAGTTAAGCAAGAAATTAAATTATATTAAAATCAAATTGTTTTCTATTAAAAAAACAAAAAAATTAGTTAATTACAAACTTAACTTATTTAAGAGTATTAAAATATTTCTAATATTTTATATTTTATTGTTAAAATTAACAAATTTAATTATTTTTTTATAAAATATATTTTATTTTTATTTACAAAAAAAAGAAGAATACAAGATCGAAAAAAAATTAAAGCTAAAAAATTAAAAGTTTCTTATTAAGTAAAAAGAATATTTTATATAAAAAAATATATAAGAATTATTTAAGAATCTTTAACAATACAAAAATTTAATAAAAAAGTTTTAGACAAAGAAATACTTTTTTAAAAATTAAAAAACAACTTATAAAATAAATTATTAATAAAAAAAGTAGCAATTACTTTTTAATTTAATTAAAAACTATTTAAATTCTTTAAGATATTTAATTTATTTAGACTTTGTATTTTGCGACAAATAGATTAATCGTTGGGCCAAACTATGATATCACCCCTTTGATTCGACCTGGCGCCAAGATTGGGTCGCGACGATTTTTTGAAATCGAATCGCTCAAATTAGTTTAGCGCGCTTCGCGCTAAACTACTTATAGTAATCGACTAAACTACTTTGAGCGATTCGATTCCTCGAATTTTTTTTGACTCGAGTCTTGGCATTTGCACGTGACATTTCTAGGTCAACGCGACCAGTCTAGCGACAAAGTATTTTGCTATTATATTTCTTTAAAAATTTCTTTTGTTTATGCAATCTCTTTATACGCATATATTGCTTATAAAGCTTTTAATAAGTTTTATTAGTACAAACAACTATTAATTGTATTTTTTTTCTAATATATTCTTTTATTGCTTTAAAAATTACTATTTAATATTAAAGAAATTATAACAATTGTATTTAATTGACAATCTTATATATTTAGTATAATAACTAAACTTCTTTTCTACTTTGTAAAGAAAGATGTAACAAATATAACAAAAATATTAAAGTATAATAATATTTGTTTAAATTGATCTTTAATAAAATTTGTATTGTTGTTTAAATTTTTTTAAATTATTAAATATAATAGTAAAAAGGACAAATTAGAATATTTTCGAAACAATTTTTTTAAAGAAGAGAGATAATATTATAAGTTGCATACTTAGTATTATTAATTACAATATATAGTTCTTTACAATATACAAAACGCAATTTGTTAAGAAAATATTATATAATTGAATTAATAAATTAATAAAATTAGAAATCTTAATTTACTAAGACTATTAATTTAGAAAATTAGTAAATCGAGAGAATTAAAAATATTAATTTAATAATTTAATTAATTTATTATATATATAATTATTAAATGCGACTCTCTTATAAATTGTGTTTAATTTATCTTAAATCTTAACTTATTGTTACAATTATTAAAGTTGCGAATTTTTATTATTAAGTAATTGCTTATATTGTCTAAAGACATCTACAAATCTCTTTAATAATATAATTCTCTTTAATATCTTTGTAAGAAGTATTAGCCTAACAATATACAACTATTGTTTCTACAATTGCTCTTGTTGTTATTTTAAGTTAATATTTTGTTAATAATTCTTAGCATTTATATATTAAATCGATAAAGTATAAAATATTCGAATTCGATTTAAATTAATTTTTTTTAAATATCTTTATTATATAATGCAATTTAATAAGAAGAAGATTTAATTGCTTATTAAATATTTTGCAATTAATATAATTAAGTAAAGCAATCGAATTGGATTACTTTTCGAACTTGTTTTCTATTTTCTATTTTACAAGCTATTGTATTCTTGTATTACAAGTTACGTACTTAGTATTACTAATTACAACGCATAGCTCTTTACAATATATAGAGCACAGTCTATCAAGAAAATATTATGTAACTAAATTAGCAAATTAGTAAAATTAGAGATCTTGATTTAGAAGATTATTATTTAGAAGATTAATAAATTAAGAAGATTAAAGATATTAATTTAGCAATTTAGCTAATTTATTATATATATAATTATTGAACGCAACTTTTTTTATAGATTGTGTTCAACTTATCTTAAGTTTTAACTTATTGTTATAACTACTAAGTTGCAATTTCTTGTTATTAAGTAATTGCTTGCATTGTCTAAAGACGTCTACAAATCTCTTTAATAGCATAATTCTCTCTAATATCTTCGTAGAAAGTATTAGTATAATATCTTGTTAATTATTTAAATTGTTAAATAGATTTAAATAATCTTTTTTTTATCTCTTTTGCGTTCTTAATAAATTTTTTAAATATCTCGAAAATCGATACAACAACATTTTACGCTAATATTCAATACTTATATATTTATGTATTAGAAGATACGTCAAAGTAATAAAACAAATAGAAAAGATAAGAGATAGAAGTATTATATAAAGTTTATCGATAGATTTTTTAAAGATTCTGCAAATTTGGTATAAAACAAAAATTCTATTATTCTAAATACAAAAAAACTTATAACATAATTTAACTAGTTATTATATATTCGAACAATTTAATTAAATTAGTATATAATTTTTGTAAAAACAAAATAAGCAATATTACAATATTGCAAAAGTCTAAATAACTAGATTTAAATTTATTAATCTTATATAATATTATCTTTTCTAAGTTATATAAATAAACAACAAATTTATTTTAATAAGTAAATATTTAAAGTTCGCGTTATTGTTAAAAACTTCTTCAATTTAATTTAGAATCTATAAATATTTAATATTTTAAAAATTTAAATAAAATTTGATTTACAATTAATTGAAAATCTCTATTTAATAATTGTTCTTTTTATTAATTGTTATATATATTTAAGAGATAATTAGATAGAATTTTGCTTTGCAATGCAATCTTCTAGTCTTGCAAAATATTTGCAAGTCGACAAGATTTTTAACAATTTCAAAAACTCTATATTATAAAATTACTAGATTTTTTTCTTGATATTTATATATACATCTAGCTTCAATTAAGTCGATTAGTATTAATTTTCAATAATTGTTGTTCTAAATTTTGTTGTTGTTATTTAATTATTAAAAAATTAAAAAGAATTTTTAAATTAAATTTTCAAAGATATTTTTTTAATCTTTTTCTTCTCTTTAATAATTTCTTACTATTATTGTATTAAATTCTCGTAATTATACAATTATATATATTTCTTTTATAAGTAAAACATTTCTGCTTTTTCGACAAAATATTATAATAGTATATAATATTGTTAATAAAACACTTGCTAATCTAAAAAAATTTAATAATTTCGAGAATTTTTTATAAATAATATTAACGCAAATACGATTAAATATTAATTTACTATGTTGTTTATTAAGAAATAAAATTTTAAATTATCGATAATATAAATATAATTTACAATTGTTCTTATTACAATTAATGCAATATATTTCTTTAATAATTATTTAATATTTTCGAAGAAAACAATATTTTATATAGAAGTTTAATAATTATATATTTTGTTGATGCTTTCTTTTTCAAATAAAGTTGGCAAAAATTAAAAAAAGAAAATTTGCTATAATACAAATTCTTTTTTTAAATATAGATATATTTTTTATATTTTTTTCGCAACAATATCTTCTTTTTGCAATAGAGATCTTTAATAATCGATCGAATAAACTCTCTTTTTAAATTTAATTTATTTTATTCTAATTAATTAATATATTTACAATCTAATTGCGAAAGTAAATTTAATAATTAATCTTTGTAATTATTAGAGAAGTATTTCGATATCGCTTGTTATATTTAGTAAATTATTGTATTGCAATATTTTTTTAAAAAATCTATTTTTTTTTAAGTTTATAAAAGATAGAAATTGATTAAGTTTAATAATACTTTATTTATATATTGTCGATGTAAGTAATCTTGTTATTGTATTTTCTATTAGATTCTTCTAAATATTTCTAATATATATTTTTTATTATATTAAGATTTTTTTTAAGTATATTTTTTATCTTTTTAAATAACAATTGTTGTTTCGATAAGTTTTTTATAAATTGCATTTAATCTTTAAAGTAGATTGGTCGCGCTAATCCAGAAATCTCACGTGCAAATGCCAAGACCTAGGTCAAAAAAAATTCGAGTAATCGAATCGCTCAAAGTAGTTTAGTCGATTACTATAAGTAGTTTAGCGCGAAGCGCGCTAAACTAATTTGAGTGATTCGATTTCAAAAAATTGTCGCGACCCGGTCTTGGCGTCGGGTCGAGCCAGAGGGGTGATATTATAATCTGGCCCAACGATTAGTCTACTTTAAAGTAATTGCTTAATATTTATTATAAAATATTTAAGTTAATATTGTTTGCAATATTTATATATATTTATTTAAATTTCTTGAAATTTTTTTTATTGCAAATAAACTTTTAAAAACTTTTTTGCAAGTCTTTTCTTTATAAATCTTACAAATTTTAATAATATTAATTGATAAACGAATTCTAATAATATAGATTTATCTTTAGATAAAATAAAAAATAAAGCAATTAATAAATACTTTTTGTCTATAAAAAATGCATTTAATTTAATTCTATTATTGTTTAAAACATTTCTTATTTCGAAATTATTATTAGAAGAAGAATTTGTTTCTATTATAAGCTTAAAAACTTCTAATATCTTTACATTATTTTCCAATTTAAGTTTTATTATATTCGAGCTATTATTATTTATAGACTAATCGCGAAAACCCGAATTTATTACGTAACTCGATTCTATAACGTTAAATTCGAATTCTTAACAATTAAGCGAAAGAATTCGTTCTAAGCAAGTTAATCAAGTAACTTAATTTATCAATTTTATCAATTTAGTTTTACGCTAAAAATTCGAATTAATCTAACTTTTGAAATCGAAACTCGATCTAACAATTAATCTAATTATTTAAATTATCTTAATTTTCAAAGTTTTTATTATTAAAAAATATAAATAAGTATTTCGATTTATCGATTATATATTGATTAAATTTGTCTCTTTTCTTTTTGTATTTTATATTGTTCTTAATATTTTTTCTTTTATAAAAAGTAGTGTAATCGTTAGGTCGAATCGAACACTTTTTTCTTAATTCGATCTATTCTCTTGAGTCTCGTAGAATTGGGTTAGGGTCAAGACGCGAACTCGATCTTAAGATTAGATTTCGTCGAGTTAATGTTAAGAACTTAAGCTAACTTTGTCGCGTTAGCATTCGTCTATCTTATTTTATCTTATCTATGCGCTAACTCGATTAAGCTAGCGAGGAGTTAGCGCTAATCGTATATAATTAGCGCGTCACGTGACGTTACGTAATTGAGCAAGTTGAATTGAACGCTCAACGCGCTTTATGCGCTCGATTCACTTGATTGAGCTAGAACTTTTGTTCGATTCTAGAGTTAAAATCGAGTGAGTCAACTCGTTTGAAATGAAACTTAACTCGTCGATTACGCTAATAAAAAGCTCTTTTAATTTTTTGTCTTTTAATAAACTACAAATATAAATATCTAGACTAATTGTTAATTCGATTTTCGATTTCAACTTTTGAAATCGACTTGAATCGACAATTCAACTTTAGAAATTAAATCGAAAATTGATTTAATTTTAATTATTTTGAAATTGACTCAAATTAAATTAAGTCGATTTTTGATTTCAAAATTTAAAATTAAATCGAATTATCAAGAAATCGAAAATTACATTATTATATCAAGAATTACTATTTTTAGACTTATATTATTATAACTTTGAAATTTTGACTAAAGTATAGTTTAATATACTTCGAGATTACAATTAGACTTGTTTATATTATTATATAATAATCTACTCGAATTAATTGTTGCTTGCATTACTATTTTGTATCATTTTTCTATTTTAAAGAGATTCTTTTAATATTTTCGAATTTATAACTATACTTTATTCTATAATAATTTGTCTAATTTAATTGTTACTTACATTGTTATTTTGCATTACTTTTTTATTTCGAAGAGATTCTCTATACATTTTTAAAGATATTTTTTTATTATTTTTGTTTGCAATATATTTAATTTTTTAAAAGCTTTAAATCAATTACTATTTTCAATTAAAGATAATTTTCGCAAATCTATTTTGCGCAATTCGTTATTTAGTAATTTATGTTCTAATTAATTCTCAAGTCAATTTAATTAAAATTTTCTCAATTTTACTTTCGACAATAAAAAAAGAATTCTTTACGAAGCATTAAACAAAATTAAAGACAATTTTTTGTTACTTATATTAAGAGAGAAAAATAAATATGTCGAATAAAGTTCAAATACTAATATTTAATTTTAAGAATAATAATTACAAATTGCGATTAACAAGAGTATTTTGAACAAAACTTAATTAAGACTTGTTAATTTATATTAAGCAAAAAAGATTAATATAGAAGCACAATCTAAATTTCAAAATAAATTTGTTTAAGTAACTTCGATTGTAGAGAGTTTTTCTAAGATTATTTGCAAAAGTTGTTATAAACTTTTGAATTATTTTATTATTTACAATTATTTAAACACAACAAATATAAAAAAACATCTTCAATCTACTTTTTACTTAAAACGAAAAAGATCTAAATTGCAAATTACAATCAATTTAGTCTTTAATTGCGTAAATTACAATTAATAATGCAAATAAATAATGCAAAACTAATATATTATTAGAAGAAAAATTATATCGATCTATTGTTTTTCTTTGTTTAAGATAATTGAGAAAATTAACTATGTAAGACTTTTGTTAATTTAAATTTACTCTTTCGAATTATTGATAATTTTTACTTTTGAAAGCTATTAAAAATGCTTCGATTAAAGCTAGTACTTCTAGATTGCACAAAATTATTAAAAATAAATTTTTCGAATTTCGATCAAATTTGTAAAAAAATTAAGATAGATTTTAAAGATGCTTAGTGTATCTTTATTGCTTTAAATATATAATCTAGTTCTTAAAAAGTTGTTTATTTAGAAGTGTTAATATTTTGAGTTGACATTGCATTTTAATTTCGCAAATATTTTATTAAATTTACTTCTCTTAATATTAAGCATATAAATTGTTAATTAATGTTAAAGATTATAAAGATCTTGAAGTTTTTTAAGATTAAAGACAAATTTCTTGATATTATTACTAATAATGCGAGCAATAATAGCACTCTAAAAGATAAACTCGAAAAAGCTCTAAATTGAAAAGAATTTTAATAAAACAAAGAACAAAACTTTATTTCTTATTTAACTTATATTATTAATTTAATAACTTAAGATTTTATTGCGATTTTAAAATTAAAGCAATAATTAACAATATTGTTATACAATTGAAAAATACACAAATTTAAGATACTGCAAAAAGTACAAACTTATCTATTGTAATTAAAAGGTTTTTTTTTCTTAATAATGCAAAGAGATAATGTATTTGCTAAATTTTTTCTAGATTTGCGCTCTTATAATTGTAATTGATAACTTAACTTAACGTTTGCTTTGCTTTAAAGTCTTTTAAAAATAAATCGAAAAAAAATTACAAAAACTAGTACAAAATATTTGTATTTATTAAAACTCTATTTATTTAATGCTTTGTTATATATATTAATTACGCAATTTTATTAATCTTTAAATAAAGAAATATTCTTAAAATTAAAAAATATAGCAAATTAAACTAGACAAAAACAAGTAACAATTAATTTTACTTGTTAACAGTATATTGATTTTTTTATACAAATATAGTCTTATAATTTTACGAACAACTAATATAAGCATTTATTTAAAATTTTGAGTATTTGATGCAATATTTAATTATTTCGAACATCTAGAGAAAACAATTGAAATTAATATTTGTTCTTTGACAAAAATTGTAACAAAAGCTTGCAAAATATTATTCGAAAACAAAAGAACTTAATAGCACATTACATAATCTTGTTAATATTTTAAATTCTATATAGAAATTAAGTTTTTATAAGATATAAAATAAGAAAAATAATAATAATACTATTAATTATAAAACAAAATACAAGATTAAATTTAAAATCTATTTTCGATATTATTATAATTTAATTGCTAGTTTAAGAGCAAAAGCACAAAGAACAAATATTAATAAAAAGATAATACAATATAATAATATATATAATCTTTTGCTAATACTTTTGTAGTTTATTGCAACTATTGCAAGATTCTTATTTCAATAATTTTAATATTTTTGTTTTACTTAAAATAAAGACAATTAATATCTTCGAACTAATATTATAAAGAATAAATATTTAATTTAAGAATATTAAAGAAATAATGTTTCGAACTTTCTTAAGCTAACGCATATAACTTGAGATAGACTTTTATGCTTAATATTATCGATAAATATTAAACAAATTTTTTATCTTATTTGAAGAATATATTAATAAAATCGATCTTAAATAAGTTTGTAAATAATCGAACAAATTATAATAATTAAGTACTATAATCGTACTATAGATTTAGACTTAAAGAAAACTATTGTTAAATTATAAAATATATATCGCAAAAAAAAGAATAATAATCAAACAATAAATAGAAAAAAGAATTTTTTTCGAATAAAGTTCGAAATTGTTTTAAATTAAAATCATTAATAAATGTGTTATATTATTGAAGATATTGCATTTAAAATTACAATATAAATAAACAAGTTTTATTAATAATAATGCAAAAAGATAATGCATTTAATAACTTTAATTGCTAGAATTTTTTTATTAATAATTAAATTTCGAAGATTTGACTTACAACTAGCACAAAGAACATATTATGATTGTTCGAGAAAAAAATATAGAATTACTTTAGAATTTTTATTATTAGAAAAGATTGATTTGTTTTATTAAACGCTTAATAAATTGATAATTCTTAAGCTAAATTGTTATGTATCTAACGTAAATTGTCGCAAAATTCGAATCTATATAGAGTAAAATATTAATTAAATTTTGTAATTACAATAATAATATAACAAGATAATATACTTACTAAAAAAGAAAACGCATATAAATGCTTTTACAACTTCTTAAAATATATATAAAATCAAATTCTAAATACGATATTTGTTCTCTTTACAATTGTAATTTTGAATCTTGTTATATAATATTTCGCAAATTAGATGTTAAAATAAGTGTTTAAAAATAAGAAAGTCGATCGATTTTTTATATTTTTTAATCTTTTGAAGTGCGACAATTTTAGACTTTTATTTTCGTTTTCTCTATCGCAAAACATTAGTATACTAGTTGAAAATATATTATTTATTTGTATTATTTTGTTTACGTTAATATTACAAATACTTTTTTTTAATACTTTTGTCTTCGATACTTTTGTTTTTACTATTGTTTATTTTGTCTTATTTAGATTAATTACGAGAAATTATTTTATTGCGAGAGAGCTTCGAAGCGAACTTTCGAATTAGCAAATTGAGCTTGCCAATTATAAACAAGATGTATTATATTATTTGCATACATTATTTATTTGCTTTGTGCAAGTTATCGAAGATAATAATATTAATTAAAATAAATTGATATGTACATAAGAAGTTATAGAGAAAAGCGAGATAATTTTTAGAACTTTTATCGATAGAGACGCGTTAAATATCGCGCTAAAAATCGCATAAAAACAAAAGCTTAAATTAATAATTAACAACAAAATTACATAAAATAAACAATAAAGAAATTAATATAAATAAACTTGTATTATTTATCGATAAAATCAAATAAATATTAATATAAAGAAATAATAATTATATTAAGTAAAAAGTTTAAAGTAAATAAAAGTAGAACTAAGAAATAATTCTAACTCTAACGCATATGATTCTTGCTTTAATTTGTAAAATTATCTCTCGATATTCTATTTATAATCTTATTAATCTTTGAAACTCTTCTATATTCTAAATCTTATAATTCTTTATTGAATATTAAGATATACTTATAATTTAATATACAATTGTATTATCTATATGCATTACTAGTAAACTAAGCTAAGAAATTGTACAAACAATAAAATTATTATTAATTAATTTAAAAAGCATTGCAAGTTGCAATTGTACGCAAAAATAAAATAATAATAAAAAGAAGTTATATTAAAAATAAAGTAACAATTGCAAGATTATCTCGATTTGTGTTAAAAAGTTGCGTAAAACGTCTATTTAAATAATAGTTTCTTAGTTGAATTGTAAAGTTATAAAGAATAATATTAGAAATAAGATTAACAAGCATCGAATTAATTAAGATATTTATAATAATGCATTTAAATAATGCAATAAAATATATAATACTAATAGCTTAATAGCACAATGCTTTGAAAATCAACTTAGACGAAAAACAAAAAAGAAATTTGCGATTAAAAAAATAAAGCAACTTAGAGTTACTTAAAAAGCGCAAACAATACGTAAGAATACAAATATAATAATAACGTCTTTCTCTTAAAATATATGCATTATTTAAATGTATTATTTGTTTTCTATACTTAAGTTAATTAATATTGCAATTAAGTATTGACGATAAATTTAATATTAATAGAAGCTTTTCGACATTTATAAAATTAATTGTAAAAATTATTTAACAACGAGTTATTTACTATAATAATTTAAATAACTTGAAGAGAACTAATAACGTTAATTCTTTTAATTTGTATAGCAACTTTGTTAAGAAATTCGCATTATCATTATCAAAAAATGCGAAAAAGAGAAAAATTTCTAATTCTATTAATGTCAAGATAGAGAATTCTAACAATATTGTTAAAAAGAATAATAATAATTAAGAAATTTAATATACAATTTAAGAAAATGCTAAAATGTTAAGTTATAACTACTATAAAGTTACTAATATTAATAATAATAGCAAAAAAAAGAATGCAAACAATAAATATTAAGATTGCAATAACAAAAATAATAACAAAATCGAAAGCAACTTAAATTAAATTATTTAAAATAATAGTACAACAAACAAGATTATTGAAATTATGAACTAATAACATTATATACTTAGTTTAGAGAGCTTACTATTATAAATTAATATTATAATGCATTATTATATTGCATTATTATATTGCATTAATATATTACTTTATTAAGTTTAAAATGTACAACTAAGATTTTAAACAAATTAGTTATAATTTATAATAAAACTAATGTCTTAACAATTCGAATCAATTTTTCGAATAATATATTTAATTTTTTGAGAATTATACTATTGCTTTAGAGTTATTAGTTCTCTATATATTTTTAAATAAAATATGCTCAAATATCAAAGTTTTAATAGCTTAATAATAGAGTGTTTCAATTTTTAATAACAATAACACAACATTTATAATAACTTTATCAAGAGCATTATTGTGCTCTTATTAATTTTATTGTAGATATTGTGTTATTGTTATTGCAAGTTAAAAGATCAAAATTTTAAATTCTTCTTAAAATATATATATATATTTTTTTTTACAATCTTTAACAAGATTATATAAAACGAGATTGTCGAACTCTTTAGCTAAAAAAGTTAAGTTAATAATTTGACTTTAACTATTTAGATAACTCGAATGCATTATTATAATGCATTACTAAATAATCTTATATCGAAAAATTATAAAATAAAACATAATTTTCTATTATTTATTTTAGAATTTCTTTATACTAATATTAAGTCTTGACAATTTAATTCGATTTTCCGATTCGATTTTCGATTTCAAGTTTAAAATTAAATCAAATTGTCGATTTCAACTTTAAGAATTAAATTTTCAAAACTTTCGATTTGATTCGAATTGAATCGAACTCGATTTCCTAAATCGACGCAATTAGTCTATAAATATTTATCTATTAATAACTTGTATCTAGTTGTTGTTTTGTATTGTATAATTTAATTTGTATAAAATTTTAATATCTACTTTTCTTTTAATTATTAAATTTTTTATTTGTTTACTAATATTGATATATTTACAATTTATTGCTTTCTCGAATTTCTTTTTAATCTTGTTTTAGAATTGATGTATAATCTTAATATTATATTTTGTAAATCTAACTATATATATATTAATAGAAATAATATTGTTTTTTTTGTAAAATATATATTATAATTGAACTTTTAATTTAATTATTAATCTTTTTTTTACTTTCAAAAGATAATAGAAGTTGTTAACAAAGAAGCAATAATTTTTTTAGAAATATAATATTAATTAATAATTTTTTAAGCATTAAAATCGAGATTAATATTGCTCTTTGTATTTATTTTTTCTTTTTGCAATTTATATATATTTGTTGTTTTTTGCATTTTATTGATGTATTTCTTCTTTTTCGTAAACAATCTTTGAAATAACTCTAATGTGAATTGCGTTATCTTCTTTTATTTTCGAGATAATTATTATATATTTTTCGAAGATTGCAAGAATTGCAATATTACATTAATACTTTCGCAAAAGATATTAGTAAAAACTATACTATTAAAGAGATTTGTAAACATCTTTAGATAATATAAGCAATTACTTAATAACAAGAGAGTACAACTTAATAATTGTAACAATAAGTTAAGACTTAAGATAAATTAAATATAATTTATAAAAGAGTCGCGTTTAATAATTATATATATAATAAATTAGCTAGATCGCTAAATTAGTATCTTTAATTTTCTCGATTTATTAATTCTCTAAATTAGAGTAATCTTCGGGTCGGATTTTTGGTCAAAATTCGAGCTCAATCTAATTCTTATTTAATTAATAGCGTCGTTAGTACTAGTTTAAATCGGGTAATTCTTTTTTTGTATCAAGACTTCTACTATAATCTACAAGAGAAAAAATTAACTACTCGATTTGAACTAGTGTTGATAGCGCTAAATAAATATTTAGTTTTTCGACTTTTTCTATTTTTAGTAATTGGGCTTGTTCGAGGGTTACTCTACTCTAAATTAATAGTCTTAGTAAATTAAGATTTTTAATTCTATTAATTTAATAATTTAATTATATAATATTGGTTAGCGAGAGAACTATCTGTACGTAATGCTAACTACGAACCTATTAATATTGCAATATTCGACAAAGTCAAATATTCTTAGCATCGACAAACAAGACGTTCGCAAACGCTTAATGCAATTATTACAACAAATCGATCGATCAAATTGCGAAGACAACAACAACATCAATTATTACTATTATTATTATCTCGAATCTTTTACGTATAGTAAGATACGTATAATCGAGAACACGCAAAATTATCTATAATTATTATTATTTATTTCTTGTACGCGTCAATTGTTGTTACAATAATTGTTATATTACGACTACGAAAAATGTGTTTTAAAATATCGCAAGAAAGTCTCGAAACGCTATACGTATAAATTTAGAAAAGCTAGAAAAGAATTATACACACGTATATTACATAGATAGAAGGTCGAAAGATTTCTATCGCATATAAATTGATTGCGTTAAGATTATATATTTTGATTAATTGTAATTGTCTTTTGTCTTAACTATATATACGCTTAATTGCGCATTCGAAGCTAAACAATAAAAGATATTGTTTACTTTAATAGACAACAACAAAAATATTTAATTTTGTTAAAAGCAATATTTTTGTTACGTTTCGAACTAAAAGTTTTTTGTATATAAGTATACAAAAAAGAGTTAACATTAAATTTAAGTATTAAGATTATATAAACACAAATACGAGTACTATGTATCAAGAAACGATCTTTATATAATCGCAATTTACAAAGAAAACTTATACGTAAGTTCTTAAAGCTCTTGTTTTTGATATACACAAATTTAAGAATTTGAGATTTTCGAATAATATACGAGATTTTCTTTTGTAAATTATAAATCAACACAATCTTTACAAATTTTATAAAGAATTTCTTTGTATTATAGATATTATAATAGTAATATAAAATATTGAAGCAACGTAACTTGAATTTGAAAATCTGATCGCGCAATACATATAAAACTTATATAGACTTTCAAGAGTATTAAATCGAGTATAAATTATAAAAAAAAAAGATTATATAATATTTTTTTGATAAATTGTGCTTTGCAAATTGTAAAAAGTTATACATTATAATTAATAGTACTAAGTACGCAACTTGTAATACTATCTTTTTTTTTCAAGATTTTTGTTTTAAAAATATCTTGATTTGTTCTTTTTATTTATAATATTTAATAATTCAAAAAAGTTTAAACAACAATACAGATTTTATCGAAAATTGCTTCGAACAAACGTTATAATATCTTAATATTTTTGTTATATTTGTTGTAATTTTCTTTGCAAAATTAAAAAGAAATTTAGTTATTATATTAAGTATGTAAGATTGTCGTTTAAATACAACTATTGTAATCTCTTTAATATTAAATAAAAATTCTTAAAACAACAAAAAAATATATTTAAAAAAAAATTGTTTGTATTAATAAACTTTATTAAGAACTTTGTAAACAATATATATATATAAAGAGATTACACAAATAAAAGAAATTTCTAAAGAAATATAATTGCAAATTACTTTGTCGCAAAATATAAAATTTAAATAAATTAAATATTTTAAAGAACTTAAATAATTTTGAATTAAATTAGAAAATAATTGTTGTTTTCTTTACTAATAATTTGTTTTATAATTTGTTTTTTAATTTTTAGAAAAATATTTCTTTGCTTAAAACTCTTTTATTAAATTCTTATATTGTCGAAGATTCTTAAATAATTTCTATATATTTTTTAATATAAAGTATTCTTTTTACTTAATAAGAAACTTTTAATAAACTTGTTTTAATATTTTTTCAATTTTGTACTTTTCTTCTTTTTGTAAATAAAAATATAATATATTTTATAAAAATATAATTAAATTTGTTAACTTTAACAATAAAATATTAAATATTAAAAATATTTTAACTTTTTTAAGTAAATCGAATTTGTAATTAATTGATTTCTTAATTTTCTTAATAAAAAACAATTTAATTTTAATATTATCTAATTTTTTGCTTAACTTTCTTGTCTTAAATTTTTTTATGAAAAAAATATATTTTATTTCTTTTCTTTAATTAAGATATTGTTTTTTGTTTTTTGTTTTAATACTTAATCGATCTTTCTTGTATTTTAAAGATATTGTTATATTATTTTTTAAAAAATTGCTATTCTTTCGATAACTAATTAAGTTAATAAATACTTTTGCTTTTTCTTAAAGAGATTAAGTTTTTTATTATAATTAACAAAGAATAAAGTTATTTTAATAATATTCGAAATCTTTGCATTAAGTACTAATTGTATTATAGATAAAAATAACATTTAAATAATATAAGTATTAAAACAAATTACTACTATTTGAAAAGTTTGCAAAAATCGATATTATACTATTTTATTATACGAGAAGAAACGAGAGAGAAGATCTTATTAACAATAACGCTCACAATTTATCTTAACTATTAGAGTCAAATAAATGTAATCGACGAGATGTTAACAAGTAATTAAGACATACTTAGTGTGTCTTAACGCGAATTAATACAAATTGCGACAAACATAAAAACAAAAGTAATAAATATCAACAAACTCTATAAATCTAAGAAGAGAAATGCGTTCAAAACAATCTCGATAACAACATTAATAAAATAATGTTTTTTAATCAAGAAATTGACGCGACGTCTTAGCGAAACTCTTGCGAAGAACAAGCAAATTAATTTAATCTTAATATTAAAAAAACTAAAAAAAACAATTAATCGAATAAAAAGAGTCGAAAAGATAGAAAAAGACATGCAATCAACAAATACATAAGCGACAATAACAAAAAACTTATTATTGACAAAGCAAATAAATAATTGAAGAAGCGTCGAATAAACACTTTTAATGCGACAATTAACTAGTAGTGTGATCGTTGAATCGAGTCGAACACTTTTTTCTCAACCCAACCCACCCTCTTGGGCCCCGTAGGGTTGGGCCAGGGTTAAGGCGCGAACCCGACCCTAGGGTCGGGTTTCGTCGGGCCAATGCCAAGAACCCAAGCTAACTTCGTCGCGTTAGCATTCGCTTATCTT
>JAABUZ0100005006.1_pt1 | contig 17760 bp, 19 predicted proteins | sample 5562091 | NCBI WGS metagenome assembly JAABUZ01 (sample SAMN12813069, study PRJNA571459) | rock metagenome | isolation source: Antarctica rocks | place: Antarctica: Victoria Land, Linnaeus Terrace sud | collected 2015-12-21
GCACCGTGCAAGGAACGCCGAGACGTACAAACTCAAATGTAAGCATAGGGTGAACGCTCCATCAGCCTTGTGACACCCCGTTTTTAGCGAAAAGCGCGGAAGCCTCGGCCATTTATGGACGAGATGGGACAAAGTCCTAAAGACAAAGTCCTAAAGATAGCGCATTGCCATTCTTATGGCAATTTCCTTCTTATGGCAATTTCCTTGGCACTGCGTTTGGAGGCTTGTCTCATGGGGTACAACAGAGGTAATCACTGGGCATGAGACAAGCAAGCGTTCCGCCGGTTGAGAGGGTAACAATCGTTAATCCCGCCCTCTCGTAAAACGCTGAGGGTTGCTCCGTAACTCTATGCTGTAGGGCGGTACAGCACAGGGGAAGACCCTGGGAAGCCAGACCATTTATGGAATTATTTTATGGGCTGGAGCCGTCACCTGTTCTCCCACTCCCGGATGTCCACCAGATGCCCTTCAATCGCCGCCGCCGCCGCCATCTGGGGGCTGACGAGGTGCGTCCGCCCGCCCTTGCCCTGGCGGCCCTCGAAGTTGCGGTTGGAGGTGGAGGCGCAGCGCTCGCCGGGCTGCAAGATGTCCGGGTTCATGCCCAGGCACATGGAACAGCCGGCCTCGCGCCAGTCGAAGCCGGCGTCCTTGAAGATTCGGTCCAGGCCCTCCGCCTCGGCCTGCATCTTCACCGGCGCGGAGCCGGGGACGACCAGGGCGCGCAGGCCCGCGCGGACTTTGTGCCCTTTCAGAATGGACGCGGCGGCGCGCAGGTCCTCGATGCGGCCATTGGTGCAGGAGCCGATGAAGACCGTATCGAGTTCGATTGCGCGAATCGGGGCGCCCGCCTCCAGGCCCATGTACTCTAAGGCGCGCTCGGCGGCGCGGCGGTCGGCGGGGTCGGCATAGTCGTTGGGGGAGGGAACGGTCGCCGTGATGGGGACGACCATGCCGGGGCTGGTGCCCCACGAGACGTGCGGGGCGATCTCGGCGGCGTCCAGTTCCACCAGAGTGTCATAGGCCGCGCCTTCGTCGGTCGGCAGCGCGCGCCAGGCGGCGACGGCCTGCTCCCACGCCTCGCCCGCCGGGGCGAAGGGCTTGCCCTGGATGTAGGCGAGCGTCTTTTCGTCCGGGGCGATCATGCCCGCCCGCGCGCCTGCCTCGATGCTCATGTTGCAGACCGTCATGCGGCCTTCCATCGAGAGCGCCCGGATGGCCTCGCCCGTGTATTCGACGACATAGCCCGTCGCGCCGTCCGTGCCGATCTTGCCGATGATGGCAAGGATGATGTCTTTGGCGGTCACGCCGCGCCCGAGCTGACCGCTCACGCGGATTTCCATCGTCTTGGGCCGGGACTGCGGCAGGCACTGGGTCGCCAGGATGTGCTCCACCTCGCTGGTCCCGATGCCGAAGGCCAGCGCGCCGAATGCCCCATGCGTGCTGGTGTGGCTGTCGCCGCAGCAGATGGTCATGCCCGGCTGGGTCAGGCCAAGCTCCGGGCCGATGACGTGGACGATGCCCTGCCGCTTGGAGTGAATGTCATAGAGCGTGACGCCGAATTCGCGGCAGTTGTTGGACAGCGCCTCCATCTGCTTCTTGGAGATTTGGTCCACAATCGGCAGCGACCGGTCTGTCGTGGGCACGTTGTGATCCATCGTCGCGACCGTCAGATCAGGCCGTCGGACTTTGCGCCCGGTCAGCCGCAGGCCCTCGAACGCCTGCGGCGAGGTCACTTCATGGACAAGGTGCAGGTCCACGTACAGCAGCGCGGGCTGGCCCGCTTCTTCGCGGACGACGTGCGCGTCCCAGATCTTCTCGAACATCGTTTTCGGCATGGTTATGTGAATCCTTGTGTCAGCGGTAGAATCTCGTGCCTCTATTATACCTTCACGGCCTTCAGCGCGACGCGCTGCCAGGTGAAGACGGTTTCGCCGTCCAGCGGCGTCACGATCTGAAAGGCCGCCCTTGCGCTTTCCGGCGCTTCGGCGAAGCGGCGGCGGACTTCGGCGGCCTGCTCCGGCGTGCAGCCGGCCTTGACGATCCAGTCGGACAGGGGGATGGTGATGCCGCCCCCGCCGCTGCCGCACTCCGTCACCGTCAGCCCCGCCGCCTCGGTCATCGCCTGCCACTCGCCCGGCGTGTAGTTGCGGACGTGCGACGGGTCGCGCACGGCTTCCACTTCGTTTTGCCAGTCGGCGGCTTCGGGCGCGTCGTCGGGAACGGTCGTGTCTACGAGTGCCAGGCGACCGCCCGGCTTCAGGACGCGGGCCGCTTCCGCCAGGAACTTCCGGATGTCCAGGAAGTGATGCGGCGCGATCCGGCAGGTCACGATGTCGAACATCGCCGGGAACGGCAGCGCCTCCGCCGCGCCTTCCTGGAAAACGGCGTTCGCGATGCGTCGCTCCCCCGCCTGCCTGCGCGCCCCTTCCAGCATCCCCGAAGACACGTCTAAGCCGATGACCGTCTCGACGTGCGGGGCGAAGGCCAGTGCCGTGAATCCCGTGCCGGTCGCCACGTCCAGCACAAAATCGGTGGGGCGCGGGGCGGCGCTGCCGAGTAGCCAGGTCAGCGTCTCTTCACTCCAGGTGTTCCACTGCGTATCATAGTGCGGCGCCTGGCGGTCGAACTGCTCCTTTGCCGAGCGTGCTGGTGATGCGGTCGTTCCCTCGCTCATGTCTGCCTCCTCACTGGTCGTCCTGCTGCTATTATGCGCTATAATCTGTCATGTGTCCAATATATCTTTGTCCCATAATTGAGAGGCTGTGACTATGGAACTGCGGCATCTGCGCTATTTCGTGACCGTCGCCGAAGAACTCCACTTTGGCCGCGCCGCCGCGCGGCTGTTCATCGCCCAGCCTCCCCTGAGTCAGCAGATTCAGCAATTGGAGCGCGAGCTAGGGGTGACGCTGCTGCTGCGGACCAGCCGCCGGGTGCAGCTTACCCCCGCCGGTGAAGTCTTTCTGGCAGGCGCGCGGCAGACGCTGGCCGGTCTCGACGCCGCCGTTCAGGCGGCGAAGCGGGCGGCGCGCGGTGAAACGGGCTGGCTCGGCATCGGCTTCGCCGCGTCCGCCACCTATGACCTGCTGCCGGCCACCCTGCACGACTTCCGGGCGCAGTTTCCCGATGTGGAACTGTCGCTGATGGAGCTCAACGCCGCCGAGCAGGCCCAGGCGCTGCGGGACAGGAGCATCCATGTCGGCTTCGCCCGGCCCCATGTCGAGGAGGCGGATGTGACTGTCGAGGCCGTCCTGCGCGAGCCGTTCCTCGTTGCTCTCCCGGAAGCGCACCCACTGGCGGCGCAGCCGTCGTTGTCCCTGCCGATGCTGGCCGGAGAGCCGTTCGTCTCGTTCCCCGAACGGCCGCTGCCCTCTTACGCCCAGGTCGTGCGCGCCGTCTGCGAGGGGGCCGGGTTTACCCCCCGCGTCGTCCAGGAGGTGCGCGAAATGCAGACGGCCCTCAGCCTGATCGCGGCGGGGCTGGGGATCGCCCTGCTGCCCGCCAGCGTCCAGCACCTGCATCGCGACGGCGTCGTGTACCGCCCCCTGCCGGAACCCGCGCCTCGGACGGAACTGGCGATTGTCTCCCGCAAAGAGGACGCTTCGCCCGCCCTGCGAAACTTCCTCCGCATCGTGCGGGAGCAGGTGGGGCGGCGCGACAGCGATTGACACGCGCCCCTGCCTATGCCATACTCAATCAGGTCTATCAATCAGGGAGGGGCTTAAACATGGCACATCCACTCTACAGCACGGAAGAGATCATTCGGCGCGGCAAAGCGCTGTACGAGCAGCAGCTACGCCCGCAGGTGGAGGCGGGCAACACCGGCAAGGTGCTGGTCATCAACGTCGAGACGGGAGAGTACGAGATTGACGCAGATCACCTCGCTGCCTCCGACCGAGCGGCGGCTAAGTTCCCCGGCGCTCCGCTTTACGCCATGCGGATCGGCTCGCCCGCTCTGGGGCGTCTGGGGGCGCGCTCGTCACGGAGAGCGGCATGATTATCGGACAGATCAACTTGAGGATGTGGACAAGACAGGGCCATCGCCATCGTGTGGTGATGGCTTTTTCGCTGTCAGGGGCGGGAACTTCCCATGGCAGGGCAATCGCCTATAAAGGGCAACCACGGGGAGGGAGGAGGGCAACCACGGGGGGGTGCCCCTACGCGCCCCGTCATGGGTAGGGGCAGGCCCCCGTGCCTGCCCTCTGTCCCCCGTGCCTGCCCTCTGTCCTCCGTGCCTGCCCTGCCTTGACGGCTATATGCAATTGCCCTGCTTTCCATGGCTCAATTATAGCCGATTCCAGGCAAACGGTGTATAATAACGGTGGAGGCAGACTCATGACGACACTGAATATCTCTTTGCCGGACGTACTGCGTGATTTTGTGGAAGAGCGCGTCAAAAGGGGCGATTACGATACTGCCAGCGACTACTTCCGCAATCTGGTTCACGAAGACCAGCGGCGCAAAGCGCAGCAGACGCTGGACGCGCTGCTCCAAGAGGGCCTGGGCAGCGGCCCCGCAACGCCGATGACCCCGCAGGATTGGGACGAAATCCGCCGTGAAGTCCAGCGGCGGACGGCGACGCCGCAGCCATGAGCGAAGTCACCAAACAGCCTCAAGCCAGCCGCGACCTGATCGAGATCGCCACCTACCTGTACACCGTCAACCCGCTCTCGGATGCCTCCGAGCGTTTTCTCTCGGCGACGGAACGGGCCTTCACGCAACTGGCCCAGATGCCGGGTATGGGAGTGACTTATGCTTCTCCCTTCGGTGTCGCGGCGGGCCTGCGGCGCTGGCCGGTTCCTGATTTCCGCAACTATCTGATCTTCTACCGCCCCACCGAGACGGGTGTGAACATTGTCCGCGTCCTACACGGGTCCCGCGACATCGCCGCCGCTCTTCAGGAGGAAGACGATGGCCTCGTTTGAAGGAGCGAACTGAACATGATGACCATTGCCCTGCCATCGGAATTGGAAGAATTGGTCAACGCCAAAATCCAGAGCGGACAATACCATTCCGCCAGTGAAGTCATTTGGGAAGGGCTGCGATTGCTGGAAGAGAAAGACGCCCTCCGGCAGATCAAGCTGGAACGGCTCCGCAAAGACATCGCCATAGGAATTGATCAGGCCGACCGGGGCGACCTTGCCCCCCTGGACATAGAAGACATCATCGCGCGTGGAGAAATGCGCTTGGCGAAGGCTAACCCGGCATGATAGGATCAGCAAAATGCAGCGTCACGAGTATATTCTGCCGCCATTAGACTTGCTCAACGAGTCGCCTCATAAGGCGGTGCGTCAGGCAATTCCCGCAAGGCAAACATTGGCGTTGCACGAATGTCTGGCCACCAACGAGTTTATGGGCGCACCGTCCAAACTCACTTTCGCGCTTGGTAAACAAGAAAACAACTTCTACCTCTACTGTGATTTATCCCGCACACCGCATCTTCTCATTGGCGGTAGTACAAACAGTGGCAAAAGCGTATTTTTGCATTCGCTAATTACCAGCATCCTGTACCGCGCGACCCCGCGCGAAGTCAAGTTCGTGATGATTGACCCCAAGCGCGTCGAATTGTCCCTGTATGACGGCATCCCGCACCTGCTCGCCCCGGTCATCAAGGACGTCAAGCAGGCGGCGGGCATCTTCCGCTCCGTCCTCAAAGAGATGGAGGAGCGCTACGACCGCTTCGCCCGCATCGGGACGCGCAACATTGACGGCTTCAACGGCCGCGTCCCGCTCGACGAGCGCCTGCCCTACATCGTGGTCGTCGTGGACGAGCTGGCCGACCTGATGATGCAGCAGGGGCCGGAGGTGGAGACGTCCGTCTGCCGCCTCACCCGGCTTGGCCGCGCGACGGGCATTCACTTAGCTATTTCCACCTCGCGCCCATCAGTTGACGTTATAACTGGCTTGATAAAAGCGAACATCCCGTCGCGTGTTGCCTTTGCTGTAGCTACACAAGTGGATAGTCGCGTCATCCTCGATACGGGTGGTGCAGAGCATTTGATCGGGCGCGGTGACATGCTGTTCATGCCGATTGATGCCGCCAAGCCCGTCCGCGTCCAGGGCTGCTACGTCGGCGAGCGCGAGACCGAGGAACTGGTCAAGTACCTGCGCGAGCAGGAGGAGGCCGTCTACACCATGATCCCGTCAGAGGCCAGCACGGGCGGTTCGGGTAATGATGCCGATGATCGCCATGACGAACTCTTCGAACCCTGCGTCCGCTGGCTGGTCATGCAGGGTCTGTGTTCCACTTCCAGTCTTCAGCGCAAGTTCAAGATAGACTACACCCGCGCCGCCCGCCTGGTCGAAGTCATGGAAGCCAAAGGCATCGTCGGCTCCCAGGACGGCGTCAAGCCCCGCAAAATCTTGCTCCAGAAGGAAAACGTGGAAGTCCTCTTTGCCGGGCGCCAGGAAAGGGGTACAGAAGGGTGTCACCGCATCAAAAGAAGCCTAACTGAGCAGGATAATACATCCATAGATCAAGCCATAACAGAGAAGCAACAGATTTCATCTTACGAAGGAGTGCCTGAAAGAGCAGCCGCGTATAACATACCTTCCCTGTTAAATCAACTGAATAGCTTGACCGGCCTTGAAAGCGTGAAAGATGACGTAGGGCAACTGATTAACTTCCTTCGCATTCAGCAGATGCGGAAAGCCAAAGGCTTGTCTGCTCCTCAGCAAAGCCTGCACATGGTCTTTGCCGGCAATCCTGGCACGGGTAAGACGACCATCGCGCGGCTCATCGCCCAAATCTACAAAAGCCTCGGCATTCTGAGCAAAGGGCAGTTTGTGGAAACTGACCGCTCCGGGCTAGTGGCAGCGTATTTGGGGCAGACGGCGCTGAAGGTACAAGAGATTGTCCAATCAGCCATTGGCGGCGTTCTGTTCATTGACGAGGCATATAGCCTCACCGACAATGGGCATGGGCAGGATCAGTACGGCACGGAAGCCGTGAATACCCTCTTGAAGCTGATGGAGGACCACCGTGACGACCTCATTGTCATAGTCGCCGGGTATACCGATCCAATGCAGAAGTTCATCCGCAGCAACCCCGGCCTGCAATCGCGCTTCAACAAGTTCCTGCACTTCGATGACTACGCCCCCGCCGAACTGACGGAGATTTTCCGGCACTTCGCCGCGTCGGGCGACTATAAGCTGCACCCGGCGACGGAATTGAAGCTGACGAATGTGTTCACGGCCCTTTACCAAACGCGGGATGAGACGTTCGGCAACGCGCGGCTGGCGCGGAACCTGTTCGAGAAGGCCATCAACGCCCACGCGAACCGCATGGTCTCGGCAGGGGCGGTGGATGAGGCGAGTCTGGTGACGTTGTACCCGGAGGACATTCCCCATGCCTGACGCCTGGCAAGCGTGTCGGAGGACGCGAACTGGCGGGCCGCTGGGGCACTTGACATCCTTCCTGGGAGTGAGTATAACTCAGAGGAGACAGCCGGGAGAGCCTCTAACGCTCCCCATGATTCGCGTTAGATCGTCCCATCTTTGACCCAGGAGCAACCGCCTTTTGAGCCTCACGACTTCCCCCGCATCCGAAACCCAATCAAAAACCACGCCGCTGGCCGTCCGCGAACTGTCCGGTGCGGCGGACCATGCCGCCTGGAACGCCTTCGTGGGCCGGGTCCCCGAAGGGGACGTGCTGCAAGCGTGGGAATGGGGGAGCGTGAAAAGTCCCGACTGGACGCCGATCCGGCTTGGGCTTTTTCGGGGCGAGCGGCTGGCCGGCGGCGTCTCCCTACTGCGCCGCAGGCTGCCGCTGGTCGGCCCTTTCTTCTACGCCCCGCGCGGGCCGCTGCTGGAGAATTGGACCGATGAGGCAGCGCTGACGGCCCTGCTGGATGCCGTTCGTGACCGCGCGGCCAATGAGGGCGCGGCGTTCCTCAAGATAGACCCCGCCGTTCCCATCGAGCGCGCCGACGTGACGGCCCTGCTGACCCGGCACGGCTTCGCGCCGCCGCCCGACTTCGACGTGCAGGGCTTCGGCGGGACGCAGCCGCGCTGCATCATGCAGCTCGATCTGGCGGGGCGGTCGGAGGCCGACCTGCTGGCCTCGTTCAAGCCGCAGGTGCGCCGCAACATCAAGCTGGCGACCGAGAAGCATGGCGTTGAGGTGCTGACGGACTTGACGCGCGAGGACCTGACGACCTTTAACGAACTGATGCAGGTGACGGGCGCGCGCAACGGCTTCCGCCCGCGCCCGCTGTCGTATTTCCAGACCTTGTGGGACAATTTGGTTCCCGCTGGGATGGCGAAGCTGTTTATGACGCGCTACGGGGGCCAAATCCTATCCGGCGCATTGTGCTTTCTCATCGGCGACAAGGCCTGGTACGTCTACGGCGAGTCGTCGAACGAGCACCGGAACGTCATGCCGAACTACGCCATGCAGTGGGCCATGATCCGCTGGGCGCGCGAGGCCGGCTGCGTCTGGTACGACTTCCGGGGCGTCAGCCCGCGCCGCCGCCAGGAGGGTGAGTCCGCCGCCGAGGTCGAGAAAGAAGACCATCTGCAAGGGCTGAACCGCTTCAAAGAGGGCTTCGGCACGCGCTACGTCGAGTACATCGGCGAGTTTGATTTAGTTTACAACAGGGCCGCCTACTGGCTCTATACCACCGGCAAGCCGACCGCGCAGAAGCTGGCCCGCAAGCTCAAGGGGCGTTAGCCGGGCATTGAAATGCCTGGCATTGCCCTGCAAACTTGACAGCCCCCCGCCGATAATCCCTAGAGAGGAAGCAAGTATGCCTCACTGGACTCGCGCCCTCCCGGCGCTGCTCGTTTTGTTCCTGCCTATCGTCCCGGCCCGCGCTGAGAAGAACCTCTCGCGCCCGCCGGGCACGACGCGCTATGCGGCGATGCTCCAGCAGCTGAGGGCTTTGCAGGACTACGACAAGTCCCACGCGCACCGCCTGGCGCTGTCCAGCCTGGGCCGGTCCGTGAAGGGACGCAGCCTGTGGATGGTCACGCTGCACGACCCGGCTTCGGAGCCAGGCAAGCGCCTCTTTTACCTTTGCCGCCAGCATGGGCACGAACCGGCCAGCACCGAGGGCGCGCTGGCATTTATCAATGCGCTCGTGAAAGCCGACGGTGACACGCCGCTGGCGGGCTATCTCAAACAGGCAACGGTCGTGGTCGTGCCGATGGCGAACCCGGACGGGGCCGAGGCGTTCCTGCGGCATAACGCGCATGACGTGGACCTGAACCGGGACTGGCTGCGGCGGACCCAGCCCGAGACGCGGGCGCTCTATGCGGCCATTCAACGCCTGCATCCCGACCTGATGACCGACCAGCACGAATTATATCCGAACGACCCGCGCCCGGATTTCACCGAGGCGGCCCAAACGGGCAGCGGGGCGTCCGCCGCCGTGGTCGCCGCCTGTGACGACGCCCAGGCGGTCATTCAAGGGGCGATGCGGGCCGGGGGGGTCCCGGTCGTCAGCCATTGGATCACGGACACGCACCCCGCGCGCCTGGCCCACCGCTACGGCGCGGTCGTCGCCGGGGTTCCGGCCATTTTATTTGAGACAAACCGACTGAGCGGGAGCGGGCGGACCGTCGCCGCCCGTGCCGCCGCGCACGAGCAGTTCATGCTGACGATCCTGCGCGATGCGGCGGGCGACCGTGACCGGCTGCTGGTCGAGGCCGCCGAGTGGCAGGCCGCGCACCCGCGCGAAACGCAGATATTGGCGTCGCGGCATCAACTCGTGCCGCGCCCCGTCGCCGCGCCCGCCGCGTCCGTGCCGACGCCGCCGACGGAGATGCCGAACACCGACGCGCCGCCGGAGAAGGGAACCGAGTGACCGACGCCATCACGCCCGATGCCTGGATTTCCGTCAGCCGGAGCGCCTTGCGGCATAATTTCCATGCCGTGCGAACGCTGCTGGCCCAGGGGACGGACAGGCCGCCGCAGCTCATCGCCGTCGTCAAAGCCAACGCCTTCGGGCATGGGGCAGGGGAGACGGCGCGGATTTTCCAAGACGCGGGCGCGGACTTCTTCGCCGTCACGACGGCCACAGAGGCGATGGAACTGCGTGGGGCGGGCATTACAGAGCGTATTTTGGTCTTCCTGCCCCCGCTGCCGGAGCAGATCGGGGCAGTGCTGGCCGCCGACCTGGACCTGACCGTCTGTGACGCCGCCGGCCTGGACGCCGTGGCGGACGCGGCGCGCGCATCGGGCAAGACTGCGCCGGTGCATCTGAAAGTGGATACGGGCATGGGGCGGCTCGGCGCGCTGCCGTCCGAGGCGCCGGCGCTGGCGCAGAAAATCAGCGGGACGCCGAGCCTGCGCTTTGCCGGCATCTACACGCATTTCGCCCGCGCTTTGGAGAAAGATGAAACCGCCACGCGCAGGCAGTTCGACGAGTTTGATCGGGTGCTGCGAGGCTTGGAGCGCGCGGGCATTGACCCCGGCCTGCGCCACTGCGCCAATTCGGCGGCCCTGGTGCGCTTTCCCGACCTGCGGCTGGATGCCGTGCGGCCCGGCACCATTTTGTACGGGCAGTACCCGTCGGCTGCCGTGCCGCGCCAACTCAATTTGCAGGAGACGTGGCGGATGGGGGCGCGCGTGGTCGCCATCCGGGACGTGCCGGCGGGGAGCGCCATCGGCTATGGGGGCGAGTACGTCACCCGCCGCCCGTCGAGGCTGGCCGTCTTGCCGGTGGGCTATGCCGACGGCTTCACAGTCGCCCCGGCCAGCGTTTCTTCCGGCTGGCGCGGCCTGAAAAACCTGCTGCGGCCGGCCCCCATCACTGTCACGATCCGGGGCAAGCGTGCCCCGGTCGTGGGCCGCGTGGCGATGCAGGTCTGCACCGTGGACGTGACCGACGTTCCCGATGTCTCGGTTGGGGATGTGGTCACTCTCCCCGCTCGCCGCATCACGGCCAGCGCGCGCCTGCCCCGCCTGTACGAAGAAGACTTCCTCTGATGCCGCGCCTGTGGATAATCTGCCTCGGACTGTGCCTCGGCCTTGCACTGTGGCTCGGCCTTGCACTGCGGAGCGCCGCGCAGCCAAACGTCACCGGCTATCCCAAGATGACGGCGCATCTCAAAGCCGATGCCGCCCGCTGCCCCCTGGTGCGTCTCACTTCCCTGGGCAAATCCGCACACGGCCATCGCGACCTGTGGCTGGTGCGGCTGGCCGCTCCCGCCGCCGACCCTGCGCGGACGATCCGCGTGCTGGTGCTGTGCCGCCAGCACGGCGACGAGCCGGCCTCCACCGAAGCCGTCCTCGGTTTGATCCACCGCCTCGCCGTGGGGGGCGACCCGTCCCTGCGCGCCGCCCTGCTCCACGTCACCCTGTATCTCGTCCCGATGGTCAATCCCGACGGGGCCGAGGCGGACACGCGCGCCAGCGGCGTCGGGGCTGACCTCAACCGCGACTGGGGCGTTTTTCACCAGCCCGAAACGCGCGCCGTCGCCCGCGCCGCCCGCCTGCTCCGGCCCAACCTGGTCATTGACGCCCACAACTGGGACGGCGATGACGAGTACAATGCCGACTGCCTGGAGATCCCGCGCGAGAGGACGACCCCATTGGGCGACGCCTCCCACGCCTTGCAGCAACAGGCTGTGCGGGACCTGGCTGCCTGCGGCTACTCCGTCCACCCGACCGCCTGGGGCGCGGACACGGACCCGCGCCTGGCGCATCGCTGGTTCGCCCGGCAGCGCCTCCTGAGCGCGCTGGTTGAAACGCACTCGGGCAGTCCCGCCGACGTAGCGGATTTCCAGCGCCGTCAAGGTCTTTACGCCGCCCTCCTCCATGGCCTCGTCCGCCGCTATGCGGCCTCCTATGTTATGGAAAAGCCCCGTCTGGATGCCCTGGAAGGCGATGCGAAGGGCGATGTCCGCGAAGCCTCCCTGTTCCCGCCCCTGCCTGCGGCGGCCTCCCGCCGCCTTTCCGTCGCCCTGCGTCCGCATTCGTTCGCGTGGCTGTGGGCCATCGGGGTTTATGGGCTGGCGCTGTGGGGGGCGGGGTTGAGTGGCAGTTTACGCGCGGACTGCCCCCGGCAAAGGCGACAGACAAAAAGGCGGCAGACCAAAGAAGGGCGGGGGGATGAAACAGGGCGGGGGGACCCCGCCCCTACATGTCGTCGCGCAGGGGTCGGGGAAGACCCTCTTGCGGCCTACGGCCTTTTCGCTCTGCCGTCCGTCAAACCCGTCCGCTACTCGGGCGCCAAGAAGCGCGACGGCACGGACACCAGAGTCCGATCCGGCCAACGAAAGGCGGTCAGCAGCCCGCCCCGGTAAGCGCCTGTGTCAATGTTGACCGTGTTGTGCCGAATCTCCGCCTGCTCCTGCGGCGTGTGGCCGTAAACGATGAACGCCGGCCCGTGATAGTCGGCGGCCCAGTCGCGCCGCAGCGTCTTTCCCTCCGGCGACTTGCCGATGGCATCGCCGTTCAGCACGAATCGGCGTGTTTCCGGGTCCGTCTTCCCGATCATCCCCTCCTCGATCCCCGCGTGGGCGACGATCAGCGCCCCGCCGTCTAAGACGAGATACAGGGGCGCGCTCTCGTACAGCGCGGCGACGGCCTTTTTGAATGCTTTGCCATCCCGCCGCGCCTCGATCTCGGCGATGGTCTGCGCCAGGCCGCCCTTGTGGATGTCTACCGCCTCCCCGCAGAGCCACCATAGCAGCGCGTCGTCGTGGTTGCCCAGCGTCAGCAGCGCCCGCCCCCGGCGGACGAGCCGGCTGACCAGGCTCAGGACGCCCAAACTGTCTGGGCCGCGATCAATCAAGTCGCCGAGAAAGACCAGCCGCCGGCCTTCCGGGTGATGGAAGGCTTCGTCGTAGCCGAGCGCCTCGCCCAGACGGCGGAGCGCGTCCAGGCAGCCGTGAACGTCGCCGATGATGTCATACGTTTCGGGCATGGTGATGGAAAGGCACTGCGTTATACTAGAGGCAGGGGCTTGCCCCGGCGCAAGGGGCCGTCACGGCTGCCGCGTCCACTGCACGCGCAGGGCCGCCGCGCCGTCCTCCTGGCAGTACTGCACTTCGAGCGTGTGGACGCCGCCGGTCACGGGCTGGGTTGTCTCGTCCGGCGTCGGCCCGTGGTGGTTCCAGCGGCTGATGATCTCCTTGCCGTCCAGCAGCAGCCGGATGCCGTCGTCCGAGGCTGTGGCGAACTTGTAGGTTCCCCCGTCCAGACGGATCTTAGTCGTGGCGACGAAGGCGACATGATCCAGCGTCAGGCCCGCCGGTAAACGAGTCGGCGCTCCCGAATCCACGACTACCTCACGCACCCGCTCGCGCGCGGCGGGATCGCCCGCAAACAGCGCGTCCCAGCCTGCCCGGTCGGTGTAGGTCAGCGGCGGGTGGGACGCCGTGCCCCAGCGATACCAGCGCACGTCCCAGGCCGTTAGGAGGAATGAGCCGTGCAGCGTTTCCTGCCGGCCGCCGGGCGAAACGAAGGAAATATCGGCATCCCGTGTTTCGCCCGGCGCCCCCGGTCCCAGTTTCGCCTCGAAGCGCAGCGCCTGGGGATGCGCCGGGTCTGCCGCTGAATACAGCCAGTCCGGCGCAGTCGCCCGCAGCGTACCGGGCTGGAGGCCCTGCACCTCAATCGTGCCCGCGTCCACCCGCCGCCAGGCGAACAGATGGCCCCGGAAGTCGCGCGGCCCGTACTCGTCCGGCTGGAGCCACCCAACCCCCTGCGGGCCGCCCGTTTCGCGACCAAACCGGAAGTCTGGGGGCCGCGCGCTCAGGATGTGCCGCAAGCGCCGCCCCTGGGCGGACAGGAGAAAGGCGCCTTTGGCGGAGGGCAGGGCGGGTCCCGGCGCGGCGTCCTGCCCGGCGGGGAGCGGGGCGCGTCGGAGCGTGTTGCCGCGCAGGGTGTAGCTCGTGGAGCGAGTCAAGTCAAAAGCCAGCGGCGAGTCCGAGACCAAGTTATCCACGATCCGCGTGTCGGTGGAAGGGTGTGCCGCCAGGCCCGGCCCCGTGTCCGCCCAGAGCGCGACAGCGGCCTGGCCGTTCCCGGCGAAGCGGTTGCCCTCGATGCGGGACCCCGCCCCCTGCGGGATCGCGACGCCGAGGGCGCGGTTACCCCGGATGTCGTTGTCAAAGATGCTTGAAGCATCAGCAAAGCCCAGCCAGAAGCCGTAGCCGCTGTCCTCGGCCCGGTTCCCGATGTAGACGTTGCGCCGGGAGAACGTGCCCTCAAAGGCATTGTTCGGCGACCACGAGCCGTCGTTGTCGGCCACCACGTTGTCGTTACAGCTCCCGTCAATATGGAACGCCTTGTCCCGGTCGTCGTACCCGCCGTTCACCCGGTCCGTCAGGAAGAAGCCGTCCCCGCCGTGCGTCAGCGAGTTGCCCACGATGAAGTTGCCGTTGCTGCCATTCACCACGGCCATCCCTGCCGAATCGCCGCCCCATCCGCCGCCCCAGGGCCGGTTGACGAAGTCCGCCCGGTTCCAGCAGACTACGTTGTCCGACGACCCGTACAGCCCGATGCCGAAGGCCGAGTTGAACGAGAAGTCGTTTTCCCGGACGCTGCAACGGCGCGAATTGACCAAAATCAGCCCGTCCTGCGCCCCCGACCCCCGGCAGCCGGTCACGGCGCTGTCCACGGCGTTCTCCAGCCAGATGCCCGCGCCGTACCCGCGCCAAGCGCGCACATCGCGGATGTTCAGGAAGCTGTCCACAGGCGTCCCGCTTTGGAGCAGGCGCTGGGCGCGGCTGAAGTTCACATCGCAGTTCTTGATCGTGACCCGGCTCGCGTCCTGAACCTTGATGTTGCATCCAAAGCCCTGCACGACCGCGTTCTTGAGGACGACGCCCCTGTGCCCCCTCACGTTGACGCCGATGCCGGAAAACTTCTCACGGTCGGCCTTCTCCGGGTCGGGACAAGACAGCAGGCGGGCGCCGCCGAAGTCCACGACCACGTTGTCCGCCCCGATCTGGAGGACGCCGTTACCGTCCTTGTCGGCCACGACATACCGCCCCGGCTGGACACGCACCGACCGGGTGATCACGAGGTTATCCCGGTCAATGCGGATGGTGGGCGGCGAGGCCGCCTGAACCGCTGCTGCTGCGCCTGCCAGCAGCGCGGCGCTCCAGAGACTGGTGTGGAGAGCGCTGAGAATCCTCTTTGCGGGCCACGTCATAATATTCAGAATAAACATGGATCGTTTGCCTCACAAGATAATACCACGGAACAAGAGATAGTACCACGGAAGCGGGATCGCTGCAACTACAGCCATTCCGTATAAACTGCTTGTCATTCCCCGCCGTCTATGGTACACTAGCATCAGGAGAGGGAATGTTCGGCTTTTTCGCGATGTGTGGGCTGACGGCGGCCTTGCCCGACGAGCGCCCGGCGTCGGAGGGGGCAAGCGATGCCGTCCTGATCGCCGCCGCCCAGCGCGGCGATGTGGCGGCGTTCGGGACGCTGCACGCGCGCCATTACAAGCGTATCTATCACCTCGCCTACCTTAAAACCAACAACGCGCAGGATGCAGAGGATGTCGCTTCGGAGACGTTCATGCGCGCCCTGGCGAGTTTGAGCCGCTTCCGCCTCAAAACCGACCTTTCCGAAGGCTCGGTCTCGTTTTACCCCTGGCTGCACCGGATCGCCTTGAACCTCATCGTGGACGGCCACCGGCAGCGGCCCCCGTCGGGCGTCGTTTCGCTGGATGCGCCGGTCATCGCGGGGATGCGCGCGCTGTTGGATTCGCGGCTGCCGGACGATTCCCTGTCGCCGCAGGAAGTCGTCGAGCGCCATGAGGTGCAGCAGCTCGTCCGCGCCGCCATCGCCGCGCTGCCGCCGGACCAGGGGGACGTGCTGATCCACCGGTTCCTGGGCGACCTGTCGGCGCGCGAGATCGCCCCCCTGCTGGGTCGGTCCGAATCCGCCGTCAAGTCCCTGCTCCACCGAGCCACCGTTGCCTTGAAGCGCGAGATCGAGCGGCGCGTCGAAGCTGTGGAGCGCCTGGAAAGCGGGCGCGGCCCCCGGGCCGTCGCCCCCCAGGCTCAGAAAGAGGAAACGCAGTATGTCGGAAGAAGATGACGCCTCGGCTCTGGACCCGGCGCTTGATTCGCCCGCGCTGTCAGGGACGGTACGGCTGGCACAGTCCGCGCTCCGCTCGCCCCCGCCGCCCGCCCAGGCTGAGGCCGAATCGCGTCGCCAGGTGGAGACGCTGATGCAGGAAGCCGCCCTGTCGCCCCGCGTCCTGCGCGAACTCGCCGGCCAGAGCACCGCCCATTCCTGGCTGGAGCGCCTGCGATTTTGGAAATGAGGATGACAATGACAAATGCTCGTCTCTTGCAGCAAATGGACTTTCTGGTTGAGGTTGACAAAGTCAAGTCCATTTTCCGGCGCAACCGCGTTCTACACGGGGACCGTCACGAAAACGATGCGGAACATTCCTGGCATCTGGCGCTGATGGCAATTGTCTTGTCTGAACATGCCGCCCCAGAAGTGGATGTATTTCGCGTCGTCAAGATGCTGCTCATTCACGACCTGGTGGAGATTGACGCCGGGGACACCTTCGCCTACGACCAAGCCGCTGTCTTGACACAGCGCGAACGGGAGGAAAAGGCCGCAGAGCGCATATTCGGCATTCTGCCTCGTGACACGGCGGAAGAAATGCGCGGGTTGTGGGACGAATTCGAGCGTCTGGAGACGCCCGATGCACGGTTCGCCAAATCGCTGGATCGTATGGGTGGAGTGCTGCCGAGTTGTCATCATCAGGGTGGGTGCTGGCGTGAGGCAGGGGTGACGGTAGAGCGTGTGAAGGCGCTGAACGGCGCAATCGCGGCCGGCTCGCCATCTTTATGGGAATATGCCGAAGGTCTGATAGACGAGGCCCACAAGAAAGGCTTCATCGGTAGTTCGGACACCGAGTTAGGCGGGCATGGGGTGGGTTGAGGTTATGAGAACTGTCACTGAAGAACAGGCGCAAAGAGACCTGATGCAGTTGTTGGAACAGACGGGGGCCTCGCATGAGCCGGTTCAGATCAATGGCAAGCATACCAGCGCCATCTTGATCGCTGAAGAAGACTGGCGCTCCATTGAGGAAACGCTGTACCTGCTGTCCATGCCGGGGATGCGCGGTTCCATTCGGGAGGGAATGCAGACGCCGCTAGAGCAATGTGCCTCGGAACTGCCCTGGTGAGATCAGAGGCGATGGAGGAGGAAACACCCAGCGAGCCGTGGCAGGTGGTGTTTACGCGGCAAGCCCAGAAAGACTCGCGCAATCTCGCGGCGGCAGGGCTGCGCCCAAAAGCTGAGGCTTTGCTTGACATCCTGCGGGTCAATCCGTTCCAGACCCCACTGCCTTACGAGAAGTTGGTAGGCGACCTGGAAGGCGCTTATTCGCGCCGCATCAACATTCAGCACCGTTTGGTATATCAAGTAGATAAAGACGCGCGGCTGGTGGTGGCGCTGTTTATGTGACTCCGCCTCGCACTTCCACCGGATGGGGCTTCACATAACCCGAGTCTTGGGTTGAAAACGCTGGATTGTCTATCATTTTCTGGCAATACCAGCAGGAGATATGTCTTTATCCTAACGCTAGTTCGGTTATCAGCGACTTAAACAGACAGCCTCTGAGTTATGCACAGATATTTCTGCTGCCAATGCTGCTAATGAGAGACGATGGCGAAGACCTAACCGTTTCAACCCAATACTGGGGTTCACATAGCCCTTTCATCAGGTGCAGACCACCAAATCAGGTAACTTCGCACGTTGGGTTGCTGGACGTAGCTTTGGAGGGTATCATGTCGAACCCGTGTTATTACCACACAGAAGTCTCCGCTGTG
>JAABUZ0100005008.1_pt1 | contig 17757 bp, 19 predicted proteins | sample 5562091 | NCBI WGS metagenome assembly JAABUZ01 (sample SAMN12813069, study PRJNA571459) | rock metagenome | isolation source: Antarctica rocks | place: Antarctica: Victoria Land, Linnaeus Terrace sud | collected 2015-12-21
TCGCCGGCACGCCTCTGGTCCGGTGTTCGTATGATCCATCTGCTGTGCCCACATGGATCACCGGTAGCGCGTCATCGCGGCATGCTGGTACACGGCCTTGTGGATACCGTACCAATGGTCAGAGGGGTGGTGCTTCAGTACCCATATAGATAAAACACAAAACTCAACCTCGCATCCCCCATACCGCCTTTATCTGTCGTGTACTACCCACAATGTCTATTGTCGGTAGTACACTGCTCCTAAAGTTAAGGCAGTTGTGGGCCCCGGTGTGGTGCCGGCATGCACTATTGCCGCGCGGGTAGCAAGGAGAGTGGCCGTGATCATGACGCACGGAAACACGCATGCACTGGCAGCGGCTGTGGATGCACACCGACCAGACCGGCACGCCGCCCAGATGGAAGTGGTGACCATGGCGGAGGTCGGTACCGAGGCGGCAATAGTGGTGCGTGCGCCACCGGTGGTGGACATGGCGGCGATCGTGGTCACCGATTTTGATCGCGCCTTTGCGGAATTCCTGCGGGTTGATGTGGCCAATGGAGATGCGTCCCCGGACACGATCCGTGGCTACCGTACTCAGGTCGGCGCGTGGGTGGCGTGGTGCCACCACCACCAGCACGACCCGGCCGTGTGTTCGGTTGCCGACGTGAAGGCCTACCGACAGGATCTCGTCGCCGCAGGAATGCAGCCCGCGACCGTCGCCCACAAGCTGGCCATTCTGCGCCGCTTCTACCAGGCGGCGGTCGCGGCGGGACTGCGGCCCGATAACCCGGCTGCTGGCGTGCGCCCCCCACGTTCCAAGCGCGCCCTGGAAGATTTCGGCTACCTCTCAGAGGTCGAACTCACCTTGCTCTTTCGTGCGGTCCCCAGGGATGGCTCAGTCAAAGCCCTGCGCGACCTGGCGTTGCTCGCACTCCTGGGTTTGCAAGGACTACGGACGGTCGAGATCGAGCGCGCCAACGCCGGTGACCTCCATCCCCGTGGCGACACCATGGCCCTGCTGGTGCGCGGCAAGGGCCACGACCGCCTCGCCTACCTTCGCCCCGATGTCGCCGCGGCTCTACAGTCCTATCTTGCCCACCAAGGAGTACCCAGGACAGACCAACACGGCACACCGCTCTTTGTCGCCGTGGGCAATCATGCGGGCGGCCACCGGCTCTCGCGCCGTGGTCTGCGGCACGTCGTCGATGGCTACCTGCGGGCCGCCGACCTCAAGCGTCCGGGTCTCTCCGACCACGCCCTGCGCCACACTGCGGCCACCCTGGGCTACAAACATAGCCACGATCTCCGCGCCGTCCAGGATATGCTCGGCCACGCCGACCCCCGCACCACCGCCCGCTACGCCCGTGTGGTCGACATGGCCTCCGCAAACCCCGCCCTCAAGGTCCCCGTCAAACTCTCGTAGCTTGCCCATCATGGAATATCATCTGGTGCGTCGGGAGGACGATATTTATCAATATGGGTAGTGAGTATCAAGAGCGTCATTGGTGTATCGTCAAGACTGAGTCGCCGTAGGTCACCTGTTCAAGCCAAAAGCCATGACCCTAATCCCCGTAGCGCCTCCCAAAAATCAACCGGTGAAAGAGAACGAGGCCGTAGTGCTCCAGCGCACATAGATGGGCATCAAAGAACGTACTCCTGCGGTCAGCCTCAGTAGCGATGACACGGACGCCAAGGAGTTTAGGGGAGAAGACAGCCAAGTGTTGTGGATCGAAGACGTACACGCCTGCTTACTCGAGACGCGTCAGGCGTCGTACCTTATTTCCCCTCATCGGTGCTCAGGGCACTTTGGCTACGTGCCTATCAGCGGTTGCCGACGCGTTCCCAGGTTTGATAGCCTATTCTTCCGTTCTCTATTTTAAAGATTCTCTAATTCCTAGGGTTCTCTATTCTGTGTCCAGGATCCTGGACTGTGGAAAACAAGATCCTGGACTGTGTATAGCGGAAAGTTGGACTGTGGAAAGCAGAAAGTTGGACTGTTGACGGGCGTTTTTCTCCACAGTCCAGGAATCCGACTATGCATAGTCGGAATACCGACTATGCCCGATCCGCTTGCTGGCTGTCTTCGCCAGGCGTTGTCATTGGGCGTGTCAGGTAAGTTTCGGCATACAGCCACTCTACATAAATCGTACGCATGCGTTCATCCCGTTGCGACTCCCAACGGCCCAAAATATAGATGGTCGGCTTCGTCTGTTGATACCGCTCAATAACCTGGCGCTCTTCCAACCGTTTCAAGTCACCGATCACTGTGGACCGTCCACGCATGCCTCCAAAGTGCGAGACGACCTTGTCGATGGTGATGCCACAGGCGAGATACCCTTCTCGATAAATGTTGTGCAGACCTAACGCTGATCCTGTCTCTGCGCGCCAGATATATCGACAGAGCACCGCCCATGTGGCAAACTCGGGGCTCGCCATAAAGTCACACCAGAGCGGAGATGTGTCGATTGCTGAGAAGTGAATCGGAAGGAACTGCCCATGTCCGTCAGCCATGGCGTGCTCCTCCCACCTGTATGGTCAATGGGAAACGCTGTTGGTTCGCCCACGACGCAACGACCAGTAGCGATGACTCGTGACTTGCGTAGGTCACGCAATCAGCGGGCCCTCGAACCTTTGCCCAAGACCTGCGCAGCTTATGCCAAGAGAGCATTAATGACCCGTGCCAGAATACTCTCCTCACGGTTCACCTTGTGTTCCTCAAGAATATAGTTGAGTGCAATACGACAGATCTCCGTCTCCGACGTCTTTTTGCCTTGCCTTTTATAGGCGTGGGCAAGATCGGCGAGTTGTGCTTTCTCAGAAGCGCTCAAGCGAAACAGTGTCGCTTCCTTCCCGGCTCCCTTCACTTCCTTGCGAACGATCTCGACGATCTCGGGACAAAATGATATCGTGCTAGCTATCGTGATATCTTTGTCGTCCCGTGATGTCTCGATATCGGCACGAGAGGACGGCGGAGCTTGGGTACCGTTCCCTACGTCTGTTCCTAACACGGCTTTCTGACGCGACCGTGTCGGCTTTAAGAGCGCCTTATCCAGTCCAGTAAACGGACTGGGGGTCCGCTGCGTCATCAGCCCTTCCTCCTGATCGTCGTAATTGCTCCGCGCGTCCGCTTCTTGATAGGCGGGAGTGGCGCTACGTCGGTGTCGGACAGACCGCGATCCGCAACGACACGTTCGATCATCGTCCCATCAATGGTCTTCGTGTCAGCGAGATAGGCGGCGAGGAGTGCGTTATCAGCCAGAACAACCTGTGTCCTAGGGATGCCCTGGGAATGGGCATAGAGACGATCCAGTGCATCATTGGTAAACGGGAACTCTTTTCCGCCGGCAATGAGCCAGCGGTGTCGGAGCATCGCGATCGTCTCCTGAAGCGAGAGGTTGTCCAACGTCGATGACATCACTGTCCGGCTGAGGAGGTTTCGGAAGCGAGGATGCTGCAGCCGTGTACGAAACTCTTCCTGCGCGAAGAGCACAATCTGGAGGAACTTCTGATCATTGCTTTCGTAGTTCATCAATTGGCGAAGGAGTTCGAGCAAGGGGGGTGTGAGCGTCTGTGCTTCATCAATGATGAGCACGAGCGTCTTTCCGTGCTCGCCCGCTTCGGTCATAAGGAATTGTTTAAAAATATTCAAGAGATCGAGATAGCTCTTGGAGGTTTGTGGCACCTCGAATTCCTGGATAATAGCCCGCAACAGCTGATTCGAGGTTGGAAAACTTGGATTGGTAATAAAGACGTAGGAGACGTCAGGGTCATCTTCTATCCGCTGCGCAAGTTCCCGGGCAAGGGTTGTCTTCCCCGTTCCCACCGGCCCAAAAACGAGGGCTAGGCCCTTTTTTGCCGCGATGGTCCACTTCGTCTTTTCCAGTGCCAGATTGTGTGTGGCGGAGACATAGAGGTACCGTGGATTGGGTGAGGCAGAGTAGGGCTCCTCGACGAGGTCGAACAGCTCAAGGTAGGGAACCCTGATCAACTGAAAGGACAATTGCGGCGAACTCCTTGCTCTTACTGCCGTACTTGGCTCAACTACGGATAGTGTTACGTATCATTGCCCAATTTGTCAAGCGATTACGAGCGATGGCCAATGTCTGCGTACATTTTGCTTGACTTGTACGTTATCTGGACGTAGGATACCGACGAGAGCGTTTCGCTGGTTGTGAACCGGCAGCACCAGATTCGTTGCGAGCAGGGCGGACGTGCGCGCTCCGCTGTGGGAGATACTGGAGATAGGAGCACGGTAGATGAGGTGGGACGGCAGCGGGCGCCAGAGGACAGCTCGGGGGAACGGGTGAAGATCATTGCCGTGGGAAGCGCCAAAGGAGGCGTCGGCAAGAGTACGTCGGCTCTCTACCTCGCAACCCGCGCTGCTGAATGTCTTGGTGGAACGGCGGAACGTCCTGTCGTTGGTCTTGTCGATCGCGACGAGTCGAAGAATCTCACCGAACTCCTTCGCCTCCGCCCCGATCTTCTCCGTCCGGGTGTGATACTTCTTGGCGAGGACATACCTGCCGACTCCACAGGGCTGCATGTGATCGTCATCGACACACCTCCTGGATTGACCGCGATCCAGTCATTAAAGGAGGCACACCTCGTCCTGGTACCGGTACATCCTGAGGATCAGGGCGTGGCGAACCTAGTGAGATACTTACGCAGCATTGAAGGCCAGCGCCAGACAGTAAGTCCGAAGATGCGCCTGCTGGCACTCCTGCCATCAATGGTGGAACGGACGGTGCTGCAGCGGCAGCGTCTCGAAGATATCCGTCTGATCGCTGCCCGACACCGACCGCCACTCATTGTCCTGTCACCTGTCCCCCGTCGCGCCCGAATCGCGGCCTTCGACCTGAATGCGCCTGAGTATGATGTGCCAACGCAGGAGATCTTTTCCCATGCCTCCATCAGCCCGTTCTCGTCCACGGTCACTCGCTGATCAGTTACTGGCCGAAGCCGGGCAGTCTGACATTTCTGCCGAGGAACAATCGGCGGCAGCGGAAGCCTCGTTTCCTCCCATTCCCCGCGCGTTGCTTATACCTATCGAGCGTATCGCACCGTCAAGCGATAATCCCCGGAAGAGCTTCGACGGCCTTGATGAACTCGCCGCCTCAATAGCCGAGCGCGGAGTCCTGCAGACCTTGATTGTGCGTCCGGACGTCGAACGCCCTGGATACTACATCACGGTCGTAGGTGCGCGCCGTCTTTTCGCAGCACGTATTGTCCAGGGAAGCGAAGACGCGCAGAGTCGTGCCCGCGTTGCTGTCCTACCATGCGTCGTGGTGGTGGAAACGAGTACCGACGCTTTTGCCGACGCGCTGTTAGAAAACCTAGCGCGGAAGGATCTCAGTCGGGCAGAAGTGATGACCGCGCTACTCCGTCTCCAGTCTGGGTATGGATGGTCAGCCCGATATATCGCTCGCCGGACGGGACGGAGTGTCTCCGATGTGGCGGAGCTTCTGAGCATAGCGAAAGATGAAGAGGTCGCCAGCGTCGTGCGGGACGAGATCGTCACACCGACCGTGGCAGGGCAGATCCAACGTCTGCCAAAGGCGCTTCGCGGGCAGGTACTGCAGCGAGCAAGATCGGGACAGGTCACGCGGGTGGAAGACATCCGGGCACTCCGCCGACAGTTGCAGGGAGCACCGTCAGATACCTCGGCTGTGCCAATCCGTCCGATATCGGACATCTCATCGGTCGACGTGGGAATCGAGGATCGGTCGACGCTTCTTGAGAGAACCCAGACGAGACCAAGCGTGTCTCATGAAGACATCCCTGGCCACGGCCAAGAGAGCGGTCGGACCGAGCGTGGTGCGTTGACCGACGCACACCAGGAGCAAGTGGAGCCTGCCAACTCCGTCCTTCCGCCCGTTCCGGACGTCACTCGGGAGCCTAGAGTGTCCGATATCGGACACCTGGCGGCAGGTAGAGATGCGCTCCCCTCGATGCAGGCGGCTGCGGCTGAGGAAGTGATCCGCTCTATTTCAGCACTCGTGCGATGTGAGGGCACGCTGGATCCGGTCACACGAAGGGCGTTGCAGCGCGCAAAAGATGATCTTATTCACTATCTCGACTACGCTGCCGACCGTTAGTAGGTATCGTCAGGGCAGTCTGTGGCACGGTCTGCGCTGGCACGACGAAGGCGACCGACTACCTTACCTTCTTCACGAACGCACGCGTTGTGGGTTGTCGTTGAAACACGGCTCCCCACCCATGCGACCAATTGCTTGATACTGGAAGGTGTGATGTTTGGTGGAGCGGTAGCATTCAACCGGGGTTGCTCTCGGAACCGTAGGATCCCACGGGAAGCGATTGCATGCAACCCCGAAGTGATGGGAATCACCATGCGCTCTTGGCAGGAACGCACCGTGACGCTCCAAACCTTTGCCGTTCTGGTGTGGGGTGTGCTGCGGCCGCCTCGTGAGCATGGACGGTTGTTTTTCATGGCGTGATTCCTGGCGGCCTTCCTGCGGACCGTTGGGTGCTCGGGAGGCGCGAGGATGGAGCTCGGGTTCAAGATACACATCCTCAGGAGGGGAAACGCCATGCGATGGTTATGATAATAGAGATTATCGTTAGCATCTGATGGAACAAGCACCCCTTCATTAGCACGGTTTGTGGAGCACATAACCGGGCAGGGCCGCTTGAGCGGTAGCCAGGCTGGCGTAGTTTGCCAGATAGGTCTTGCTCAGCTTCTGCCAGTCTGGGTCGGTGTCGCAGTAGATATATTTCGCGCTAAGTGGCTCGGACTGGAGTGGGCGGTAGGTGCTGGCGTAGAACGTATGCTCGGCCACCAGCGGCAATCCATCAGAATTTGTCTCCCACAAGAAGCGCTGTATGTTGAGCCGCTTAGCCAGGCCGCTGAGGCCGTTGATCCACGTCCAGTAGCCGTTGGTGAATGCGGTCCAGTCGTCGGCCTTCCGCCACGCTATCAGCCCGTTCGTCGTGTGCTGTAAGCCGTCGCCGTTCAGAACATTGTGGCCCTTGTTATCCACGCAGTCACCCACCTACTGTGCGATCATGTCGTGCAACGTTATGAAGCCCAGAGGGAACGCACAGGTGGCTGTCTGGGCCGACGCCGACACGGCAACCACCAAAGACAGCAAGAACGGACGCATAATCAGGCGCTCCTAACACCGGTTGCGCTCAACACCGTGGAGCGTCTGCGGCAACAGCCCGGCACTCAGTCCTCAGCTTACCGCTTTCTTCACGAGCGCGCCGATCCGTGCCTCGTCGTCGGCGGTCAACTCCTTGAGCGCGAAAGCGGTCGGCCACATGGCGCCTTCGTCGAGATTCGCCTTGTCGCTGAAGCCGAGCGTCGCGTACCGCGACTTGAACTTCTGCGCGCTCTGGAAGAAGCAGACGACATTGCCGTCCTTGGCATACGCGGGCATCCCGTACCAGGTTCTCGGCGAGAGGGCTGGCACGCTGGCTTTGATAAGGGCATGGAGCCGCTCGGCCATGGCGCGATCCGGTTCTGGCATCTCGGCGATTTTCGCGAGCACGTCGCTTTCCCCGTCCGCTTTGCCCGAGCGCGCGCGCCTCCGCTCTTGGGCGTACTCTCTCATCGCGGCTCGTTCCTCGTCCGTAAATCCCTTGGACGCATTGTCGGTAGTGCTCTTGGCCGACTTCTGCGTGTCTTTCATGGCAGGTTCCCCCTATGCGAGATCTGATGGGACGACCCTCATACTAGAGCATAGTGCAAAGGGTTGATGGTCGAGGTATCATGCCGATCACCAGGTAACCGAGTGATACCCCCAGCGCCACGGACATGGGCACCAGTGTGGCGTTAGATGGATCAGCACGCCGGTTGCGCTCGACACCGTGGAGCGTCTGCGATAACAACCCAGCGCGCCGCGGTGACCCGGCCGTGTACGTGGTGCGGCTCGTAGTAGACGCCACGGGAGATCGGTGCTACCGTAGCGACGCGGGGGGCTGCCCCGGGCGGACTCACGGTGCTCGGGCGTGACTGCTTTGTCACTCCGCGGCCCTTCGCGGGTGGAGCGTAGTGACGGTGGTGATCGTCAGGTGGTCGCGCTGGGCTTTACTTCGCCTTGAGGAATTGGCGAGGGCCGCAGACGCCACCTGGGCGAGGGGTGAGTCATGGCTATCAATCGGGTGCGTAGCAGTCAGGACCAACCGAGCACTGATCAGCGTCGGCGGCCCCCGGGTGCTGGCGGGGCGCTGCAAGCACCGGTGGCCCCTGGACGTGGCTTCGCGGCCTCCCGGACCGCGTGGCTGCTCGGACTGCAGCAGACCCTCGGCAACGCGGCCGTGCAGCGTATGCTGGCGCACGAGGCAACGCACACCGTCCAGCAGGCTGTCGGCCCGGTGGCCGGCACGCAGACCCCCGGCGGGATTACGCTCAGTGATCCTGGTGACCCCTTCGAGCGGGCGGTAGCGCGGATCGGCAATGAGCTGGCGGTCCAGGCGCAGCGGCTCCACCCAGTAGGGCTCCCTTCCACCAGCGCGCGCACGCTGGCGGCCGCAACGCCCGGGCCGGTGCTGCAGCGGAGTCCCGATGCCGACGTATCAGACGCGCCGACTACCCCCGCCGCGGCGCCGCAGGGCGAGGCCGGCTTCCAGCGGGCCGTCGCCGATCGCGATTGGGCCAAGGCCGTCGCGCTCCTCAATCAGTTGGGCGAGGCCGCCGCGATCGCAACCGCCTGCGCGCCCCAGGTGACGGCAGAGGCACGGGCGGCCATGTTTCCGGTCTGCCCCGAGACCGCGCATCGCGCGCGGGGCGCGCTCCTCGTGGCGAGCTACGAAGAGGCCAAGGGGCGCGCGGACTGGATCAACGCCGGCGGCTATCTCAACGGACTGGACGATGTCGGAATCCGGAAGTATGTGGCCCCCGACCATCTGAGTCCGGATCAGCGCCGGGACATGCGCCAGGCGTTGCCGGAGTGGAACGCGCGTGTCCGGGCGGCCCTGCTCGATCTGGACTACCAGGAGGCCGTCGAGCGCACGGACTGGCTCCAGGCGGCGATTGCTCTCAATGGCTTCAACGATGCGGACATCGATACCCGACTTTCCAGGCTGCCGCGCGGGCAGGCCTCCGATCTGGCGATTGGCGCGACGCACGGTTTGGAGGGCGTCAGCCAGCAGCGCATCGTGCGTGCTGTTGAGCGCCTGCAGGGCACGCCCGACCCTGCTGCAGCTGGAGGGCCGCTGGGCACGAGCGTCATCGCGGACGTAGCACGGATGCAGCAGCAAGGCGCTCCGATCGAAACGGCCCGAGCGGCTGCCTTTCAGCAGCTCAAGCTGACAGTCAGTGCGGATTCCGCGGGAGGCAAGGCGGGGGCCGAAGACCGTGCGTCCGCCGTCGCTAAGATCGCCGCGGCGATGGCTGGCACGGCGGTGCCTGAGCCCGGCATGCTGTCGGAGGGGAAGGTGGCGCATACGGAGATCGGCCTGTACTACGCCTCCTTCAACCCACCGACCCTCGTCGATCCGACCCTGATCGCGGTCGTCCGGATGGCTGCCAAGGCGCTCAAACTCACGACGGCTACGCTCAACACCCTCTACGCGAAGCTCCCGGAAGAGATGCTCGAGTCCCTCAAGGTGCGCCCGGACATCCTTGACCTGGGCAAGCTGCAGGTGTACGAAATCAAGTCGTTCGACTCGGCCGTCCGGGCGGTGCCGGAGATGCTGGACTACATCGCGTTGCTCGAGAGTTTCGCTATCCCCGGCTTCACCTTCCATCCCGGGTCGCCCACTAATCCCGGCACTGCTGGCGCGCTGCCGGTCCCCGGCGGGTGGGTTGTCTTCTGCTCCCCCGTTCCTGGGGCCATCATCTACCGCACGATCCTCAAGCCCGAGAATCCCAGAGCGGCCCGCGAGCGACTGGAAAACGACCTCAGCGGCGCGTCGAACCTGGCCATGGGCGTCGAGAGCATGACCGCAATCACGGTAACGTTGGCGCTGGGCTTCGGGGAGCTGCTTGGGTTACTGGGGGAGGGTGCCGCCGTAGCTGGCCAACCGGTCCCCGCCATCGGTCAAGGCGCGGCGCAGGGTGGAGGCGTGCTCGGTGGCCCGGGGTTGGTACCCGGATTCGCGCACTGAACGCGATCTGTCCCGCTTGCGCAGGTGGCCCTCGCGGCGCATGCCGAGCTTCTTCAGCACTTGCGCCGACGACCGCCCGCATCGACATCTCGTCGCGTTCGGTCCAGGCGTAGTAGCGCGGATAGCGCGCAGCAGCCGCTCGGTTCTCAACTCCACGCTGGCATACTACTAACTGGCCCAGTGTTAGGGTCGCTGTCACCAAGTGCAAAGTAGGCCCGTGCTGAGCGGGTGACGTCGGTGCGGAACAAGGCTTCCCCTCCTCGCGCCGACTTTCCTTCTGGATACGGCACTTCGCCCGAATTCGGGCTACTCTTGCCCGCTTGCTGCGCGTGGTCTATGCTGCCGAGTGCGCCGTGAAGTACCGACACTGGGCCTTCTCGGTACATTGGGGAAACCCGGATGGCGGGGCTTTTGGCACGAGGGAGACCGCGGTGCAACGACAGTGGACGGCGGAAGAGCTGGTGGAGCACTGGACGGTGCTGCCAGCGGACCTGGAACTTCTGGGCAACAAGACCGGAGCAACTCGCCTCGGCTACGCGCTCTTGCTCAAGTATTTCGAGGCCGAGGGACGTTTCCCGCAGGCCAGGGGGGATGTACCAATCGCCGCCATCGTCCACGTCGCCCAGCAACTCGATCTGCCCCCCGAGCACTACATGCAGTACGACTGGGACGGACGCACGATCAAGTACCACCGCACACAGATCCGGGATACCTTGGGCTTTCGCGAAGCCACGGTTGCCGACGCTGATGACCTAGCCGCCTGGTTGTGTCAGGCGGTGTTGCCCCATGAGCACCGCCCCGAGCAACTCCTAGCGGCGGTCTACGCGCGTTGCCGGGTTAGGCGGATCGAACCCCCGGCCGATGGCCGCGTTGACCGGGTCGTCCACTCGGCACTCCACACGTATGAAGACGCCCTGTTTCGGGCCGTATTGGAACGCCTTGGCGCGGAGGGGCTGGCGCGGATTGACGCGCTGCTCACCCCAGAGGAGACGCCCGACGAGGCGAGCACGGGAGCGACCGAGCCGGTCGGCATGCGCGATGTGGGCAACGGGACGTTGCAGGAGCTCAAGGCCGATCCCGGTCACATGCAACTGGACAACGTGCTGGCCCAGATCGAGAAGCTGCGGCACGTGCGGCGCCTCGCGTTCCCGCCTCACCTCTTCGCTGATGTCCCACCCAAAGTGATACAAGGGTACCGGCAGCGCGCCGCGGCGGAGGCTCCCAGCGAGTTGCGCGCACACCCGGACCTGGTGCGGGCGACCCTGGTCGCCGCCCTGTGCCTGCTGCGGTCCCAGGAGATCACCGACGGCCTGATCGACCTCGTCATCGCCATGGTCCACAAGATTGGGGCGACGGCCGAGCGCAACGTGGAAAAAGAGTTGCTCAACGACCTCAAGCGCGTGACCGGGAAGACGAATCTGCTCTTCCATATCGCCGAGGTATCGGTCGAGCACCCCGACGGTGTGATCCGCGACATTATCTTCCCGGCGGCCGGTGGGGAGCAGACCTTGCGCGACCTGGTGCGCGAGTACCAATCGACCGGCCCGGCCTATCGCCTGCATGTGCAGACACACCTGCGGGCGATAGGCCGGGCCCATTACCGACGGATACTCCCCGACCTGCTCGACGTGCTGGAGTTCCGCTCCAACAACGTGGCCCACCAACCGGTCATCCGCGCGTTGGCGCTCCTGAAACGCTACGCGGCGAGCAAGGGCCGCTTCTTCGCCGCCACAGAGGAGGTACCGATCGACGGGGTGGTGCCACCCGGCTGGTCCGAGGTGGTCCTGCGGGCCGACGCGAAAGGGCGCGAGCGCATCGACCGGATCAATTACGAGATCTGCGTTTTGCAGTCTCTGCGCGACAAACTGCGCTGCAAAGAGATCTGGGTCGTCGGCGCCGATCGCTTCCGCAATCCGGACGAGGACCTCCCGGCGGACTTTGACCGCCAGCGCGCCGCCTACTACGAGGCGCTCCGTTTGCCCACGGACGCCGCCACCTTCATCACCGGCTTGCAGGACGAAATGACGGCCGGCTTGACCGCTCTCAATCAGGACATGCCGAAGAATGCGGATGTGGAGATCCTGGCCAAGAACAACGGCTGGATCAAGGTTTCCCCGCTCGATCCGTTGCCGGAGCCGCAGAACCTCAGGCACTTGAAGGGCGAGATCGGCCGGCTCTGGCCGATGACCAGCCTGCTGGATATGCTCAAAGAGGCCGACCTGCGCATTGACTTCACCCGTGCCTTCACCAGCGCGGCGCAACGCGAGATTTTGGACCCGGAAACGGTGCGGCGGCGCCTGCTGTTGTGCCTCTACGGCCTGGGCACGAACACCGGGCTCAAGCGCATCGCCGCCGGCGAGCACGACGAGAGTTTGGGTGACCTGCGCTACGTGCGCCGACGCTTCATCACGCGCGACCACGTGCGTGACGCCATTGCGCGGGTGGTCAATGCCACCTTCGCCGCACGCACTCCGCAGGTGTGGGGTGAGGGGACGACCACGTGCGCCTCGGACTCCAAGAAGTTCGGGGCGTGGGATCAGAATCTGCGCACCGAATACAGCCAGCGCCACCATGGCGCCGGCATCATGGTCTCCTGGCACATCGAGAAGAAGTCCGCCTGCATCTACTCGCAGATCAAGACCGTCTCGTCCTCCGAGGTGGCCGCCATGATTGAGGGCGTGCTCCGGCATTGCACCGACATGACGGTGGAGAAGAACTTTGTCGATTCCCACGGCCAGTCGGAGGTCGCCTTTGCCTTCAGCCGGCTGCTGGGCTTCCAACTCATGCCCCGGCTCAAGGGCTTACATGCGCAGAAGCTCTCTCGTCCCTTCGCCGGGCAGAAGGAGGCCTACCCCCATCTCCAGCCCGTGCTGACGCGGCCGATCAACTGGGATCTGATCCGCCGGCAGTACGACGAACTGATCAAGTTCGCCACCGCGCTCCGCCTGGGAACGGCCGACACGGAGGCCATCCTGCGCCGTTTCACGCGCACCGGCGTGCAGCACCCGACGTACGCCGCGCTGGCCGAGTTGGGCAAGGTGGTGAAGACGATCTTCCTCTGCTCCTACTTGCGTGACCCTGCCGTCCGGCGGGAGGTGCATGAGGGCCTCCAGGTCGTCGAGAACTGGAACAGCGCCAACAACTTCATCCATTACGGCAAGGGCGGCGAGATCGCCACCAACCGCCTCGAGGACCAGGAAGTCTCCGTCCTGTGCATGGCCCTCCTCCAGAATGCCCTCGTCTTGATCAACACCCTGATGATCCAGCGGGTCCTGGCCGAGCCAGCGTGGCTGGCGCGCATGACGCCGGAGGACCTGCGCGGCTTGACGCCGCTCATCTCTGCGCACGTCAACCCGTACGGCGTGTTCCGCCTCGATATGGCGGAGCGCCTGGCACTGGAGCAACGGGAGGTCGCGGGATGAGCGAGCGACCCGAGACGGTGCCATTACGCACGCCGGCACGCAAGAAGGCCCAGCAACTCGCCCGCCACCTCCGCAGCGAACATCCCGACTATGACTACCTCAAGCAAATCTTCCGCCACCTCCGCGCCGAACTGGCGATCGAGATCCCTCGTACACCGAAAAAACTGCCCTACGTTCCCAGTGAGGCGGAGATTCGACGCTACTACGAGACCGTGTGGCAGGGTCGTCGCACGGGGGACGTCGTGCTGATCAAGACGCTGCTTTACACCGGCGTGCGCGTGAGCGAACTGGTCAACATCCGGCGCACCGACGTCGACTTGGATCGCTGTCAGATCCGGATCAATCAGGGCAAAGGCGGCAAGGATCGGATCGTCCCGTTCCCTGACGCATTCAAGGAAGCGTTGGCGCTTCATATGGACCGCCCACTCGCCCGACTGGCGGTCTATCTCTTTGAGTCGTCCTGGAAGAAACCCTACAGCGATCGCGGGGTCCGGCGTATGCTGGAGCGCTACGCGCGGGTGGCGGGCATGGCGCGCAACGTGTCGCCCCACCAACTCCGCCATTTCCTCCTCACCTGGCTCAAGAAGCAGGGCATCGACGACGCCTTCATCCAGCCCTACTCGGGACATGCCTCCCGCAAGTCATTGGAGATCTACTCCCGTCTGTCCATCGGGGAAGCACAGGACAAATACAACGGCGTGATCGGCCGTTTCCCCGTCTAACGTGAGCGGTCGCTTGGCCACCTACTTTGCACTTGGTGACAGCGACCCTAACACTGGGCCTACTCCCAGCGCCGTGGCATTGCTGGAGGAGGTCCGGGCGCGGCTCGTGGCGCACACCTCGTGCAGTACGGCAATACCGGACCCCTGGGCCCTGCTCGGTATGGCGGCAGAGGACATCGAAGCATCCGCGCGTGCGGAGATCTCCGCCGGTAACGCATTGAACATGGCGCTCGGTGCCGACCCGCCGTGCCTCCTGGCCGCCGTGGACCTGGCGCTGTCTTTCGAGCGGTCGCGCCAACTGGCGGTAGATACGTGGCTGGCATCGCGTCTGGGCGCGGCGTAGTGAAGGGATCGAGGAACGTGGAAACGACGCAGGGTACGCCGGGTGTGGCGCTCGGTGGTGATGGCGTGAAACATAGAAAGGGAACGATTGTGAATCTCGATGAGGTCTACCAGCATGAGGCGGACGTAGCTATAGCACATCAAAAGCATGGCGCTTTTGGTTCGTATTGGGATCAGTGTCAGGAATCGGGTATCGGCATGCTTGCCAAGCAGCTCGCGCACGAGGCGTGCAGCCGTTCTGTTCATCTTGCCCAAGAGTGGGATGAATTCGTAGCTACGATGGGTGTGCTACGAACAGCGGGTGCTCCTAACGACCTGGTTGTGAAGATGGAGCGCTCAGCATTGGCTATTGCCGCCGATTCGATCGACATAGCAGCGGTGGTCGGTACGGCGACGGCGGAAATGGATGGGTTGGAATACCTGTATCAACGCGCTATCTCCGGAACCGACTGCATGGACGATGTAAAGTTCCCACGCGGGCGCAAGGAGAAAAGGACAACGGCAACATCATGAGTATGAAGAGCACTGAGCACGATATCGAGCGGGCGAAAGAGCAAACCACCATCAAAGACGAGATCGAAGACTCCATCCGGAGCAATGTCGAGCGAGTACGGGCGGCGCGACGGACCCGACGGAGATACAGGCCAGCGTGGGAGGAAAATAACGACAACCACATCGCGCAGAAGGCCAAGGAGATGGCCCAAGAGGCGAGTCGACGATCAACGAAGCTGGCCGCACTCGAGGAGCAATTTAATGAGATCCTTGTACCGCTGGAAGCTGACCCAGCGCAGCGGGATTTTGCCGCGACGATCGAAGAGAAGTTCTGGGAATACGTCTGGGATACCGTGGACTTGGCCGCGCTCGTAGGAATGGCTGTCGGGCGTGAGGCCGACCCCGAGTATCAGTACCAGCGCTTCATCTCGGAGACGATGCGCCGGGACTGCATCGAGCCCCGCCCGGTGCGGTAGCGCCAACCTTACAAACCTGACCGCGACACCCCCGGCTTCATCGTCGGGGGGGTGTCGTACTTTGTGGCAAAATCCGGAACTACTCATGAGGAGGGCGAACGAATGAAGCTAAAGACCTGGGAGCGGCGCGATGTTGATGATGACGGCGCATCTTTCGGGGCACAATTTTGCGGCTGTGGCGCCTGTCTGGCCGACTGGGGTCGCTCCGCCGGTTTTCCTTACACGGTTGCCGTGGCGCTATTGCCTGCTGCGTCGCTCACGGTGACCGTTGCGGGCAAGCAACTCGGTTGGCGAATCTCGCCGAACTGGATCGGAGCGCTGGTAAACGAACCAGTACGGTCGGTGGCATACGTGAGGCTGACATTGCAGCGGTAGGTCGTGCTCTGGGATGTCACGGTCACGGTGACCGAACTATTCGGCGCGAAGTTTGCCCCCTGGATCGTGATCAGCGGGATGGCTCCGTACGGGGTGTAGGTGATCGCCGTCGTAATGGACGGGGCATGGCAGCGCAGGCCGTAGGCATGGCCACGAGCGTGCTGGTCGGCGTGCTGGGCACAGGCCTGCACCCGTCCAGGTGTGTCTTGGATGAGCGAGCCACCCGCCGTGGCCGCGAACGCGGGAACCGGCGTAACTGCCAATACCACCGATAGGGTGAGCAACCCAGCGATAGTGGCAAGGCTCTGACTCAGAAATTGTCGTCGCTGCAACGTCTTTCCCTTTCTTCTTTTCCAGTGCGTAGGACGGACCGCTCGTTGATGAGCAACTCCGTCAGTCGGTAGCACAGCATGACCCCAGCATAGACGGGGCCAGTAGAGGCAGTAGTACGTAACGTTTCTTCGCCTGGCGGAACAGGTGAGAAACTACCGGATTATTCATTCGGTGCCCAGCCGGTACGGAAAACCGACGATTCCCGTCAGAAACGATGTAACGCTGCACCCGGCTCGCCTGGCCGCACCCCTCGTGGTAAGCACCGCGAGATCCTCGATGATATACCGCTGTTCCTCGGGCATTCGGTTTGCCAGGGATCGCACGAGGCATTGAGAGAAGGAGCGTTCCGGGTTCACCGATACAAAGCCCGGGCGTCTTGGCAACACCAGTGCGGGCGCTTCCGTGCCTGGCAGAGTCGGACGGTAGAGTGTGGTGACGACGTACGCACGGAGGATGCGCCGGGCAGTCGTGATGTCGCCGACGTAGGGCGGTGTGGGAAGCATCGTGGATTCTGCCCTAGATCGCGCTACGTTGACCAGGACGGCGGTTTACTGCACTCGTAGGATTCCTACCTTCATCGGCAGAATCATGCCTGAGCGGTCCAGAACTGGCGCATTGGCACGTTCCGCCACTCTTCCAGGAGCACGGTGCAGATGGTGCGTACCTCCTCTTGGTCTGCATGTACAGAACGGTTAGCAAGGATGTCCTCGAATCGTTCATCCGTCATTGTTTCCTGACATGCGAACCATTCGAGCACCATCTGTTGACGTGCCCACCGAGCGGGGTCGCTGGGCATCACCCTGCCCGAAGCAACAAGCTGCTCACGGTGGACCCTGAAGCCACGACAGACGCGTGCGGGCGTGAAGGTGTCTTCCATTACATCCGCCTCCACCATTGCCACCACGGATGCCTGGCCGGTGGTGGCAACGCGAGCTGTATCGACAAGCGCTCATTCTCCTCTGCGAGGTTGCGGGCCCGCTCCTGGTACATCGCTGCGGTCTGTTCCGCTTTGCTCGCACGTTGTTCGAGTGCGGCGGATTGTGTCCTCTCGTGCTCCAGCAGTCGGGCTAGTTCTTTTATTGCTTCCGCAGCTGCGTCACTGACGTCAGCGGACATGTCAGTATCGATGTCAGTGACATGTCCGGGCGGTGTCAGTGACACCCATATCAGTGTCCGTCCGTCTTCACGGCGTATGCGAACGGCCCCAGCAGCCATGCGGCGCCGGATAGTGCGCTCAGTGACGGACAATGCCCGAGCTGCGGCTGGCACCGTTAACCATCGTCCGGACGTGTCACTGACGGCATCTGCGGTCATGTCAGTGACGTCAGGCGGCAATATCACTCTCCGTCAGTGTCGCGTCCATCAATGCGGGATAGTGTATACGGATTACGACCGCAGGTTGTCGAGGCTTCCTACCTGGCTCACAGTGGCAAGTCTGGCACCGCTGCCCGCAACTCGCCGAGGGCCAGGTGATCGACATACCGCTGTGTGGTCGTAATCGAGGCGTGCCCCAGGAGCTTGGAAACCGCAACGACGTTGCCACCGCTC
>JAABUZ0100005009.1_pt1 | contig 17757 bp, 20 predicted proteins | sample 5562091 | NCBI WGS metagenome assembly JAABUZ01 (sample SAMN12813069, study PRJNA571459) | rock metagenome | isolation source: Antarctica rocks | place: Antarctica: Victoria Land, Linnaeus Terrace sud | collected 2015-12-21
TGCCACACTGGATCCGCCACTACAACGAGCGCAGACCCCACAGCTCAATCGGAGGGCACCCCCCGATCAGCCGCGTTCACAACCTCCGTGAGCAGGACAGCTAGGGCGGCAGGAGGCGGCGCCCGTTCGTCGTCCGGCCCGCCATTGACGCGGGCGAGCACGGTCCGGCCCCGGAAATTGAACAGTGGCGCGGACCGCCCGGATGGAGGGCGCTCTGGAGCTGGAGACGCTCGAGCGACCCGGCGCACGCTTCACCCCTGCGCCTGCCGCTGGCGGTGGCGCCCCTCCAGGACATCGGCCGGCGAGCTGAACCCAAGCCCGCCCGACGCACCGCATCTGACAGCATCAACCTCGATGGACCAGACTTTGATGAAGACGATGCTCGCGGTGGACGAGCGTCACTGGTGGTATCGCGGGCGGCGACGGATCATCCGTGCCGAGCTCGACTCGCTGCACCTGCACCTGCACCTGCCCCGCCTGGCGGTGGTGCTCGACGCCGGCTGCGGGTCGGGGCGCACGTTGCAGGAGCTGGCGCCCTTGGGGGAGGTTCACGGCATCGAGCTTGACCCTGAGGCCGCCGAGCTGGCACGCAGCCGCGGCCACGGCGAGGTGCAGGTGGGCCGCCTGGAGGAGCTTCCCTGGCCGGCGGCGAGCTTCGACCTGATCACCTGCCTCGACGTGATCGAGCACACGCCGGATGACCGCGCCACGCTCCGTGAGCTGCGGCGGGTCGCCCGGCCCGGCGCCTGGCTGCTGCTCACCGTGCCGGCCTACCAGGCGCTGTGGTCGACCCACGATGTCGTCAACCACCACTTCCGCCGCTACAACCGGCGCATGCTGCGCGCCGCCGCGCGGGACACGGGCTGGCGGCTTGAGCGCCTGACGGCGTTCAACAGCCTGCTGCTGGTCCCCGCCGCCGCCGTGCGTCTCGCTCAGCGCCGGCGGCTGAACGCCGGCGCCGAGGGCGAGGGGAAGACCAACCTGGAGCTCGGCCCCTCCTGGCTGAACGGCGTGCTGGAGCGCCCGCTGCAGGCGGAGGCGGCGTGGTTGCGCGGCGGGCGCACGCTGCCCGCCGGGCTCTCGCTGCTGGCGCTGCTGCGCAACGGGCAGCCGCCGCCGCACGGAACCGCAGCCTAGGGTCTCCATGCTCGCCATCGGCGCGATCATCAGCGTCTCCAGCAGCCTCGGCTACCTGCTGCCGGCCATCATCGGCCTGGAGTCGCACGTAGGTTGGGCAGCGAGCCGGCCCACGCATCGAACGCCCAGTGCTCGGCCTGAGGCGAGCGAGCTCCCGCTCGGACCGGCGCAGCTCGGTGAGCGCCTTCGCCGCGAGGGTCGCCTGCCACGTCTGGCCCTCGCGCGACCATTCGTAGACCACCCGCGGCGACGTGACGCCCGCCCGGAACGCCCACTGGCGGATGGTGCCCGAGCGCGCGCCGGTCCGCCGAGCGGCCTCGGCCGGTCCGTGCTCGGCGTAGACGCGCAGCGCCTCGGCGCGGACCTCGGCCGGGTAGGCGGGGTTCCGGTTCGCTGCGCTGGCCTGCTCCGTACTCCCGAAGCAGCGCCGCGCGGGCAACGCCGGGTCGTGCGCCAGGCAGTCCGTCCGGTCAGTGCGGGCGCGCAGCACATGCGCCCCGCCCGCGTCCGGGCGTAGCAGCCGCGATGGAGTCGTCTCGTGGTCCGAACGGTCGCAGCCGGCGAGGACGCCGGGCGGACGCGGGTACGAGGCGGGTACGAGGCGGGTACGAGGCGGGTACATCCTCGCCGCATCGACGGTCCCTGCCCGGCGACGTCCCTCGATCCGAATGCGGCAAGTGCGGGAGGTTCTCGCGTCCGTCGCTTCCCCTGATTGCCTCCTTGTAGACGATGGTAAGGAAGGGGTCGACGGTTCGAGTCCGTCAGAGGGCTTGACCGAGATATCGCTGCAAGCGTGCGGCTTTCCGGCGTCTCCCGCCTCGCTAGGCGCCGGCCGTGACGGGCGCCGCGGGTACCAGACGGGTACCGGAGCCTTCACGAGCGGCTCGGATGAGCCCCTCGGCGTCGGTCCGCTCGCTGCCGTCCTGCTCGGCGTAGAGGTGCCCGTAGACGTCGAGGGAGAGGCTCGGCCGGTGCCCGGCCTGCCCGGCGACGTCGAGCGGGTTGCGCCCCTCGGCCAGGAGTAAGACACGAACGAATGGCGCAGCGTGTACGGGGTCGCGTCCGCCACCCCCGCGGCGAGCGCGGCGCGACGGAAGGCGTGGCGCGCCCAGCTCTTGTACGCCTCATGGCTCCACGGCGTCCTTTCGGGCGCCGGGAGCGCTGGTCGCGGATCTACACGATGGGCTGGATCAGCCTCTATGACCAGGCGCCCCACTCTTCGCACGATGAGGTCAACGGCGGCTTGCTGGACTACCGGGGTGGCAAGAAGCCCTCGTACTTCGCCTACCGCCGCGGCTAGTCACCGGGCGCAGCAACTGAGGTTAGTCTCCGCTCGTCGCCGAACGCGCGGAGACGCGCTCGCCTTCGGCGTCACCGGCCTCCCCGGCGCGATCGGCCGGAGAAGGAAGGTTGCGCCGCTCGCGCACGAAGTAGAGCGGGCGCCGTCGGACTTCGTCGTAGATGCGGCCGATGTACTCGCCGATGATCCCGACGGTGATGAGCTGGATCCCCCCCAGAAGGAGCACGACGACGAGCACGGTCGTTGTGTAATGCTAGGTTTCTCTCCCCATGCAATTCGAGCGAGTAGCAGAAGCTGTCGCGGACGTACCAAACATGACGCTGCCGCAGGGCCGTTCAGTGTACGATCATCTGACCGCCACCCGCTCACGGCACGTACTCGAACTCGGTACTGCCCACGGCGTGTCGGCGTGTTACATGGCCGCCGCCGTGGAGGAGCGTGGTGGGCGTGTCGTAACGATCGACCAAGTGACGGCGACGAAGTCGCGCGAGCCACAGCCGAGCGACGTCATCGACCGCGCTGGTCTTCACGATGCCATCGAACGCGTGCTAGTTCCCGACAGTTCGTATACATGGTGGCTAAAGAAGCAGGTCGAGGTGCACTCTGATGCGTCAGGCAATGTGCAGCCGCAGTACGACTTCTGCTATATCGACGGAGCGCACAACTGGACAATTGATGGTCTCAGCGTGTACCTAGTTGAGAAGTTGCTACGTCCGGGTGGATGGCTCCTTCTGGACGATCTCGAGTGGCTTTACGACCCGAGCACGCCGTTTGTCGGGCCCGGAGGCCAGGGAGCTGACGATTTGGCACTCTCGCAGGAAGAACGCGCTGTCCCGCACATGCGCGCAGTATTCGATCTCATCGTTAAGCAGCATCCCTCATTCACGGAGTTTAAGGTCCAAAACGACGACTGGGGCTGGGCCGGAAAGAATGCTGGCGCTCAGCGAAAGCTGGCGATCGTCGAGGTCGCTCCCCCCGTGGCCACTCAAGCCAAGCGGCTTCTCCGGAAGGTGCGGCACTCTGAGCGCCTTCGCAAACTCTCGCATCGCTAGGCGATGAGCTGCGCCTCACTCAACGCCTAGCGAGCCCGGCTCGCGGAAACCGATCTCTGCGAGCCGGCTCCCGGGATCCGTCTCTGAGCTCTACGTCAGGGAGGACGTGCAGGCTCGCCACCAGAACCGCCTCTGCCCTTGTCCGCAGCGTGAAGCGCCGCGGCGTACTACAGGGACCGCTGCAGGCCGAGACGGGCTGAGCTGCGATGCACCCTTCGCACGACGAGGTCGACGGCGGCTGCTCGACTACCGAAGCCTCCGTACTTTGCCTACCGCCGGGGGTAGTCGACGCGCCCGGAGGCGCAGTCCGAGGTCGTGACCAAGTCCGGCCGTCAACGCCGGCGGAGACAACGACGCCCTGCTCGTCGAACACCGTTCGATACGCACCCCGGCGAGTGCCTACCGCGGCTCGGAACTCGGCGAAGCCGTTGCTCGGAAAGACATCGCGGTCAGGCCGGACCAGGTCGACCACGATGTACTCGGTCGGGGGTGCGGCGGCGCCGAATTCGTAGATCGCCGTGCGGTGGGATAGGTGCGGTACGAACACGTTCTGGGCGGCACCGACGCGTGCGGCGGGATCAGTCAAAGCGCGCGGTCAGTGGCATGATCTACGGCGGATCGAGCATAGAAGCTCGGGTGGCCGAGGGATGTGAGCGGGTATCGCGCAGCCACCCCCGCGTTCAGCAGTAGTGCGACCGCGGGCACGATCACCGCGGCGCGCCGGACGCCAGCCACTCCCAGGATGCGAAGGATGTTCGGAAGCCCATCGGCTGCTCCCATCGCGATTATCGGGGCGATCGCCAGCGAGTAGTGGAAGTCGGCTTGCCACAGGGCCGGGATCGAAGAGAGCATCCGTTCCGCGAGGAGCGGGACTCCTCCGCACCCGGTTCTGATCGGACACTCGATTAGACCGGGAGGTCTGGATGTCGGGAGTCATGGAGATCGGTGTGGCGGACGTGGAGGGGGAGGGTCGCTCCGGCGCGCGGAGTGACGAGCCGGAGGCGAGGAGCGAGGTGCGCTGGAGCGCGCGCCGCAAGGAGGGGGTGGTGATGCGCTTGCTGCGCGGCGAGTCGCTGGATCTCCTCGCGCGGGAGACGCGGCAGCCGGCGGGGCGGATCGCCGGCTGGCGTGAGGAGTTCCTGGCCGCGGGGCGCGAGGGCTTGAAGTCGCGGCCGGCCGCGGTTGAGGATGTCGCGTTGCGTGAGGCGCAGCGCAAGGTCGGTGAGCTCTCGATGGAAGTCGACATCCGCGAGGCGCTGTTGGAGCGCAAGGGCCACCCTCAGTCGCCGAGGCGCTCGAAGTGAGCGAGCAGCTGCTCGCACCCCTCCAGGTGGTGTGTCGGGTGCCGGCGAGGAGGTGGGCAGCGCGGGTGCCCAGCCGAGGGCGGGGAAGAGAAACTCCGGAACGATCGACGCCGCGACGAGGGTCCCCCGGGCGATGAGGAGCGTCCGGGCATCCGACCAGAGCCAGCAAAGCGGCGCAAGGACGACGAGGATGGAGTGAAAGTGGTCGCCGAGAGATTGCTCACGCCCCTCACACTGCTCGCGGGCGCCTCAAAACGGCTGTAGTGTCAGATCGCCTGCTCGAAATGCCGAGATCGTTTCCGGCGCTCCGTAGTGGACGTGCCGCAGGATCGAGTAGTGGAGTACGCCACCGCAGCCAGGAGCGTCAGGAGGACGAGCAACGGCTGCTCCCCGACGAACACCCCAACGCGCGACGCGGACAGGTAGAGCCGAATGCGTCGGGGGCTGGGCGATCACCGTCATGCTGGGCTAGCAGTCAACCGCTTCACCGGACGCTATGCGGCCTCCGACACACGGTCGGCCGGAGGCCCGGGGAACGTCTACACCTCGCGGCTAGGCCGCTTGCTCGCGCCAGCGCGTGAGCCGGGGGACCCCCACTGCCAGACCGCCGCCAAGCAAAAGGACCGCGGCGGCAATCCCTGCCATCCAAGCGAGTCCCGAACCGCCTCCGTGGCTCTTCTCCGCGGCTTGGAGCGCTGCGGCGTTGGAGGCGTGGCCCGAGCCATTCGGGGTGATGCCTTGGCCAAACAACGAGGAGGACGCTCCGTTACCCGCGGCTTTCGCTCCGCCGGGGGAGCCACCGGCAGCGCCTTGGTGGGCGTTGCCGGCGCCGCCGGCAGATCCCCCGCCGGCGGAGCTGTGAGGGCTCCCCCCGCCGGAGCCAGCGCCACCGTGGCCCGTGCTGCCTCCCGCTCCGGGGCCGCCCGGCCCGCCGGGCTGGCCCGCGCCCGCGGCGCCCTGCTGGCGACCTTGGTCGAGGGGTACGGCGTATTCCTTGCCCGCGGGGCTGCCGGGATCCACGTGCACGCCCTTCTCCGCGGCCACGGCCGAGCCGGGCACGAGCAGGGCGCTCGCGGCGAACAGGCCGAGTAGGTTTCGCATTCTCATGGGTCGCAGTCTGGCAAACATTCCGATCCCTTCAGCAATGGAGGCGGGGTGGTCGGACCTCTCCCTGCACAACGTCTGTGGGCGCCGAAGGTTGCGCCGAAGGCCCAGCGCCCGCTCAGCACATCAGGCTGAAGTCGGTTCTTCTGAGGCGCCCGTCGACCGTTGAGACCGTCGCCCTGCTAGCTGCGGCGCCCGGCCGGAAAGGTCGACGAGGGCCAATACGCCGCCCGCGGTGAGCAGCGGCACCACGGGGATGAGGTAGCGCAGGGTGGAGGTGGTGGTCGCCGTCGATCCGATGAGGATCGAAAGCCCGGCGCCGAGGAGCAGAAACACCTCGGGGCGCCGCGTGAGGCGCGAGCGCCAGCGCTTCATCGTCAGGCTCGCCAAGCTGAGGAGCCCGGCGAGAACGAATACGGCAAGCAGCCACCGCGGCGTGTGCAGCCACCGCTGGTAGCCGCGAAGGAAGCTGCTCGGCGCGTGCACGGCGGGTCGGAAGCCCGGCTCGAACTCGTCACGTTCGACGACGTTCAGCACTGGGGTCGGACCCGCGGGCAGGAGAAGGACATCGGGGTCGTCCCGCGTCGTGACTCCGGGAGTGAAGTAGCGGAGCGAATCGCCCAGAACCAAGCTGGCGTAAGCTCCGGGGCGCTCGAGGATGGTCGCCTGGGCGAACGTCCGCAGCGCCTTGTTCGCCGCCGGATAGTTCCCGCGGCCGAGTAGGCCCAAGACCGGACCGCCGAAGATCCAATTGCTGGGCGTCTTGTGCGGGAAGTGCGCGGCCTGCCCGCAGAGCGGCCGCGTGACCGCAGGGACATCGACATGGTGACAATCGGCGAGCTCGGCGACTCGGCCGTAGAGGAAGATGCCGTCGAAGGGCGGCTTCACGCTGAAGGAGCCACCGCCTCGGGCGCTGTAGGTCGCATACGCCAGAAGCGGAAGGGTGAGGGCGAGGACAGCCGCCGCAACTCCACGCAGGCCGCGTCGCGTCCAGAGGACGTACCCGAGCCACGCCGGCACAGCGAAGAGCGCGGCGGAGCGCAGGCTGATCGCCACCGCGAGCAGCAGCCCGCTCGCGGCGAGCTCCGCCGTCCTGCGCTCGCCGCGGATCGCGAAGTACGCGCAACCGAGGAGGGTGAGGCTGAAGAAGGCCTCGGAGAGGATGTACTGCTCGAGCGTGACGACGTAGATGTCGAGCAGCACGACGGCGACCGCAAGCGCGGACAGGGTACGCGAGACACGTAGCCGCACGAGGATGGCGTAGAGGACGACACCGCCGATGAGACCGGCAAGGTGCTGCGTCGTCGTGATCGTGATCACACTCCGCTGCACGAGCGCAAGGCCGTGCAGAAGGAGCGGATACCCGAAGGGATGCTGAACGGAGACGCCGACGATCGGAGACGCATACGCCAGGTCGATGTAGTTCCAGGAGTCCGAGTAGAAGAGACCGGGTCGGTATGCGACCGCCACAGCCACGCGAAGGAGCGCTCCGGCCGCGAGAACGACAAGAAGCAGCCAGTGCGGTGACGCCAGCTTCCGCAAGTTCACCATCCGAGCAGTCACGCGAGCGGCTCCTTCACGACGCCGCGGCTTCGGCATAGAGGTCGAGATAGCGCGACGCCGTCCGCTCCCATGTGAACTCTCGCGCCCGGCTGATCCCGGCCTCGACCGATCGCTCTCGCAACCTCGGCTCCTGGACAAGTCGATCGAGCGTCTCTGCGATGGACGCCGCCGGAGCAGCCGGGTCGATCACGAGCAGGGCGTCGCCACCGATTTCTCTGGTCGCCGGCGCCAAGCCGCTGATGACCGGCACCCCGACCGACATCGCCTCGATGACGGGCAGGCCGAAGCCCTCCGCGCTACTGGGATAGACGAGCGCGCTGCCGCCCCGGAGCACCTCCCACATCTCTGCGCGCGAGAGGTAGTCGAGGATCTCCACCCGCCCACTGGCGAGCTCGGCGCCCGCACGCGCCTCGAATCCGTCCGGTAGCCCGGCGCCGGCCAGGACCCGCAGGCGGTAGGGAGGCTCGGAGCGCATCGAACGCAGGCCCTCGAGGGCCAAGTCGAGGCCCTTGCGAGGATCACGGCCCGAGAAGGCGACGACGTAGGGCGAGCCCTCGACGGGCGCGGCGGGCGCGGACGGCGGCGCCTCGACGCCGTTGGGTATGACCTCTGGCCGCACGCCGGGGAACGAGGCGCTCACCTCCGCCGCGGTCGCCTCGCTGGGAGAGGCCACCCGAACGGCGGCGCGTGCCGCGAGGGGAGCGTTGCGCCGCGCGTAGCGGTGGCCGACCACCTGGCGCAGGCCGCGGTTCCGGATCGTCGTGGTGCAGAAGATCAGGTCGTGTACGGTCAGGACGACGGGCACCGGCCCTGGGCGCCCCCAGCCGGTATTGGCCGGGAAGTGGAACACGTCGAGCCCGGCTCGCGCAACCCACCGGCGCCCCACCGGCGAGTCGAGCACCGGGTACGGATACCGGTGGACCGCATAACGCGAGCGAACGCCGTCCGGGGCCAGGCTCGGATCGCCGAACCACACGACCTCGACGCCCGGTGAGCTCACCAGCCGCCGGGACAGCTGGGATATGAAGCGAGCGATCCCGAGCCCTGGGCCGGCGAGCCGCGTGTCGATGCCGATTCTCATGCGGTCATTGTCACCCACGCCGACCTCTACCATGCCAGGCTTGGCGCAGCCCACGCACGGTGTATCGGTAGTGGTGCCGACGAAGTACCGATCTGCCGCGCTGGCCCGCTGCCTCCGCGCCCTGGTGGTCGCGGCCGATCGCGTAGGAGAGCCCCTCGAGGTTATCGTGCTCGATGACGGCGAGGAGGACACGGTTCGGCGGCTGTTGGCCGAGGAGTCGACTCGTGACGGGGTCTCGGTGCGCTACGTCCCCCGCCGAGCCTACGGCGGAGACGGGCCCGTCTGGGGTCGCGATTACGGAGTACGTGAGGCACGCTACGACATCGTCGCGTTCACCGACGACGACACGGTGTGTGACCCGGAGTGGCTCGAGCGCGGCGTCCGGCGGCTGCGCGCGTCTCCCGAGCTCGCCGGGCTCGAGGGTGCCGTCGTGCCCGACGTGGTCCTTCCGCTCGACGCCGTACGCGCCCGAGTGGTGCAGAGCAGAGCTGGCGGGGCGTTCTTGACCGCCAACATGATCCTGCGCCGAGCCGCCGTCGTGCAGGCCGGGGGCTTCCAGCGGCTGTGGGACGAGCGACTGCTCACCGGGAGGCTCCACTTTCGCGAGGACAGCGATCTTGCGCTCCGCGTGCGAGACCGCGTTGGCCCCGTGCCGTTCGACCCGGCGCTCGTCGTGCGCCATCCAGTGGATCAACCGGGGTTGCGATCCCATCTACACACCGCGCGCTTCTTCGCCCTCGACGCTCCCTTCGAGCAGCTGCACCCCGGGGCGATTCCGAGCTTTCGCGTCGCGCCGTTAACCCGGGTTCGAATTCGTGCCGCATGCACGGCCCTTGCGGCGCTGCCTCTGCTCTGCTCTCGGCGGACGCGTGCCGCAGGCCTGGCGATAATCGGGGGTTGCACCGTCGGCGTCTCGCTCCAAGTAGAGCGCGACCTACGCGCGGCAGGCTTCCGGCGCGCCTGCACCGCGGAGCTCCACAGCGTCACGCTGCGACTGCCGCGTAGCCTCCTGTGGTGCCTCGTTGCCGGAGCGTCTCGGCTGGCTGGGGTCGTGCTCCTGCGCAGCCGGCTTGTTTCCGTGCGCCCTGACGGCGCTTCGCGCCGACCGTCAGACGAGTGACGCGAGAAGGGCGAGCAGTACCGTGGAGTTCTCGACCGGTTTCGGCAGGAGTCCTAAAGCGGATACACGTGCGTTGCCGCACGGCGGGACGCGACACCGAGACGCGACACAATACGGCGGTGCACGGGTTCGGAAGCAACGAGAAGCGAACGGGCATCATGGGCGTCGACTCGGGACCGAGCGCCCGGACCGGTACGAAGCTTCCGCGGACGCTGATCCTCGCCGGCGAGTCTCCTCTGCCTCCCCGATCCGGCCTCCGACTTCGTGTGCTTCATCTCGCGCGAGAGCTCGCTCGCTCCTCCCAGGTCGAGCTTGCGGTGCTCGGCGGCGCCGAGCCGGCGCCGAGTGAGCCCTTTGAGCTGCGCTCGATCCCCCACCGCAACGCGTCCCGCGCGCTCACGGCGTTACAGGCATGGCGGGAACCCTATGTCGTGGCCAAGCAGCGCTCGAGCGCGATGGCCGCCCTGGCCTCCGCGCCGCGGTGGGACACGGTGCAGGTCGAGTTCCCCTACCTGGTCCCGGCCGCACGTGATGCGAGTGTCCCGGTGGTGCTCGACGCCCATAACGTCGAGAGTGATCTGCTCCGCTCGGTGGCCGACCAGGTCCCCAATGGCCCCAGCTGTCTGCGACTGCGCTGGGAGGAGAAGAAGATGCGGCGCTTCGAGCAGCACGTCACCACCGGCGTTGCCGCCGTCTGCACGACCAGCGATGCCGACGCGGAGGTCTTCGAGCGCTGGGGCGCCCCCGCGGTGGTGGTGGTGCCGAACGGGGTGGACACCGGCGCGATTCCTCACCGCCGGACGCCGGCCCGAGGGACACAGCTTCTCTACGTCGGCCACCTGGGCTACGAGCCCAACGCCGCCGCGGCGCGCGAGCTCGCCCGGGAGATCCTCCCGCTCGTACGGGTCGAACTTCCCGACGCCAAGGTGCGCCTCGTGGGCCGGGACGGCGCTCGCCTCTCTGCGCTTGTCGGTCCGCACGTCGAGCTCGCCGGCGAGGTGCCCGACATGTTGCCGGAACTGCGCGCGGCGCGCGCGGTCGTGATCCCCCTCCGGGCGGGTAGCGGCACGCGGCTCAAGGTTCTCGAGGCGATGGCGGCGGGTGTGCCGATCGTCGCCACGCCGCTCGCCGTGGCGGGGATCGCGGCCCGCGCCGAAGAGCACGTGCTGCTCGGCACCACTCCGGGCGAGCTGGCTGCGCAGGCGATCCGGGTCTGTCGCGACGACGCGCTCGCCCAGAGGCTTGCGGACGACGCCCGCGCGCTCGCCGAGCGGACCTATGATTGGTCCATCGTGGGGGAGCCGCTGAGAGCGCTGCACGCGCGTCTCGCGGAGCGATCTGCACCCCGTGTGAGGACGTGAGCCTCTCCGAGCGAGTAGCGGTCAACGCGCCGCTCTTGGTTATCAGCCGCATGACCAGCGCGGCCGCCGGGCTGGCCGCGGTTGCGGTGAGCACGCGCTACCTCGGCGCCGCTACCTACGGCAGCCTGACGATCGCGATGCTGTACATCTCGTTGGCGTCGGTGTTCACCGACGCTGGGCTCTACATGATCGCGGCGCGCGAGATCGCCAAGCATCCCGACCGTGAGCAGGAGATCGCCGCCAACGCTCTCACGATGGGTTGCGCTCTCTCGCTCCTCATCATCCTGTTGACCCTCGGCTCTGCTCAAGTCGTGTATGCCGGCGCGAATGACCGGCTAGTCCGATTGGGAGTCGCGATTCTCCTCGTGCAGCTGGTCACCGCTGCGCCAATGGGGGTCATGGGCGCCCACCTCATCGCTCATCAGCGGTCGTGGTGGACGATGGGGGCGGCGGCCGTCGGCGGCCTTGCCTCGCTCGCGCTCGTGCTGCTCGCGGCGACGCAGAGCCTGGGCTTCGCCGCGATCGCCGCGAGCTACGCACTCGTCGCACTCGTCAACCTGGCTGTGCTGAGGGCAGTGACGGCGCGCACGCTACGGCTTCGATTGGGATTCGACTACGAGCTCTGGCGCCAGCTCGGGCGCTGGGCTCTACCACAAGGCGGCATCCTCATCCTCGGTCTTCTCTATTTTCGCGCGGACGGACTGCTGCTCTCGTTCCTTCGCCCGCACCGCGACGTCGCCCTGTACGGCGTGGCGTTCAAAGTGGCGGAGGTGCTGTTCATCCTGCCTCAGTACCTGATGCTCACGCTGTTCCCGGCCATCGCCCGGTTGGACCGCGGAAGCCAGCGGCTGGCCGAAATCATGCAGAAGACCCTCGATTCCATGCTCGTTGTCGTGCTGCCGCTGGTGGTCTCCGGCGTCGGATTCGCCACCGATGTCGTCGGGGTCCTCGGCGGTAGGCAGTTCGGCCCTTCTGTACTCGTTCTGCAGGTGCTGATGATCGGTGTAGCGTTCTGGTACTTCAACTCGGTTTACGGCAACGCGCTCGTTGCGCTCAACCTGCAGGGTCGGCTCTTTCGCAACTCAGCGATCGTGCTGATCTTCAACGTCGCGCTGAACCTCGCGCTCATCCCGCCGCTCGGCCCCTACGGCGCCGCGGTCGCACTCGCGATCACCGAGGTGATGGCGCTGAGCCTGACAGTCCGCGTCTATCGGCAGGTGGCCGCGCCGCCCCGCCCGCGCGGCTTGCCCCGCCTCCTCGGCGCGGCGGGCGGGATGGCGCTCGTTCCGCTTTTGATCGACGGACCGCTCCGGAGCCTCGCCGGGCCGCTCGTCGCGGCGCTCCTCGGCGGAGCGCTGGCCACGCTCGTCTACGTCGCCCTCCTCTACGCCCTGCGGGCTGTCCCCGACGAGCTTCTTGCCGCCGTGCGGGTGCTTCGCGAGCGGACCGTACGCACCTAAGCACGATCGTCGGAGGCGCTTGCACAAGGGTGTATCTTCCTCCGCCGATCCCCTTTCCCCGCACCCTTCGTCGCCCCACCGCGCAGGAGCTCGGCGAGCGGACGGCGGCGGTGGGGACGGCGCTGCGAAACGGCTGTTTCACCGTACGTCCCCGATCGCGTACCTCGCTCCCGAGGTGCTCGACGGCGTCTTACGGCACCCGGTGACGCTGCCTCCCCGGCATGGGTGGATGATGCCTGGGACACAGACCGTGGAGGGACTGCTCTTTCTGGCCTCGCTCGCCCGGGCGCTCGACGCGCGCGAGCTCTTCGAGATCGCCACCTACCAACGGCCTGACGACGTGGCGCCTGGCCGAGAACCTCCCGGGGGCGACCGTGCACACCCTTGACCTGCCGCCCGATGAGACTCCCACAAAGGGCCCGAACAAGCCGCGAGAAGCTCGCCCGGAATTGCGCCCAAGGCGTAAAGCAGGACGGCGGAGACGAGCACAGTCAAGCCACCCAGCATGGCCGCGACCAATGTCCAACGGCCTGCCGAAGCGGCCCGTCGGCGAGAAGCGGAATTAGCGCCATACCACCCGTACCTTGCCCTAGTGGAGGCCGAGGCCCTCGTGGCAACGAGCTAACGCTAACGATCGTCCTGAGCGAGCCGTCGGCGGGTAGGCCTTCGCAAACCTTCGCCGCGCCGCATCACCTCAGGGAAGCGGTCGCCAAAGGATCTGCGCGCGGCGCCTTCTCCGACGAGCGGCGATAGCGCGCGTTCCGCTCTGGGAAACGATGCTGCGCACCTTGGAGCCCGTCGTACAGGCCGACGACTCGCATCCAGACTCTTCTCCATCCGAGTCGGTCCGCCAGGACGAGCATCAGGTCGGACTTGAGCTCGCCGGCCGCTGCCCGCCAGGGCCATGGGTTGGCGAAGGGACCATCGCGCAGCATCCGCCGCAAGGCGAGACCATCGCGAACGTCGTAATACTCGCGCCAGGGTGGCGTGTCGCTCACCCACACCTGGCGCCACAGCACGCGCCGTCCAATGAGCCGACGCGCCGGATGCCATACGCACGCCGCAGTGACCGCCCGCAGCTCCCAGCCCTGAGCCCGCAGCCGAAGGCAGTACTCGACGTCGGAATGCCACAGATAGAGTCGGGGAGCCAAGGCTCCAGCCGCACGAACGGCCTCCGCACGCATTAGTAATCCGGCGAAGGGCGCCCAATCCACCGCTCCGTCGCCCCTCTCAGGATCGCGCGGCACCTGTTGACGTCGTCCGCGCCCCCGCGGGCCGATCGACCAACCGGCCTCCCGGCGACCGTCGCTGAAGACCACTGTTGGTGCGCAGGCTGCGACCGCGCGGCCTTGCGCCGCTACAGACCCGTCGAGTAGCGACTCGAGGGCGTCCCACGCCGGCACGCAGTCATCGTCGATCAGCCAGATCCAGTCAGTGGCCTCCTCGAGTCCCGCCGCGAGGCCCGCTTGGAAGCCACCCGGGGCTCCGGCATTCCGGTCGAGCCTCTTCACCTCGATACCCGACTGTTTTCCGAGGAAGCTCCTCATGGCCGGAGGCGATGCGTTGTCAATGACGATGATGCGATCCGGCGCTCGGCTCTGAGCTCGGAGCGCGTTCAGGGCAGTTTCGAGCCCACCGACGCGGTCGTAGGTCGGAACCACGGCCACAACCTTCTCGGGTCGCTGCATCAGTTACTGGCCATGCCCAGGTGTCAGCTTGAGTTTCCGAGAGTGAACGCGTCGGAAGGCTCGTCCGTAGTCGCCTGGAGTCGCTCACGCGCCGCTGGCGTCAGATGAAGCACTAGTCGGGTTCCGGGTACGCGCCGACGCCAGAGGTCGCTCCGTGAGTCGAGGACCGGACGCACGCCTTCTACCTCACGAACGTAGTCGTCCCACACGACCGCGCCGTCTAAAGCGAGCATTCGAAGTGCGTGCTCGGTATCGCTGCGTACGTACTGCTCCGAATGAGCTCCGTCTACGTAGACGAGCTGACAGCGACCATAGAAAGGCGTGAAGTCGAAGGTCGCGGAGTCACCCCAATGATCGATCACACGGGCACTCGGAGGTAACACATCGAAGATGCGTCGGGCAAACCGCCGACGCGTGTCTTCGTCACGAGTCTCGATGCGAAGCTGGGGCGCCTCTTCAGGAGAAAGGTCGAGCGTGTGCACCGCCGCCTGGTCGGGAGCGTTCTCGGCCAAACACCACGTGCTCAGGCCGTTGTACGTGCCGATTTCGAAGATGGTGGAGGCGCGAAGCGCAAGCGCCAGAGCCGACAGGAAGACGAGTCCCTCGAGGCTCTGGGTGCCCGGCATGAGCCATGGATGCCGCGGCGGTAGTCTGAGGGGTTCGGCGTTGAGGCTGGTCTGAAGCGCGCGCTCGAGATATGGGATTGGAGAGGTGGCGCGGAAGCGAGCGTCAAGTACTGCGGCGCGGGCGGCACCAACACGTTGTGAAACGGCCCCCGGCTCGCGTAGTCGCTGTGCAACCGCTGAAAGGGTGCGACGGGATTCCAGCACGCGCTGCACCGTACCAGCGAGCTTTATCAGAGAGGCAATTCGCGAGCGCGGCAGTGACGGGGCGTTTTGCGTGGCGTAGCGATCCCCCTTACTTCACCGCCGCGGGCGCCCAAGAGGACGCGAGACCCAGACGACTTGAGGGGTCACGAGCCGCTTCCCCTCCCACCGCGCGGACGCTCCTGTGCCATGGTCGTGAGCAACTCCAGGGTCTCGTTCACCATCGATTGCGAGAAGCCCGCCAGCCGTCGTTGCGCCCGCGCGGCCATGTCGCGCATCTCGCGGGTATGGCGGACGGCCCAACCGATGCGGTGGCCAGAGCGTCCGCATCCCCCGTTGCGACCAGCACGCCGCTCCGCCCGTCCTCGATGACCTCGTCTGCGCCGCCGAAGCGGGCGGCCAGCACCGGCACGCCCTGCGCCATCGCTTCGAGCACCGAAAACGGCGTGCCCTCGAAGTGGCTGGGAAAGGCGAAGAGGTCGGCGACGCGCAGCAGCTCCGACACGTTCGCCACCTGGCCGAGCAGCCGAACCCGATCTCGTAGTGCAGCGGAAGATGCTGCTGGGATCGCTCACGCGTGCAGGAGGATGTGCCGTGCTTCTTCGAGAAAGCGCTCGGATTCCGTCAAATACTGCAGGTAGTCAAAAGAACCGGCCCGCTCAAAGGCTCGGCGCGTGCGGGCGGCAGTGTCCTCGGGCTGCTCGAACGCCGCTGCGAGTGCGCCCGCGCAGGCGTCGGCGTCCCCGATGGGGAAGAAGAGGGCGTGCACGTTCTCATGGAGTATCTCCGGCATGCCGCCGCTGCGGGCGGCCACAATCGGCACGCGAGCGAGCGCAGCTTCGAGGCAGATCAGGCCGTAGGGCTCCTCCCACACGGAGGGGATGACGATTGCGTGAGCGGTGGCGAGCAACTCGCCGAGGGCTGTCGTGGCGAGCGGCCCACGGAGCTCTATCTGATCCTGGATGCGGAGCTCCCGCGCGAGCATGTTGAGATTGCGACGCATGAAGCGCTCGGCCGGTCCGGCAAGCACCAGGCGCGCTTTGATCCCGTGGCGATCTCTGAGCGCCGCCAAGGCACGGTAGGCGACGTCTGGCCCCTTCTCCGGTGAGATCCGACCGACGAGCGCGATGGTCGGTGATGAGGCCGGATGCCGCTCGATGTCGGCGAAGGCTGCAGCCTGTCGGCTGTTCTGGTAGACGACGCGCTCGATGACCGGCCGGAGCATCGGCGGCGCGGCGTTGAGCCGGCGGAGCGCCTCGCTATGCCACATCACGCCGACTGAACGGGGGGTGGAGGCGTCGACCTGGAGAGCGGGAAAGTGGTTGGTCGCGCGTATCACGCGGCCCCACAGCCCCGCGACACCTCTGCGCTCCTCCAAGAGATATTTGAGGAACTGGTCGCCACGGTAGAGACCGGAGAAGGAGTAGTCAGCGACGCTGTAGACGATCGGCACGCCGGCTTGGGCGAGGAGCGCCAACACGACATGAGGGAGATGGGAGGCGTTCCATACGTAGGCCAGGTCCGGTGCGAAGGACCGAAGCGTGCGTCGTGTGAAACGTGCGGCGCGCACGGCGGCGAAGGGTACGCGCGGGTTAGCGGTGCGGCCCGCCAGAAACGGGAGCTCTCTCCGAACCCCCGACTCGAGGGGCACCTGCCGCCGGCCCACCGTTGACGTCAACACGAGAACTTCGTGGCTTGAACGCAAGTGCTCGACAACGCTCGCGCACTGCGCCTCATAGCCTCCGAACGCGACCGGCGGGTAGTAGTTGCTGATGACGAGGATGCGCACGCCTACGGAGCAGCTTCGCCGCTCGCGCGGGAGCCGACGCGGCGATCGAGCCTCGCCATTGACGCGCTCCGCGGAGACCCGCTTGCCGTGAGCAACTGCTCTTCGATGGACCGCGCGAGCGCCTCGCCGCTGTAGCGCTCGAGCACGGCGCGATCGGCGCTCGCCCGCTGCGCTCGCAGTGCGTCGTCGTCGAGCAGGCCGATCACCTCGGCGGCGAATGCGTCGGGAGTATCGGCCGTCGGGCAGGAGAGCCTGAAGTGCTCGGCCACCCAGGGCGTGGTGACGAGGGCGGCTCCGTGGGCCGCCGCCTCGAGCACCTTGTTGGGAGATCCGGTACCGGCGCGCAACGGCGCTGCGGCGACCTTGGCGCGGGGCAGGTACTCGCCGAGGTCGGGTACGTCGCTGAACACGGCCATTTCGGTGATTCTTAGCCGGCTCGCGTTGCGCCCGACGATGGCTGCTCGCACACCGGGCAGCCGGTCGCGCACGCGCGGCATCACCTCCCGATCGAGCCACTCCGCCGCGTCACGGTTGGGTGGGTAGGCCATGTTGCCGGTGAAGAGGAGGTCGAGATCGCGCACGTGCCCGGGCGGCTCGGTGAACACCTCGCCGTCGAAGCCGGCCGGCACGATCGCCATCGCTGGGCTCGCCGGCAACTCGGCCGCGTCCTCGGCGGACGTGACGGCCTGGGCCGTGGCCCATGAGGCGACTCGACGCTCCCAGCGCCGCATGAGCCGCGCCTCGACCGCGGCGGCGAGGCGCACCGGCGCGGTCTCGACCCCAGCCGCCCGCCGGCGCATGTTAAGGCTCAGGGCGTCGACGTGGTCGAGCACCAGCGGAGCCGGGAGCGGTCCGCGGAGGGAGCGCGCGGTGCAGACAAGGACGACATCCGCGGCGGCGGAGAGGCGCTCTGCTTCTCTCCATGCCGCGTCCGGCATCATCCATCCCACCTGCGCCGGTAGCCCCCGTAG
>JAABUZ0100005012.1_pt1 | contig 17751 bp, 19 predicted proteins | sample 5562091 | NCBI WGS metagenome assembly JAABUZ01 (sample SAMN12813069, study PRJNA571459) | rock metagenome | isolation source: Antarctica rocks | place: Antarctica: Victoria Land, Linnaeus Terrace sud | collected 2015-12-21
ACCCTATGGGCTGCACCTCCTTGTCGGGCTCCAGGAAGACGGCGTTGCAGTCCAGGAAGCGCGCGCAGGTCTGGTTGGCGGCCGCCGCCGCGCGCAGCCGCGCGTTGGTCGCCAGGATGGCCTTGGAGAACCTGCGCGCGCGCGTCGGCGCCGTCAGCTTCGCAAAGTGACACCTTCAAGGCTTCAGCGCCGCCGGCACCGCAGCGCGACGCCTCCAAGGCCTCGGCGCCGCCGGCGTCGAAGTGCGACACCGTTACATCCACACGTTGCGCGCCCTCGCTCCGTCAGCACATCCGCGACGCCCGCGACCGCCCCCGCCCGACTGCGCGCCTCTCATCATGAACTGCGCCTGACCGGCAACGCCCCAAATGGGCTGCGGGGCGCGCTTGCACGGCCACGAGTGCATCGTCTTGGCGGGCCAGTCGAGGCCGCGGTCGCCGCGCGGCGTGAGCGCCAGCACGACCACGCGCGCGGCTGGCGCCTGCTCGCACACGCGCCGCGCGGCCAGCAGCACGCCCGCCGCGATGTACGCGCTCACGGCCTCGTCGTCGTCCAGGTCCTGCCGCGCGCGCCAGCCCTAGGCTCATGAGATTAGGGTCAGGGTTACGCTCACATGGCTGGCAATTCGCGCCCGCTGCGGCGGCTGTGGCGGCTGCGAAAATGGGGCTTCCGCACGCAATTTTCCATTCTGCAGTTTCCCTTGTAATGATCTCTAGAGGATGTCTAAACACATGTGCTTGTGGTGCATTCGTGGCGTGTCGGCCGCGCCCACGCCGACGCGTGCGCTGCAGGCCGCGCGGCGCGCGCCGCCGCCCGCGGCGCGACGGCCGAGCTGGGGCCGCGCCAGCGGGTGCTCGGGCTGGGTGAGGTCGTTGGTGCCGACCAGGATGACGACCGCGGCCGGGCGCAGGCGCTCGGGGCCCTCGCCGTGCTCCAGCCGCCAGGCCAGGTTCCGCGAGGTGTCCCCTGCGGGGCGCGCGGCCGTGGGCGCGGGGGCCGCGGGTGCAGGTCGGCGCCCGCGGGACGCGCCGGCAGGGCGCTGGCGCGCTCCGGGAGGGAAAGATTTCGCACTGGCGGCCGGCAGAAAGCATCCCTGTGCGCAGGGCAGGGTGCCTGCTAAGGTGTGGCAGGGCAAGCGGCGCGCGGACCGGCGATGGAGAAGACGCCGGCGCGCAGGCGGCCGTAGTGCTTGGCGAACACGTCGGGCACGGGACGGAACTTGTCGTATGGCACGCCCATGAGCGTGCCACGGAACGCCTCGGTGATGCTGTCCCCGTAGAACAGCAGCTGCAGGCCCTGCGCCGGGTGAGGGTAGGGTCAGGCCTCACCCTACCCTGCACCCGCCGATCCTGCACCCGCCGACCGCGGGTCGGCGGCCGCGCGGGGTGGGGCGCCGCGCAGCGCGCTGCGAGGTCCCGGAGCATCTTCACCATGAAGGGCTGCGTGGCTTCAACCCTTACCTATGGGGCCTGGCCCGGGCGCGCGCCTCCTGCGCGTGCGCGTCCACCTCCTTCAGGTACTGCTCGTGCAGCTCCATCCACTCCACCGGGCGCCAGCTGGTGCGCGGCTCGCCCTCCGCGCTCGGCAGGTAGCCGAGCGCGTCCCCGACGGCCGACGTGCGCGGCGCCGCGCCCACCGCCGCCGCCAGGCCCGGCAGCTCCTCGTCGACCTGGCGCGGCACATAGCACGCTGTGATGCCAGCCGCGAAGCTCGTGCCTTGCCTTAACAGCACGCAGGCTTGCCGGTGCCCGGTGCGGCCGGGCGGGCGGCTGTGCGCGGCAGGTGGCCGAGCGCGGCCCCGGCGCCGCCGCCAGGCAAGGCAGCCTCTGGCTGGCCGAGTGACGACTTGTCCAGACTGTCTCACCAGCTCACAAAGCCAGCCACGAAGCTGACCTTCTGGCTTCAGCCGTGCATGGGGCTGACACAACTGGCTCTTGCTTGTGCAAGAAACCCACCGCCTCTGCGACGGCAGCCCAGCCGCGGCCCCTGTCACTGCGGCCGCAGCAGGCTCGGCAGCGCCCGGCTGCCTCGACCGCCGGCGCGCCCAACAGCAGCAGAGCAGTCTGCAGACCAGGCTTGTGCGTTCGGCGAGGTGCAGCGCAGCATACAGTCACAGTTATCACGTGGAGGCTCGGGCACGTGTCAGTGCCTGGGCCAGGTGCACCCCACAGCGTCCAGTCGCGGGTGGTGCGCAACATCTCCAAGCTCTGCATGTGCCTCGCCAGGGGCAGCAGTGCGCTGCCCCCGCCTGCCACACACAGGCACTGCTTCCAGAGGAGCGGCGCTGCGGCAGCACACAGCCCGGGCGCGCGCGTCGAGGATGCTGGGCGCCGCCGCGCCCCAGCGGTCCGAGCCGCGCAGCAGCAGCGCGCCGAGCAGCAGGCCGGCCGCCGACGCGAGCGCCAGCTTCTTCCAGTCGGCATGCTTCCAGCCGCGCGCGAGCAGGCTGGAGGCGCGCATCGCGGGCACGCTCGGGGCGGGGGAGCGGCCGCGTGTGCCGTTCACATTATGGCGCCGTCGTAGGCTGAGCTTTGTTCATACCGGCGGATTGCACGTTCGTCCCTGTCCATGTGGTCACGGACACAGTGCAAGCGTCTGGCAGTGTCAGCTGGGGGCAAAGGAAAACACTGCTACTGCGTCCACTGCAGCTGCTGGCAATGCTCGCTGGCGAACTCATGCCAGATGCCTCGCATTGGCAATTTTCATCTTCCTTCCTTGCAGAGTCCTGGACACTCCACAAGTGTCCCTCTGAGCATGCAGTCTTAGCAGTTTCTTTGGTCAGGCAAGTGATCCAACGCTTTCCGCGACTATGTCATGACTGGGAGACAGGCGCCCACAGCCAGCGCGCACACCCCCAGCAGCGTCCCCTTTTCATCAGTGCCAAGTGCTGTGGGCAGCACAGCATGCACCTCTAGAGACAATTATGCTTGATCTGCATGTAAAACTTGCGGGAGGCAACTGAGCCCAGGTCTGGCATGTATTTACAGTCATCCGCCCTGTTCCCCTCCATGCACATACCAAAGCCGCTGTCAGTTGCTCAGTCACATCATACCAGCTCAAGAAAAAAGCATGCAAGGCAGGTCGCGGTTGCAGGCGTCCTGCGCTGTTGGCGTCCCCCAGCAGACCAAATCGCTCCCGCATGCCGCGGAGGGCCTGGGCGCCTCTAAGCGGGCGCCCCGTAACAACTAAATGTGCCGCAAAGCTGTATGTGCCGGCATGACGCGCCACGCATGCAGGCCATGGCAGTATGCCAAGCCTGGATGGTGAAATGGCCGAAAATTGCCCAGCAACCTGAGTAGGTCAGCTGCAACCACCATGTTCAGAGTCTCCAGGCAACACACCGCTATGGGTGTCAAGCAAAGAGACCCTGAGAGGCCGCATGCGCCTGAAAGCTGCACCGCCACCAAGGCCATATGCCGGCGCCCACGGTAAAAAGTTATTGCGCAACATAATTAGCGACCTAGACACCAGAGAAGGAAAAAGTGCTGCTGCAACCAGTCCAGAACATGCACATGTACTGAGTCGCCTGACAGGTACCAAGCAGGGCAGAGTCATCTACATGAATCGATCCGCTGAGGCGGGGTTGCGCATGCAGGCAGTGGCTGCTCCGCACGGCGGCGCGGGCGCCTGGCCGGCGCTGCCTGCCCCAGCCCTTGCTGGGCGGGCACTGCTGCCCGTACTGATACCCGTGCCAGGCTGAAGACTGATGACGGACGTGTCGGGCACCTCGGCGGGCGCCGCCTCACATGTGGTGGCGCACCGGCACCCATACGGGGCCGGCCGGCGGCGTCGGCACCGGTGTCGGCGACAGCGTCACGCCGGTCGCCACGCGGCCGCAGTTGGCGGGCGCGTTGTACAGCGACATTGCGTTGCACGGCTGCCCGCCCGAGGCCTCCGTGCCCGACGCGCCCACGGTCGCGCTGGTCGGCCACGTGGTGGCGGACTCTGCCGGCCAGGTGCTGGCGGTCGTGCTGCCCTTGGCGGTCGTGCTGGCGGTCGCGCCGGCGGTCTTGGAGCCGCTCGCGTCGTAGAACGCCACGCCGAAGGGCGAGCTCTGGGCCTGCGCGCGCCGCCGCACCGCGCTTAGGGGCTTGTTCACGGCGATAGCACTCGCAACCTGCAGGGCACGGCGGAGCTGCTGAAATCAGCACAAGGCTATTTGAAAGCCGTCCCCTGCATGAAGAGCGATGCGGGGGCGGCGCGCCTGCAGCAGCTGCGGCGTGGTGCCGCCCGCCGTGGTGGCGACGCCGCTGATGACGCTCGGCTGGTTCAGCGTGAGCACCGAGGCGGCCGTGGTCGGCGCGGGCGTGGCGCGCGTGCTGGCCACGCTGCCGGCCGTGCTGTAGAGCGAGGCCGGCGAGAGCGTGGCCGACGCGCCGCCCAGCGTCAGGCTCACGCTGCCGGCGCTGTTGAGCGGCCGCATTGTGGCGGTCATCGCGCCCATCGAGCCCAGCTTGCGCGCGTTCTCCTCGCCGCGGAGCATGCGGCGGCCTGCGCGCACGGGCGCGCCCGCTCCGTCAGCGCGCCGAGCACCGGGCGCCCTGACCGGGGCACCAGGCCCCCTCCCTGGTCACCGGGCGGTGCGCGGCTCACGCCTGGCAGCCGGCGCCGGCCTGCCCATACAGCAGCACAAACTCTCCAGCCTGCATATTGGGCCTGGGCTGCTCTGTGCGCCGGGCATGTGGCGCTGCAGGGCGCCAGCTGAGCCCGCCGGCCAGAAACGCAGGAAGGCAGCCCAACTGCTTGGCCTAGGCCACACGCTCACCACACGCAGCTGCCCAGGTGCTGCACCCACCTGCTTGGGGTTCAGCAGCTGTAGTAGCAGCCAGCAGCGTGACGGCCAGCACGGCTGCCAGGAGCGCCCGGCAGAGGGGGAGCTGCGTTGTAGCCATCGTGCAGGCCTCCCGCGCCGACGTGCAGGCAGAACCCGGTGCAGATTCGCACAAAGGCTCACGAGGCTCGCTCGGCCTCCTGGCGCTGCGCCGCCTTGGCTGCTGAGGTGGCTCTCACGCTCTCAACGGCTGTGAAGTTGTAAGTGCTCGCCGTGCTTGCCGCGTAGCCCGTGGCAAGAGGTGTACTCAGAGCTGGATAAGCCGGTGCGTTTGACAAATATCCGTCACGCGGCGGGGCTGGCGGTTCGGCCGGCGGTGCTTGCTGCAGAGAGATCAGAGGCAACCCGCTCAAGCTCAGCTCAAGGTGTACACATTCACTTCTGTGTGTGCTCGCGAGTCCAGAGAACACATCGAGCACGTACTGGGCCGCGGATGATTAACTGCTGCTCCAGGCAGGGTTCGCTAGGACAGCAGGGTTCTGCATGAAATTCAAAACCGCCCATCATCGCATCAGTTGTCAACGGAACGGAACCGCTACCCGTTGGGCGGACCAGCTCGATCCAGGCAGCGTCCCTTTATCTTTTTTGCAACTTGTCGACTTGCAACCTTGGGACAAGCTGCGAGGGAGCAGCACAAGTGTGCAGAGACAGCTGGGAGCAGGGTCTGCTCTCTTCCGAGACGGGAAACCCGGCTCGGCGACATGACGCGCCCGCGGCTGCTCGCAGCCCTGGTCGCCGCATGCCTGCACGCTGCCGCAGGCGCGCACGCCTAGCACCACGTTTGCACTTTTCAAGGGTGCACCTGCGCCGCCCGGTGCAGGTTGGCATCCAATGCGCACCACCCACCAACAAGTCATGCGCAGGCACTCAGTTTGCACGGGGTTGCGCAGGCAGCGGAGCTGGCGGCCTGGAGAGCGGCGGCCGCCGCCTCACGCAGGCCGGCAGCGGCGGGTTTCCGGAGGCCCAGCGGCCGCATAGCACGCACATGCCGGTGCCCGCCGCCACCTTCACCAAGGTCGCCAGCGAATCCAGCACCGGCAGCTCGCTCCAGACAGCGCTGCTGGCCGCCGCCACGCGGCTCACGCAGCGCAACGCCGTCGTGGCGGCGACCGCCGCCCCCGCCGCCGGCGCCGCGGTAGGGTCAGGGCAGAGCAGTGGCTTTTGGGGCGCCAACGCGGCCGGGAGCGGCGACTTCTGGCGCAACCTGACTGGTGCGCGCGGGCGCGGGGGCGGAGGGTCGGGGGGCTTCCCGGGCGGCCCCGGCGCGGGCTTCAACCGCAGCAGCGGCAGCTCCAACGGCACCGGCCACAGCTGGGACGGTGACGGCCTGAACAATACGCGGCACGGCGCCTTCAACGGCTCGGCCTGGGGCGGCCCGAACGGCACGCACAATGGCACCTGGGGCAGCTTCGGCGGCGGGAACGGCACGTGGAACGGCACCCACGGCAGCTTCAACGGCTCCGCCTGGGGCGCGAACGGCACGTGGAATGGCACCAACGGCGGCGACCGCGGCGGGCGCCCTGACGGGCGCTTCGGCCGCGGCGGCGACCGCGACGGCGATCGCCGCTTCCGCCGTGGCCCGCCCGGCAACGGCACTGGCGCGCCCGGGAACGGCACCGACACCCCGACGCCGAGCCCCAGCGACACGCCGACGCCCAGCGACACGCCCACGCCCAGCGACACGCCCACGACGGCGCCCGTCACCACGGAGGCAAGCTTCGTCGTCGTGCAGCCCGTTGGCGGCCTGCGGCGCTTGCTCGAGGATGGTGCGCTCGCCCGCCCGCCTGCAGAGGCTGTTAGTAGAGGGCATTGGCATCCTGATATGCCGCCCGCTCTCTGCTGCACAAGGGGGCGTCATCTGCATCTGTATGCTGAGCCCTTGCTGTTGACATGCGCTGCATGCATGACCCTCTGTGGATTTAACTGTCAGTCTGTTTAATGCATGCGGGCGCCGTACCCTGCACCCCTGCACATGCACACGCATATTGCGCCGCCTCGTGTGGGCTGGCATCCAACCCGCACTACCCGCCAGCAGATCGTCCGCACGCACTCAGTCTGCACGGCGTGGCGCAGGCAGCAGAGCGGACGGCCTGCAGAGCCGCGGCCGCGGCCTCGCGCAGGCCGGCAGCGGCGGGCTCCCCGGGCCGCATAGCACACACGCGCCGGTGACGGCCGCGGCCTTCACCAAGGCCGCCAGCGAAGCCAGCACCGGCAGCTCGCTCCAGACAGCGCTGCTGGCCGCAGCCACGCGGCTCACCCAGCGCAGCGCCGTCGCTGCGGCACCCGCCGCCGGCGCTGCGGCCAGCGGGCAGGGCGCCGGCTTCTGGGGCGCCAACGCGGCCGGGAGCGGCGACTTTTGGCGCAACCTGACCGGCGCGGGCGGGCGCGGGGGCGGCGGGCCGGGCGGCATCCCGGGCGGCCCCGGCGCAGGGTTCAACCGCAGCGCCGGCAGCTTCAACGGCAGCGGCCCCGGCAGCTTCAACGGCAGCGGCCACGGCGCCTTCAATGGCTCGGCCTGGGGCGGCCCGAATGGCACGCACAACGGCAGCTTCGGCGGCGGCGGCGGCCCGAACGGCACGTGGAACGGCACACACGGCAGCTTCAACGGCTCCGTCTGGGGCGGAAATGGCATGTGGAACAGCACCTACGGCGGGCCGCCAGGCGGGGGCCCCGGCGGGCGCTTCGGCGGCGACGGCGACCGCCGCTTTCCCCGCGGCCCGCCCGGCAACGGCACCGGCCCGCCCGGGAACGGCACCAACACCCCGACGCCCGCGCCCAGCGACACGCCCACGACCGTGCCCACCACCACGGAGGCAAGCTTCGTCGTCGTGCAGCCCGTTGGCGGCCTGCGGCGCTTGCTCGAGGATGGTGCGCTCGCCCGCCCGCCTGCAGAGGCTGTTAGTAAAGGTCGCTTGCCTTATGACGCCGCCCGCCTCGCAGCACAAGCATTGTCACTTGTGTCTGCTGCTGTGCCCTTGCTGTTGACAGGCGCTGCATGCATGCGCTGCTTGTGCGGCTTCCTGGCCGTGATGCATGCACGCGCCGACCCTGCCATCAGCACATGCTGGCGCCCTGCGCGCCGCAGGCGCACGCCGCGCAGGCGCAGGGCCGTGCAGGCCCGCCCCCACACACCGGTGCTGACGCCCTGTGGCCCCACCGCAGGCATCAGCCTGCCGCCGCTGAGCGCGGCGCTCGCGACGCGCCTGGCCGAGAAGGCGGAGCGCTTCAGCGACCCGGCGACGGGCAGCGCGGACTTTTGGGCCGCCGTGAAGGAGGCCAGCTGGCGGCTGCCGCCCCACTGGGCGGCGCCGGCACCGGCGGCGCTCGCGCGGAGCACCGCTAGCCGCCGCCTCAGCGAGCGGATTGCCCGCGCCCTGCCCGCTGGTGCGCGCTGGGCCGTGTCGGAGGCTGGGGCTGCGCGGTTGTCCTGCCCCTGCATGCCTCACGCGGCCAAAGCTGGCGTTTCACATTCATGCAGGTCGGGAAAGCAGACTGTAAGTCCCGCCTTGAGCGTTGTCAAGTGCTGTGGAGATCGCTGGCGTGGGGCGCTGGGGCGCTGACGTGCCCCTGCGCAGTCCCTCTAGTCGTGTCCAAGCTCCCCTCACGCCCTGGGTGATTTGTCCGGCAACCGCTGCTTCTCATGCGCTCACAAGGAGTGGGGGTAAAGGTGTGCTCCTTGCTCAAACGCGCAGGCAGCCGCCTTGATGACATGCCCGCTGGCAGCTATGCAACGCGCCGCATGCTTGCGGACGCTCCGGCTGCCGCCAAGCCCGCAGCAAAGCCGGCCGCCGCGTCCGCCAAGCCGGCGGCCGCACCCGCAGGCGCAAAGCCGGCGGCCGCAGGGTCGAAGCCTGCCGCTGCGGGCGCAAAGCCTCCGGCCGCGGCCGCGGGCGCAAAGCCTGCCGCTGCAGGTGCGAAGCCTCCGGCAGCAGCCGCGGGCGTGAAGCCCGCTGCTGCGGGCGCAAAGCCTGCGGCTGCGGGAGCGAAGCCGCCTGCGACGGCCGCGGGTGCGAAGCCAGCCGCTGCGGGCGCCAAGCCCGCGGCCGCGGGCGCAAAGCCGCCTGCGGCAGCCGCGGGTGCGAAGCCAGCCGCTGCGGGCGCAAAGCCTGCGGCCACGGGCGCAAAGCCGCCAGCGGCGGCCGCGGGCGCGAAGCCGGCCGCAGCCGGCGCCAAGCCCGCTGCCTCTGGCGCCAAGCCTCCCGCGGCAGCTGCCGGTGCGAAGCCCGCCGCCGCGGGCGCAAAGCCCGCTGCTGCCGGCGCCAAGCCTCCTGCTGCAGGCGCAAAGCCGGCCGCTGCCGGCGCCAAGCCCGCCGCTGCAAAGCCGCCCGCCGCCGCCGCAGCGCCGAAGAAGCCACCCACGCCCGCCACGCCCGGCGACAAGAGCCTGGCGGGCGAAGCCACGAAGCCCGCTGCCAAGACCGCCAAGCCCCCTGCGGCTGCGGCGGCAAAGCCTGCGGCTGCTGAGAGCGCGGCCGCCGGCTGAGCGGCGCGCAGCACGTGGACCACAGGCAGCGGCAGAGCGGGGTCCTGACTTTGGGTTGCTTTTCTGGGGTGGACACTTGATAGAGGGGTTGACGGGGTGCAGCTTCAGCAGCGGGCCGGCTGCGTGTACCACTATGTCGTAGGAGGCTGAGAGGCATGTGGCGAGTATCCGGGCGTCTCTGGCGGTGCCGCATGCATAGCGTAGCGGGCGGCATTTCATTTTGGATTCGGGTGTGCCGTTTCAAGCGCGGCGGCGCGCGCGGGCGACAGCAATGAGCTGATGCCCCGCGCGCAGCCATTTTCAGGGGTCATTTGGGTATTCAGGCTGCCAAGACGCCTGTCATGCAGCACACCCTTCCTGCCTGTGATTCTGCTGCACTGTCTATTTTATGAGGGCCTGCAAGAGGGGTTGATGCATGACGCGCATGCTGTGCAGTGGATGCGTGTAACCAACAACCGGCACAGCTCTTGCGTCAGACTTCAGACCAGTGCGCACATAGCAGCCGAGCTGGGTCCCGCTCTCACGCTGCTCCCAACAGAACACTCTTCTGTGTACTCACCCCGCATGCGCCTGCCACTCTGGTAAGACGTGGAGCGCGCACGTCGCGCACCGATGACATGCGTGTGCAGCATTGTACCCAAGACCTCAGAGCTTCAGAGCATGCCTCAATATAGTGCCTGTGCTTCCCCCAACCCTACCCTATCCCAGCTCAGACTCCCACATGAATGAAGACCCTGAAGAATAGGGTCACGGTAACTTTCCATGCCCTGCAACAGTGTCCGGCCCCAGCCATGGCACTTTGAAACTAAAGTCTGAAGATGCAAAGAGCAAGAAACACAGAACCTACTTCACTGCTCGCTCACACACCGAAAGCCAGGTACACTGGGCACACAGGCAGACACTGGACCCCGCTCTCACACCCCCTCCGCACGCCCGGCAGCCCCTAGGCCGCCTTGGGCGCCTTGCGCGCAGGCTCCTTGCCCAGGCTGCCAAACGCGCAGAATGCGAGCAGCGCCGTGCCTGCGCAGACGCCATGGCAGACCTCAGGCCATGCGCCACGGCAAGCCTCAGCCCGCAGGGAGAGCGCTGGCAGCCTGCCGGGCGCTGCGCCTGCCAGGCCCGGCGCTCACTGCAGTGCTGCACGCGCGGCGCCCAGCCGTGACAGTGCGCCAGCTGGCTGTCCGCGCGATGCTGGTCGGGGTCAGGGCGGGACGCGCAAACCATGCGCAGGCCTCAGGGACCGCGCAGGGGCTGCTTTGCCATGCGCGCCACGCTTATAGCAGGGGACGTGGATGCGCCGGAGCGGCGGCACGCACCAGACAGCAGCGTTGCGGCGGTGCCGCCGAAGAAGCAGCCAACGTTGCCGATGTTGGCGCGCACGGTGATGTCGGACAGCCGCCCGGCGACCGAGTTGCTGTACGCCAGGATGATGCCTGCGCGGCCAGCCTTTTTGGTTTTCTTTTTCTTTTGTCTCTCCTCCGCGCCCTGTCATCGCACGCCCCTGCCTTGTCACGCTGGCAGCGGACAGCCTGGCTCGCCGCCGTGCGGCCCGCCTGACTGCCTGCGGGTGGCCTGTGCGGCCACTGGCGCAGGCGGTTGCAAAGCATGGCCGCATGACGGGTGAAGCCCGCGCATCATTGACAGGCGGTAGCGGCAACTGGGTGACCGCCCAGAGCATTGAGGCAGCAAGTGCAGGTACAGGTGCTGCAAAGAAGGGATGGAGGGATGGAGGCTCGCCACACGTGAGAATAGGGAACGCCCACTTGTTTTTAGTTCACAACTAAAGAAAGAAAGGATGCAAAGGGAATGCGATCAATACCTGGTGAATGCAGAGCAGTTGAAAACAGACATACCACTCTAGGCTGACAGAGCGACCACCACACGCAAATATGGAGCGGGGCGGGGCAGACGAGCGCGCGGGCTTGCCGCGCACCAAAGATGAAGTCTGTGAACGACCAGCACGTGCCCGTGATGCGGCCGATGCCGGGCACCTCGGTGGCCGGGATGTAGCTGGCCACCATGCCGAGCGTCACGCCGTGCGTCAGCGCCATGTGCACGCCCACGAACAGCGAGCCCAGCAGCATGCCTGCGCGGCATGCCGCAGCCCGTCAGCGGCGGGGCCTCGACGCCTGGCGGGGCCCAAGCGCAAGCGCCCCAGAGTTCTTGGTGCGTGTTGCCTAAAGTACAGCCCTGTCCGGCCTCACTCTGGCCAGTTGCACAAGCATGCGTGCATCTCCAGACACGTGCATCTCCAGACAAGGCTGTGGGTCCCTGCAGCGGACTCACAGCCTGATGCAAGCTGTGCGCAAGCACGCGGCACTGCCTCCCGTGGCTGGCGCATGCCGCCCTCTGCATCATAAAACGGTGCACTGTACTGCCCATGCGCCGGACACGGCAAGGGAAACACCGGACAAGGCATGGGAAAAGGCAGAAGCGCGCCATGCATGCAGCTTTGCCGGGGAAGCCGGGCCAGCTCACCGTACACCGTCGGCACCAGCGCAAAGGTCAGGTCGGCGGCGATCATGGCGGCGTAGCCCACGAGCAGCACCTGTGCAGGGGTAGGGTAGGGTCAGAAGCGCCAGGCGCGCTCTTTCCAGCACGCGGCGCCGCCGACCGAGCAGGATTGCGCCTGGCGTGCAGGGCTGCTTGCGGGCTGTTGACCATCAACGGCGCACACATCCCTGCATGCATGCCTGCTCACACGCACCAGCTTTTCATGGCACTGGCTCGCAGGACCTGAGCGGCGCTTCCACATTAACATCTACCAGGGCTGCGAGTGTCGTCGGTCTGGCGCCAGTCGCTGCGGCGCGCGCAGCCGCGCCTGCCCCGAGCCCGCGCATTTGGCGCCGCCGCTCACGGGCGCGCACCTGGTTGCGGTCGGCGATGGAGCGCTTGGCGCGCAGGCCGGCGGGCGCGGCCAGGAAGGCTTGCACGACCATCATGATGCTGGTCAGCAGCGGCAGCTGCGCCTTGGACATCACCTGCGCGCACGGGCTAGGGTTAGAAGCACCCTAGCCATATAAGCCTATGACTTTGACATCAACCGCACGCGCACCCCAGGCCGGTCAGACCGGGGTTAGGGCCGCAGACAGGCGCGCGGCCGCTGCGGCGCCGGCGCCGCCCGGGAGCCAGGCGCGGCTGCGCTTGGGCCGCGCATGCTGACTCCGCAGCCTGGTCATGCGCTGCCGGGCGTCGGGCCAGCTTGAGGCTCCCATGCACGGGCAAAGCTTGCGCGCCGCTGGCATGCACCTACAGATGAAGGTGGCCAGGGCACAGCCAGGATCCGATGAACCAGCTTCACACCCGCATCACCTCTCCTACGGCCCATGCGCTGCGCCCTGGGAGCCTGGACAGGGCCGGGGGGGGCGGGGGCGCGCCAGCTTGGCGCGCAGCGTGATGAACGAGGGATCGAAGCGCGCGAAGTAGAGCAGCGAGACCACTATCAGCGCCTGCCAGTACGCCGGCTGCAGCGCGCCCGTCAGCGCGCGCACCTGCGGGTGAGGTTTAGGATTAATGGTGGTCACAGACCCTGCGGCCGAGGCCCTCACACTAGCCATGCTCGGCGCTGGCCGGCCGCCGCCGCTTCTGCCTCGCCGACACTTGCGCAAGTCAACCATGCCCGGTCCTCTCTTCTGCGCATGCCTGACTGGGAGCGCCGCACCCGCACCGTGCACAGCAGGGGCGTGCGGGGAGGCTCCAGGTCCGCACGTTGGGCTGAGCACAGGCTGCACCCTCGGCACCCCTAGGGTTGGGGTAGAGCAGGGCGCACCTTCTCAGGCAGCGACAGGTGCACGTCGCCCGCCTTCTCGCTGTCGGGCCGCGCGTCCGCCGCCGCTGCGCACCGCACAAGCGCCACCGCTTGACCCACCGCACACAGCCCCGCACCGGGACATGGGCCACGACATGCACGCTGTGTCTGATCTGCCTGAAGCGCGTGCAGGATTCCCCTTCATGCAACGTCCTCCGTAAAGATACCCCAGGCATACATGGTGCGCAGAGACTGTCATGTGAAATGTTGCAATCCTGCTCAACCTCACGGCGTTGACCCGCCTGACGCCGTCCATAACAACTGTGAGCAGTGCGGCTGGCGGCCGGTCACCCTTACGCATGTGCAAGGCGCCCTAGACACAGGATGAGACAGCTGGCTTGCCGACGCACCCTTGGCCTTCTTCTTGGCGGCCCCAGCTGACTTCGCCATGTCTCCAAACGCCTGCAGCGCATGCGGCTGGTTCACTACGCACCCGCTTGACAGACGCACTGTCCGCGGTGACGGTGTCAATGCCCCGCAGCACTGCACCGTCAACCTCCGCCACCCTCCGCCAGGAAGACTGCGGAACTCCGTGGAGTCTCTTGTCATGCTCTGCTGTCATGCTATACACAGTACACGCGACTTGCACAGAAAGACTGTCATGCACTGGCTGCGACCAGGACCTGCTGCAGCACAGGCAGCATGCCGCAGAGCTGGGGCGAAAAGCAGCGGCCCCGGGGCGCGCCGAACACGTGATGACCAGCGCGAGCGTGGCCGGGATCGTGGCGAGCGCGAACGTCAGGATGTAGTTCTGCCCGCTCAGCTTGTATGCCAGGCCGGCGATGGACGCGCCCACCAGCGCGCCGGCGGTGGCCATCGCCTGCCGCAGCCCTGCGCCGCGCGCGCGGCCGGCTCAGCCCGGGGTCCTGCACGCGCGCCGTGACCGCGCGCTGCGGGCGCCCGCTCGTGAGCCGCGGCAAACGGGCCGCCACATGGCAACACGCGTCCAGCCAACGCTCAAGCTACTGCTGTGCATCATGCGGCAGCAGCCTTTTGCAGCTGTGTGCTGGTCTGTGTCCAGCGACGAGCGGTCCTCGTGCCCGGTCCTCATGCTGGTCCTGCCCGAGCAAGCTGCGCTGGGACAAGTGGCAAGGTGGGACAAGTGGCGGGTCCGGTGGAGGAGGTGTGACCTCTCTCGTTTTAGGTTTGGGGTCCGCGATGCGCGCGTGCGCACCAAAGGCGCCCTCGGGCCGGTCGCCAGAGGCTGCGGCCAGCTCGCCGATCAGCGCCTTGCCGGGCGCCTCCCTGATGCCCTTGCTCATCCGGTCGAAGACCTTGCCTGCGCGCGCGGCGCCGGCTGCCTCGCGCACCGCGCCCACCCCGGGCGCTGTGTGACCATGCTGGCTCCCTCGCACGCCACGCCCGCCCCGGGCGCTGTGTTGCGACCACGTTGCTGCGCTGCAGGACACGCCGGGCAAGCAGACGCATGAACGCGTACCTGTGTTGTCTATGGGAGCCTGAGGCTGCGGCCTCACGCCTCACTGTGTGTTTCCACAGCATGGCCATGGACAGAGGCAGGGCGTCGGGACGCTTGGCTCGTCCTGGAGGGAGGCAGAACTTGCGCCGGCCGTCCCGGCAGGCGCCTGATGGCAGCCGCTCCGGCGCGCCAGCTTACAGGGGCGGGCGCGCTCACCGGCGGTGACCCAGTAGAGCGTCGCGACTGTGCCGAAGGCAGCATACACCGCGCCGGAGCCGGCAAACATCGGCTTGTTGAGCGTGGTGAGCACGGTGCCGAAGATGATCATGCGCGCCGGGGACAGCACGTCCGCCAGCGTGCCGCTCAGGCTCTTCGACGCGTTGCACAGGAACTGCGCAACGGCCTGCAGGTTCCCGATCTGCGCGCGCAACCGCAACATGCCTGTGACTAGCTGCCCGACGCGCTCACCCGCGCACACCACGACCTTGCACACAGCAGCCTTGCTGGTTCCTGCCTGAGTGTGCTGGAGCACAGTGCCCGTGCTGGAAGCACACAAAGCTGCACCGCTCAAGTTGAGGAAGTTGCGCGCCGCTCGCCACGCCGACAACCTCCCACAGTCCCAGCCAGGCGGCAGGTGTGGCACAAGCGCACCTTGGTGTTGGAGAGGCCCAGGACATCCTGCAGATAGATCGGCAGGTAGGTGTCGTGGATGAGCGTCGCCACCGAGCACAGCGCCTGGGCGAAGCACAGCGCCAGCAGCTTGGAGTTGATGGCCTTGTCCGAGAACGGCGTCAGCAGCTCGTTGACGCTCTGCCGCTGCTTCTCCAGCCACCCGCGCGCTTCGTGACCGCCCTCTGCATCCGCCAGCGCCGCGGCGCAGATGTGCAGGCGCCCCCGCTCGCGCAGTTGCCTGCACGCCTGTGCTCGAAGTTGCGTTTGGGCCAGTTGCCGCCGCAGGCCCGCAGTGCGCCGCGGCACTAGCCCATGCAGCGATAGCGCAGCGCCCGGCGCCAAGCACCGCTGCGGGTGCCCCACGCGCCCCATCACACCCGCAGACGGTGCCCGCTCTTCCTGTGTCCCGCTGAAAAAAATACACTCCGTTCAAATCAGACCCTCATCATGCCCTATTGCACAGTTTGCCCGCGTTCAGCTCTACCTAGGCTCCGCGCTCTTGCATCCCGTGGGGCTGTAGATACGGCAGGGGGACGTTTGTGGAGCTGTGGAGTGCGCCTTGTTGCGACAAAATGGCTGGCAATGTGATTGTGCGACAGGACGTGCTGTGCCTGCATCAGCGGATGCACCAGGCCGCCCGGTGGCCTGCACAACGCTTGCACAGACAACCGGGCAGTGCAAGGGGGCCTGGCAGGCACAGCGCGTCAGACAAACAGTGTCGCTCACGAGCTGGTGCGTGTACACGCCAAGGGATTGCCCTGTGTTGCGTGCGCACGTGCTGCATGCTCGCTGTGCCAAGACGTCTGCGCTTCTGCTCGATCACTGGCAGCACTGTGCCTGTTGGCTTATGGCGTTTAGGTCCGCTGGCACGCTGCCGCGTCGCAGGCCGGGGGCGCTGCGAGGCCGTGCAACACGCAGCCGCGGCCGTGTCCGCGCCAGCGCCGCCTGCGGAGCGCGCAGTCAGCGGCGCAGACGCGGTGCTTCCCTTGTACAAGCGGCTGCAGAACGGGAGCGACATACGCGGCGTGGCGGTGGAAGGTGCGCGCTGGCGCCGTAGGCGCTCTGCTCTGCTGGCAGGCCTGGCACGCCGCCGAGTGCTTGGCAGAGCGCGCGCAAGGCGCTCGGAGCTGCGTCCCTGCGAGCCGCTTACGGGGCCTCGCACTGGCTGTGTCACCGCACGGTCAAGCGTGCCACCCAGCTGGGCTGGTGTGCTCGAGGCCGCGCTCGATGGCACCTCTACCTTGGTGCTGAGTTGGCGCAAAGGCCGCAAGCAGCCTGCTGTGGCAGGCGTGCCGGACGAGAAGCGCAACCTCACAGCGACGGCGGCATTTTTCATCGGCTCGGGCCTAGCCGAGCAGCTGGCTGCCCGCTTCAATGTGCCCACCACCTCGCTGCGCGTGTCGGTGCGGTCCTGCCGTGCTCCGGACCTCACATGCATTGTTCTGGTGGCAACACACTGCACAAAAAAAACACATTCAATGTCCCAGGTAATGCCGGCTGTTTATGCGCGCTGAGGCGAGGTGACTGGCAGACGCTACCCATGTTGAGCAAAGTGTTGGGCAGCGTCTGTTAGGTCAATCACAGTTGCTATATTCTACCTGTTTGAGGCACCCTGCATGCCGATACATACTCATGTGGCTTGCATGCGAGCTGACAGACAGATTGCAGGAACCACCACCAAGTTAAGCACCCACAAGCCAGTCGCCCCCTTGTCCCGCTGATTTCAGGGATGACACGCTTGGGGCTTGCTCAGGCTCTCTGTTACGACTCTGCTGACGTGCGACAGGTGGGCCGCGACCCGCGAATCAGTGGCCCGCTGCTGGCCGCCGCGCTGGCGGCTGGGCTGACCAGCAAGGGCGTGCGCGTGGCGCGCTTCGGCCTGGCCACCACGCCGGCGATGTTCATGTCGTGCATCACCGCAGGTGTGGCCTAGGGCAGGGTGTGAGCAGGGATTAGGTCGCGTTCTGCGCGCTCCGGCCTGAGGAACCACGCTGGCGATGCTCGTGTCATGCAGCACCGCCAGGGTTCGTCAGGGCAGGGTGTTAATGCGGCGCAGGGCGCGTCCTGCGCGCTGAGCCTGTGAAGCGCGGCACCTGCTCATGCATCGCGCGGCCAGGGCGCTGCTGTCGCCATGCGGCGGGCTGCCAATGCCGCAAGGCCCACGGCCGACACCTGCGCCTGGTGGGCGGCAGACCGCTGCCAATGCCACAAGGCCCACGGCTGAAGCCCGCGCCTGGCGCGCGGTAGACTGCTGATGATGCTGCAAGGCCCGCGGCTGACGCCCGCGCGGGCGAGCGGCAGGGTACGAGTTCGACGGCGCGGTCATGATCACCGCCTCGCACCTGCCCTACAACCGCAACGGCTTCAAATTCTTCACGCGCGACGGCGGCTACGAGAAGGCCGACATCGCCGCGCTGCTCAAGGCGGCCGCGGCGGAGCACGCGGCGGCCGAGGCGCCCAACCTGGACCCGGCCGGCGCGTACCAGGACGACGCGTTCGTGCTGTCGTGCGCGCTGCACTCCAGCCCGGCGCTCATCGAG
>JAABUZ0100005014.1_pt1 | contig 17749 bp, 14 predicted proteins | sample 5562091 | NCBI WGS metagenome assembly JAABUZ01 (sample SAMN12813069, study PRJNA571459) | rock metagenome | isolation source: Antarctica rocks | place: Antarctica: Victoria Land, Linnaeus Terrace sud | collected 2015-12-21
GGAGCTCGACGGGCGCGACGCGGTGCTCGTCCAGACGCCGCGGGACGACGCGCCGCCGGCGGCCGGCTGACGCGGGCGTGACCGCGCCGTCGTTAGGCAAGGACCTGCTCGCGCTGCGCGGGCTCTCGCGGGCGCAGATCGAGCTCGTGCTCGACACCGCGGCGCCGCTGCGCGCCGTGAGCGAGCGCGCGATCAAGAAGGTGCCGACGCTGCGCGGGCAGACGGTCGTCAACCTGTTTTTCGAGGCGTCGACGCGGACGCGCGTGTCGTTCGAGTTCGCGGAGAAGCGGCTCAGCGCCGACACGGTGAGCATCGCGTCGGCGGGGTCGAGCGTGTCGAAGGGCGAGACGCTCGTCGACACGGCGCGGAACCTCGAGGCGATGAAGATCGACACCGTCGTCGTCCGGCACGGCTCGTCGGGCGCGGCGCGGTTCCTGGCGGAACGCATCGACTCGACGGTCATCAACGCCGGCGACGGCACGCACGAGCACCCGACGCAGGGGCTGCTGGACCTGCTCACGCTGCGCGACCACTTCGGCCCGCTCGACGGGCGGCGCGTGTGCATCGTCGGCGACGTGCTGCACTCGCGCGTGGCGCGCTCCAACGTCTGGGGACTGAAGGCGTTGGGCGCCGACGTCGGCGTGTGTGGCCCGCGCTCGCTGCTGCCCAACGCCGTCGGCGAGCTCGGGGTGACGGTATTCGACCGCATCGAAGCCGCGATCGAGTGGGCCGAGGCGCTGAACGTGCTGCGGCTCCAGCTGGAGCGCATGCAGGCCGGCTACATCCCGTCGACGCGCGAGTACAACCGCGTGTTCGGCGTCACGCGCGAGCGGCTCGAGCGCGCGCCGCGCGACCTTCTCATCCTGCACCCGGGACCGATGAACCGCGGCGTCGAGATCGACTCCGACGTGGCCGACGGGCCGCACTCCGTGATCCTCGACCAGGTCACGAACGGCGTGGCCGTGCGCATGGCCGTGCTCTACCTCCTCGCGGGCGGGCGCCCCGAGCTGGCCGAAGCGGCGCGGGGGCAGCATGAGTGACGCGCCGCGCGCGCGGCCGCTGCTGCTCGCGGGCGGGCGCGTGCTCGACCCGTCGCAGGGCCTCGACGTCGCGGTCGGCGACGTCCTGCTCGTCGGCGGACGGGTCGAGCACGCGGGAGCGCGCGTCGGCCGCCCCGACGACGCCGACGTCGTCGACTGCGCGGGGCTCGTCGTCTCGCCCGGATTCATCGACGTCCACTGCCACCTCCGCGAGCCGGGGCGCGAGGACGTCGAGACGATCGCGACCGGCGCGCGCGCGGCGGCGGCCGGCGGGTTCACGGCCGTGTGCGCGATGCCCAACACCGACCCCGTGACCGACAACCAGGCGGCGGTCGGGTTCATCGTGCGCCAGGCCCAGCGCGCGGGCGCGGCGCGCGTCTACCCCGTCGGCGCGATCACGTTGGGCCAGCGCGGCGAGACGCTGGCGGAGTTCGGCGAGATGGTGGGGGCGGGCGCGGTCGCCGTGAGCGACGACGGGAAGCCGGTCGTGAGCGCGCACATCATGCGCACCGCGCTCGAGTACGCGCGGACCTTCGGGATCCCGGTCGCGGACCACTGCGAGGAGCCGACGCTCGCCCACGGCGGTGCGATGAACGAGGGCGCGGTCTCGATGCGGCTCGGCCTCAAGGGCATCCCGACCGAGGCCGAGGAGATCATGGCGATCCGCGACATCCTCCTCGCGCGGCGCACCGGCGGGCACGTCCACCTCTGCCACATGAGCACGGCCGGGTCGGTCGATCTGATCCGCTGGGGGAAGGCGCGCGGGATCCGCGTCACGGCCGAGGTCTGCCCGCACCACCTCTCCCTCACGGAGGAGGCGGTCGAAGGGTACCAGACCAACGCGAAGATGAACCCGCCGCTGCGCACGGCGGCGGACGTCGAGGCCCTGCAGGCCGCGGTGCGCGACGGCACGATCGACGTCGTCGCGACCGACCACGCGCCGCACCACTACGACGAGAAGGAGCGCGAGTTCGCCGACGCGCCGAACGGGACCGTCGGACTCGAGACGGCGTTAGGCGTCCTCGTGACGTGGCTCGTCGCGCCGGGCGTGCTGACCTACGCGCAGCTCGTCGAGCGCATGGCGTGCGCGCCCGCGCGGGTGTTCGGGCTCCCGGGCGGCACGCTGCGCCGGGGGGCGCCCGCCGACGTGACCGTGTTCGACCCCGAGCGGCGCTGGACCGTCGACCCCGCGCGCTTCCGCTCGAAGGGCCGCAACACGCCGTATGCGGGGCAGACGTTGCAGGGGCGGGCCGTCGTCACCGTGGTCGACGGGCGGACGGTGTACGACGAGCGCCCGCGCTCGACCGACCCCGCGTGATCCGGCCGGCGCGGCGGGCCGCCGCGGCGCGCCGGTCGCAGGTAGCTTACGCGCTTCGATCGGGCCCCGTGCACTCCGCCGGCGCGCGGCCCGCCTCCTTCCGATCCGACGCTTTCGCATGACCACCGGCTACGCCCCAGCGCCCGACCAGCCCGCGGCCGATTCCGCCGCCGTCCCGCTCGACGAGATCCGCACCCTGGTCGACGAGCGCGGCCGTTACGAGGGGTGGCTGCAGGCCCTCGACGGCCGCCGCGCCGTCACGCCCGCGCACGTCCTCGAGCGCGTGCGCCACGACTACACCGGCCGCCTGGAGCGCGTCGCCTCGCAGCTCGCGTCGCACGCGGGCCCGCTCCGCACGCACGAGGAGTCGCTCGCGCGCCAACACCACGCGGTCGAGCAGCGACTCGGGGACGAGCGCGACGCCCTGGCCGAGATCGAGCTGCGCACGCTCGTTGGCGAGTACGCCGCCGACGAGGGCGAGCAGCGGCGTGCCGCCGCGGCCCAGGCGATCGCGGCGCTCGAACGCGAACTCGGCGGCGCGTCGGCCGGGCTCGCGGACGTTCGTGCGCTCGTGGCCCGCGTGATGCCGGCCGCGCCGCCACCGAGCGAAATGGACGCGCCGCGTTCGGGGCCGAGCGCGCCCGCGCAGCCGGTCGGGACCGAGGCCGATCCGGCGGACGTCGTCCCGCCGCAGCACGCCGGCGCGCAGGAGCTCGCGATCGGCGGCGGCGAAAGCAGCGGCGCGTTCGACCACGGAGCGGTCGACGCCGCGCGCGTCGCGCTCGGGGATCGCGAGCCGTCGCTCACGCCCGCGTTCAACGACGCGATCCGCAGTGGGCCGGCCGGGGCGTACGGCCTCGGGGGCGGGCGCCCGCCGGCCGCGGAGCCGGCGGCGTCGGGGCAGGAGAAGACGTTGCGCTGTCAGGACTGCGGCGCGCTCAACTACCCGACCGAGTGGTATTGCGAGAAGTGCGGGGGCGAGCTCGCCGCGTTATAGACAGACTCGAGCGCCGGAAGCGGGAGCGCCGGCCGGCGGGGTGATTCGCCGGCCCGGCGCACCCGAAACGACGAAGGCCCGGCACCGATCACGGTGCCGGGCCTTGTTGTAGGACGCCGTGCCGTTAGGCGGCCGGCGCGGCCGCGCTCGCGGCGGCCGGCGCGTTCGCCTTGCGGGCGAGCTGCGACTTGTGGCGCGCGGCCTTGTTCTTGTGGATCAGTCCCTTGCGCGCGGCGCGGTCGAGCAAGCTAACAGCCTGGACGACCGTCTCGCCGTCGGCGGTCTCGGTGCGGGCCTTCTTCAGTGCGGTGCGGAGCGCCGAGCGCTGCGCGCGGTTGCGCACCGCCGCGGCGCGCGACTTCCGCATGTTCTTCTTGGCGGATGCGATGTTCGGCACGATCGATTTGGAGCGGAGTCTGCGGGCAATTCGGGACGGTCCGGCACACAATCGTGCCCGGACGTGAGCCGCGCAGGTTACCGGTCCGGAGCGGCCATGTCAAGGCGGCACATAGACTTGTCCGCCCGCGGTCGGCTTTTGACTCCCCCCGCCGGCTCGGCTAGACTGCCCCGCCCAGCACGCGCGCCGCGGATCGGTGCGCGCGTGCCGCGTTCGTCCGCGCTCCTCGTCCCGACCCGCCGGTGGACCCTACAACGCTTCTGCTCGGCGCCCCGGTGCTGCTGTTCTCGTTCGTCGCGCACGAGTACGCGCACGTCTACGCCGCGCTGCGGCAGGGCGACCCGACCGGGTATCAGGTGGGCCGGCTCACGTGGAACCCGCTGCCGCACATCGATCCGTTCTTCTCGATCGTGCTGCCGCTGATGTCGCTCTACTTCGGCGGGTTCATCTTCGGCGGCCCCAAGCCGGCACCGGTGGTCGCGCGCAACTTCCGGCACTACAAGCGCGGCGACATCATCGTCTCGCTGGCGGGCGTGACCGCGAACGTCACGATCGGCGTGGTCGCCGCGGTGCTCGTCTTCGTGTTCGGCCTGCTCGGCGGTGCGCTGCCCGCGCTCGCGACGACGTGCGCCATCCTGCAGCAAATGGCGCTGCTCGCGGTGCGGATCAACTTTTTCCTCGCCGCGTTCAACCTGCTCCCGATCCCGCCCCTCGACGGCTCGCACGTGGCGAAGTACCTGCTGCCACCCGCGTGGGCGCTGCAGTACCAGCGCATCGGGCAGTACGGGTTCCTCGTGCTGTTCGCGTTCCTCACGTTCGGCGGGCGTTTCCTGTACGCGTGGATGACTCCCGCGCTCGTGGCGATCGCGACCGTGCACAGCAGCGCCGCGCCGTACCTGCTGGCGCCGCCGTGGAGCTGAGCGCGCCGGCCGCCGGCGCGCCGGACGCGGGCGCGAGCTTCGTCGTCGAGCTGCCGGAGTTCTCGGGGCCGCTCGACCTCTTGCTCTCGCTCATCCGCGACGAGCAGCTCGACGTCTACGACATCCCGATCGCGCGCGTCGCGCAGCAGTTCCTGGGCCGCATCCACGCGCTCGGGCTCGACGACGCGGCGGACTACCTCGACATGGCCGCGCGCCTGCTCCGCATCAAGGCGCAGCTCCTGCTGCCGCGTCCGGGCGGGGAGGACGGCGTGTGGGAGGACCCGCGGGCCGAACTGGTCCGTCGGCTGCTCGAGTACCAACAGGTACGCGAGGTCGTCGCCCACCTCGACCGCCTTGCGGAGATGCGGCGCGACCGCTTCGGCCGGGGCGCGGTGTTCGCGCGCGACGCGGCCGCCGACGCGGAGCGCCCGCCGGTCGCGCTGGCCCTATCGTTAGGCGAACTCCTCGGCAGCGTCGACCGCGTACTGCGGGCCGCGCGCCGCCCCGCGATCCACGACGTGGTGCCGCGCGCGCTCGACGTCGCGGGCGCGATGGCGGGCGTGCGTGCGCTGCTCGCGCGGCGTGCGTTCGCGCGCTGGGGCGACGTGGCGGCCGTGGACGCGGAGCCGTGGCGCGTGCTGAGCGCGCTGCTCGCGCTCCTGGAGCTGGCGAAGTTGGGCGAACTGCGGCTCGCGCAGCACGACGCGTTTGGCGACGTCGCGATCGCTCGGGCCGCGCGCGCCGAGGCGTCGACCACCGCGCATGACGCCGCTCGCGAAGCTGCTTGAGGCCGCGCTGTTCGCCGCGACGCGCCCGACGCCCGCGGCCGACCTGGCGCGCCTCGACCCGGACGCCGGGGCGGAGGGCGTCCGCCGCGCGCTCGACGAGCTGCGGGCGCACTACGACGATCCCCACACGGGGCACGCGGTGGAGCTGATCGAGCAGGGCGGCGGCTGGCAACTCCTGACCCGCGCGGAGTACGCCGAGGCGATCGAGCGCGCGCAGGTCGCCGAGCGGCCGCAGCGGCTCACGGCCGCGGCACTCGAGACGCTCGCGGTGATCGCCTACCGCCAGCCGATCGGGCGCGCGGAGGTCGAGGAGATCCGCGGCGTGGCGGTCGGGGGCGTGCTCAAGACGCTGCTCGAGCGCGGACTCGTCGACGTGGTGGGGCGCGCGGAAGGGCTCGGGCGCCCGTTGTTGTATGGTACGACGCCGCGCTTTCTCGAACAGTTCGCGCTGCGGCACCTCGAGGAGTTGCCGCGCGCGGACGAACTCGCGGTGGCGCTGCGCGCCAACCCGGCCACGCTCTGACCCGCCGCCCCCGTATGCCTTCTGACCGACCCCGCCGCGCGGACGCGCCCCGCGCCCGCCCGCCGCGTGCGACCGGCGACACGCCGGCCCCGCGGACCGGGGGCGCGCCGCCTCGGAAGCGCGCGCCCCAGCATGCTGGCCGCCAGCACGCGGCGCGGCAGAAGGCGCCCGCGCCCGGGCCACCCGCGGCGGTCGGCCCGATGCGACTGCAACGCGCGCTCGCCCGCGCCGGCATCGCCTCGCGCCGCGCCGCGGAAGAGTTGATCACCGCCGGCCGCGTGACCGTGAACGGCACGGTCGCCACTCTCGGGCAGACGGTCGACCCCGCGCGCGACCGCATCCTGCTCGACGGCGCGCCGGTCGCCGCGCCCGCGGCCGCGGAGTGGTACGTGCTGCACAAGCCGGCGGGCGTGATGACGACCGCCGCCGACCCCGAGGGGCGCCGGACGGTGTTCGACCTCGTGCCGAAGCGCCCGGGCCTCACGTACGTGGGGCGGCTCGACTACATGACCGAAGGTGTGCTCCTGCTGACCACCGACGGCGAGGCGGCGCACAAGCTGACGCACCCGAGCCGAGAGGTCGAGCGCACGTACGTGGCCCTCGTCCGCGGGAACGCGCCGGCCGCGGTGCGCGCCGTCCGGCAAGGCGTCGAGCTCGAGGACGGGATCGTCCGCGCCGTTTCCGCCGACGCGTACGCGCTCGGCGGCCGGCGGTGGGAGTTCGAGGTCACGCTCACGGAGGGCCGCACGCGCGAGGTGCGCCGCGTGTGCGAAGTGCTCGGGCTCGAAGTCGAACGCCTGCTCCGCGTCCGATTCGGCCCGATCTCGCTCGGCGATTTGCCGGTCGGCGCGTCGCGCCCGCTCACCCCCCCCGAGCTGCGCTCGCTCGACGCGCTGCTCCACATGCCGGCCGTGCCGCGCGGCGCGCGGTACGCGGACGAGTAGCCCCGCGCGCGACCGCGCCGTCGACACAGCGAACCGAACCGCCCCCGCGTGTGGGGGTACAGGCGCAGCAGGCACTCGGCGCGCGATTCCACCAGCAGATCCGGAGCGAAGACGTGGGGATTGGGGCCATGCGGGAGCGCGAGGTCGGTCGCGCAGACGCGCCGGCGGCCGCGGACGCGGCGCTCGTGCAGAGCGTGCTGCAGCAGGTCGGGCGACGCGTCGTCGGCCAGGAGTACATGGTCGAGCGGCTGCTGATCGGCCTGCTCACGGGCGGCCACGTGCTGCTCGAAGGCGTGCCGGGGCTCGCGAAGACACTCACGGTGCGCACGCTGGCCGAAACGATCCGCACGTCGTTCCAGCGCATCCAGTTCACCCCGGATCTGCTCCCGGCCGATGTCGTCGGCACGCAGGTGTTCGACCAGAGCACGGGCAAGTTCAGCGTGAAGCGCGGGCCCGTGTTCGCGAACGTGGTCCTCGCCGACGAGATCAACCGCGCGCCGGCCAAGGTGCAGTCCGCGCTGCTCGAGGCGATGCAGGAGAAGCAGGTGACGATCGGCGGCGAGACGTTCCCGCTCGTCGAGCCGTTCCTCGTGCTCGCGACGCAGAACCCGATCGAGCAGGAAGGCACCTATCCTCTGCCGGAAGCGCAGCTCGACCGCTTCATGCTGAAGCTGCGCGTCGGGTATCCGACGCGCGACGAGGAGCGCGAGATCATGCGGCGGATGGCGGGCGGCGCGCCGATCGAGATCACCCCGGTCGCCGGGCCCGCGCAGATCATGGAGGCGCGCAAGCGCATCGCGGGCCTCTACGTCGACGAGCGGATCGTCGACTACATCGTCGACCTCGTGCACGCGACGCGCGCGCCGAAGGAGGCGGGACTCGCGGACCTCGCGCCGCTCATCGAGTTCGGGGCGAGCCCGCGCGCGACGATCGCGCTCGCGCAGGCGTCGCGCGCGCACGCGTTCCTGCGCGGGCGCGCGTACGTGACGCCCGACGACGTGAAGGCGATCGCGCCCGACGTACTGCGGCACCGCGTGCTCACCTCGTTCGAGGCGGACGCCGAGGAGGTGACGAGCGACGACGTGGTCGCGCGGGTGCTGGCGCGGGTGCCGAGTCCGTGAGCGCGGCGTGAACCAGACCGACGCGCCGCCCGGCGCGACCGCGCAGGTCGCGTCGACGCACGTGGTGCCGGCCGAGGTGTTACGGCAGGTGCGGCGCATCGAGGTGCGCACGCGCGGGCCCGTGAACTCGCTGTGGGCGGGCGAGTACCGCTCGGTCTTCAAAGGGCAGGGGATGGAGTTCGCCGAGGTGCGCGAGTACCTGCCAGGCGACGACGTGCGCGCGATCGACTGGAACGTGACCGCGCGCATGCGGCGGCCGTTCGTGCGCCGGTACGAGGAGGCGCGCGAGCTGACCGTGATGCTGCTCGTCGACCTCTCGGGTTCGGAGCGGTTCGGCACGAAAGGGCGGTTCAAGAGCGAGCTGGCGATCGAGCTGGCCGCGGTACTCGCGCTCGCGGCCGTGCGCAACAACGACCGCGTCGGCCTCACCTTGTTCACCGACCGGATCGAGCACGAGGTCCCGCCGCGGAAGGGGCGGCGGCACGCGCTCCGGCTACTCCGCGACCTGCTGACGACGCAGGCGGTCGGGCGTGCGACCGACCTCGCCGGCGCGGTCGACCACGTGGCGCGCGTGCTGCACCAGAAGGCGATCATCTTCATCGTCTCGGACTTCGCGGCGGCCGAGATCGAGCGGTCGCTGAAGCGGCTCGCGCTGCGGCACGACGTGATCGCCGTGACGGTGAGCGACCCGGGAGAGGACGTGCTCCCCGACGTCGGCCTCGCGCGCTTCGTCGACCCCGAAACGGGCGCGGAAGTCGAAGTCGACACGAGCGACCCCGCCGTCCGCGCGGCGTTCGCGACGAACGTCGCGGCGGACGCCGAGTCGCGCGCGCGGGCGCTCCGCCGCTCGGGGGTGGACGAGATCGCCGTGCGCACGGACCGCGGCTACGTGCAGCCTCTGCTCAGCTTCTTCCAGACGCGCGAGACGCGCGCCTCGCGCCGCTGAGGGTTCGGTGACCGCGCGCCTCGCGTTCCTCCTCGCGTTCGGCATCACCGCTCCGCTCGGCGCGCAGCCGGCGGCGCCGGTCGCGGCGCCGCCGCCCGTGCGCGTCGGCGCGTCGCGTATGCCCGACACGGTGCGCGTCGGCGACCCGTTCCGCGTGCTGCTCCGGGTGGCCGCGCCCGCGGGCGCGCGCGTCGACTTTCCCGCGGCCGCGGACAGTGCGGCGCCGGTCGAGGTGATCGCCGGCCCGCGGCAGCGGGCGGCCGCGGGGCCGGGCGGCACGGTGGACGTGACCGCCGAGTACACGGTCGTCGCGTGGACGACCGGCGCCGTGCCGGTCGCGCTCGACAGCGTCACCGTGCGCGCCGGCGCCGGCGTGCGGCGCGTGGCGATGCCGCCGCTCGGGATCTTCGTGCGGTCGGTGCTCCCGGCCGACAGCGCGCAGCGCAGTCCGAAGCCGCCGCGCGAGCCGCTGCCCGACCTCGGACTCTGGTGGCTCCGGTACGCCGCGGCGGCCCTCGCGTTGCTCGCCGCGATCGTCGCGATCATTCTCCTGGCGCGCCGTGCGATGCGTCGCCGCCGCGTCGTACGTGCGGCGGTCGACGACGCGTACGGGCGCGCGATCGCCGGGTTCGACGCGCTCGACCGGCGCGGGCTCGTAGCGTTAGGCGAGGGCGGGCGCCACGTCGCGCTCGCCGTCGACCTCGTGCGCGACTACCTCGTCGCCCGCTTCCCGGGCGCGGCGTCGGCGTCGCAGACGAGCGGCGAGCTGCGCGCGGCGCTCGCGGCCCGCGACGAGGTGCCCGCCGGCGCGCTCGGCGGCGTGCTCGCGGCGGGCGACCTCGTGAAGTTCGCGGCCGCGCCGATCGCGCCGGAGCACGCGACCGGGTACGCCGCCGAGGCGCGCGCCGTCGTGGAATCGACCGAGGCGGCCGTGCGGGCGCGCGAGGCGCAGGCGGCCGCCGAAGCCGCCGCCCGCGCCCAGGCCGAAGCAGAGGAGCGGCGCGCGTACGAGGCGGGGCGCCGGCGCGCCGCGCGCGCGACGGCCGACGCGGCGCGCGACGCCGCGCGCGAGGATCGGGCGGCGTGACGGGACCGTCCGTCGCGGACCTGTCCGGGCTGAGCTTCGCGGCGCCGTGGGCACTCGCGCTGCTTCTCCTGCTGCCGGCGCTCTGGTTTGCCGGCCGGCGCGTGCCCCGTGCGGCGATCACCTTCTCGCGCGCGACCGCACTCGCCCGGGGCCCGCGCGCGGGGCGGGGCGTGGCGCGCGCGCTCGCGACGCTGCGCTGGCTTGCGCTCGCCGGCCTGGTGGTCGCCTTCGCCCGCCCGCGCACCGGCGCGCGCGCGATCCCCGACGAGCGCGACGGCATCGACATCGCGCTCGTCGTCGACCTGTCGAGCTCGATGCTCTCGCAGGACTTCCAGCCCGACAACCGGCTCGAGGTCGCGAAGGCCACGCTCAAGCGCTTCGTCGCGGGCCGGTCCGCCGACCGCATCGGGGTGATCGCGTTCGCGGCGGAGGCGCTGACGCAGGTGCCGCTCACGACCGACTACCCGGTCGTGCAGGCCGCGCTCGATAACCTGCAGGCCGGCCAGCTCGAAGACGGGACGGCGATCGGGACCGCGATCGCCACGGCGGCAAACCGACTGCGCGGCACCGTCGGGCGCTCGCGCGTGATGGTGCTGCTCACCGACGGCGTGAACAACCGCGGCGCGATCGACCCGCGGACGGCGGCGCAGGCGGCGGCCGCGTTCGGCGTGCGCATCTACACCATCGGCGTCGGGACCGAGGGGATGGCGCCGGTGCCCGTGGGGCGCGGCCTGTACGGCCTGCGCTTCGAGGAGCGCCCCGTCGAGATCGACGAGGCGCTGCTCACCGACGTCGCGCGCACCGGGCACGGGCGCTACTTCCGCGCGCGCGACGCGGCGGCGCTCGCCCGCATCTACCAGGAGATCGACGCGCTGGAGCGCACGCCGTCGCACGCGAAGCGGTACGTGCGCTACACGGAGGAGTACCGCTGGCCGTTAGGCATCGCGCTCGCGGCGCTCGGCCTCGAGCTCGGGCTCGTGGCGTGGCGGGGGCCGTTGCCGTGAGTGCGCTGCCCGTGAGGCGCGCGCGATGAACGGCGCGTCGTTGGCGTTCGTCGAATTGCCCTGGCTGTTGCCGCTCGCGGCGGTGCTGCCCGCGCTCGTCGTCGCGCTCGTCGTGCTGCGCGCGCGCCGGCGCGCCGCGCGCGCGGCACGCCTCGGCGAGACGGCGCTCGTCGCGCGCCTCGCCCCCGCGCTCGCCTCGGCGGGGCGGGGCACGGGGTGGCGCGCCGCACGGCTCGGCCTCGCCGCGCTCTGCGCCGCGCTCGCGCTCGCCGGCCCGCGCTGGGGCGCGCGCGGCGACGTCGTGCGCTCTGAAGGCGTCGACGTCGTGCTCGCGCTCGACGCGTCGCTCTCGATGCTCGCCGCCGACGATCCCCCGAGCCGGCTCGAGCGGATGCGTCAGGTCGTGCGGCAGCTGTTGGCGGCCACGCCTGGAAACCGGGTCGCGCTGCTCGCGTTCGCCGGACGGAGCTACATCCTCACGCCGCTGACCAACGACGAGGGTGCGATCGAGCTCTTCCTCGACAACCTCGACCCGTCCGTCGTGGGTCAGGCCGGCAGCTCGATGGCGCGCGCAATCCGTCAGGCGACCGACCTGCTCCAGGTCTCGCCCTCGGCCGGCGACCGCGCGATCGTGGTCATGAGCGACGGCGAATCGTTCGAGCCGGAGTCGGACATCGTCGACGCGGCGCACGAGGCGCGCGCGGCCGGCGTGACGGTCTCGACGGTCGGCTTCGGCACGGTCGCGGGCGCGACGATCCCCGTGCGCGAAGAGAATACGGTGCGCGAGAAACGCGACGCGGACGGCAACGTGGTCGTGACGCACTACACGCCGGGCACCTTGCAGGCGGCCGCGACCGCGGGCGGCGGCACTTTCGTTCCGGCCGACGCGCCGGACAAGGCGGCGCGCGTGCGCGCGGCGCTCGCGCGGCTGCGCACGACCGTGCGCGCGACGAGCGTGGGACGCGACCTCGCGCCGCGCTTCCAGTGGTTCATCGCGCCGGCCCTGCTCCTGCTTCTCGTCGACACGTGGCTCGCCCGCCGCGGCGGTCGCCCGAAGGCTCGCACCGCCGCCGTCCCGCCGATCGCGCGCGCCGCCCGCGCCGCGGCGGTGCTGCTCGTCGTGGTCACGGCGTTCGGCGCGTGCGGGCTGCCGTGGCCGGGGCGCGCCGACGACGCGCTCGCGCGCTACCAGCGCGGCGACGTCGCGGGCGCGCTCGCCGAGTACCGCGGCCGCCTCGGCCCGGGCCGCGGGTCCGTGCTCGCGCGCTACAATCTCGGGACCGCGTTCGTCCGCGCCGACTCGCTCGCGGCGGCCGAGCCGCTGCTCGACGACGCGCGCCGCGCGGACGACGGCGAGGTGCGCTGGCGCGCGATCTTCGACCTCGGCCTCGTCCACCTCCGGCGCGGTCTGGCCGCGTCGCGCGACGCCGGGACGCCCGCTCCCGCGCCGGACACCACGCGCGCGTCAGCGGACGGCGCCCGTCCGCAACTCGACGCGGCCCTCGCTCTCTACCGCCGGGCGATCCGGATGCGCCCGAACGACATCGACGCGAAGTGGAACTATGAGCTCGCGCTGCAGAAACAGCCGCCGAGCGGCGGTGGTGGCGGTGGAGGAGGGGGTGGCGGCGGTGGCGCGCCGCGCCAGAGCCCGCCCACGCCGCACCCGTCGAACCTCGGCCAACAGTCGGCGGAAGAGATCCTCCAGGCCGCGTCGCGCGAGGAGCGGGACACGCAGGGGCGCCAGCAGCGTCGCACCCCGCCCCCGCCCCCCGGAGGCAAGGACTGGTGACGCGGTCTCGCTGGCGGGCGCTCGCGCGGTGGTGCGCGTGCGCGACCGCGTTCCTCGCGCTCGCCGGCCCGGCGCGCGCGCAGGTGTCCGTCGCCGTCAGCGCGCCCGCGACCGTGCCGGCGCAGACGCCGGTGCTCGTCCGCGTCGAGGTCACCACGCCGGTCGGCGCGACCGTGCGCCTCGCGCCGCCGCTGTTCGCGCCGTTCACGCTCACGCGCACCGACCGCGCGCCGACCGACACGGGCGCGCTCGGCGGACGGCAGCGCCTCGAATGGCGGTTCGTCCTCCTCGCCGGGAACGAGGGCACGTTCGCGTTCGCACCCTTCGAAGCTGACGTCCAGGGGCCGGGGCTGCGGCCCGGGACGTTCCGATCGCGTACGTGGTCGGTCGCAGTCCTGCCGACCGCGGCGCGCGCGCCCGTCGCCGCGGCGCGGCCGTCCGAACTGAGCGTCGCCGATCCCGCGCGCCTCGCCTTCGACGCGCGGGTCGTCCCGGAGCGCGTCTACGTGGGCGAGCAGACCACGCTCGAGTTACGCGTCGGCGTCGGGGCGCGCGTGCGCGAGCGGCTGCGGCGGAGCCCGGAGTTCGCGTTCCCGCCGGTGGGCGGCGTCGTCACGTACGACCTGCCCGCCCGCCACGCCTCGACGCCGACGGGCGACGTGCACGTGTACCGGCGCGCGCTCTTCCCGCTCGCCGCAGGCACGGTGAACGTGCCGCCCGCGCAGCTCGTCTACGCGCTCACGCCCGAGGACGACCCGTTCGGCGCGGAATCGCGCGTCACGGCACAGACGCCGGTTCGCACGCTCATCGCCGTCGCGCCGCCGACGCAGGGGCGTCCCACGGAATGGGACGGCGCCGTCGGTCGTTTCCGCGCGTCGGCGCGCGTCGACACGGCGCACGCGCGCGTCGGTGACGCGATCACGTACACGCTGCGCGTAGAGGGGACGGGAAACGTCCTGCTGCTTCCGCGGCCCGCGGTCACGGTGCCGTGGGCCGACGTGTCGACCGCGGCCGAGCGCGTCGCCGTCGACTCGAGCGGCGACGCGGCCGGTGGGTCCAAGGAGTTCGACTGGCTGCTGACGCCGAGGCGACCGGGCGTGGCCCGCGTACCCGCGGTCCGATACGCGTACTTCGACCCGCGCACGGCGGGCTACGCCTTTGCGGACGCGCCGGCGGTCGACGTCCGGATCGCGCCCGGGGTGCCGAACGCGACGCCGCTCGCGCCCGTGCGCGCGGCGCCCGCCGAGCGCTCGCCGAGTGCCACGCTCGGCGTTGCGCGCACCTGGGACGGCGAGCGCGAACCCGCGCTCGTCGAGCGGCGGGGCTTCTGGTTCGCGCTCGCGGCCGTGCCGGTCCCCGGCGTGGTCGTCCTGTTCGGAACCGCGTGGCTGGCGCGGCTGCGTACACGACGGGTCGCTCGCGGGCACAAGACCGACGACACCGGCCCGCCGACCACGCGCTCGCGGGCCGCCGCCGACCGCGCCGAGTTCGCGGAGGGCGTCTCGACGCTCCTCGGCTGCCCGGCGAGCGCCGTGCTCGACGCGCCGACGCTCGTCCGTGTCCTCCGCCGCTCGGGCGTGAGCGGCGCGCTCGCCGGCGAGTGTGCGGCCGCGGTCGACCGGTGGACCCGCGGGGCGTACGGCACCGCGGATGCGCCGTCCGAGGGCGCGCCCCCGCTCCCCCGCGCGTTGCTCGCGCGTATCGCGGAGGAGTTAGGCATGGCGGCCGCACGCGCGCACACGCGCGCGCACACGCGCGCGCGCACCGTCGTCGCCGCCGAACGCGTCGCACGGCGTGGGCTGCCGCACCGCGCGTACCCGGGCCTCGCCGTCGGGCTTGCCGTGCTCGGCTTCGCGGTCGCCGCACCGCGGTTCGCGTCGCGCGCGGCGCCTGTCGCGCCGGCCGGCGACGGTGCACGCGCGACGTCGGCGTTCGCCGCCGGCGTCGCGGCGTATGCGCAAGGCGACGCGGGTCGCGCGCGTGATCTGTTCGCTGCCGCGGCGACGGCCGCACCGAACGCGCCGGCGGCGTGGCTCAACGCGGGAACGGCGGCGTGGTCGGCCGGCGACACGGCGGCGGCGGCATTCGCGTGGCAGCGTGCCGCGCGTCTCGCGCCCGACCTGCCCGGGCTTCGTGCTCGCCTCGAGCATCTGCCGGTGGTCGCGGCCGCTGGACACGTCGGCGCGCCACCGCCGGTCGACGCGCGCCCCGTCAGCCTCGCGGCGCTCGTCGCCGCCGGGTGCGCGGCGCTGTGGATGCTCGGCGCCGCGGCGGCGTACGCGCGGCGGGCGTCGGGTTACGCTGGCGACCGCGCGCCGGTGCTGCCCTGGCGCGGCGCGCTCGCGACGTATGTCGTCTCCCTCGCCCTCGCGGGCGGCGCCGCGCTCGCCGCCCGCGCGACGGACCCACGCGGGCTCGCCGTCGTCCGCGCGGGCACGGCGCTGCGTCCCGAACCCGCGTTCGGCGCGAGCACGGCTGGATCGGTCGTGACCGGCGAGGTCGCGCGCGTCGTCGCCGACGAAGCCGGTTGGCTTCGCGTCCGACTCGACGGCGGGCGTGACGGCTGGGTGCGCGCGGCGCAGGTCGCGCCGCTCGACGCGGCGCCCTGACGCGGGGGCGCGACCGGTTCGCAGTAGATTGCCGCCGTGTCGCGCATCGCCGTCCTCCCGTCCGCCGTCGCCGACCAGATCGCCGCGGGCGAGGTCGTCGAACGTCCGGCCTCGGTCGTGAAGGAACTGGTCGAGAACGCGCTCGACGCCGGCGCCACAAGCGTCGAGATCACCATCGAAGAAGGCGGACGCGCGCTCATTCGCGTGAGCGACGACGGCGTCGGCATGACGCGCGACGACGCGGTGCTCTCGCTCTCCCGCCACGCGACCTCGAAGATCCGGTCCGCCGAAGAACTCGTCGGCGTGGCGAGCTACGGATTTCGCGGCGAAGCGCTCCCGGCGATCTGCTCGGTGTCGGAACTGGAGCTGGTCACCGCGGATGCGGACGGTGCGGGCACGCTCGTCCGCGCCGCGGCCGGGGCAGTGCAGCGCGTGGATGGCGCGGCGCGCCGCCGCGGCACCACGGTCAGCGTCGCGCGGCTGTTCTACAACACGCCCGCGCGGCAGAAATTCCTCCGCTCCGCGCGCGGCGAGTGGCGCGGCATCAGCGAGGTGCTCACGACGGTCGCGCTCGCGCGTCGCGACCTGCGCCTTACGGCCACGCACGACGGCCGCCCGGCGGTGAGCTGGCCCGCGGCCGCGAGCCTCCGCGCCCGACTCGGCGCCGTCTACGGCGCGCGCTACCCCGACGCGCTCCTCGACGTCGACGACGTGTCGGGCGCGGTCGCGGTGAGCGGGCTCGTCGAACGCCCGGGGGACGTCGGGCGCGCGGCGCGGCGCACCTTCGTCAGCGTCAACGGCCGCCCGGTCCGCGACGTCGGCCTGCTGCGCGCGGCGGAGGCGGCGTACCGCAGCACGCTGACCGCGGGCCTCCGGCCGTCGCTCTTCCTCGAACTCGCCGTCCCGGCGGACGGCGTCGACGTCAACGTCCACCCCGCGAAGGCGGAGGTGCGCTTGCACGACCGCTGGACCGTGGAGGGCGCCGTCGTCCGCGCGGTCCGCCACGCGTTAGGCACTCTCGACAGCGCGAGCGGGATCGGCGGGCGCGTGTGGTTCTCGGCCGGCCTGCGCGGCGACGGAACCCCGCCCACGCCCGTCGACGAGCGCACCCTGTTCGCGCCCGCGCCGCCGATGGCGGCGGGCCTGTTCGCGCCGGACCGCGCCGCGTCCGCGCCGTTCGACCCGCGGCACGACGACGGCGTCCCGATCGGCGCTCCCCCGCTCGCCTGGGACGACGCGGCGGTGCCTAACGTGGTCGCGAACGCGGCGCCGCCCGCGCCGGTGCCGGACGACGTCGTCGTCCCGCCGCTCGTCCAACTCCGCCGGACGTACCTGATGTTCGAGCGCGACGAGGGCGTGGTCCTCATCGACCAACACTCCGCGCACGAGCGCGTGCTCTACGAACGGTTCCTCGGCGCCCTCGAGCGCGGCGACGCGCCGTCGCAGCGGCTGCTCTTTCCGCTGACCGTGCACCTGACGGCGGCGGAAGCCGAAGCGTTCGACGCGGCGCGCGCGAGCTTTGAGCGCCTCGGCTACGTCGCGGAACCGTTCGGCGGGACGACGCTGCTGGTCCACGCGGTTCCCGCGCCGCACCCGCGCTTCGACGCCGAGCGGTGCCTGCGCGACTCGCTCGCCGCGCTCACGGGCGACCGCCACGCGGCGTCCCACGCGCGCCACGAACGGCTCGCCGCGACGGTCGCCTGTAAAGCAGCCATCAAGGCCGGCGACGCGCTCGGCGCGGACGAGATGCGCGCCCTCTACCTCGCGCTCGCGCGCACGACCCTCCCCGCCCACGACGTGCACGGCCGCGCCACGATCGTCCACCTCGGCTGGGACGAAGTCGAGCGCCGCTTCGGCCGCCGATGACCGCACCCGCGCCGCCGCTCCGCACGGTGCCGGCGATCGTCGGCCCGACCGGGGCGGGGAAGTCGGCCCTCGCCCTCGCGCTCGCCGACCGCGCCGGCGCCGCGCTCGTCAGCGCGGACTCGCGCCAGCTCTACCGCGCGTTCGACATCGGCACGGCGAAGCCGTCCGCCGCGGAGCGGGCACGCGTCCCCCACTACGGGCTCGACGTCGCCGTACCGACCGAGCGGTGGAGCGCCGCGCGTTGGGCCGACGCGGCCGAGGCGTGGATCGCGGCGTCCGACACCGCGGGGCGCGCGCCGCTCCTCGTTGGCGGCACGGGGTTCTATCTCCGCGCGCTCGCCGACCCGCTGTTCGACGAGCCGCCGCTCGACCCGGCGCGCCGGGCGCAGCTCGCCCGCGA
>JAABUZ0100005016.1_pt1 | contig 17740 bp, 15 predicted proteins | sample 5562091 | NCBI WGS metagenome assembly JAABUZ01 (sample SAMN12813069, study PRJNA571459) | rock metagenome | isolation source: Antarctica rocks | place: Antarctica: Victoria Land, Linnaeus Terrace sud | collected 2015-12-21
CTTACCCACGCCCGTCGGCCCGATCATGAGGATGTTCTTGGGCGTGATCTCGGCGCGCAATTCCTCCGCGACATGCTGCCGGCGGTAGCGATTGCGCAACGCGACGGCGACCGCACGCTTGGCCTTCATCTGACCCACGATGTAGCGGTCCAGCTCCCGAACGATCTGCTCAGGGGTCAAGGCTTCAAGATTCACATCACTCATTTTACTCACCTAATGTTTCCAACACCACATCGGCGTTAGTGTAGATGCACATGTCGCTCGCGATACGCATGGCCGCCACGGCGATATCGCGCGCGCTCATCTCAGTGTGCCGGAGCAGCGCCGACGCCGCTGCCTGCGCGTATAAACCGCCCGACCCGATGGCGGCGACGTTCTCGTCGGGCTCGATGACGTCGCCGTTGCCGTGGATGACGAGGATTTCCTCGCCGTCCACGACTAGCAACTCGGCCTCGAGATGACGCAGAAAACGATCCGTGCGCCACTCGCGCGCCAGGTCGACCGCCGCGCGCCGCAATTTTCCGCCCGTTTGCTCCAGCCGCGACTCGAAGCGATCGACGAGTGTCAGGCCGTCGGCGGCGCTGCCGGCGAAGCCGGCGATGACGGACCCATTGTGCAGGCGGCGTATCTTACGCGCGTGGTGCTTCATGACCACGTCGCCCATCGTCACCTGCCCGTCGCCCACCATCGCGACCTGGCCGTCGCGCCGCAGGGCCAGGATCGTCGTCGCCCGTATGCGCGGCATCTTTCCTTTCGCCACCCGCTCCTCCGTTCGGTTAGTCCGCTGTTACTCATACATTAGCAAGAGCGCCGCCCCTGTAGGCGCCTTTTGTCCCCATCAACGCCGCCCGGCGCCCGATTGGCAGGCGATAAGCGCGCGGTGACGGAGATATTTACTCCCCTATTTTACGTTATTTATGTCTACTTAGCTACCTTCCACCGGGGCCTGACTATCCACCACTGGCCTGCGACTGAAGTCGCATGGCAAACCTCGAACACTAAAGTGTCTCCCAACGCCCTATGTTTGTTTAGCGCGTCAACTCAGTAGCAACACTCGTCCCCACAGCGACTTCAAGCGACTTCAGTCGCCGTTCGTTTGCCATGCGACTTCAGTCTCAGGCATGACACGCATGTCCCACCCCAATCATAGGGCGCCGGCCCCAACAGGTTCGCGCGCCACCTCCGGCGCCTCCGCTACATCTACATCGCGCGGCGCCGCGCCGAACGTCGCGCCCGCCGCGGGGACCGGGACGTCGACGGGTTGTCCGTCGGCGTCCTCCGGAACACCCTCCGCTGCCACGTCTACCACGTCGGCGATGCGCCCGCAGGCGATACACTTGGTCTTGCCGGCCTGCCGCCCGCTCAACGCGACTTGCAGCCCGCCGCACTCGGGGCACGGCTCGGGCAGCGGACGATCCCACGATGCGAACGTGCAGGCCGGGTAGTTGCTGCAGCCATAGAAGGTGCGGCCGCGCTTGGTGCGGCGCTCGATCACGTCGCCGCCGCACCCGTTGGGGCACGCCAGCCCGATGCGCGTCAGCAGTTGCTCGGCGTGCGTGCAGGTCGGGTAGTTGGAGCAGGATAGGAAGCGTCCGTAGCGCCCCATCTTGATGACCATGGGAGAGCCGCAGTCGGGACAAATCTGGTCGGTCTCCTCGACCGGCTTCTCCACGCGGTCGATGTGCTCCTCGGCCTCGCTCAACGTGCCCTTGAAGTCGTCGTAGAACGCGCCGAGCAGCGCGACCCACTCTTGCGAGCCGTCCTCGACCCCGTCGAGACCGCGCTCCATCTCCGCCGTGAACGTCACGTCGACGATGGCGGGGAAGTAGGTCTTCATCAAGTTGTTGACCGTTTCTCCCAACCATAACGGCGCGAAGCGGCGCTGCTCCAGCGTCGCGTACTTGCGCTTCTGGATCGTCACCAGCGTCGGCACGTAGGTGCTGGGGCGGCCGATACCAAGCTCCTCCATCTCCTTGATCAGGCTGGCTTCGGTGTAGCGCTGCGGACCCTGCGTCCAGTGCTGCGCCGCCTCGACGCCCTGCGTGGTGAGGGCATCGCCGGCGGCCAACTCGGGCAGCTTACTGTCTTTGTCGCCCTCGCGTGGCCACACGGCGTAGAAGCCGTCGAAGGACACGGTCGAGCCGCTCACGCGCGACAGCAACGTGCCCGCCACGACCTCGACCGTCAGTGTCTCCAGCACGGCCGGGGCCATCTGACTCGCCATGAAGCGCTGCCAGATCAGGCTATAGAGCTTGAATTGGTCGGCGCTGAGAGCGTCCTTGACATCCTCCGGCGTCAGCGTGACCTCGGTCGGGCGGACCGCCTCGTGCGCGTCCTGCACGGCCACGCCGGCCTTCTTGGCGGCGCGCGGGCCGGACGAGATGTACTTCTTGCTAAAGCGCGACGTGATGAGTTCGCGCGCGGCCGCGACGGCTTCCTCGGCGATGCGCGTGGAGTCGGTCCGCATGTAGGTGATGAGCCCCTGTGTGCCGCGTTCGCCCAGGTCGATGCCCTCGTAGAGTTCCTGCGCCAGGCTCATCGTCTTCTTGGGCGAGTAGCGCAGCCGCGTCGAGGCGTCCTGCTGCAGCGTGCTCGTGGTGTAGGGCAGCGGCGCCTGCCGCCGCTGCGTGCGCCGCGCCACGTCCCTGACGGACGCCGTCGCCGCCTCTAGTTCGGCCTTCAAGGCGTTGGCCTCGCCCTCCGAGGCAATCGCCAGCGTCTCGCGCTCGTCGCAGCCGCTCCCAGTCAGGCGCGCCACCAGTTCGGCCTCGAAGCCTTTGCCGCGCCCCTTGGCCAATCGTGTCGTGACCGTCCAGTACTCGCGTGGCGTGAAAGCGCGGATCTCGTCTTCGCGGTCGCAGATCAGGCGCAGCGCCACGCTCTGCACGCGTCCCGCGCTGGTGTTGCCGACGACCTTGCGCCACAGGATCGGGCTGATCTTGTAGCCGACGAGGCGGTCCAGGATGCGCCGCGCCTGCTGCGCGTTGACCAGGTCGGTGTTGATCTCGCGCGGCTCGGCGATGCCCTGCTGCACGGCGCTCTTGGTAATCTCGTTGAAGACGGCCCGTTTGGCCGTGGGCGCGTCGAGCGCGTTGGCGAGGTGCCAGGCGATCGCCTCACCCTCACGGTCGGGGTCGGGCGCGAGGTAGACTTCCTCGGCGTCCTTGCTGGCCGCGCGCAACTCGGCGAGCACGCCCTCCTTACCCTTGATGATCTCGTAGCGCGGGGCGAAGCGCTTGCGCACGTTGATCCCCAGGCCCTTGGCGGGCAGGTCGATCACATGTCCGACCGACGCGCGTACGTCGTAGTCGGGCCCCAGGAATTTCTTGATCGTCTTCGCCTTAGACGGCGACTCCACGATCACCAGTTTCTTTGCCATTGATTAGCTCCTTAGCTGTCAGCGATCAGCTGTCAGCTTTTGAGGGTCGGCAAGATACTTGCCGCCGGTAGCCCACGACGTCAGTCGCAGGCCCTGTTGTATTAAACATTTTATGTCTATTTCATTGTGCTGCCAGCCAAAGAAGCTGACGGCTGATCGCTGACAGCTGACGGCTTATTCGCCGCCGTTGTTTCTTCTAATATAGCCACAAGCGTACCACGCCAGTCAGTTCCCAGCCGTTTACGGGGAAGGCGCAGCACGTTGCGCACAATCTTGGCGTCGCCGCCGAAGCGCTTGTACAGCGCGATGCGGTCGAGCACCGTGTCCGCGGCGCCGCGCATCGTCAGCGTGTTGTCGTCGAGCGAGAGACCCTCGAGCCCGGCCCGCGCGGCCAAACTCTTGACCCGCGCGAAATACAGCAGACCATCGACCGGCGCGGGGACGGGACCGAAGCGGTCGCGGATCTCATCGTCCAGCTCGTCGAGCCCGCGTTGGTCCTCTAGGCCGGCGATGCGCCGGTACAGGTCGAGGCGCGGGCTCTCGGCCTCCACGTAGTCCGCTGGTATATACATAGCCAGCGGCAAGCTGACCGCGATCGCCGCGCGCTCCGTCTCCGGCTGCTCACCCTTGCGCTCCTGTATGGCCTGCGCCAGCAACTTACTGTACAGGTCGAAGCCCACCGACGCCATGGTGCCGCTCTGCTCCGCGCCCAAAAGATTGCCGGCGCCGCGGATCTCCAGGTCCTTCATAGCGATCTTGAAGCCCGCGCCGAGTTCGGTCGACTCGAAGATGGCGCGCAGCCGCTGTTCGGCCGTGCGCGTCAGGCGCTGGTCGCGCCGGTACAGCAGGTAGGCGTAAGCGCGCACCGAGCCGCGGCCGATGCGCCCGCGCAGCTGGTAGAGTTGCGCCAGCCCGAAGTTCGGCGCTTCGTTGACGATCATCGTGTTGACGTTGGGGATGTCCAACCCGCTCTCGATGATCGACGAGCAGACCAGGATCTCGTACTCCTTACGCGCGAAGTCATTCATGACCTTCTCGAGTTCATCCTCGGGCATCTGCCCATGGCCGATCGCGATACGCGCTTCCGGCACGAGCCGCCGCAGCCGCTCGGCCATAGCCTGGATCGTCTGCACCTTGTTGTGCACGATGTATACCTGACCGCCGCGGTCGAGCTCGCGCAGGATGGCCTCGCGCATGTGATACTCGTCAAAGGGCTGCAAATACGTGCGGATGGGCAGGCGGCCCTCCGGCGGCGTCTCGATCACGCTCATGTCACGCACGCCCACCAGCGCCATGTGCAGCGAGCGCGGGATCGGCGTCGCGGTCAGCGTCAGCACGTCGACCTCGCGGCGCAGCCGCTTGAGGTATTCTTTATGCTTGACGCCGAAGCGTTGCTCCTCGTCGATGACGAGCAGGCCGAGGTTCTTGAAGGCGACGTCCTTCTGCAAGAGCCGGTGCGTACCCACCACGATGTCCACCTCGCCGGCGGCTATTTTAGCGGCGATCGCGCGCTGCTCGGCGCGCGACTGGAAGCGGCTCAACACGGCCAGGCGCACCGGAAACGCCTCCATGCGCCGGCTGAAGTTCTCGTAGTGTTGCTGCGCTAGGATCGTCGTCGGCGTCAGGATGGCGACCTGCACGCCGTCCAAGACGGCCTTGAAAGCGGCGCGCATCGCCACTTCGGTCTTGCCATAGCCGACGTCGCCGCAGACGAGGCGGTCCATCGGCTTGGGCGACTCCATGTCGCGCTTGACGTCCAGAATGGCGCGCCGCTGGTCGGGCGTCTCCTCGTACGGGAAGGCCGCCTCCATCTCGCGCTGCCATGTGCCATCGGGCTCGTAGACGTGGCCTTGCGCCTGCTCGCGGAACGAATAGAGGTCCAGCAACTCGCGCGCGGTCTTGGCCACCGACTCCTTGACCTTGGCCTTGGCCCGTGTCCACTCGGCCGTGCCGAGGCGGCTCAACGCCGGCGCGCCCTCGCCCATGCCGACGTAGCGCGTCACGCGGTCAAGCTGGTCGGTGGGCACGAACAGTTTGTCGGTCCCCGCGAACTGCAGTTCGAGGTACTCGCGCTCGATGCCGGCGGCGACGCGCTTGACCACGCCATCGAAGCGCCCGATGCCATGCTCGATGTGCACGACGTACTCGCCCGGCTTGAAGTCGAGCCCGACGTGCACCGTGGCCTCGCGCTTGAAGCGCGCCGCCGGGGCCGGTTTGCTCCAGCCGAACACCTCGGAGTCGCCGAACACGTAGAGCCCTAGCGCGGGGGCCTGCCAGCCCTCCAGCAGCGAGCCCTGCACCAGCGAGAGGCTGCCGCGCTGGGGCTCCCCGCCAATCGTCGCGGCGACGCCGATAGGCTCACCGCGCTCCTCGTAGAGTTCGGCCAGGCGCGCGCTCTGCAGCGACGCCACCACGACGCGGCCCGGCGCGGCCCCGCGTCCCGCCTCCTGGCGCAGTTCCAACGTGTCGTCGAGGAAGCCGCGCAGGCGTCCGGCATAGGTGAGGGCGGGCACGAAGACGCGCCCCTCGCTCCAATCGTAGAGGGGCGCCTCACTGGGACCGCCGGCATCTTGCCGGCCCACTGTTGCCGGCAGGATGCCGGCGGTCCCAGTGGGTACGCCGCGCGTCCACCATTCGACGCGCAATGAGGAGGACACCTGTTCATGTATCGTGTCGGGCGCCAGCAGCGCGTCACGCAGGCCGCGCGGCAACTCGCCACGCCCTTCCAGTTCGGCGCGGATCTCGCGCGCCTGCCGGAAGAGGTCGTCCATGGCGTCGGCGCAGGCGTCGGGCTCGTCGACCAGGATCAGCGCGCGCGAGGGTAGGTAGTCGATCAAAGAGGCGGCGTCGGGGTTGAGGTACGGCGCGAAGAGCTCGGAGCCCTCGGGCAGCAGACCGTTCTCGATCGCCACGAGGTCGCCCTCCCAGCGCTCACGCGTCTGCGGCAGCATGGCCGAGGCGTCGAGCGCGCGCAGCGCGTCCACGGCGGCGCGCGCGTCGCCGCCGCTCTGCTGGCGCACGGCGGTGACGGTGAGCGTGTCGACGCGCGCGGTCGACCGCTGCGACTCGGGGTCGAAGTGGCGCAACGAATCGATGTCGTCGCCGAACAGTTCGATACGCACCGGCTCGGCCGCGTCGCCTGGGAAGACGTCGACGATACCGCCGCGCCGCGCGTACTCACCCTGCGCGGACACGGTGTCGACGCCGCTGTAGCCGCTGCGCTCCCACTTGGCGAGCTCGGCCTGTATGTTGAAGCGTTGCCCGATCTTGTAGGCCGCGGTCAAGCCCTGGAAGCGCGGCGGGTCCATCAAGGGCTGGAGCAGGGCGCGCGCCGGCGCGACCACGACGGGCGCCGGCCGTCCCTCGGAATCACTCGAGGCGCTGGTATGGCCCAGCGCTTGTAGCGCGGCCAGACGCTGCTGCATCAGGCCACGCTCGGGCTCGGCGCGATCGTAGGGCAGGGCGTCGAGCGCGGGGAAGTAGTGCGCCTCATGCCGCGCGCCGAGCCACGACGGCAGTTCGTCCACGAGCTGCAACGCGCGGTCGGGATAGGCCGTGACCAACAAAACCGGCGCGTCAAGGGCGCGCGCGAACACGGCCGTCGCGGCGACGTGCGCGGCGGACGGTAGGCCATACACGCGGGCGGACCGCGTGCGCCGCAGCCCGTCGGCCAGTTCTTTGAGGTGTGGCTCAGAGGCCAGCAGCGACGTCACGCCGCACAGATCACAATCTTTTCGCATTGTCTATAGCTCTCAGCCGTCAGCGATCAGCGATCAGCGATCAGCTTTGCGGCCGTTGGGCTGACGGCTGATTGCTGACCGCTGACGGCTGATGGCTGATTGCCGTTCATTGTATTCATGGCCGCGACGATACCCTCGCGCAGCGCCAACTCGACGGCGTCGGCAGCGTGGGCTATCACGATCGGTAGTTCCTCGCGCTCGGCCGGTGTGAAGGGCGAGAGCACGTAGTCGCGCGCCTCACGCTGATCAGGCCGGCCCACACCGATCTTGAGCCGCGCGATGTCCTGCGAGCGCAGATGAGTGAAGATCGACTTCAGGCCGTTGTGGCCGCCGGCGCTGCCGCGTTCGCGCAACCGCAACTTCCCAAACGGCCGATCTATATCGTCGGAGACCACCAACATATCCTCCCACGCCAGCTTGTGCCAGCGCCACAACCGCCCCACCGCCTCACCGGAGTCGTTCATAAACGTCTGCGGTTTGACAAGCAACACATCGTCCGCGCCGACGCGCACCTTCGCCGTCAGCGCGCCCATCTGCTCTTTCCACGCCGAGGCGCCGTGGCGCGTCGCCACCTCGTCGACGGTCATGAAGCCCACGTTGTGGCGCGTGTTGGCGTACTGCCGTCCAGGGTTACCCAGGCCCACGACCATCTTCATCGCCGCGCGCCGCCCGCTTTAGACGTCTTCTTACTATTATTCTTGCCCGATTTGCCCAACTTCTCGTCCAGTAGCGCATAGAGGATGGCCCACTCCTCCAGCATGACCGTTTCGGCGCGCCGCGTCCGCTCGATGCCGGCCGCCGCCAGCGCGGCGTCGATCTCGGCCGCCGGGATGTGCGCCAGGTTGTGCGCGAGCGCGTTGTGCAGCTGCTTGCGCTTCTCGCCGAAACCAGCCTTGACCAATCCGAAGAAACGGTCGGGGTCGTCAACCGGCGCCGGCATCGCCGCCTCGGCGTACGGCGTGAGCCTGACGACGGCCGAGTCCACCTCCGGCGGCGGCATGAACGAGCTTGCCGGCACGGCGCGCACGATCTCGACCCGCGCGTAGAACTGCGCCGTCACGCCGAGTATGCTCAGGCGGCCCGCCCGCGCGGCCAGCCGCTCGGCTACTTCGCGCTGCACCATCAACACGATCAACTCCGGCTTGCGCGCGGCTTCCAGGAACAGGCGCAGGATCGGCGCGGTGATGTAGTACGGGATATTGGCCACCACTTTGTACGGGGTGCGCGGAGGCAGGACATCGTCGAGATCCATGTGCAGCACGTTGCCGCGCACCACCGTCACGTTGCGCCGGGTCAGCGCCCGCGTCTCCACGACCCGCGCCATCGCCTCGTCGAGCTCGACGGCGATCACGCCGGCGTCGCGCGCCGCGAGTTCGCCGGTGAGCGTCCCGATGCCCGGCCCGATCTCCAGCACCGTGTCGCCCGGACGCACCCGCGCCGCGTCCACCACGGCGTCGAGCGCGTCGCGGTCGATCAAGAAGTTCTGGCCCAGCTCTTTGCGCGGACGCAGACCATGCGCCCGCATGATCTCGCGCGTTTCGACGGCGAGCGCGGGCCGGGTTATGGGGTTGGGTGACTGCGTTTTAGGGGGGAGAGATCTTACCACGTCTATGTATTATATCATAGTCATCCTCCCCTTTACCCCACCCCTGGTGGGGTAAAGGGGCTCGTGAATTATTGTAGGGGCGTATGGCATACGCCCGTGCGTTCGAGACCACGGGCGTATGCCATACGCCCCTACACAACGCCGGGAGCCTTGGCAGCACGGATAATTCACGAGCCCTGGTGGGGTATTATACCGTCCTCAAGCAATGTAACCAGAGAGGGCCGCGACATATTCAGGAAGTCCGCCGCCTCTTGCATGGTCAGCTCCTTGTGCCACGACGTGACCGTCACCGCATCTCCCTGTGTCAGCAGGGGAATAGCCTGCCGTAAGAGCTTGCGCATAGACGCGGGGAGATCCAGCGTCTGACCGTCGGGCGTGGTCAAGCGGATCGCGCCGGTTGCGTCGTCCCGCGCGGAGTCATCCAGCAGCCGCGCCACCTTCCTGACGGCGTCGACCTCGCGCTCGTCCGCCGTCACCGGCTCGTCGGGCCGGGGTGTGGGCTCCGCCGCCATATCGTACCCTCCTATCACTCTCGTCCGCCGCCCTAGGCCATGCGTGAGCGCTGGTCCATGTACCTACAAGTGTAGCGATAGCTGGCGCCAACCACAATAACCGAAAGTGTTGAGACGTGTCCGGTGTGGACAGCGCGCGCGACACGCGCTATAGTCACGATATCACGACAATTCGGGCAGGAGGGGACGAACATGCTACATGACAGCGACCGCGCCAAGCGCCTGTATCACGTGCAGCGGACGGAGACCTACGAGCAGGAAGTCTACGCGGACGATTGGCAGGGGGCGGCGGCGATCGCCCTGACCCACCCGTTCGACTGGGAACTCGCCGGCGCCGCCTCGCTCGACGTCGACCTCGTCATCTGCCCCGACTGCGGCGAAGCTATCCAGCCGGGCGACGGCCACGACGTCGATTAATCGAACCCGCCCCTGGTCACATGCCCGTAGCTAGCGGCAGCGTGAAACTGAACACCGAGCCGCGGCCGACGCGGCTGCGCACGATAATCGCGCCGCCCATAGCCTCGACGAGGCTCTTGGAGATGTAGAGACCCAGGCCGGTCCCGACGTGGCCAGCGCGCGGCGTGCGGCCAAGCTTGCCGAAGCGGGTGAAGAGGCGCGCGAAGTCGTCCGGCTCGATGCCGGGCCCCCGGTCAGCGACAGCGACGCGCGCATAGGCGCCCTGGCGCGACCAGCGCACGCGAATGGGACGCCCCTCGACCGAGTACTTGGCCGCGTTGTCGAGCAGGTTGACCACGATCTGCTGCACACGGTCGGGGTCGGCCAGGACGTATAGCGGGGCGGAGGGCGCCCGCGCCTCGATCCTTTGCCCGCGATACTTACCCTCGACGTCGGCGATGGCCGCGTCGACGAGGGGCGCTAGCGCGACCTCGGCCTGCCGCAACGGCAGCACGCCCGATTCTATGCGCGAGATATATAAGAGGTCGTGCACCAGCCGTTCGAGCCGGTTGGCCGAGGTGTTGATCTTGCGCACCATGTCCATGCGGCGCGTGTCGTCCATCCGTCCCCAGTAGGTGAGCAACGTGTCGGCAAAGCCCTTGATGCCGGTCAGCGGCGTACGCAGTTCATGCGACACGGTCGACACGAAGTCGTTGCGCAGTTGGTCAAGCTCTTGCAGCCGTCGCACGGCCTCGCGCTCACGCTCGTAGAGCCGGGCGTTGCGTTCGGCCTGGCGCGTGGTATCGCGATACAGGCGGGCGTTCTGCAACGCCACCCCGACGAGCCGGCTAACGCCGCACGCGATGTCGAGCTCACGAGCATGAAAGCGGCGCGGCGCGGCGATCCAGCCGGCCACGATAGCGCCGCTGAGGGTGTCATGAAGGAAAAGGGGGATCAGCAGGGCCGCGCCGAGCCCCAGACGTGTCACCAGCGCGCCGGCGGGATCGCCCGCGTAGGTACCGCCACGGCCTTCGACGACGACGGGCGCGCCGCGCGCCAGCACGCCGCGCAGCCCGCCCGCTCCGTCCCAGGCCGCGCGCGGGAGCGCCGGGTCATCCGACCAGTGGAGGGCGTCGACCACGAGGCTCAACGCGATCTCGCCGTCTTCGACGTGCCACACGGCGCACTGGTCGGCGCCGAGCAGCATGGACAGAATCGCGCTGGCGCGGCCGAAGAGCAGGTCCTGGTCGGGCGTGCCGACGGCTTCGGAGACCTGCAGCAAGGCCGACGAGATAGCCGCCTCCTCACTGCGCGTCTTGTAGAGATGGGCGCTCTCGACGGCGTTGGCGCAACTCATAGCCAGCGCGGCCAGGCCCAGCAGCGCCTCGGGGTCGGGCAGCCGGTGGTCGATTGGCTCGTCCACGACCAGAAACCCCGTCGGTTCCCTGCCGTCGATCTCCAAAGGGACGAAGAACAGGTCGCCTGGTTGCCAACCCGCCGGCCGCGCTGGAGCGGGCGTCGCCGACATCGGGAAGCACGCGCACACCTCGGGATCACTCCACACCGGAGCATCGGTCGGGACGTAGAAACTCCAGTCGAGGCGGTATGGTTCGCCCATCAACCGCCCTAGGACGCGCGCGGGGACGGGCGTGGCGAGCAGTTCATGGCGTTCGATGTCGCCGACGCCGCACGTTGCCTCGGCGTAGTACGCGTCGTCGGAGCGATCGTAGAGATAGACGACGCAGACCAGATAGTCGAGCGCGTCGCACGCGACCGCGGCCACGCGTTCCAGATAGTCTCCAAGGCTGCGCTCGAGTCCGGTAGGGTGCCCTAACGTGGCGATGGCCTCGAGCACACGCTCGCCGCGCCGCGTCACCCGCGGCCGTACCAGCGCGGAGGGCAACCGCGGCCGCCGCCCAGCGCCCGCCGCTCTATCTCCGTCTACGTCTTCTGTTCTCGCTTCCACACAATTACTCTACCTAGCGGGCGTCGTGCCGCGCAATCCCCCGAATGACGGGCGACGGGCGACGGGCGACGGGCGACGGGCGACGGGCGAGCGCCTACCAGCTGTGCCGTGCCGAGGAATAAATATTGCGGTTACGACCTCTAGTAAAAGACACCCGACACGACGCGGAAAAATGGTAAAGCGTGATGGAGGAGCAGGACAGATGAACACTAACGCCGTCAACAATGAGTCTACGGACGCGAACCAGGCGCACCAGGAATACCTGGCGGAGGCGCGGCGCCTCGTGGACGATCAGATTGAGGCGCTCTTCGCGCTGATCGCGCGCGCCGCCGCGCGTGCGACAACAGAACAGCAGCCAGCCGTGACACGTAGCGGCCACACACTACGGGTCTCCAATGGCGTGCGGACGGCGGCCTTCGAGATCGAGGCGATCACCGACCTGCCCGAGGGCGCCGACCGCGCGCAAGCCTTCCCCGCCGGTCAGGCGCGCTGCACGATGCGTGGTCCTGAAGGGGTCATCGAGGAGTACGAGCTACACCGCGCCGGCGAAGGCGCCGCGGCTCCGGGTTACGCCTGGATGTATACCAAAACACAAACACCCGTCGGCGAGGAAGACATCGCACGGTCGCTACAGGCGCTCTTCGCGGCCTAAAAGCCCGCGCCTACCCTGTGATGCTATACCGATGAAGAACCACCCGGAGCATGCTCCGGGTGGTTCTTCATCGGTATAGCTCGTGGCCGTTAGGCTTACAGCGCGCCGGCTAGTACAGGACTGGTCAGCATGGTCACCGCGATGAGCCCGATGAGCCCGAAGTAGAGGGCGCCCATCGCGACGCGCTCACGCGCGGTGACGTCGGAGTAGCCTGGCCGCGCGGTCGGCGCGTAGCGGCCGCGGAAGCGCGCGACTGTTTCGGCCCCACCGATGACGCCGATGAGCAGCAGGAAGGGGTTGTGCCAGACGACGAACAACGCGACCAACCCGATGAGCCCGACGATCCACAGCCAGCGCGAGACGGCGGCCACGATGCGGCCGCCGTCGAGCGGCGAGACCGGCAGCAGGTTGAACAGGTTGAGGAACAGGCCCATCACGCCTAACAGCGGCCACAGGTGGCCGCCGTAGAGGTTGCCCAGGCCGACGCAGGCCAACGCCCCCGCCGTCCCCGCGATGGGACCGGCGATACCGATCTCGGCCTCATCCTTGACGGACTTCGGCATACCGCGCATACCGATCACGGCGCCCAGGAAGGGAATAAAGACCGGCGCGCTGGCCGGCACGCCCTTGAGGCGCATCACGACCCAGTGCCCCATCTCGTGGATGAAGAGCAGGACCACGAAGCCGATCGCGGCGGGCAGGCCGATGCCCCAGAGCGTGGCGTAGGCCACGATGCTGATCAACATCGTGCCGGCGGTCAGGAAAATCTTGAACTTGAGTAGCGCGAAGAGCAGGAACTTCAGCTTGACGAGCAGGACGCCAAGGCCGGCCAGCGGGGCGAACAGGCGCCCGAGGGCGCCTTGCCGCCTTTTCGTCGCGGCGCCGAAAGGCTGGGGCCGGCCCAGAGCGACCGTGCCGTCGGCATTGTAGATGGCGTCGGGCGCGCGCGGCGTGTCGTACGCCGGGGCCATGGCGCCCGTCCCCGTCCATGGATGGGGCTCACCGCCCGTGCGGGACGAGCGCGCGTCTCCGTAGTCGAGGGCCGGGGTCAAACGGACGCCGCAGTTGTAGCAGAAAGCGGCGCCGCTGGGGTTAACGTGATAGCAAGTTGGACAAGTCATGGCAGCAGAGGCCGGGGAGGGTAAGAATAATAGCGGCACAAAAGCCGGCGCTCCCCGGTCAATCCTCGTACTCTGAGTATACCACATCGGATACCAGTAGTTGATAGCTAGCAGTTAGTAGTTAGAAACGATACATAGGGGGTTGATTGCTATTTATGAGAAAAATTTCATGATTTTTCTAACTACTACTTACTAATTACTAGCTACTCCGTAAAGCGGCGAGCGCCTCCAGCGCGGCGATGTAGCCGTAGGGGCCAAGCCCGACGATATGGCCGCGCGCGACGGGCGCGATGAGCGAGCGCTGGCGGAACTCTTCGCGCGCGTAGACATTGGAGAGGTGGACTTCGATCACGGGGAAGGGCATCGCCGCGACGGCGTCGCGCAGGGCCACGCTGGTATGCGTGTAGCCGCCGGGGTTGAGGATCGCGCCGTCCGCGTCGTCGATGTGCGCGTGCAAGAAGTCGATCAGCGCGCCCTCGTGGTTGGACTGGAACGTCAGCACAGCGCAGCCTAGTTCCTCGGCGCGCCGCTCCAGCCGCGCATGAATATCCGCCAGCGTGTCCCGGCCGTAGACACCGGGCTCGCGCCACCCCAACAGGTTTAGGTTCGGTCCGCTGATGACGAGTATACGCATAGGCTAATCGCCGGGATGCGCGTTCGTATCGTTGTGTGACAACGCATCTACAACAGGCAGTAGCGGTAGCATGGCAATGCGAATCTGTTCAAGCGCAGCCAACGCTCGCTGGCCCTCGGCCTCCCCGACATCGGATAAATCCGGATACCGGCCGCTGACCGCGTGAATGTTCAACCGCCGGCAGGCCGTTTCGAGTTCGGCGAGTCGTGGTTCTATGACAACACATTCGCCCAATAGTAGCGCCAGATCGTGCGTCCGCTGCGGACGTATATCGTGGTAGACCAGGAGCGCTTTGAGCGTTTTCTCGGCACATTGTTGCGCATGAAAGCAAACCGTATCCCAGGGCGTCTGCTCGGCCTTGAGATTGTTCTCGATATTCAAGCGGTCGTTGTTAGCCTTGGCTAGCCACGCGAGATAGTCGGCCTCAGCGGCGAGCATACAGCACCTTCCCTTCCGCCTCTATTGTGCCTAACAAAGACCATTTGGCGTAGCGCATCCGCTCAGATTCTTGTGGTGTATAAACCACTACATCCATAGGCCACGACCGTATCCCGAAAAGTGAATCAATCGCGATCATGCGCTCCGGGGAGCGCAGTGATGTTTCCATCTCCACGAAAATATCGAGGTCGCTATCCGGCCCCGCATCGCCGCGCGCCTGGCTGCCGAACAGGATGACGCGCTCGGGATCGAAGTGCGCGACGATGGTGTCGGCGATGTGCTTGATAAGCTCCGCGTCGATCGCGCGCCGCACACTGCGGATAGGTGTTCGCGCGTTGGCGATCGGTACGTCGCTGGTAGCCATGCCGTCCCTCCTGACGCTCCATGCGCACGCGTCGTTCTATGCTGCTGTTTCCACCCCTAGATTACCATGATCGTCAACAACATAACGGGCATTGATACAGTGATACGACGGTGGGCCGGGACAGCCCACGGCCCACGCGCGGCCCCGTCCTTGCTCCTGCGTAGAGGGACGCGTACTATGGGAATAGGCCAAGAATAAATATAAGAATACATGACTATCCTCAATGAGGAGGAGAGCAGCATATGGTGACAGCTAGCACACCCGACGTGGCGGGCACGACGCCCGCCGCGCGGCTCGACGGCGGCGTCCTCGCCACCGTCCACGCCTACTTCGACAATGTCGCCGCGCGACTCGGCCTCGAGCTTGGACTGCGCGCCAACTTGCGTCACCCTAAGCGATCCCTGATCGTGAGCGTGCCCATCAAGCGTGACGACGGCGGCATGGAGATATTCGAGGGCTACCGCGTGCAGCACAGCATCGCGCGCGGCCCCGCCAAGGGCGGCATCCGCTACGACGTCAATACGACACTGGAGACGGCGCAGGCCTTCGCCATGCTCATGACGTGGAAGTCCGCCGTCGTGGACATCCCCTTCGGCGGGGCCAGCGGCGGCGTCAACGTCGACCCGACGGCCCTTTCGGTCGCCGAACTGGAGCGCCTGACGCGCCGCTACGCCAGCGAGATCTTCATCCTGATCGGCCCCGAGAGCGACATCCCCGCGCCCGACCTCAACACCGGCGAGCGCGAGATGGCCTGGATCATGGATACCTATAGCCAGCATGTAGGCTACTCCGTCCCGGCCGTGGTGACGGGCAAGCCGCTGGCGATCGGCGGCTCGGAGGGACGGCAAGAGGCGGTCGGACGCGGCTGCGTGGCCGTGGTCAAGACGGTGAGCGCCGACTTGGGGATGCCGCTGCGCGGCGCGCGCGTCGCCGTGGTCGGCTTTGGCAACGTCGGCGCCGCCGTTGGCCCGTTGCTCGCCGCCGAGGGCTCCCGTATTATCGCGGTCTCCGACAGCAGCGGCGGCGTCATCTCCGACGGCGGGCTCGACGTAGCGCAGTTGCGTCGGCACAAGGCTGAGCGCGGGACCGTGCGCGGCTTTCCCGGCGCGCGCACGGTCCCGCGCGAGGATGTCCTGGCGACGGAGTGCGATATCCTTGTCTTGTGCGCGAGCGAACACACCGCCACCTCGGCCAACGCCGGCGTTATTCGCGCGGGCGTGGTCATCGAGGGCGGGAACGCCGAACTCAGCGCGGACGCCGAGACCATCCTGGTGGACAAGGGCGTGCGTGTGCTGCCCGACGTGCTGGCCAGCGCCGGTGGGGTCGTCGGCTCCTACTTCGAGTGGGTGCAGGACATCCAGGAGAACTTCTGGACGGCGGCGGAGGTGGCCGAGCGGCTCGACTACGTGATGACGCGCGCGACCGAGCAGGTGGTGGAGCGGCAGCGACGCGACGGCGTGAGCATGCGCGAGGCCGCCACGGCTATCGCCGTCGAGCGCGTCGCCCAGGCCCACCGCGTGCGGGGGCTGTATCCCTAGAATAGTCGATAGTCGATAGTCGATAGTCGTGAGAACGTGTTCCTGACGGCTCACGGCTCACGGCTCTCGACCATCGACTATCGACTATCGACCATCGACTATCGACTATCGACTATCGACTATCGACTATCGACTATCGACTGGAGGAGAGCGAATAGTGGAAGACGACAGCGCGACCGCAGGCGCGTTGCGCCGCATCGCCATCCCCGGCCTGCCCGACGAGACCTACATCATGGAGGACGGGGCGGTCGAGCGCGTGCTGTTCGGCCGCGAACTCGTCGGCGCGGAGTTCGCGCGTGTCTGCCTGGAGGCGTCTACGGACTTCTGCCGCCTACTGGCCCCGCGCCTCGACGTGCCCGACATCGCCGAGTTGCTCATCCTCAACGGCGGCCGCTACTACGGCCTCGCCACCGCGTACGAGCGGGTGTTCGGCCGCTCCTTGCCGGTCGACGAGCTCAAGGCCACGCGTCGCCAAAGCCACGACGGCGCGTGGGCGGCCGACATCTCGTACCGGCGCTACGCCCACAAGCTCCACACGCTGCTCGTCGGCGACACCGTAGCCACCGGCGTGTCGGCGCGCGTGGCCCTGGAGGACTACTTCACCTATCACACGCCCGCCGAGCTGATCTTCTTCAGCATCTGCGGCGCCATCACGGGTGCGCGCCTGATCGCCGCGACCTGCGCGGAGCGTGACGTGCGCCTGACGCTCGTGTTCGGCCTGGCCGCCTTCGGCCTCACCGACAACGGCACGGATCTGCCCTTCCTGCACCCCGACACGCGCACGGCGCCGCGCTATCTGGAGCGTGCGCGAGCGGCCTACGGGGGCCAGCCCGTCTGCGCCATCGGCGACTGGGGCGAGCGCGGCGAGGACCCCGCCGCCTACCTCGCCAACTGGGCGCGCGTCAAGCGAGAGTACGAGCTCGCTTAGTCAAAAGCAAACGATGAGATGGCGCTAGACTGCTTCGAGGGCGACCCCAAAGGCGGCCACGGCATGGTCGTTCTCTTTCACTGTCAAGTAAGTAGCGCGAGGATACACCGATGCTGTCGCGCGCCTTCCCGTCCCGCGTTCACCCGTTGCGCGCCCGTCGCTTGTGGCTTGGCGCGCTCGTAGCCGCCCTGCTGTGGCTGCTCGCGCCGCCGGGGCTGGCCTCGGCCCACGCGCACGCTGGTACAGGCGGACCCGGCGCCCGACAGCGTCATCGCGCGCGCGCCGTCCGTCGCCTCTTTCACCTTCGACGAGCCGCTCAACCCGGCCCTGACACGCGTTCATATCTCCGACGCGGCGGGGCGCCCCGTGACCACCGCTACCGGCCATCTGGCCGCCGGCCACGACGGCGAGTTGTGGCGCCTCACGCTGCCCCGCCTGGCGTCGGGGACGTACAGCGTGGTCTGGA
>JAABUZ0100005017.1_pt1 | contig 17740 bp, 16 predicted proteins | sample 5562091 | NCBI WGS metagenome assembly JAABUZ01 (sample SAMN12813069, study PRJNA571459) | rock metagenome | isolation source: Antarctica rocks | place: Antarctica: Victoria Land, Linnaeus Terrace sud | collected 2015-12-21
GCGAAGCCTGAGCCATCACCCAACCCGTCCACAGGACGGACGCAAGGCCAATATCGCTGGGGACGACAAACCTTTTCCCCTCGCATGCTTCGTCAAGGGGGACTTGCAAAAAAATAAATCACACCCAGACCCATGCGGGACATTGACAATAGAGAAAGATGCCAAGTATACTTAGCAAAGCAAGAACTGATATATTCATACCAGGTCGCTTGACAGAGTGTCAGGCAAAATAGGGAAGTCGGTGCGAATCCGGCGCAGTCGCGCTACTGTGACTGGTGAGTAACTCATCTCCTCACATAGTGAGGGAACGAGCCACTGTCCTCTATGAGACGGGAAGGCAAGATGAGAAGCGTTTGTAGCCAGAAGTCAGGAGACCTACCTGGTGCTGTTTGCTCACGATCCTTCGCGTCAAAGGAACGGAGTACCAAGACATAAGAACCTTCTACCGATTCTTCTTGTTCCTGGTTTTCCCCCTATTCGCACGAAGCGAGAGCGAGCCTTAGACCACGTTGAAGGATATCTGAATGAGTCTGATGCAGAGGTTCGCTTTGCCACCTGACGAAATTTATCGTCGCAGCTTTGAAACAATTGACGCACTACTTTCCTCAGATAACTGGTCTCCCGACGAGTACCAGGTGGTCAGACGCGTTGTTCATGCGAGTGGCGACCCTCAATTGGCATCACACATTCATTTTAAGCCGGGCGCACTTGAGCAAGGTATTGTGGCACTGCTCCGCCGTGGCGCTATTTTTACCGATGTACGCATGGTTGCAGCAGGTATTCGCGCTGAATGGTGCGAAACGCTGAATTGCTCTGTTCAAACATTGCTTGCTCGGCAAAGCGTGAAAAATCCTGGTTCACCTGAATTGATAACACGTTCCGCAACCGCCGTCCAACAGGCATTACCACTGCTGGGTCAAAACATCGTAGTCATTGGTAACGCTCCTACCGCCTTGCTGGCATTGCTCGATGCGTTGGACGAGGGACGCTGCGAATTGCCAGCGTTAATCATAGGAATGCCCGTTGGTTTTATTGCTACGCGTGAGTCAAAGGATGCCCTGTGGGAACGCCCATATGCCTCTATTATTGTTGAAGGCACAAGAGGCGGAAGTCCAGTAGCCGCTGCAACAGTGAATGCACTTCTTGCCCTTGCACTGCAACGGTCAAAGCAGATTGCCCAATAGGTCGGGCATGACAGAGAGTGACGGAGAGTGGTAGACATTGGAGACATCTAAGGAAGATATGAACGCAGACGAGACGCGAACAGGAAACAATACGCCCTCCTCTAATGGTGCGGAATATCTTTCTGGGCGCGGAAAAAAACGTGGCATGCGCACGGGCTACACTACTGGTGCCTGTGCAACTGCGGCCACACGTGCTGCCCTGCTTGCCTTACTTGAGAAGCAACTCCCTACCTCAGTGACTATTCTTTTACCAATCGGCGAACAGGTGACGTTCTCGGTACACCACTGCGAAGAGCATAGTGATGGAAGTGTAACCGCGAGTGTTATCAAGGACGCAGGCGATGATCCCGATGTGACACATGGAGCGGAAATATGTTCTACCGTCTCCTGGAGCGCACTCCCTGGAATTGTGTTGGATGGTGGAGTAGGTGTTGGGCGAGTCACGAAACCGGGTCTTGGTCTCGAAGTTGGTTCTGCCGCGATCAATGCAGTGCCACGCGCCATGATTGAACATGTCGTGCAAGAATTGCTTGCTGAGAGAGGCGAGCGGCGTGGCGTGTCAGTGGTTATCTCTGTCCCCGATGGCTTGGAACGTTCCTACAAAACACTGAACGCACGGCTTGGCGTTATAGGAGGACTCTCAATCTTGGGGACTACGGGTATTGTCCGTCCCTATTCGACTGCCTCATATAAGGCAAGTATCAGTAAGGCTATCGACGTGGCTCTAGCCTGTGGCAATCAAGACCACATTCTGCTCACAACTGGTAGTCGAAGCGAAAAATTCGCACGTCAGCATATTAGCTTGCCTGATGAAGCATATATCCAGATGGGAGAATTTACTGGCTATGCGTTACGCGATTGTGCCACAAAGGGTGTTCGTAGCGTTACTCTCGCAGGCATGATTGGCAAACTCTCTAAGATTGGCGATGGACGCATGCAGACACATGTTGCAGGGGCAGAAGTAGACGTGCAGGGACTAGCCGAAGTGGCTCATGGTATAGGTGCTGCACCGGATTTAGTTGAGCAGGTTCGGCACGCGAATACGGCACGCCATTTTCAAGAACTAATGCTTGCGCACGGCCTTCTTCAGGTATTTGATGTCATCTGTGAACGTGCACGCAGTGTCTCGCAAGCCTATGTGCAGAACAAGCTTACTGTCGATACACTCATGTTTGACTTTGATGGAAGCATATTGGGATATGCGGGAGAGCGACATGTCCGACCATAGAGAAAATGTGCTTTTAGGGCTGGCCGACGACATTTTCACTCCCCGCCGTCCTGGAACTTCTACGATGACAAAGCGTGAGGTACGTGCCGTGACGCTAGCAAATCTGGAACTTCGTCCTCATACAATTCTTTGGGACATCGGAAGTGGCACAGGTTCTGTAGCGATAGAGGCGGCACGTCTCGCTAGCGGCGGCCACGTCTATGCGATTGAACGGAATGCTGAGGCATTATCGGCTATTGAAGCCAATTGTCAACAACTGCACGCGACAAACGTGACGATTGTACCGGGGCATGCACCCCAGGTTCTACAGAGATTACCGAATCCCGATGCAGTCTTTATTGGTGGCAGTGGAGGCGCTTTGCTTTCTATTCTTGAGGTTACGATGATGCGTCTGCGTAGCGGAGGACCTCTCGTTGTAAACCTTGCGAGTTTTGAACATTTCGCAGAGGTTGCCACATTTCTTCGTAAAGCAAACTGGTCACTGGATTGCACAATGGTGAATATTGCTCGTACACAACGCATATTGGATGTTACCCGTTTTGTAGCACTCAATCCAGTTTTTGTCCTGGCAGCACACGCGCAACACTCGGTGGAGGAGCAATGAAGACTGCTACACAACTCCCACGTCAAGGAGTGGGAACACTCTACGGCGTGGGTGCTGGACCGGGTGCGCCTGACCTGCTCACGCTACGTGCCCAGAATGTCATACTTGCCTGTTCCGTTATCTGCCTGCCTGTAGGGTCGCGTGGAGAGAGTTATGCGGGACGTATTGTCGAGCATTTGATAGATCGTTCAAGACAGGAAGTGCTTCTGATGCGTTTTCCCATGCAGCGAGAGCGAGAGCTTGCACGTCCCGCACGCGAAAGCGCGGCAAACGCTGTGCTTGAAAGGTTACACGCGGGTCTGGATGTGGCATTTGTGACGGAGGGCGATCCCCTGGTCTATAGCACCTTTGGTTATGTGCTTGAGGCTGTGCGGACAAGTTCGCCTACTATTCCTATTCAAGTAGTTCCAGGAGTCTCTTCCATTATGGCTGCGGCTGCATCAGCGTGTCTTCCCTTATCTGCCTGGGATGAGCGGATCGCGATTATACCAGCCTCTTATGCGGTTGGGAAAACAGGACAAGAAGACTTCCGAACGCTGTTGCGTCTGTTTGATACCATCGTACTACTGAAAGTGAGTCCTGTCTTCGATGCGCTCCTTGATATCTTAGAGGAGTTTGACCTTGTGCAACATACCGTTTTCGTGCGACGTTGTAGCATGGAACAGGAAGAAGTTGTGTTTGACCTTGCGCGTTTGCGTGGGCAACCTATAGATTATTTTTCGCTTGTGATTGTGAGGAATTCATAATGCCATTGGCAACACATGAGGCTGAGGCTAGTATCGCCTTTATTGGTGCTGGACCCGGTGACCCTGAACTCTTGACACTGAAGGCGCATCGACTGATTGCACGAGCAGATGTGCTCATCTACGCGGACTCTCTTGTCTCGCCTGATGTTTGTCGCTACGCCAAACCGGAGGCGACTATTTATGGCAGTTCTGCCTTGACGCTAGAGAAGATTATCGACATTATACTCGAAGCGGTTGCAAAAGGTCAGTTTGTCGCGCGCTTGCAAAGTGGCGATCCGGCGCTTTATGGTGCTCTTTATGAGCAACAACGCATACTTGACCGTCACGGTGTCAACTATCTCGTTGTCCCTGGTGTTTCATCGGTCTTTGCTGCGGCTGCCGAGCTTGGCGTTGAATTAACCGTTCCCGATGTCGCTCAATCGCTGATTTTGACGCGTTATAATGGTCGCGTCTCAATGCCTGAAAAGGAGACGCTGCGTTCTTTTGCAAGTCATGGCACGACATTGTGTATTTTCCTCAGTATCACACGGGTGCGGCAAATCGTCGTAGAGTTACTTGAAGGCGGCTATACCCCTGAAACACCAGTTGCTGTCGTGTATCGCGCGACCTGGCCTGACCAGAAGATTATTCGTTCGGTGCTATCAACGCTGGTACAAGATGTGAAGCAAGCTCGTATTTCGCGCCAAGCACTCATTATGGTTGGTTGGGCTTTGGACTCTGCGACTGAGAAAGTAAGGACAACTGAAGAGACTCATCGTTCACACCTGTACCTGCCTGACTATAAACATCTATTTCGAGGTGGTGCGACACTTGCTGAACCGGAGAACGAAGATATCTCCATGTCAGAGGGTGTAGAAGCGACACTTACAAGTGATGGTAATGAGCCGATGCTTCAGCAAGAGAGTGTGCTATCTCTACATCAGGGAGTTGAAAAGGAGCCATATGCCGATTGAGGTCCTGACAGGCAAGCGTATCGCGCTGGTTGTACTCACGAGAACCGGATTACAATCGGCACTGCGTCTACAGCACGAGTTAGCGGCTGATATCCATATTTATGCAAGCCAGCGAGCACTCAAAACGCAAGAATGCGCACTTGATGTGGAGGACAGGTGTATCGTCACACGCTTTGAAAGCCTAAAAGCAACACTTGCTGAACTCTGGGGGAGCTATGAGCAACTTGTACTGTTCTTCGCGCTAGGGGCTGCTATTCGACTTGTTGCTCCACTATTAGAAAATAAACACGTAGACCCAGGAGTAGTCGTAATCGATGATGCAGGCCGCTTTGCGATAAGCATGATTTCAGGACATCTAGGTGGCGCAAACGAGCTGGCAACGCGCTGTGCTGATATTCTTGGCGCACTACCTGTTGTGACAACGGCATCTGAGGCTCAGAACACACTGGCGATAGACCTGCTTGTACAGGCGAACGGATGGTATATAGAGGAAGCGTCTTCTTTAACATCTGTTACAGCAGCTATTGTCAATGGAGAACGAGTTGCCGTTCTCCAAGAAGTGGGAACTGTAGCGTTGAATGAGTACACGCATTCCTTGCCTGAAAATATTGTCTATGTTACTGATATGCATGAAGTGACGACTAAAAAGTTTGATGCTCTACTCATTCTTTCTGATCGCCTGCTTGAAGGGCTACCTGATGCAATGCCAACGGTAATATGTCGTCCACCAACGCTCGTGTTAGGGATTGGCTGTCGGCGCGGTATTCCTTTTGCCGCTCTGAATTCATGGCTTCAAGAAACGCTTGTCGAGAACCGGATTGCATTTCGAAGCATCACAACGCTTGCCACTGCCGACATAAAGGCCGATGAGGAAGGGCTACAAGAGCTTGCACAACACTATGGTTGGACGCTCGAGGTTTATTCGGCAGCAGACTTGAAGGCGGTAACAACAGTTCCTAGCCCATCTGAGAGTGTGCAACGACTTATTGGTACACCGAGCGTTTGTGAGGCGGCTGCCCTTCTTTCGTCACAGGGTGACGAGCTTCTTGTACCAAAACATAAAGGTGAGGGAATGACAATGGCAGTCGCTCGCAGACCGAGGAGTAACGCATAATGCAACATTCAGCGTATAAGGGTAAGGGATACTTGACCATTGTTGGTCTAGGACCGGGTAACCGCGATTTCATGGCTCCCCGTGCAGTTCAAGTCATACAAGAATGTGATCTGATAATTGGCTATCGTGTCTATATTGAGCAGATACGTGACCTGATAGCGGGTAAAGAGGTTCACGAATCTGAGTTGACGCATGAGGTCGAGCGGGCGACACTAGCGGTTACCTCAGCGCGTACAGGACAGTATGTGTGCATCGTTTCCAGTGGTGATGCTGGCATTTATGGTATGGCAGGGCTAGTACTTGATATCCTTTCACAGACTGCCGAGGAATCTTCCAACAATACAACTACAACGAGCACAAGCGAGGAAGAACAGGAGGCGGAGCTACATGTTGAGGTTGTTCCCGGTATCTCTGCTCTCAATGCCGCGGCAGCCCTACTTGGTGCGCCATTGATGCATGATTTCGCAGTTATCAGTTTAAGTAATCTGCTTACTCCCTGGGAGACGATTGTCCAACGCCTTTCTGCTGCCGCTACAGCCGATTTTGTGGTTGTCCTTTACAATCCTACCAGTAGTAGACGAACATGGCAGTTGAAAGAGGCGCAACAAGTGTTGCTTGCCGGTAAACTCGCGACAACACCTGTAGGATTGGTGCGAAATGCTTACCGACCTGGACAGAAAGTATGGCTCACGACGTTGGAGCATCTCCATGAAAATGATATCGATATGTTTACGACTCTCATCATAGGCAACTCATGTACGCGGGTTCAGCAGGGGCGTATGATTACTCCACGTGGGTATGAGCAACAGCATATCTATCCAGGAAAGCTGAATGTATGATACTGCATGATATTGAACAGAAACAAAAGACTGCGCCTGAAGAGGCTATTATTCTCATGGGGCATGGTTCACGTGACAGCAAGGGTGCTGAAGAATTTCTTACCTTTGTCGAGCGAGTTTCTGCTCGTTTGTCTCGCCCTGTGTATCCAGGCTTTCTTGAGCTAGCAGACCCACCCATTGTAACAACAATGCATGGAGCGGTACAAACTGGTGCCAAAAATATTATTGCGGTTCCATGGATGTTGCTTGGCGCGGGACATGTCAAGAATGATCTTCCTGCCGCTATCCAGGTCACGCGTCGTCGCTATCCACAGGTAACGATACAGTATGGAACACCAATTACTGTTCAGCCAGAACTCTTAGCCGTCCTGGGAGATCGCCTTGGCGCAATTGACCCCAACAAGGGCATCGGCTCACCCGAAACGGCAGTGCTCTTGGTACAGCGGGGCAGTAGTGACCCCGAAGCAAATGCCAATGTGTATCGTGCCGCACGGCTACTATGGGAAGGGCGCAACTTCGCAACGGTTGAAGTCGCGTTTAGTGGCATCACAAAACCAACCATACAAGAAGGATTACTGCGTTGTTTTGTCCCTGGTGTGACGCGTGTACTGGTACTACCTTACTTTCTCTACACAGGTATCCTCGTCAAACGTATAGCGCAGATCGTCGAGGAAACTGCGGCAGCGCATCCCGAATATGAATTTCGTGTGGCTGAGCACATGGGACAAGATGCTCGGCTGGATGAACTGGCAGTACGCATGATAGAACAGACAAAAAACGGCAAGGCGAGTATGAGTTGCGATCTCTGTCAGTACCGTACTCCCCTATTTGGTCGAGAGTCTTTTGTAGGCATGCCGCAAGTATCAGATCATTCACACGGACTACGTGGCACGACGAAAGACGAGCATACGAGTCGTAAAGAAGGATTGTCTCCTCTTGCACGCACGACAAACGCCGCACCAATGGGTTCAACTCCATTAGTCTATACAGAAGAAGGCCAGGTCGCGTGGGACCAGATGTGGCAGGACTTTTGTGATTTAGCATTGGCAGGAGGACCTCCTCATCGAGGAGTATTTTTGGAACCTGTATCTCCTACAGAGGTGGAAAGCAATCGAGATGCGTATGAACGCGTCGTCGCGGAGATTGAGCGCGGGCTACAACTGGTGACGGAATTGCCAACGACACGCTGTACCACGCTGGGTTGGGTTGGGCTAGTATGTCCAGATGAGGAAATGGCTCTCTGGTTGTTGCAAACTATCGTTGCTGAAAACGTGAGCGTTAGGCGTGAAGGAACTGTGCTTTTTCTGCCTGCTGGTCCCACCTACCATTTAGAGAAAGAAATTAAAAATGTCGTTACCGTCGTTGCGAAGACACACCACTACTGGGTGGAACACCGTTTCTCATAATTGGTGCTTACTAATGAGAAATAGGAGAGAACATGCAGCAGGAAAATACTGAACATCTTCATCCTGAGCGTCGTTCAGCCCCAGATTGGCAAGCACTGCAAAAGTGTGTTACTGAAGCGGGCATTATGAATATGCAGGAGTTTACGGACGCTCTTGCGAACTGGCAAAGTCAGCAGACAACTCCTACCAATACACTACCACCGTATGTCTTGCTTGCGTTGCCCGAACATCCTCCAACTGCCGCTATGCGCTGGGACTGGGAGAGTCGCCGTGCTGACGAATTTGTGACATGGTGTATGACGTCCGTACAAAATCGTTTTGGTGTTCACTGGCACGTTGAGTATGAGGACGAAGACGCTTCCCTGGGACCACACTATCTGCGTTTGATCCTAAATGGGCAACAAGAGCGGTGTGACTGGCATTATCTCAATCGTAGTCACTGGATGGGCGCGTTCTGCACTATCGCGGATCGCCTGCTCGGTCCAGTAGGTCTCACCGCTCTCAGTCTTGAGACGGGATGGTTTGATACAGTTGTTGTGTTCTGTCGCAAGAGCCATGCAGAAGAAGTACTGCACTGGTTTCCCGAAGCAGAATAAGAGAAGGATGAACGCATGTCACAGTTCCAGCAGCATTGGTCGCCGACTCAGCAGGATCAAGTTGCACAATCTATACGTACTCCTTATCCCTTTAGTGCTCTTGTTGGGCAGGATGAGATGAAACTAGCGCTATTGCTCAATGCAGTGTCTCCTCAGATCGCGGGCGTTTTAGTACAAGGAGAAAAGGGTACCGCAAAATCAACTGCAGTACGCGCACTACAAGTTCTGCTTCCTTCTATCACGGTCGTTGAGCAATGTGCTTTTGGCTGTGATCCAGCGAACAGGCACTATCTCTGCGAGTCGTGTACAGAGCGTTTTGAGCGAGAGGGAAAGTTGCCAACACGCTCACGCGCAGTACGTCTCGTTGAACTGCCATTGGGCGCGACAGAAGACCGTGTACTGGGAACACTCGACCTCGAACGGGCTATTAAGGACGGAATCCGCCATTTTGAGCCGGGCCTGCTAGCGACGGCACATCGGGGTATTCTCTACATCGACGAGGTAAATTTACTACCCGATCATCTAGTCGATGCACTTCTCGATGCAGCGACTACTGGCAGAAACGTTGTTGAACGTGAGGGCATCTCTTTTGCCCATCCAGCACAGTTTCTGCTCATCGGAACCATGAATCCCGAAGAGGGTGATCTGCGTCCACAACTCCTTGACCGTTTCGGCCTTTCAGTAGAAGTACATGGGACGAAAGATATTGCGCTTCGTACCGAAGTTGTAAAAAGGAGAATTGCCTTCGAGTCCAATGCCACTGAATTTTCGGCCCAGTGGGTAGAGGACGAAGCAACACTGAGTGCCCGCATTGTTGCCGCTCGTCAGCTTTTGCCACAGGTTGTAGTACCAGAGAACATACTTGGACTGATCTCTTTTCTCTGTGTACAGGTGGATGTTGAAGGGTTACGTGCCGATCTCACAATATATAAGGCTGCGACAGCACTTGCAGCCCTCGAGGAACGTTCTGTTGTGACAGAGCCTGATGTACAACGTGTGGCACTTATGGCGTTATCTCATCGGCAAAGACGACAACCATTTGAGCAGTCAGGACTTGATGCGCAAACACTGGATAGACTTATCAATGAGTACCAGCCGCCTGAACAACCGCAAAAAGAGCAAGAATCACAGTCAACACAACACCAAAACGCTCATACGACAGACCCCCCGCCCGACGACAGTGAAACAGGCGAAGACGTTTCTCAGCCGCCCATGACTCCGACTGAGGACGTTGATGACAAAGATGCGCCAGTGTCTGAACAGGTTATTCCACCTGGCCCACAGACAGCAGTAATGACGTTGAAACGCAAGCAAACACAGGAGCATAGCGCGTCAACACTCAAGCCAATGGTGCAAAAGGTCCCGCAAGCCGCTCGTACAGGTTCAACGATTGTGCAAGCACGAGGCCAAATTATCGCGTCCCGTCGCCCAGAACAGAAGCCATCCGCGCTCGCACTCGTGCCAACCCTACGAGGAGCTGCTCTTTACCAACAGAGGCGACGTGCTGAACACAACACATCTCATGAGGGACAGCATTTCTGGCTCGAACGACATGATATTCTTGAACCTGTCCGCCAGCAGAAGCATGGAGCGCTCATTCTTTTTGTCGTGGACGCGAGTGGGTCGATGGCTGCACGTAAACGTATGGCAACAGCGAAGGGTGCAGTGATTGCCCTCTTGCAACGTGCCTATCAGGAACGCGACTCTGTAGGACTCATCCAGTTTCGTGGGACCAGGGCTACAACACTCTTACCACCAACGACGAGTACAAGTCGAGCGTTTCAAGCACTTGTGCATCTACCAACAGGAGGTCGTACGCCTCTTGCAGCCGCACTGCGCCTTGCACGACGAACATTGCAGGTTGCGATGCGGCGCGATAGTCAGCAACAACGAGTAATGGTGCTTGTTACGGATGGACATGCAAATGTCGTTGACGCCGAAATGTCACAGCACACAACGCGTTCACCATTGGAAGATGCTCGCGCTGCCGCGTATGAACTTCGTGCGGTAGGAGTCTCGGCCTTGGTGATTGATACGGAAGAGGGACCAAGCCGGATAGGACTAGCTGGTCAACTTGCCGATGCTCTCGGTGGCACATGTGTTGAATTGGCCTCACTTGAGGCAAGTAGTGTTGCCAGTGCGGTACACTCTGCCTTAGGCCGTTCTCAAACATGGCCTACAAAAAAAAGAAACGAGTCGATGTGCAAGCAAAAGGAACGAAAACAGGTATATGGAGACACAAGAAATAATGCATAAAGTGACAGAGGAAACGGAATCAACCAACCACCTGGTCTGCCTGGTAGGAGTGGGACCGGGTAATCCTGACTACGTGACAGGGAGGGTTGCGCGTGAAGTAGCTTCTGCCGAGGTCGTCGCGGGCTTTGCTACGGTACTCACTGTGATAGATCAGTTCATTACAGGCGAACGTGTGATCTTGACCTATCGCAACCAGGAAGAGCAACTCGCTGTCGTTGCCGAGGCCCATAATGCGGGGAAACGCTGTGTTGTTTGTTGCTATGGTGATGTAAATTTTTCTACCCAGGAACTGATTCTCCGCGTTGAACGGCACTGCGGAAGAGTTGAGCGGATTCCAGGTATTAGCTCTGTACAGGTTGCGAGTGCGAAAGCAGGGCTAGCAATGGAGGAGACTATATTTTTTACCTTACATGCTCGTGGCGGTATAGAAAGTGCCCAGGAGAACATTCTCGCAGCCGCGCTTGCAGGCGAAAGGAATCTTATCATTCTTCCTTTGCCCTGGTCGTTTATGCCGCCACAGATCGCGGCTATGTTGCTACAAGGAGGAATTCCGGGCAATCAAGTTATTATTGTCTACCAAAAATTGACCTTGCCGGGTGAAAGCGAGACACGCACAACAATACAACATCTTGCCGAAATGAAAGAGGAGTTTAGTGATCTCTCCATCGTTGTGCTTCCACGACCACAACCTTTATCATTCTCTCATGAGAAGAAAGCAGCGAGTTCATGAGCACGTCTGCTGAACATGCACGTATCATCGTCGCTGGAGTAGCAAGTGGCGTGGGAAAAACCACCATCTGTACCGGACTGATGGCGGCAATCGTGGCACGCGGACTACGTGTGCAGGGCTATAAAGTCGGACCTGACTATATCGATCCGACATATCATCATGCCGCGACAGGACGACCCTCCTACAATCTCGATACATGGTTGAGTAGCCAGGTAATGGTACAACAGCGTTTCGATGCTGGTATGCATGATGCAGATATTGCGCTGATCGAGGGTGTCATGGGTCTTTTTGATGGTCGGAAACAAACGCGCGATACGGCGAGTACAGCAGAGATTGCAAGAGTGCTCAATGCTCCTGTGGTGCTGGTCATTGATGTATCGCACATGGGACAGAGTGTTGCGGCTATCGTAAACGGTTTTCAGCATCTGGATTCACGAGTACATCTTGTAGGCGTGATTCTAAATAAAGTTGCAAGTGCCGATCACGAGGCAACATTGCGCTATGCTATCGAGGAATGGACCAACGTTCCTGTTCTCGGTTCGATACGACGCAACACACTGCTGATGCTACCCGCTCGTCATCTTGGTTTGATACCAATTCCTGAGCAACCGCTTGAGACGCAAGTACTAGCAGATGCCATTGAACGTACCGTGAATGTGCCGGAAATTCTCAGGTTAGCACAACAAGCTGGGCCACTTCCTCTCCAAGCATCAGAGCCAACAGAAGATAAAGAAGTCGTACTTTCTGAAAACGTGCCTACCTCATCAACGGCTATACGAATTGGTATCGCCCTTGATGCCGCCTTCTCCTTTTATTATCCTGAAACGCTGGAGGCTTTTGCACGAGGAGGTGCTGATGTTGTGCCCTTTAGCCCACTGCAAGACACGAAGCCGCCAGACGATATTGATTTGTTTTACTTTGGTGGTGGCTTTCCTGAAGTCTTTGCAGAGCAACTCTCAAACAATCGCACAATGCTTTCGCAAATACACTCAGTCATACAACAAGGTACTCCTGTCTACGCGGAATGTGGCGGGTATATGTATCTGGGAACGTGCTGTATCGATGCAACACAAAAACATCACCAATTGGTAGGAGCTATTCCCTATACATTTCGCATGGGAACTGAGCGGACGCAATTAGGTTATAGAGAAATAACTACAACGCGTAACACAATTCTTGGTCCAACGGGAATGCATTTACGTGGCCATGAATTTCACTGGTCACATATTGTTGAGGACCTTTCAGAAGTGAATGCTCCATATCAACTTGCTGGACGAGAGCCTACTGCGGAAGGCTATGCAAATGAAAATATTCTAGCATCGTACGTTCATGTGCCTCTTGCTGCACATCCTCAAGTGCTTTCAAGCATGGTACAGACAGCCATAAGATATCGACAGGCAAGAATGGGACGGGAGGAATAAAAAGCCATGAAGAAGCAGGACCTTATACACGCGTTTCCCCTTGAAACAGGAATAGCGGTGGGTATTGCTATGGGAGTCGATTTTCTTGGTGAACCGCCTGCCATCTTTCATCCTGTCATCTGGTATGGAAAATTGATTCGCTGTCTGGAACTGCAAGCACCACAGAGGCCAACGTCTCAGTTTCTCTACGGAAGTGGAATGCTTGTGTTGGCGGTTCCTGCCGCAATAGTGCCAGCTTGGTTTGTGCATACAATGGCAAAAGAACTACTCGGGTATTTGAGACAACGAGGTTTGGCTACTTCTGGCTTGCTCCTCTACTCACTCATTGAAGGGATGGCTCTCAAACCGTTTTTTGCCTTGCATCTTTTGGTCAAATCTGGCTACGAAGTAAGGCTTGCATTAGAGCATGAGAAGCTTGCAGACGCTCGTTCTGCCCTGCAAGCATTGGTCAGTCGAGATCGCTCTCAACTCACATCATCTCTCGTTGCAGCAGCAGCAGTCGAGTCGTTGGCTGAAAACCTTAGCGACTCGGTTGTCGCACCGCTCTTTTATTACGTACTCTTCGGTCTACCAGGGGCTGCTGCATATCGTCTCTTCAATACATTCGATTCGATGGTTGGCTATCACGGTCAGTATGAATACCTTGGCAAGGCTGCGGCACGACTCGATGATGCGTTGAACATTCTGCCTTCACGTCTAACAGCACTACTTATTATTGCATGTGCGCCACTTTTTGGTGGGGAAAGGTGTCGTGCATGGCGTATCTGGCGACGGGACGCCTGTAAAACTGCTAGCCCGAATGCTGGACATCCAATGGCCGCTTGTGCAGGGGCATTGGGCATCCAATTGGAAAAGGTCGGGTACTACAAGTTGGGGAATGAAGAACGTGCAATTACGTCTCGTGACATTCAACGAGCAGAGCAGATGGTGCGGTGGATTGGAAGTATAAGTATCTTACTTACGGCATTGTGCAAATCATTCGGAAAATTTTGAGAAAATTATGTCCACACAAAAAACTGAATCGGTTGTTCATGGCGCGCTCGATTATGGCGAACTGGACAGTCTGGGACTGCTACCAGAGGAAATTCTTGACTTTAGTGTCAACTCTAATCCATATGGTCCCTCGCCCCACGTACGAGAGGCGGTGGTAAACATTGCCTTTGACCGTTATCCAGACCGAGAGTGTCGAGCTTTACGGCAAGCACTTTTGACCTACGAATTATCTTCCTTACTTCTACCACTTCAGGCGATTGTTTGTGGTAATGGTGCAAGTGAACTTATCTGGACAATTGCTCGTACTTATCTGAAACCTGGACTGAAGGCTGCTATCATTGGTCCAACCTTTGGCGAATATCGGGCGGCAAGTCTAGCTGTTGGTGCTAGCATTATCGAGTTTCAAACACACGATACAGACACATCTCAATCAGAGAGCACCGCGCTTTCGGCCTGGATTATGACAGAGCAGCCTAGGCTGCTCTGGCTCTGTAATCCCAACAACCCAACGGGCAGATGGCTAGATCGACAACAGCTTTCAAATATTGTAACCGCTTGTCAAAGAAGTGGCTCATTACTCGTTGTAGACGAGTCCTACTGGCGTTTCGTAATGCCTGCCGCGACGTATTCAGCACTTGAATTCGTTAACACCACTGCAGAATCACATGTGATTGTCTTACGATCACTCACCAAGGACTTCGCTTTGGCAGGTATACGGTTAGGATATGCTGTTGCGGCCCCATTCATGATAGAGCAACTCGGCGCACAGCTTCCTTCCTGGAATGTGAGCGGTATTGCTCAAGCTGCCGGGAAGGCGGCACTTAAAGATAGAGAGCATCTTACAACAACATTTGACGAATTAGCATGCGAACGTCAAGCATTCTTTGCGGCTCTGAAAGACTGTGGAATACGCATGATTGTATCAAGTACGCATTTTTGTTTGCTGGAAGTTGGAGATGCACACAGAGTTCGACAACAACTGCTGCTGAAAAAATTATTGGTGCGAGACTGCACCTCGTTTGGATTGCCTCGGTTCATTCGTGTTGCAACGCGACCAGAGCACGATTGGCAATTGCTGCTAGCAGCTCTCAAGGAGATCGTATGAAACGTGCAAGCGTTCTAATGGTGCAAGGGACTGCCTCAACTGTTGGTAAAAGTACATTAGTAACAGGCTTATGCCGCATCTTCGCGCAAGATGGTTGGCGTGTTGCTCCCTTCAAAGCACAAAACATGGCATTAAATTCATACGTCACAAAAAGCGGTGGTGAAATAGGACGAGCGCAAGCGGTACAAGCAGAGGCCGCAGGCGTGGAGCCAACTGTTGATATGAATCCTATTCTTCTCAAGCCAGAGGGGCATTCGCGCAGTCAGGTGATTGTGATGGGACGTCCACTGGCAACACTGAAAGCCGTGGAATACTATCGCAATCGCTCCAGCTTGCTTGGTATCGTCCAACAAGCCCTTGAGCGACTACGAGACTCATATGATCTCATCATCATTGAAGGGGCAGGTAGTCCCGTTGAATTGAATCTCACTCACCGTGATCTGGTCAATATGCAGATTGCACGATTAACGGACGCTCCCGTGTTACTGGTCGGCGATATTGATCGAGGCGGCATTTTCGCCTCTCTGCTCGGGACATTGATGCTGCTTGACCCTGCGGATCGAGCGCGAGTCAAGGGACTGATTGTCAATAAGTTTCGCGGTGATAAAAGCCTCTGGCTGGATGGTGAACAGATGCTGGCAGAGCGCAGTGGAGTGCCAGTGCTGGGAACGATTCCAATGTTCAAACATATTCGTATTGCGGAAGAAGACTCTGTGGCTTTAGATGATGGCTCGTCTCACACCATGCAGATGGGAAGTCACAAAATACAGCCGACACTTGAAATTGTGGTCGTGCGTCTTCCCTATTTGAGCAACTATGATGAGTTTGACCCTTTAGCAGCTGACCCTCGCGTTCATCTACGCTTTGCCTCACACGCCTCTGAATTTCCAGATCAGCCCGACCTCATCATTCTTCCAGGGACGAAAAGTACGCTTTCTGATTTAGCCTGGCTCTGGCGACAAGGACTTGCACAACATATCCGTCAGAGTGTCAAAAAAGGAAGTGCCCTCCTTGGTATTTGTGGCGGCTATCAGATGCTTGGTGAGCGCATCTATGACGAGGTTGGTGCCGAGGCAATGGCAGGAACAGTAGAGCCAGGCTTGAACCTCTTTCCGGGTGCAACAGCATTTGAGCCAATGAGCGAGAAAATCACGATACAATGTCAGGCATGGATAGCTCCATCGAACCGTCGTGGACTATTTACCCAGCTCAACGATCAGCGTCTTCAAGCGTACCAAATTCATATGGGGCGTACAACTCTACTAGATGGAAATGACTCAGAAAGCACAACGGCATTTCAGATAGATACTACAGGCAAGGATGGGTGGTTAAGCCCTGATGGTTGGTGTGCAGGATGTTATCTACATGGTTTATTTGAGAATGATGCCTTTTTGCAAGGGATAGTAACAGCTCTCGCAGAACGACGCGCTAAGCATTTTGTCACACCAGCGGAACCCGTGAGTTTCAGCCGATCAGTTGAATACGACAAGTTAGCAGATGTTTTGCGTACACACCTCGATCTTCAACAGCTCAAAACACTGTGCAACCTTGCGTAATGACTGCAAGTTATCATCTTTTCCTCTTTTTGCCTCTCATCAGTTAGTCTCGTTCCCTCAAGGTGTAACCCTCTAGCGTAGTAACAAAGAGAAATGATTGTAGTCGGTCCTTTGCACTCTGCTCGTGACTCTTTAACGGTTCAAACGACTTCGCAGAAGATACATGAGGTCTGACCATTCTTTACTAGCGATGTGGCATTTTCACATATACATTGTCCACCTATTAAAAGGAGTGTCTATCTTGCTTCAAGCAAAAATTTCTCTAGATCAACTTCTTTCACGGTCTAGAGTACGGCCTTTCCTCGCAACATTACTCGCAGCGACATTATTCGCACTCATGCTCTCACCTATCGCAGTCTACGCCAGTGGTCCACCTCAAGCAGCAACCGCTTTTCAAACAGCAATAATTGGTCCCGAAGGTGGAAGTATTAGTGGTTTTGGTATAACGGCAACCTTTGCCCCTGGGGCACTTAGCACAACTCGACTCATCATCCTGGGCAACTGGCCTAATGGCTTGGATGTTGCACCGCCAAATGGTGAAGTTGCCGTCAAGACATTTGGATTGCAGCAGTGCAATAGCGACGAAACCAATTGCACGAGTGTCTTTGGAAATTTTCCAAATTCTCCTGCTGGTGTACAACAGATCAAAGGCAATGATGTACCTTATACCGCATTCCAACCGGGAGTGGCTTATGGAACAGCGACGAACAAACTCGTCACTATTACTATCAATACCAATGGCAATAAGGTATATGTCTATAATGCCAATTTTCAAGATACAGCTAGAGCCTATCCTAAACTACTCCCAAGTACAAGCACGAATGGCGTCCTAACCTTCCAGACGTTTCAGCCAATCGTGTGGGTAGTGACAACACCAGCAACAAACTAGTACACGAAGACTCAAATTGTTCGGTGGTTTAGATAGTCAATGCTTTGCCTTGAGAGGTCCACTTGAACGGTTTGGCCGTTTGATTGTAATAGGTGATGAAAGCCAGCACCCTGGTCTCTA